>Ga0075424_100005752_pt1 | contig 11894 bp, 11 predicted proteins | sample SoiMethybrSBSTD3_FD_75301 | JGI IMG/M metagenome (GOLD analysis project Ga0075424, IMG submission 75301) | Bulk soil microbial communities from a Populus tree surrounding site in Tennessee, USA - Soil MetaG P. TD hybrid SBSTD3 | ecosystem: Environmental > Terrestrial > Soil > Tree plantation... | reverse complement strand
CACGCCTGGCCAGCGCCATCAGGCAGCGCGCGACCAGGTAGACGACCGAGAAGATCACTCAGCGATGATCCCAACCCGGTAGCCCGGCCAGGCCAGATCCAATAATCGAGCCCCACAGGTCGTGTCCCTTGGAGTGGTGTCACGTGCGCGTGCCCGCCGCATCCTCCTCGCCGCCACCCGGCCGGCCGGGCCAAGCCCTGCTTACTGCTTCGCCGCCTGCCGGTAGGCCGCAGGCGTGAACCCGAACTGGCGCTTGAACGCGCGCGTGAAGTGGCTCTGGTCGAAGAACCCGGCCCGCAGCGCGATCTGCGCGATCTCGTCGTCTCCGTCCGCGAGCATGCCAGCGGCCCACGACAGGCGCAGCCCGCGCTGGTAGGCGCCGACCGGCGCGCCGTAGTGCAGCCGGAAGGCCCTGGCCAGGTGCACCGGATGCACCCCCACAGCCCCCGCCACATCCGCTACCCGCAGCCGCTCGGGGTATCGATCGTGCATCAGGTCCTTGGCCTGGCTGAGCCAGTGCGGCGGCTGGCGGGAGGCCCGGGCCTCGCGCGCGTCACGCAGCCTGGCCATCAGCGCCAGCAGTTCGAGCACCAGCCCTTCGACGGCGAACGGCGTCACCGCGTCGGGGTCGCGTAGCTCGCCAGCGGCCCGCCTGGCCAGCGCCGCCACACCGAGGTCGCGTATGTGACCGACCTCGTCGAGCACGCGGCCGAACGGTTCGAGCAGCTCGTGCCTGCCCGGGTCCGGCTGGACCGTGAGCACATCCGCGCCGGCCCGCTCGAACAGGTTGCCGTGCGGCTCGCCGGCCGGCTCGGTCAGGACGCTGGCCTGCGGGCACGGGTGGCTGCCGCTGCGCATCAGCCCGTCGAAGGATCCGTGCAAAATGATCGCGACCGTCGCGCGCTCGTGGGTGTGCAGCGGCAGCTTCAGCAGCGGCGGGAACCGGACGCTCGTCACCAGGAAGCCATCGGCATCGACGCGGCGGGACGAGGTGCTGCCCAGCGTCACTGGAACAGTTCCGGCTGGCATTCCACCTCCAGCGCCGCGCCCAGGTTGCATTTTGTCCCAGCCACCAGATCCGTGCAAGACAGCCGCATACCAGATGCCCATTGTGATAGCCGCGCACACAGATGTCGAACCTGGGAGGGGCAGCGATGCCGAAACTCACTCCGATCGCCGCTGTGCTGGTCATGGCCGCGACCATAGCCAGCACGAGCGCCGTATCAGCCGCCGCCATACCCGCCCGCCCGGGCGGCGACAGCACGGTGACGGCCCAGGTCGAAGGTGATACCTACGTCCTTTTGGGGCCCAGCGTGTTCGGTGTCACCGTGCAACAAGACCCGCTGGCCTACTCGGCGGTGGAGCTCGCCGACGGCACCGCGCACGGCCACTGGCGATACGACCTCTGGCAGGCCGGCCAGCAGACCACCTACAGCGGCACCGTGACCTGCATGTCCGTCAACGGCAGCCACGCCTGGGTGGGTGGCCCGATCATCGAGTCGAGCGACCCGGCCGCAGTGGGCATGGGGGCCTGGTGGCAGGTGGCTGACAACGGCACCGGGCGGCACCCGATCACGCCCGACCAGACCACCTTCGTCGGCATGGGGACCATGGCCCAGACGCTGGCCTATTGCGCCAACCAGCCAGCCCCGCATTTCATCTTCGACGTCCAGCTCGGCGGGGTCCGGATCGACGACTCCGGGACCACCCGGTAGCCGCCCAGCCGCGCACCAAGCGGTCCGGCCCGGTCAGCGGCAAGCCACCGCCACGGCCCGCAACCTATCGCTGAACAAGGTCAGCTCGGCTTCACCATGGAGCACTGCCGCTGCCCGAGTTGAGCTGTCGCGGCCACCCAGGGCCAGAGCCGATCCGAACAGGACGCTCACGAAGCGCATCGGCAGGACGACGTCCGGGTAGCGCGCAGTGCCGCCGATATGATCGCAATTCGCGGTGGCAGGATGGCAACCTTTCGTGCGCCGAATTGTGATTATGCCGTGGCCTGGTGACGCACTGAGAGTGGGCGTGGCGCTGGGGCCCGGTCAACCAGCCGCGGGGCGGCCGCCGGCGGGCGCCAAGAGTGGCGGGACTTCACAGCTAGAGCGGCGCGGGCGTGGTGGGGTAGTCGGTCGCGCGGAAGCACCCATGGACGTGGTCGTTGACCACGCCGACGTTCTGCATGAACGCGTACACGCTCGTGGGCCCGACGAAGCGGTACCCCTGCGACTTCAACTGCTTGGCGAACTCCTCCGCCTGCGGCGTCGACTTGGGCAGATCGGCAACGGACCGCGGTGCCCGCCTGCGGGTGATCTGGTAGGACTTCGCGAGCACCACCAGGCTCGGCGACGCGGACATCATCGCGCGGGCGTTGTCGACGGTGGCCTGGATCTTGCCACGGTTGCGGATGATCGAGGCGTCCTGGACCAGCCGGTCCACGTCCCGGTCGGTCATCGCCGCGACCTTGGTGACGTCGAAGCCCCGGAATGCCTCCCGGAAGGCGTCCCGCTTCCCGAACACGATCGACCAGCTCAGCCCGACTTCGAACACGCCGAGGGTGAGCGCCTCGAACATCGCGGACTGGTCGTAGGTGCGGGTACCCCAGACCTCGTCGTGGTAGCGGCCGAGGGCGGTATCGCCGGTGCCGGCCCAGGCGCAGCGTGGCTTCCCGTCGTGCCCGATGATCACGTCGCTGCTCATCTCAACTTGAACCGGTCGAGCATCAGTCGCGCGAGCACTTGGTGTTGCCAGTCGTCCGCGATGATGATCGCGACCTCGGCTGTGCTCGAAGTGTCTTCGTCCCGGATGAACCGCGCGATGCCTGCGATTCCAAGCTCGTCGGCCGCGACCAGCGCCTCGTGTCGTCCTCGCTCCAGGTCGAGGAGCCAGTCGCGCAACGGGTCCGTCAGTCTGTTTAGTGCGCCGTGAAACCGCCCGATGGCGCTTTGCGGTGACACGCGACCGGGCAGCGTCGCCAGCGCGGCTTGGTCCGCCGCTGTCAGCGGCCGGATCGTCAATCCGTCCGGTGAAACTGCCCAGCCGAGATCGTTCACGCCCGGCGAGCGACTTCCGCTCGGGCTGAGATCCAGAGCGTGTGGGGTTGGTCGCGTTCGCCGTGCAGGTCGAGCATGCCGTGGACCAGCTCCTCGACAGAGCCGCCCCTGTTCGCGACCGTAGTGAAGTCGCGCAGGTACTGCTGGCTCGCTGCGAGGTTCTCCGGAAGGTCCGAGGCCCCTACGCTCTTGTGGCCAGCAACCACGATCTTCGGGTTCAGCGCGGCGATCGCGTCGATGCTGGCAATCCACGCCTCACGCTTTGCCTCGTCCGCCTCGTACATCATCATGTGAACGTTGTTGTAGACGACGTCGCCTGCGACGACAGCCTCAGCGGATGGGACGTGGAAGGCCGTCGATCCCTCCACGTCGCCCTGCCCGACGTGAATCACGCTGACGACCTGGCCGTCGATCAGGATCTCGTCGGTCTTCAGCGCCTCGGGCACCACCGGCGTGTCAGGGAGCTCCCCCGGGAAGCGCGACGTCCAGTACTTCGTGGTCTTGTTGAATTCCGCTTCCCATGCAGCGCGACCCACGACTTCCGTAGCTGCGTATCCGCGTGCCCCGGGGAAGTGCCCGAGGAGTCGCGCGAGGCCGAGCCAGTGGTCAGAATGTCCATGCGTGATGTAGATGCCCGTGATCTTCTTGCCGAACCCCTTGGCCCACGCAGCGATCTCGTCCGCGTTGTTGAATGTCAGCAGGGCGTCGATCAGGATCCCCTCGGTAGGGCCGGAGATCAGGGTGCTGCTTGATGGCGCCCAGGTGGCGACCTCGCCCTCACCGAGCTGATCCGGGCAGTTGTACGGGCGCATCGGGCTGACGTAAACGTCAATCGACAGCGGGCCTGCGCTCATTTCTCGTTCTCTCCCTCTAGCTGTTTCGTCAGGCCTGGAGCTTCGCGATCTCGGCGCGAGCAGCGGTCACCAGTTCCTCGTTGAGGTGGGCGTGGCCCCACAAGCCCCAGCCGCCCTCGGGAGCCTCTGTCAACAGGACCCATGTGCGCTCTGTCAGAGACGAGTCACCGGCGGCCGTGGCTATCAGATCCGTGAGCTGCCGTACCGCGGCGAGCTGCTTGTCGCGGTCCAACGCGCCGGCATTCGTAAGAACCTGAACCCGTACGTAGGTGCTGTCGCCGTCGACGTTTGCGAACGAGGAAGGAGGAACCTCATGGACGAGCGCGGCGGTGTTCTTTCGGAACATCGGGATGTTCGGGACTCCTTCAACTGCCATCGAGGTGGCCGCGAGGTCCTTGGCGAGCTGAGACGTATCGGAGAACGTCCCGGCAGCGGCGTAGACGTCGATCATGGGCATGGCGGTTCTCCTTCGGCAGCTCAGGGGCGATGAGCGAGGAGGGTCAGGCGGTTGCTGATGCCGGAACCCCGGTCACTTGACGCAGAAGGTCAAGCACCTCGGTGTCGAGTCGCTGGGCGACCTTCGAGGCGGCCGCATCGTGATAGGGAGCGATCGCGCTGGCGACCGTGTCATAAGCGACACGGGTTCCGCCGTCCGGCATCTGCTGGATGAGGATGGTGACTTGCGCGTACGAACCCGCGTCAGCCACATGGCGGGTCATCTCGCCCATGGTGACCGGGTTGCCGGCGATCAGCCGGACCAGTCGGCGCCCGGCCTGGTGGCGGGCCTGGGGATCAAGGGTCAGCGCGGCGTCGAGGTCGAGCTGCAGGAACTGGATCAAGCCGGCGCTCCCCTGCGCCTGCCGGACGAGAGAGCTGAACTGCTCATACGAAGTACTCGCCGCCAGCTCGCTGAACAGCCTTTCGATGTCGGGCTGGCTGATGCCGCCGAAGATGCCGTCCAAGACGGCCGAGAACGGCCGATCGCTGTCGAAGACATGGCGGTGCACCAAGACCTTGAGCACGTTTTCAGAGACCACACCCATTCCCCCTCCTACAGTCCGGGAAATTCGGCCAACTTTTGCCGACCACGCTGCGACGCCCCCGTACCATCCCGGCGGTGGCACAGACATCGATCACGGGCATAGCGGTGCTCCTTCGACAGGCCAGCACGGCAGGCGCGGAGGGTCAGGGGTTACGGACGCCAGCACCGGTCATGCCGCTGTCGCGGCACAGGTTTCGGCCGCGGCCGCGATCAACTGCGTCACTTCGGCCGGGTGGGAGACCATGGCGACGTGGCTGGAGGGGACCTCGATGGTGGTGGCGCCCATACGGTTGGCGAACTGTCGCTCGGCATCGGGTGGGATGGCCTGGTCCTGGGTGGCGACCAGGTACCAGGACGGCAGCGATTTCCAGGCCGGGACGCCCATCACGTCGGTGAAGGTGGAGCCAGCCAGCGCCTGCTGCACCGCATGCATCACCTTGGCCTGGACCGGGTCCACGTCGGCGGCAAAGTGGTGGACGTAATCGTCTTCCGGGATCCAGCCGAAGCCTTGCTTGTCGGTGAACAGGTGCGCCAGCGCCGGGGGCGTGGGTCCTTGGGACAGCAGCGCGCCAAGCGATTCGCCCTCATCGAGCCCGAAGGCCGCGATGTAGACCAGGCCGGCCGCGTTGGGCGCGTCGGTGCCCAGCGCGGTCATGATCTGGCCGCCGTAGGAGTGCCCGGCGACGATGGTGGGGCCGTCTTGGAGCTCCAGTACTTGGCGCAGGCGGGCTACGTCATCGGCCAGCGCGGTCATCGGGAACTGGGGTGCGGTGACGTGATAGCCGTCGGCCTGCAGGCGCTCGATGACGCTGCTCCAGCATGAGCCGTCGGCCCAGGCGCCGTGGACGAGGACGATGTTGGGCCGGGTATCCATGGCGTGATTCCCTTCACTTCCTGGGGACGGTGGTCGTTTATCGACATGCTGGCGCGCGAGGTGCCGACGGGGTATCCGCATGTTGACTGCACCCCGCCAGGTGCAGTCAAGTTGCCGATACCGCAGCTCTGGTGACGCGGCGCACAGTCGCAACGGACAAGCACCTGTCCCATGCAAATCGCCGCGAAGGGAGCCCATCAATGAAGATCATCCAGGCTGAGCGGGGGAGGCTGCGCATTGGCGTAGTCGCCGTGGCTCTCGCCGCGGCTGCGCTCGCCGTCCTGGCGAGCCAAACCGCGTCCGCCCGTTCGGTCACTCCTACCGCCGCTGTCACCAAGACCGGCTCGGCCGGCGGGCCCAGGCCCAGCATCGTGCTGGCGCACGGGGCGTGGGCGGACAGTTCCAGCTGGGACCCGGTCGTCACCCGACTCCAGCGTGACGGGTACACGGTCTATGTGCCGCCCAACCCGCTACTTGGCCTGAGCTACGACCCCGCGTTCCTCCGCGACTTCCTCAGCACCCTGTCCGGCCCCATCATCCTGGTCGGGCATTCCTACGGCGGCGCCGTCATCACCAACGCCGCCACGGGTGACCCCAACGTCAAGGGGCTGGTGTACGTGGACGCTTTCGCACCTGCGCAAGGCCAGACGATCGGCCAGCTCGTCACCGCTCACCCCGGCTCGTGCGTGCTTCCGCAGGCAAACGTGACCGTGCAGCCCTACCCCGGTGCCCCCGCGGGCGCCGTCGCTGTGTACGTCAAGCAGAGCGTGTTCCCCACCTGTATGGCTAACGGCCTGCCCGCCAGCGAAGCCAGCGTGCTCGCGGCTACCCAGCGGCCGCTGGCGTCGATCGCGCTGACCCAGAAGTCGGGTATCCCGGCGTGGAAGACGATCCCGTCCTGGGCGGTGATCGGAACCGCCGATCACGCCATCCCGCCCGCCGAACTGATTGCCATGGCCCGCCAGGCGCACGCCCACATCACCATGGCCCCAGGCGCCCCGCACCTATCGATGATCTCCAACCCGGGCCTGGTCACCCGGGTCATCCTCAAAGCCGTCAAAGCCACGACCTGACACCCGCCCCATTACAAGCGGCCCGCCGGTGCCGGCGAACCTTGCGATCGCCGGCACCGGCGCTCACCCGTGCCCGCGGTTCACGGCCCTATCGCGGCGGTGACAAGGCGCCGATGAAACCCAGGATGGCCTGGTTGACCTCGTTCGCGTGCGTCCAGATGATGGCGTGCGGGCCGTCGGGTATCACGACATGGCAGGCCCCGCGGAGCAGTCCGGGCAGCCGATTCCCGGTGACTTCCGGTGGCGTGATCCGGTCCTGGCCGCCCTGCACGACCAGCACGGGGACGGTGATCTGGGCCAGGTCGGCGCGGAAGTCCTCCAGCCACGCGGCAGCGCTGCCAGACACGGCCGCCGCGGATGCCCCGATGGCCACGTGGAAGCTGTTCTGCCACGCCTGGTCGCTGACCCGGACCCCGCCGAGCAGGTCAATGTTGTAGGACCGGTCCAGGAACATCTTGGTCGCGGCCGGCCGGTCGGCACCGATCTGGGTGATGAACTCGCTGAGGATGCCGCGGTCAATCCCCCCAGGGTTGTCCTCGGCGCGGGGCAGGCAGGGCGGTAGCGGTGCCAGCAGCGCGGCGGCACGCACCCGGCCGGGGCCGTAGGTGCCCAGGTAGCGGGTCACCTCCCCGGTTCCCGCGCAAAACCCGGCCAGCACCACCTCGCGCAGGTCCAGCCGGTCCAGCAGCGCGGCGAGGTCAGCGCCCAGCGTGTCGTAGTCATAGCCCACGCTCGGTCGGCTCGACGCGCCAAAGCCCCGCCGGTCGTAGGTGATGACGCGGTACCCGGCCGCCAACAGGGCCGTTTCCTGCTTCTCCCACGAATGCGCGTCCAGCAGGTAACCGTGCACCAGCACCACCGGGGCGCCCTGCCCGTGGTCCTCGTAGTAGATCCGGATGGCGGCGGAATTTTCCCGGCCGACCGTTACGTAGGACATCACGCCGCCGCGGGCCGTGGCGCCGGGCACAAGCTATCCATACCGGTACCCTGCGCCGCGGGACGGGCAGGCGGTATCGGCAACCCGACTGCACTTCGCGCGACGACAGTTCCGCAGCCACGCCTTGACCTGGAGTGTTAGCGCACCCGCCACCCCCGCGTGAGGCTAGCGGTTAAATCAGGCCGACCGCCGCTGTGTGTAGCTGGCTGCGGGAGGTTATCTGGAGCTTGCCGAAGATCCGGTGCAGGTGGTAGCCAACCGTCCGGTGCGAAATGAACAGTTGTTGCCCGATGTCGCGGTTGGACAGCCCGCTCGCCGCCAGGCGGGCGATCTGGAGCTCTTGCGGGGTCAGGTGGTCCCAGGCCTCGGGCGTCCGGCGCTGGCTCGCCTCGCCGGAGGCGCGCAGTTCGTGGCGAGCCTTGTCGGCCAGCGCCGGGAAGGCGAGGGCGTCGAAGCCCTGCCGTGCGGACCGCAGAGGGGCGCGTGATTCTGCCGTTCGGCGCTGGCGGCGCAACCACCTGCCGTACCACAGCAGCATCCGGCCCCGGTAGCAGGGCCAGGTGGCGAGGTCTCGTTCGAGCGCCGCTTGGTAGAGGGCTTCAGCCTGGCCGTCGTCAGCGATCATCGGCCGCGCGTAACCCGCCTCAGCTAGCAGCAGGGAACCAGGCGTGGCCGTGGCCAGCGATTCCAGCTGTTCCAGGTACCTCTTGGCGGTCGCCGTTCTGCCGGTGCGGGCGGTGGCCTCGACCAGGTCCGACAGACCCCAGGCGCCGATGAAAGGATGGTAGGCGGGGTCGGCCGGATCGAGTGCCCTGCGCAGGTGCTCGAATCCCTCCTCGTAGTGCTGGTGCGCCACGGCGCCGCGGCCGCGGACGAACTGCGTCAGGGCCAGCATGGGGGCTGCCCCCATGGGCAGGAGCACCGCCTCGGCTTGGCGTGCCATCTCTTCGGCAACGGTGAACTCCCCCCGTTCCGCGGCGATGGTGGCCCGGGCCAGATCCGCCACCACGGCGGAGCGCAACTGGCCGGTCTCGCGAGCCAGGCGGGCGGCTTCTTCGGCTGCGGAGATGGCGAGCGGTTCCCTCGCGAGGTGAACGGCTGCCCATGCTTGGCGTACCAGCGCCTGGGCCAGCAAGCCCAGCCTGCCCTGTGCGCGAAGGCCGTTGACGGCCGTATCGAGGAAGCTAAGCGACAGGTCGTACGCCCATACTGCCGTCGCCGCACAACCGACGAGATAGGTCCCTGTGAGATCGGCGGGGATGGGGGTCATGCGCGAGATCCGGTCGATCACGAATGCTCCGCGTGCTACCGGGTCTGCCTGCGCGAGGATTGCGAGCATGGCCGGTGCGTCCTCCGGCAGTGGTATGCCCTCGGCGGCCGCGGTAACCGCTGCCCGGGTTTCTGGGCCGGGGTTCCCCCACCAGCATCTCGACGCGGCGGCGAGGAGACACTGCACCGCCAGGTCCGTGTGGCCATCGGCCCTCAGCCGGTCGGCGACCTCTACCAGGGAACCGACTTTCGCCGCGCCGGACCAGCCGACTTCGGCGTAGGTCTCGCGCAGCCACGCCAGCCAGGCCCGCTCTTCGGCTGGCAGATCAAGCTGTTCGGCCGCTTGCAAGAACTGGGGCCCGAGCCCGGCGCGGCCGAACTCGAAGGCCAGCTCCGCCGCGCGCAGGAACCGGCTTCCCCGCCGGGCCGGGCCCTCGCTGAGTTCTGCCGCGCGTTGCAGCGCTGTGACCGCTACCGCCACCGCGCCGCGTTGCCCGGCGCGTCCCGCAGCCTCTTCCAGTTCCGTCGCCACCTGCTCGTCGGGCCCCAGGGCCGCCGCCGCCCGGTGCCACACCTGGCGGTCGGGCTGGTCGGCGAGCGCCTGGGCCAGCGCGGAGTGCACGGCGTGGCGTTCCGGCGGGCTTGCCGCCTGGTAGATCGCCGAGCGCACCAGCGGATGGCGGAACCGCAGCCGGGTGCCTTCGATTGCGACCAGGCCCGCAGCAATCCCCGGCGTGAGGGCGTCAGCAGTCATCGCCTTGCCGTCAAGGATTGCGGCCGCGTTCAGCACCTCTGCGAGGACGTCCGCATCATCGGCTGCGGCGGCCAGTAGCAGCGAGCGGGTAGCGGACGGCAGGCCACAGCCCTGCGCCGCGAATGCTCGTTCCAGGCGAACGGTCAGCGGCAGCCGCGACGGCAGCACCGCGCCCTTACCGAGGTACTCGGACCGCAAGGCGGCTGGCAATTCGATGAGCGCAAGCGGGTTGCCAGCCGCGTCCTGGAGCAGCCGCTCACGTACAACCGGTTCAAGGCCAGGCGCACGAGAATCCAGCAGCTCCCCAGCCGCCTTGTCGCTAAGTCCCTGCACCCGCAGCTCGGTCAGCCCAGCTTCGCTGAACGGGTTCGGGAACCCGTCGCGCACCGCGATCAGCATCAAGGCCGGCTCGGCCGCCAGCCGGCGCGCAACAAACGCAAGCACGGCACAGCTGGGCTGGTCGAGCCACTGGGCGTCCTCGATGATCAGCAGGACGGGTGAGCTTTCAGCCGCGTCACCAATCAGCTCAAGCGTCGCGAGCCCGGTCAAGAAAAGCCCCGGAGCAGCCTCCTCAGACATGCCAAACGCGCCGAGCAGCGCGGCTCGTTGACGAGGCGGCAGCCCCCGGGCCAGGTGAAGGACTGGCTGCAGCAGCTGGTGCAGGCCCGCAAACGAGATCTGCGCCTCTGACTGAACCCCAATCGCGGACAGCACCAATGTCCCGCAGTCTCTCGCGTGCGCGGTGACCGCCGCCAGCAGGGCCGACTTCCCAATGCCGGCTTCGCCCCGGACTACCAGGGTGCTGCCAGCACTCTTCGAAAGCCGGCCAGCCAGGTGGTTAAGGACACCAAGCTCGCGCTCACGCCCGTACAAACCGTGTTCTGCAGTATGACGGGCCGCCGGCCGCGCGCCTGTCACTGTCTCACCGACCGTCACGGTGCCTCCACGCTCCTGTCGCGTTTTGCGGCGCGGCACCAGTAGACCCGACGCTAGAAGGACCGGTCAACAGACTGGTCATTCGCTAGATCCAGTCGCGCACCACCCCCATATAGGTTTCGAGGTGCACCGGGGCCAGGAACCCTTTCCAAGACCCCTGCCGCGCCTCCCAGGGCACTCGGTGGAAGGAGGTCTGCGCCGTCAACACCTCCGCCTCAAGCGTCCGCACCGCCGATGGCCCGGTCGGTTCGCGCAATCGCTCTGGAGGTGGCGGGAGGAGATCCGTGACTGGAATTAGCAACGGCATGACATCCGCAGGCCAGCCGGGTCCACTCGGGCTGGTCGGGCGCGACGCCGAGCTGGCCCAGCTCAGGGCGCTGGTTGACCCTCCCCCCGGCGAAAGCCATGTGCTGGTGCTGCTGGGTGAGGCGGGGATGGGCAAGACCGTGTTGCTGGCGGACGTGGCCGACAGGGCTCGCCGGGCGGGAATGCGGGTGTTGTTGGTTACCGGCCGGGAGTCGGAGCAGGATCTGGCGTTTGCCGGGCTGCACCAGCTGCTGCGGCCGGTGGCAGCCCAGATTTCTGGCCTTCCCGAGCGCCAGGCGAGCGCGCTGCTGGCGGCGCTCGGCCTCGCAGCTGATCCCGTCGCTTCGGACCGCCTGATGACCGGCATTGCGTTGCTTACCCTGCTGTCTGACCTGTCAGAGGACCACCCACTGCTGGTGGCCGCCGACGACGCACAGTGGCTGGATCACGGCTCGCTCGACGCGATCGCCTTCGCCGCCCGGCGCCTGGACACAGAACCGCTGGTGCTACTGCTCGGTGCGCGCGGGAACCTCCCGCCCCCCGGGTTCGAGCGAGACTTCCCCGAGCTGCCGCTGGAACCACTGAGCACCCAGGACGCCGGGCGGCTGCTCGATGCCCAGCCCCACCCGCCGCACGGCCGCGCCCGGGAACAGGTGCTCGCCCAGGCGGCCGGCAACCCCATGGCGCTGATCGAGCTGTCCCGCATCATCGCGGCCGACCCGGCCGCCGGCGGCGCTGGGCCGCCGAGCCCTTGCCGCCCACTGAGCAACTCGCCGCCGTCGTCGCCACCCTGTATGGCGCC
>Ga0075424_100005751_pt1 | contig 11894 bp, 12 predicted proteins | sample SoiMethybrSBSTD3_FD_75301 | JGI IMG/M metagenome (GOLD analysis project Ga0075424, IMG submission 75301) | Bulk soil microbial communities from a Populus tree surrounding site in Tennessee, USA - Soil MetaG P. TD hybrid SBSTD3 | ecosystem: Environmental > Terrestrial > Soil > Tree plantation... | reverse complement strand
GAGCTGTGGAGGCGCAGCGCGTCGCACGCCAACAGGATGGCGCAGCTACTGGCGCGGGGTTTGTCCGAGATTGAGGGCGTCGAATTGACACAGGAAGTCCAGGCCAATGAAGTGTTCGCGATCATTCCGGCGAAAGTCATTCCGAAGCTGCAGGAGCGGTGGCCGTTTCATGTCTGGGACGAAAAGAAGTCGGAGGTGCGTTTGATCGCGTCATTCGACACCACGGAGTCGGACGTCGCGGACTTCGTTGACTTCACTCGCGAGAAGATGGGGTCGCGGGAGAAGCAATGGATCTGAAAAACGCGGCGGCGTTAGTTACCGGCGCGAGCTGCGGCATTGGTTTCGAGACTGCCCGCATCCTTCGTGAGCGCGGCGCGCGCGTCGCGGTTTGCGCCCGGCACAAGGAGGAGCTCGAGGCGTCGGCAAAGATGATCGATGCGCTGCCGATTGTCGCCGACGTCAGCAAGGAAGACGACGTGCTGAAGATGGTCGAAGCGGTAATCAAGGAATTCGACGACTACAACGTGCTGATCAACAACGCGGGCTTTGGATGGTTTGGTCCTCTCGTCGAGCTGACCAGCGACGACTTCTTCAGTGTGTGGCGCACCAACGTCCTCGGCGCGATGATGGTGGCGCGCGAATCGGCGAAGCATTTCGTCGGACGCAACTACGGTAACATCGTCAACATCGCCTCGACGGCGGGACAGCGCGGATTTGCGAATGGGACGGCGTACTGCGCCAGCAAGTTCGCGCTGCACGGAATGACCGAATGCTGGAGAGCCGAGCTGCGGCAGCACAACATTCGTGTGATGCAGGTCAATCCGAGCGAGGTGCTGACGGATTTTGGCGCCCTGCAGCGCGCGAATGAGCGGCCGGACAATCCGTCGAAGCTGCACGCTCCGGACATCGCACAGCTGATCGCGGACATGCTGGAAACACCCGATCGCGGATTCATAACCGAATCGACGATCTGGGCGACCAATCCGCTCTAACTCTTCACAGGTGGAGCGTACACGGCGCGGCCTGCCGCGCGTCCTACGTGACGGCACCAGGCCTACTACGTAACAATGCGTAACGCGTGAGCCGCAACGAGCGGGTAGTGTACAGGCAGCGTTGAACCATTCGACGACACCTCACTCAACTCGACTCGCATGAACCCAACAATCACAGATCCCGCGGTCACGCTAACCGATTATGGGCTGGCAATCGAGTGCGTGATCCTGGTTGCACTCCTGGCGCGACCACAAGCAAGCGACGAGACGCTGCGCTTGTGGTTCCTGGTCTTTTTTGCCGCCGCTGCGGCAGCGTCGCTATTTGGCGGAACTGTTCACGGTTTTCTCAAAGCCCCCGACAGTCGCGGACGAGCAACGCTTTGGGCGCTGACGCTGTTGTCGATCTGGCTGAGTGGTCTCGCGGCGTGGTTCGCCGCCGCGCGCCTCGAGCTGCAGCCACACGCTGAGACGTGGGCGCGCATCGCCGGGACTGCTATGGTAGCCGTACTGTTCGCAGCTGTGATCCTCGGCGCGAGAAATTTCGCGATCGCCATCGTGGGCTATCTCCCGTCGACCTTGTTTTTGCTGTTTGCGCTCTGGTCCGTGTACCGTCGCCGCAAGGCAAGGTCGATCGGCTGGGGCATCGCGGGACTCTCGCTCACTCTGCTTGCGGCCGGAGTACAACGACTGCGCATCGGTGTCCACCCGGTTTATCTCGATCACAACGCATTCTATCACGTGATTCAGGGCGCCGCGTTCTGGATGATTTTCAAGGCCGCGCGATACCTCTCCACTGTTTGGCCACCGATCAGGAGGAGCTATGCTGTCACGACGTGACTTCCTGCAGTTGGCCGCCACAGCGGGGGCGGCCGGCGCGATTGCCGCGTGCAAAAGCGCTGCCCGAACCGGCACCAGCGACGGCGAAGGCGTAGTCGTCAACGATGTTCACTCGCATTTGAATCCGACGCGGGTCCGTGAGGTTGTGCGTCCCGACTCGATCGAGGCTGTGCAAGCCGTTGTGCGCACCGCACGAGATGAAGGGCGGCAAATCAGCGTCGCGGGCGGACGCCACGCAATGGGCGGGCAGCAATTCGGAACGGATACGACGCTCATCGACATGAATGGAATGATCCGCGTCGTGGAATTCGATCGCGACAAGGGTGAGATCGAGGTCGAAGCCGGCATGCAATGGCCGGAGTTGTACAAGTATCTCGTCGACAATCAGCGCGGGTCGAATAGCTCGTGGGCGTTCATTCAGAAGCAGACAGGCGCCGACAAATTGAGCATCGGCGGCGCGTTAGCCGCCAACGTGCACGGGCGTGGACTTAAGCTGCGTCCATTCGTCGGCGACGTCGTCGCTTTTACCATCGTCGGGGCAGACGGTGCCGCTCGCCGCTGCAGTCGCGGTGAAAACAGTGAATTGTTCCGGGCAGCCATCGGCGGCTACGGGTTGTTCGGTCCGATCGTTAGCGCCAGGCTTCGACTCGCGCGCCGACACAAGGTTCAGCGCATTGTCGAAGTCATCGACATCGAGCAGCTGCCGACGATGTTCGAGCGACGCATTGCCGACGGCTATCAGTACGGTGATTTCCAATTCGCGACTGAGCTCGATCCGGCGATGCTGCTGCGCAAAGGAGTTTTCTCGTGCTATCGCCCCGTGGCAGATTCAACGCCGATGCCGGCATCGAGGCTACACCTCGAGACAGAAAACTGGCATCAGCTCATCTACCTCGCGCACGTCGACCGCGCTCGCGCGTTCCAGGCGTATTCCAGCTATTACCTCACCACCTCCGGCCAGTATTACTGGTCCGACGAACATCAGATGAGCACTTACGTGCCGGATTATCACGAGACGCTCGGCGCGCGGCTCGGAAAGTACGCGCATGGCAGCGAGATGATCACCGAGATTTACGTTCCGCGCGACGCGCTCGTGCGATATCTGAGCGATGTGCGGTCGGACTTTCTCGCTCAGCAAACCGATCTCATTTATGGAACGATCCGGCTGATCGAGCGTGACGACGAAACGAAACTCGCATGGGCCAAGCAGGCCTATGCGTGCATCATTTTCAACCTGCACGTGATGCCGGACGCCGCCGGCATCGAAAAGGCGAAGCAGGAATTCCGGCGGCTGATCGACCGCGCACTACCATACGGCGGCAGCTACTACCTGACTTACCATCGCTGGGCCGAGCCGCGCCAGGTGAACGCGGCTTATCCGCAGTTTCCGGAGTTCCTGCAGCTGAAGAGACGATACGATCCGACTGAGATCTTTCAGAGTGATTGGTATCGGCACTACCGCGCGATGTTTGCCGATCGCGTCTGACAGTACGAAACTACCTGCTGGCAGCCAGCGGCTGTGGGCTAGCCGCCGGCAGCAGGCCGACGGCCGCCAGCCGCTAGCGCAGTTCCACTTCGCACTCCATACCGAAGATGGAAGTGCCCATACGTCAGCAGCCAGCTCGCCAGCACCAGATGAAACGCCGTCGGCAAATAGGAAGTAAACCAACGACTGTCACGCATGATGGTAAGGCCAAGCAGGAGACGCACGAGCATGAACACGAAGTACACGCTGCCGAAGGCGAGAAAGAAAACGCCGCGACGGTAACTCGGGACGACTTCGCCCTTTCCAAATCGCCAGGCGATGTGCGCGAACCAGGCGATGATCAGAAGCTGCGCAAGAACGAGAGCAGGATAAGGTAGAACGCCGCTGTGCCACGACTCAAATCGCGGCAACAGCGGCGTATCGATTATCAATGACAGTGGCTGCGCCAGAACTCGAACGACGAACAGCGCCAGCAGCAGCCAAAGCAAGCGCGCGTATCTGATTGATGGATTCGGCCTCTGCTCTATACCAGTCGTACGCTAAGTCCTGAGTTCGGTCTGCCGAGTGCGGTTACCTCCGGATCGGAGCTCTGATCCCCGCGCAAATATTTTAGGACTTCCTCGGCGGGAAGTCGACGACCTTCCAACACGGCTGATTCGCGGCGCGGCTCCAGTGACAATCGGGCGCGGTACACTTCCACGACCTGCCTCCCTTCCTCACTCGCGCGCAAGGCAACACCGCGCATGTAGTAGCGATTGAAATCGCCCTCGGCGAGCATCCTCGCCGCCATTTGCGGCAGCTTCACCGCGGTCTGCCCGCCACTGCGCGTTCGACGTGGCTCGAAGTCGACCATCAGGTCGGATGCGTGTTCCTCGAGCCAGCGATCGTCATAGTAGCGAAGCGCCTCGTGCAGATAGCGCTGATACTCGGCGATCGCCGTCGGGCGAATTCGTTCCGACGAGTGGTAGCTGCCGGTCGCCAAGTCGCTATCCAGCTCGGCGATGGCGAAACGGCGAGTAGTTGGGTCGAGAGATTCGTATTGCAACGGCATAGCATCACCAAAATGCGAGAGTCACAAAAACACAATCGCATGACGCAGGCCGTTGCTACTGAAGAGGATACTAGCTCAGCTGTTGCGCCGGCATTACTGTAGAGTTTTGTGATATGTCGTGTAGCCGCTTTACGAGATAGATCGCGATTGCCAATGCTACCACGTTGAGCCCAAACGTTGTTTGCGGGAAAGCCGGATCGTGCAGAACGATGAACGTTCCTTCCAGTCCCCACGGTTTCCAGATTCTTGGTGCGCCGAATCGTAGGGTCCAGTGGAATCCAGCCACATATCTCACTGCCGTGTGCGCAATGATCACGGGTAGAATCTGGAAAAGCTGCAGCCCCAGCGAGAGCGCGAATCCCGCGCGCTTGCCGCGCCAAAGCAGAACACCGGCGACGATCGTGAGGAGCATCACTGGAATCCCGAGTATCCACTCCAGCGGTCTTGTCTGTTCAGGACCAGCGATGACTCCGATACACAAACCGAACAAGGTTCCAGCTCCGAACACGACCTCCACGACGGCGAGCGTTCGATCGAGGAAGCGGTAAATGTGTCGCGTCATTCCAACTCCTACGGCGGCCACCAACGCGGTGGTTTCACGCGTAGATTGGGTTTGAGCAACTACTGACCTCGCATGGCCGAGTACATCCAGGATTCGCCGCAGCTCGCCAACCAGTACGACGACGACGCCGTGCTGCGCTCCTACTTACGCTGGCGACTTCCTAAATCGGTTCTTGCCGACATCGAGCCGGATCTGGTGAGACTCGGTCAGCGCGCGGCCACCGACGTTTTCGCGCTCGGCGAAGAGGCGGAGAAATCGCCGCCACGGCACGTTCCCTACGACGCGTGGGGCAAACGCGTCGACTGGATCGAGACGAGTGATGCGTGGAGGGAGCTCGATCAGATCTCGGCAGCGGAGGGAATTGTCGCGGCCGCGTACGAGCGCGCGCACGGAGCCTACTCGCGTATCGATCAGTTTGCTCGGCTATATCTTTTCGCTCCGTCGTCAGCGCTCTACAGCTGTCCCCTCGCAATGAGCGATGGTGCTGCGCGTTTTCTCGAGGTGTACGGTGACGAATCAACGCGGCCTGTGTTCGCGCATCTGACATCCCGCGATCCGCGCCAATTCTGGACTTCGGGCCAATGGATGACGGAGCGATCTGGCGGCTCCGACGTCGGCAGCACTTCGACCATCGCGAAGTGTGATTCGGGAAATGACTACCGACTGTACGGATTGAAGTGGTTCACATCTGCGACCACATCTCAGGTAGCGATGACGCTCGCGCGCATCGAGGGCGCGCCCGCTGGTGGATGGGGTCTCAGCGTTTTTCTCGTGACGCTGCGCGATCGCGATGGATCGCTGCGCAACATTCGGGTCGAGCGACTGAAGGACAAACTGGGTACGCGCGCACTGCCGACCGCGGAGCTCACGCTCGAGGGAACGCCAGCACGCCTCGTTGGCGGAGCAGGGGACGGAATCAGAAAGATCGCCACGCTGTTCAACATCACGCGCGTCTATAATGCGGTGGCTGCCGTTGCGGGAATGCGGAGAGCGATCGCGCTTGCGACGGATTACGCCAGACGGCGAACTGCATTCGGGAAACCGCTGATCGAACATCCACTGCACGTCGAAACGCTCGCCGATATGACGTTGCAGTTCCGCGCTGGATTCATGCTGGCATTCCGTGCTGTGGAGCTCCTCGGCAAAGAGGAAACCGGTGAGGCAACCGACTCGGAGCTCAAACTGCTACGTCTGCTCATACCAGTCGCAAAGCTGTACACAGCGAAGCAAGCGGTGGCTGTCGCCAGCGAGGCGCTCGAGTCATTCGGCGGCGCGGGCTATGTCGAGGACACTGGAATCCCGCGACTTCTCCGCGACGCACAGGTTCTTCCGATCTGGGAGGGCACGACGAATGTCCTGAGTCTCGACATCCTGCGTGCCATTCATCGCGTCGATGCCCTGGATGAATGGATCAAAAACCTCCGTCAACGATTGGATGACATCAAGGTGAGAGATCTCCGAGGGTCAGCCGAGCGCGTCACGAACGCAGTCGAGCGCATTGCGCAGTACGCGAAGCGGGCAACGGCAGCAGATGATTCGTTCCAACAGGTTGGCGCGCGCTCGTTGTCATACGCAATCGCTCGCACAGAAGCGGCGACGCTTTTACTCGAGCATGCCTGCGCGATACCCGATCGCTCGAATCTGGTAGCGGCCCAGCGCTGGTGTGCACGCGAGCCGACACCCCTGGTCGAAGGAGAAGACCTACGTCGCGCTGACTCGCGCCATCTCCTCGACTAGCGATTCGATTATGCCCGCAACTGTGATTGCCTTCTCGAATCGCCCGGACTGAATTCAGCGCACTAGACCGAACCGCATTCTGGCAGCGGCAACAATCAGATCTGACGCGCCCTGAATCCCCAGCCGTTCGGTATTCACGCTGAGATCGAAGTTCTCATGAGCACGGCGCTCGCGCTCCCAGTGCAAACGCACCCACTGATCACGCTGCTTGTTCGTGTCATCGACGAGACGAGCTGCTTCCTCGGCACCTACTGCTTCTCGCTGCATAGTCCGAGCGATCAGCGCCTTCCGCGGCGCGTAACAGAACACGTGCAAAGTGTCCTCGCGCGCGGCAAGCATTTCCTGAGTGCCGCGACCGACTACGACCAGAGGTCCGCTGGCGATGGCTTCCTCGACAACGAGACGGGTAACTTCGATCAGCTGCTCGTCAGTAGGTCGCTTGACCGAAGCCATCGGCGATGCCCACTCCTGTGAACCCATCGCCATTGCCGATGCCAATCTTTCCACGAGCGATGGCACCCGCTCCTCGCGCGCCTGCACTTCGGCAACGCTCAATCCCATTCGTGCTGCGACGGCGTCCACAACCGCGTTGTCGAGCAGCGACCAGCCGAGCGTCTTTGCTACAATAGCGGCGACCTCAGAACCTCCCGACCCGTAAAGGCGCGAGACGGTGAGAACCGGCACTACTTAATCCTGATAAGGGCGGCGACGCTTTTCTTCGACTGCGCGACCGTAAGTGCCGGCATCCGAGCGAGCAATCTTCTTGCGCGCGACGAGCGACTCGAGCACCAGCTCGCATCCGGCAGCAACGACGGGCAGGTCGTCCATTGGCGCGAGGCCGGCGGAGTTGACGACCTGCATCAATCCGGGTACGCTGCCGAACCCTTCGACGACCGCTTCGACGGGCACATCGTCGGTTACCTGTAGCGCGCCACCGACATCGAACCACATGATGATCTCGTCGGTGCTGATACCGCCGGCGCGATCCTGATAAGTGGCGTCGGCAGCGCGGCGAATCAGCTCGCGCGCGATGTTGTGCCCGCCAACCAGCTCGCCCTCGTACTCGAGCTCGATCTTGCCGGTGATCGCGGGAAGTGCGGCGTAAATGTCGGCAATGCGCGGAACGATGTCGCGCTCTCCTGTGTGAATTGCGCGACGCTCGGCGTTGGATACCACGTTCTCGAGGACCGAGATCGGCATGCGTTGCGAGACACCGGAACGCTTGTCGATCCGTTTGTCGTTGCGCGCCTCGAAAGCAACGCGCTCGATCACCTCGGCGATGAAATCAGGCACGCGTACCTTACCGGCACCTCGCGCCGTCCACGCTTCCTGACTGGTGATAGACATTCCCAGCTCGACGCTCTCCGGATAGTGAGTAGTCACCTCACTGCCGATGCGGTCTTTGAGCGGCGTGATGATTTTGCCGCGCGCAGTGTAGTCCTCGGGGTTGGCAGTGAAACACAACATCACGTCGAGCGGCAGGCGAACCGGATAGCCTTTGATCTGGACGTCGCCTTCCTGCATGATGTTGAAGAGGCTCACCTGGACCTTGCCGGCGAGATCAGGCAGCTCGTTGAGCGCAAAGATTCCGCGATTTGCGCGCGGCAACATGCCGTAATGCATCGTCAGTTCGTCGCCGAGGATGTGTCCGCCACGTGCGGCCTTGATCGGATCGAGATCGCCAATGATGTCCGCGACTGTCACGTCCGGAGTGGCGAGCTTCTCGACGTAGCGCTGCTCGGGCTCGAGCCACGTGATCGGAGTATCATCTCCCGCTTCGTTGAGCAGGTTTTTGCCGTACTTGGAGATCGGAGCGAACGGATTGTCGTTGACTTCGCTACCGGCGATGATTGGCAGGGCCGGGTCGAGCAAAGTGATCAGCGAACGCAGGATCCTCGATTTCGCCTGACCACGCAGTCCGAGCAGAATGAAATTATGCTTGCTCAGTAAAGCGTTTACAATTTGCGGCATGACGGTCTCTTCGTACCCGATCACGCCATTGAACATCGCTTTACGTGTGGCGAGACGGGTGAGAAGATTGGCGCGAAGCTCATCCTTTACGGATTGTTCGCGCCTTTCAGGTGCGCCATAAGCAGAACGTTTCAGTGCACCAAATGTTTCTGGCAGGACTGACAACTTATACTCCGAGGGAAATACCGATTTCCGAGTAATCTAGTCCTCGTCACATAGAGCAACTAGGCGCGGTCGTTACCCTTGACACTGTTTTCGGATGAGATAGATTCTTGCCCGCGCCAAAAACGGGCACTGCGACTGCGTGCACGGACCGGCGAAATTTCCACGTTTGCCATCTTAAGGAGATCGTAAATGAAGCGCCTGGCCCTTGTCGCCGCAGTTCTGGTTCTCGCTGCATGCACGTCCAAGAAGGACGAAGCTGCGACCGCCGATACCTCCGCTCCCGCTATGGCTCCGGCCCCGGCTGCGATGGACACCGGCATGAAGATGGACACGACCGCTAGCACGACTCCGGCAGCGTCGACCACGACGACCACGACCAAGACGAAGACCACCACGAAGAAGAAGTAGAATCGGGACGATCCGTTAGATCGCCGCGACAATTCCAAAGCCGCGACGCTCTTAAAGAGTCAGCTCGAAAAGTCTTGGCAAAGGCGCCACTAAACAGTGGCGCCTTTTTCGTTTTGTTCGATTTGCACGCTGCACTCGCCATCAGCCCATTTCGCCTGCAGCGTCGTACCGGGCAGGATTTCCCGCCGCACCATCCCCAATGCGACGCCGCCATAGCGAGGTGAAAGCGCCGAGCTCCTGATTTCTCCGATGACTTTGCCGGTTTCATCGAGAAGCTCCGCCCCTTTCGGCGGCGGAGGACGAGTCACGAAACGCAGACGCCGCAGGAATCGATTGACATGTCCGCGAAAGTGAACGCGCGCAACTGTCTCCTGACCGATGTAGCAGCCTTTGGTATACGAGATCGCGCCCAGCTCGTCGAAGTTTGCTTCCTGAGGCAGCGTTGATTCGTCCATGTCGATGCCCCACTCGGGGCGACCGCTCTCCACGCGCGCGATGTCCCACGTTTCCTGCGTGCCCTGATTGATGCCGGCTGAATGAAACTTGCCTTTCAGCGCGCCAACCGCCTGCTCTGGAATGAAAATCTCGAAGCCCTCGACATCGAGATCGGGAACGCGAGCGATTATCGCGGTGACGTCCGCGAACGGGCGACTGATGTGACCGTAGGGCGGTAGGGGGACGAGATCCTTGTCGTCCAGGTCCATCACTCTCGCGATCACCGTTCGCGCCGAGCGACCAAAGACTCCGAAGTCACTCAGCTCGGAAGTGACGTCGTGATATGGCGCGATGCGCGGGTTGATATACTTGCGCACCATTTCCTTCCAGCCTGTTGCCGCGGCGGCCGTAGTGTCGATGAGCAGCGAATCTTCGAAAGCGAAAATGCGCAGGTCGGCGACGATCTTTCCCTTCGGTGTCAGCGCTGCAGCGTATTGCCCCTCACCCGGCGTCAACGCCGAGACGTCGTTCGTCACCATTCCGGTAACGAGCTCGGCGGCCTTCGGGCCGGACACGCGCATGCGCATTCGATCGGTGCGATCGAAGAAGAGCGCGCCGTTGTGCAGTGCGGAATACTCGTTCAGCTCCGCCATTATTTGCAATTAAGCCAGTGCACAGCGACAGCGCTACTGGCCAATCGCCGCGTACGATGCGTCCAGTAAATCCACAGGGTGAATGGCGCGCGCGTTGATCTCGGCGCGAATCAACCCCGCGCCGATCTGCATCAGACAACCCGGATTTCCGGTGGCAACCCATGACGCACGCGTTGCGAGAATGTTCTGGAGCTTTGGCTCCAGCACCGCGTCCGATGTGGCCGGCTCGATCAGGTTGTAGATGCCCGCGCTGCCGCAGCATTGATCGGTGTCGTGCAACGGTACCAGCTCGAGACCGGGAATCGCCGCCAGTACGGAGAGGGGGGCCTGCGTCACACGCTGTGCATGCTGCAGATGACATGGCGCGTCGTAGGTCACTCTGATTGGCAGTGGGCCACCCGGGCGCGGGCCCGCATCAGCGAGTAGCTCGCTCACATCCCGCACTCTCGAGGCCAGGGCAACAGCGCGCTCGTGCCAAACGGGGTCGTCGTGCAGCAAATGGCCGTACTCTTTCATGATCGCGCCGCAGCCCGCTGCATTGGCGACGACAAACTTTGCCCCAGACCGCTCGAACGCAGCGATGTTTGTCCGTGCCAGCGAACGCGCGCCTTCCAGATCACCAGCGTGCGCGTGTAAGGCGCCGCAGCACTTCTGTCCGCCGGCAGGCACCGCTGCGTATCCATTCACGCTGAGTACGCGCTCGGTCGCGCGATTGGTCGATTTGAACAATCCATCCATCACGCAGCCGCGCAGAATCGCGACCGTCCCACGCTCGCCACGAGAGACTGGATTGTAGGAAGACCTCTCGATCGAGCGGCCAGTCGACGCGAGCATCGCCATCGCAAATCCCAACCGACCTTTGATGCCGGACAACAGGGTGGGGATCGGAGTCGCAGCAAGCAATCGCGAGAAGAACATTGCCGGACGCAGCAGCCACTCGCGGGCGAAAACAAAGAGAATCAGTCGCGCGATGAAAGGCATCGGCTGATAGTCCTTCAACGTCGCGCGTGTGGCCTCCAACAGCTGTCCATACGGAACGCCGCTCGGGCACACGGGCTCACACGCTCGGCAGCCAAGGCATTGATCGATGTGCTGCTTCACCTGGGCATCCGTTGGCGCGACGGTGCCCTCGAGCATCGACCGCATCAGGAAGATGCGTCCGCGTGGACTATCGTTCTCGTCTTCGAGATTCAGATATGTCGGGCATGCCTGCAGGCAGAAGCCGCAATGCACACAGGCGTTGATCCCAGGCAGCGCTGCGGCGAGCGGTGTGCCGGGCAGAGCACAGCCCGGCATCGTGTCAGGCGGAAGCGGATCTCGCGGCGGTGGAACAACTGGCAGGGCGGTCAATTCAGATCCCCGAGAATGCCCGGATTCAGAATGTTGTGCGGATCGTACGCTCGCTTGATGCCTTGCGAAAGAGAATCGCTGACGACGCTCGGCGAGACCGCGGCCCACAACTCGGGCGGCAGCTTTTCGAACACAAGCTCGCTCGAGTCACTCTGGACAACGCCAGCTGCCAGCTCGGAAGGTGATTCGGCGTTCCCGGTCGAACCAGCAACGACGCGAATCACGCCGCGACGTGGATCGATCGATG
>Ga0075424_100005748_pt1 | contig 11899 bp, 13 predicted proteins | sample SoiMethybrSBSTD3_FD_75301 | JGI IMG/M metagenome (GOLD analysis project Ga0075424, IMG submission 75301) | Bulk soil microbial communities from a Populus tree surrounding site in Tennessee, USA - Soil MetaG P. TD hybrid SBSTD3 | ecosystem: Environmental > Terrestrial > Soil > Tree plantation... | reverse complement strand
AGCCACAAGATCGCTCTCGTCCATGGCGACGTCAGCCCGAAGAACATCCTCGTCTCACCGCACGGTCCGATCTTCCTCGACGCGGAATGCGCCTGGTACGGCGACCCGGCGTTCGACCTGGCGTTCTGCCTGAACCACCTGGTGCTCAAGTCGTTCTGGGTGCCGAATCCTGCGTTGCCGAAATGCTTTGATGCATTGAAAGACCGTTACCTGTCGGGTGTCACTTGGGAATCAGGCATCGAGGAGCGCGTCGCCACCCTCCTCCCCGCCCTGCTGCTCGCGCGGGTTGACGGCAAGTCGCCGGTCGAATATCTCGACGAGGCGCAGCGCCAGGCCGTACGGCGATTGGCGAGGAAAATGATCCAATCCGAAGAAAAAAAGCTCGCATGGCCAAGATCCTCGACGTAAAGGGCCGCAAGGTCTGGGACTCGCGCGGTCGCGCCACCGTCGAGGCCGAGGTGGTGGTCGGCCGCGGCACGACGCCGCTCGCGCGCGGACGGGCGATCGCCCCTGCCGGCGCGTCGACCGGCTCGAACGAGGCGAAGGCCATCGATGCCGCGCAGGCGGTCGCGAACATCAACAGCCGCATCCGCGACGGCCTGCGCGCCCTCAAGTCGGGCGAGCAGGCGGCGATCGACGCGCGCCTCGTCGAGCTCGACGGCACGCCCGACCGCAGCCGCCTCGGCGCGAACGCGATGGTCGCGGTCTCGCTCGCCTGCGCCCACGCCGACGCGGCGGCGGAAAAGATGCCGCTGTGGAAGAAGCTCGCCGGTGACCGGCGCGTCTCCTTGCCGGTGCCGCAGATCCAGATCTTCGGCGGCGGCGCGCACGCGCAGCGGCGCATCGATTTCCAGGATTTCATGATCATCTGCATCGGCGCGGGCAGCTTCGCCGAGGCGATGGAATGGACCGCGCAGGTCTACGCCGCCGCCGGCGCGCGCCTCGCGAAGCGCGGCGCGCTGCGCGGCGTCGCCGACGAGGGCGGCTGGTGGCCGAGCTTCAAGACGCACGAGGAAGCGCTCGCCGAGCTGGTCGGCGCGATCGCCGACGCGAAGCTCGAGCCCGGCGTCGACGTCGGCATCGCGATCGACGTCGCCGGCAGCCAGCTTTACCGCACCGGAAATTATGTTTTGTCTCTGGAAAATAGACTTTTAACAAGTGAGCAATTGCATGCCATGCTTTTGCGTTGGATCGAACGCTACCCGATCGTCTCGATCGAGGATCCGTTCGCCGACAACGACCCCGCGGCCTGGCGCGCCTTCACCAGGGCCGCCGGCATCCAGGTGGTCGGCGACGACCTGTTCGTCACGCACGCGGCGCGCGTCGACCCGGGCCTCGCCAGCGCGGTGCTGCTCAAGCCCAACCAGGTCGGCACGGTCACCGAGACCCTGGCGTGCTGGGACAAGGCGCGCGCCGCCGGGATGAGCGGCATCGTCTCCGCGCGCTCGGGCGAGACCGAGGACGTGTCGATCGTCCATCTCGCGGTCGGCTGGGGCGTGCCGCAGCTCAAGGTCGGCAGCTTCTCGCGCTCCGAGCGCATGGCGAAGTGGAACGAGGCGCTGCGCATCGAGGAAGCGCTCGGCCCCAAGGCGTTGCCCTTCCCGGCGAGGAAGCTCTTCAAGCAGAAATGAAGGTGGTGTTCCATTTCGACGGCAGCGACGCCCTGCGCGCACGCCTGGGCGATGTGATCCTCTGCCCGGAGAGCGACTCGGCCGCGTTCGAGCGGCTGCTGCCGGAGATGGAGGTGCTCTGGCACGTCCTGAAGCCGGTCACCGCGGAGGTGATTGGCCGCGCGCCGAAGCTCAGGCTGATCCAGAAGATCGGCAGCGGCGTGAACACGATCGACGTCGAGGCGGCGAAGCGCCGCGGCATCGCCGTGTGCAACCTGCCTGGGACGAACAGCAGAGCGGTAGCGGAAATGGCGCTGCTCCTGATGCTGGCGTGTCTGCGTCGTCTTTCCCAGTTGCAAAGCGTCGATTGGCTCGAGGCCTGGAAGCTGCAGGATCACCTGGGCGAGCTGGGCGGTCGCAGCGTGGGCCTGGTCGGCTACGGCGCGGTGCCGAAGATCCTCCATCCGATCCTCGAGTCGCTCGGCGCGAAGGTTCTTTTCTGGTCACGCTCGACAAGGAACGTGGATCTGAGCGAATTGCTCTCCGTGTCCGATATCGTCTCGCTGCACTTGCCCCTGACGCCGGAGACCGCTGGAATCGTCGATCCGAGAAAAATGAAGCGCGGCGCGATCCTGATCAACACAGCACGGGGCGGCCTCGTCGTAGAGAAATTCCTGACAGAGTGTCTCGCGAGCGGGTACCTCGCGGCCGCCGGCCTGGACGTGTTCGCCGTCGAGCCGGCCGCGCGCGACAACCCGCTGCTATTGCTCGCGAATGTGGTCTGCACACCCCACGTCGCCTGGCTGACGCGCGAGACTCTGGAGAGGAGCCTGGCGGTCGCGCGCGAGAATGTGCGTCGCTTGGAATCCGGCACACCGCTCTTGCACCGCGTCGCCTGATTCGCTCGGTGTAGCCTCTTCCGCGACAACTGTTCGTGCGCTATACGGGCATAATCTCCGCCTCCCCACGATGCGCGATCAACCGTCGTCGAAAGAGAAGTCCGGCGCGCAAAGCCGCGCGCACGAGCTGCCCAAGACGCCGACCGGGATCGACGGCCTCGACCAGGTCACGCGCGGCGGCCTGCCGAAAGGCCGGCCGACGCTGGTATGCGGCGCGGCCGGCTGCGGCAAGACGCTCATGGCGATCGAGTTCCTGGTGCGCGGCGCGATGCAGTTCGGCGAGCCGGGCGCCTTCATCTCATTCGAGGAGAGCCCCGAGGAGCTGGCGGCGAATGTGCGTTCGCTCGGCTTCGACCTCGATCGCCTGGTCGAGGAGCAGAAGATCGCGATCGACTTCGTGCGCATCGAGCCCGCCGAGATCGTCGAGAACGGCGCGTACGACCTCGAGGGGCTGTTCCTGCGCCTGGGCTTCGCCATCGACTCGATCGGCGCGAAGCGCGTCGTGCTCGACACCATCGAGGCGCTGTTCGGCGGCTTCACCGACCAGGCGCTGCTGCGCGCCGAGATCCGGCGGCTGTTCCGGTTCCTGAAGGACCGGGGCGTCACCGCGGTCATCACCGGCGAGCGTGGCGACGGCTCGCTCACCCGCCAGGGCCTCGAGGAGTACGTCTCCGACTGCGTCATCCTCCTCGACCACCGCGTCACCGAGCAGGTTTCGACGCGTCGGCTGCGCATCGTGAAGTACCGCGGCACGGCGCACGGCACGAACGAGTACCCGTTCCTCATCGACGAGAAGGGCATATCGGTGCTGCCGCTCACGTCGCTCGGCCTCGAGCACGAGGCGAGCGACGAGCGCGTCTCGACCGGGGTGGGCAAGCTCGACGCCATGCTCGGCGCCAAGGGTTTCTACCGCGGCTCGTCGATCCTGGTCTCGGGCACCGCCGGCACCGGCAAGACCACCTTGGCGGTGCAGTTCGCCGCGGCGGCCTGCGCGCGTGGCGAGCGCGTCCTCTACCTGGCGTTCGAGGAATCGCCCGGCCAGCTCTACCGGAACATGCGCTCAGTGGGCGTCGACCTCGCGCCGCACGCCAAGAAGGGAGTGCTGCGCGTGCACGCCTCGCGGCCGACGCTGCTCGGCCTGGAGGCGCACCTGGTGCAGATCCACAAGATGATCGAAGAGTTCGATCCCCGGATCGTGATCCTCGATCCGATCAGCAACCTGATGAGCGCCGGCACCACCCTGGACGCGCAGGCGATGCTGCTCAGGCTGATCGACTATCTCAAGAGCCGCAACATCACGGCCTTTTTCACCCATTTGAGCAGCGGCGGCAGCGCCATCGACACGACCGACGTCGGCGTCTCGTCGCTGATCGATACCTGGATCCTGATGCGCCACATCGAGGTCGATGGCACGCGCGACCGCGGTCTCTACATCCTCAAGTCGCGCGGCATGAAGCATTCCAACCAGGTCCACGAATTCCTGCTCACCGACCGCGGCATCGAGCTGCGCGAGGCGGCAGGCGAGCGAGAAAGGGAAAGACCCACCCGATGACCCCAGCCGAGCAGAAACCGCCAACCGCGGGAGAGATCTGGGAGCTGCGGCTCTATACCGCCGGCCAGACACCCAAGTCGCTGACCGCGCTCGCCAACCTGAGGCGCATCTGCGAGGAGCACCTGGAAGGCAAGTACAAGATCGAGGTGGTCGACCTGATGGCGAATCCCCGCCTCGCGAAGGATCACCAGATCGTCGCCATCCCGACGCTGGTGCGCAAGCTGCCCGAGCCGCTCCGCCGCGTGATCGGCGATCTCTCCGACACCGAGCGCGCGCTGGTCGGACTCGAGCTGAGGAGGGCCGCATGAACAAGCCGCTCGACCCCGACGTGGTCCGTGAAGCTGAGGACCTGCGCGAAGCCATCATCCGCGGCGAGCTCGACGCCTTCGTCGTCGGCCGCGACGACGGCCGGCACGTGCTGCTGCTCGCCAACGCCTACCAGCGCTACCGGCAACTCGTCGAGCGCATGCAGCAGGGCGCAATCACCCTCTCCGGGGATGGACGCGTCCTGTACGCCAATCAGCGCTTCGCCGACATGCTCTCCGTGGCGCTGTCGGAAATCTACAGCGTCCCGCTCGACAACTATGTCGGCGTCGCCGACCGCGCGCGGCTCGGGGACTTCCTGCGGACCACCGCACGCAATTCGCGACTCGAGCTCGAGCTGCGGCGGCGCGACGGCGTGGCCATCCCGGTCGCGCTCGCCCATGTCAGCTTCGCCGACGGCTACAGCACGCTGCTGGTCACCGATCTGCGGCCCTGGCAGTGGCCCAGCCTCACCATGAACGTGCTCGATCTCATGCGCGCCTCGCTGGACCAGTTGAACCGCAGTGCCGGGCTTGAGCAGGAGGAGCGCGAGGCGCTGGGCAGCCTCGGCGAGCAGATCAACGGCCTCGCCCGTCTGATCGACCAGATGATCGACGTGCAGGGGCGGCAGCCCTAGGCGGAGCCGCGCTAGCTGGGACGCAGCGATCTGCCCGCGCTCGCGGTGCGATCGAGGAACTCGCAATGGCGCTGGAAGTCGAGCGCCGTATGGCGCAGGTCGACGAACGCCGTGCCGCCGAGCACCTTCACCGCCATGTCGAAGGTCCGGATCACGCCCTCGGGAATGACCACCTCCAGGCCCTGGATGCAGACCACCGGCACCTGGTCGTACTCCCGGAGCGAGCGCACGTGAGACAGCAGCTCGAACATGCGCGACTCGTCGAAGTGTAGGCCGATCACTACAAGGCTGAAGCGGTTATGCCTCAGCGTCGAGATCGCTTCCGGAAGAGTCCGCACGAACACGATTTCGTGTCCCGGAAGGCAGTCCCGGATGCGCTCATCCATCTCCGGCACGTCGGCAGCGAGGACTTCAGCCATGGCTGCCGATCAAGCAAAGCCCGTACCTATAGCGTCGTCAGCCCCTCTGCCGTGAGGCGGTAAGCCCGATCGCAGCCCGCGGCCGCCTGCTCCGAATGCGTGGCAAGAATTGCGGCGGTGCCTTTCTCCTTGGTGATTCTTCTCAGAAGACCGAGGACATGGCGTGCGTTCTCCGGATCGAGATTCCCGGTCGGCTCGTCGGCCAGCACGAGCTTCGGCTCGCCGACCAGCGCCCGCGCGATCGCCACGCGCTGCAGCTCGCCGCCGGAGAGCTCGCGCGGCAGGCTCGCCTCGCGACCCGCCAATCCGACCGACGCGATCAGGCTTTTCGCTTTGCCACCGTCCGCGATCTTCCTCAGGAGAAGGGGCAGCGCCACGTTCTGCTCGACGGTGAGGTTCGGCAGGATGTGGAAAGCCTGGAAGACGAAACCGAACTTCTCGCGCCGCAGGATCGTCAGCGCATCGTCGTCCATGGCGGTCAGGTCGTTGTCTTCGAACTGCACTTTGCCGCCATGCGCCGGCTCGAGACCGGCGATGACATTCAGCAGGGTGGACTTGCCGATGCCCGAGTCGCCGACCACGGCGACGTATTCGCCGGCGGCGACCTCGAGCGAGACCTCGTTCAGGACGGTCCTCGCGCCGAACCGCTGGGTCACACGGGAGAGCCTGAGCACTTTAGAATCGTACCCGTCATCTGGGGTTGCACTATATTTCCTGAGGAGGAGAGGATGAAAAAGACACTCATCGCGCTCGTCGCCGCGGCCCTCGCGGTCAGCAGCAGCGCGTTCGCGCAGCAGAAGGTGAAGATCGGATTCATCTCCACCATGAGCGGCCCGCCGGCGATCATCGGCAAGCACATGAAGGACTCGGTGGAGATGGCGCTCGAGCATCTCAAGGGCCGTGTCGGCGGCCTCGAGACCGAGGTGATCTACGGCGACGACCAGTTCAAGCCGGAAGTCGGCGTGCAGCTCGCCGAGGAGATGATCAAGAAGCACCAGGTCGACTTCGTCGCCGGGATCATCTGGTCGAACGTGATGATGGCGGTGGTGCCGGTGGTCACGGGCGCGGGCAAGATCATGGTCGGCACCAACGCCGGCGCAAGCCCGCTCGCCGGCAAGGACTGCAACGAGCTCTACTTCTCGACTTCCTGGAACAACGACCAGTCGCCCGAGGCGCTCGGCAAGTTCCTGCAGGACAAGGGTGTCAACGACCTGTACATCCTCGCGCCCAACTACCAGGCGGGCAAGGACATGGTCGCGGGCCTGAAGCGCTACTACAAGGGCCGCGTGGTCGACGAGGTCTACACCAAGTTCCAGCAGCAGGACTACCAGACCGAGATCACGGCGCTGCGCGCGAAGAACCCGAAGGCGGTGTTCGTCTTCTATCCGGGCGGCATGGGCGTGAATTTCGTGCGCCAGTACGTGCAGGCCGGGCTGCGCGACCAGATCCCGCTCTACTCGGTGTTCACGGTCGACGAGACCACGCTGCCGGCGCTGAAGGAAGTGGCGATCGGACAGTACGAGGCGCGCTTCTGGAGCCCGGACCTGAACGTGCCGGCGAGCAAGCGCTACGTCGCCGACTTCGAGAAGAAATTCGGCTACACGCCGTCCTTCTACGGCGCGCAGAGCTACGACGGCATCATGCTGATCGACTCGGCGGTGCGCGCCACCAAGGGCAACCTGAAGGACACCAAGGCCCTGGTGATGGCGATGCGCAAGGCGAACTACAACTCGGTCCGCGGCAAGTTCCAGTTCAACGTCAACCAGCACCCGATCCAGGACTTCTACCTGCTGCAGGCGGTGAAGGCCGACAACAAGGACGGCGCGGCGATGCACATCGTGCAGAAGGCGTTCGAGAAGCACAAGGACGCCTACTACCAAGAATGCAAGATGAAGTGGTGAGCACGGTACAGCTCTGAGAAAAAGGGCGCGGCAGCGCCCTTTTTTCATTCATGACCGGCACCCTCGTTTTCGAGCAGCTGCTGAACGGCCTGCAGTACGGGGTGATGCTGTTCCTCATGGCCGCCGGGCTGACCCTGGTGCTCGGCATCATGAACATGGTCAACCTCGCGCACGGCTCGCTGTACATGGTCGGCGCCTACCTCGCCGTGGCCGGCACCCAGTGGACCGGAAGCTATGCGCTCGGCGCGCTGATCGGCTTCGCCGGCACGCTGGTGGTGGGCATGGTCGTCGAGGTCGTGGCGCTGCGCGCGCTCTACCAGCGCGACCACCTCGACCAGGTGCTCGCCACCTTCGGCCTGATCCTGTTCTTCAACGAGCTGGTCTCCATGATCTGGGGACGCGGCAGCCTGTATTCCGCGCTGCCCGCGTGGCTCGCCGGTCACGTCGAGCTCTTCGCCGGCTCGCGCTATCCGGTCTATCGCCTCGCCGTCCTCGGCGTGGGGCTGCTGACGGCCGTGATTCTCTGGTATGTGGTCACCCGTACGCGGCTCGGCATGCTGATCCGCGCCGGCGCGTCGAACCGCACCATGGTCGCGGCGCTCGGCGTCAACATCCGGCTGCTCTACACGGTGGTGTTCGGTTTCGGCGCCGCGCTCGCCGGCCTCGCCGGGCTGATGGCCGGGCCGATCTACGCGGTGCAGCCCGGCATGGGCGAGCTGATCCTGATCCAGGTGTTCGTCGTGATCGTCATCGGCGGCATCGGCTCGGTGCGCGGCGCGCTGGTGGGCGCGATCATCGTCGGCGTGGTCGACACCCTCGGCCGCGCCTTCCTCAAGCCGCTGCTGGCGACGATGCTCTCGCCCACCGCGGCGGAAGCGGCGGGACCCGCCCTCGCCTCGATGCTCATCTACCTGCTGATGGCGGTGGTGCTGGCCGTCAAGCCCGCGGGACTGTTCCAGAGCCGATGAGGGGCAAGCTCTTCTGGATCGCCGCGATCACCGTGCTGGCGGCGCTGCCGCCGGTGGCGAGCGCCCTCGGCGAGCCTTTCTACATCGACCTCGTGCGGCGGATCATGATCCTCGCCATCGCCGCGGCGAGCCTCAACCTCATCCTCGGCTACGGCGGCATGGTCTCCTTCGGCCACGCGGCGTATCTCGGCATCGGCGCGTACTCGGTCAGCATCCTCGCCTTCTACGGCATCACGAGCGGCTGGCTGCAGTGGGCGGTGGCGATCGGCGCTTCGGCGCTGGTCGCGCTCGCCATCGGCGCGGTGTCGATCCGCGCCAGCGGCGTGTACTTCATCATGATCACGCTCGCCTTCACGCAGATGCTCTACTACCTCGGCATTTCGCTCGAGGTGTTCGGCGGCGACGACGGCATGCGGCTGAAGGCGAAGAGCGCGCTGCCGCTCGTCGACCTGGGCGACGCGGTGCAGTTCTACTACGTCGCATTGGTCCTGATGATCACCTGTGTTTTTATTATTTTTAAAATTACCAATTCACGTTTCGGCATGGTGCTGCGCGCCAGCAAGTCGAACGAAGCGCGCTCGCGCGCGATCGGCTTCTCGCCCTATCCCTACCGCCTCGCGGCGTTCGTCATCGCCGGCGCGATGTGCGGCCTCGCCGGCGCGCTCTACGCCAACCACACCAACTACATCGTCCCCGGGTTCATGAGCTGGGTGCAATCCGGCGACCTGATGTTCATGGTCATCCTCGGCGGCATGGGCACCACCGCCGGGCCGATGCTCGGCGCCTTCGCGCTGCTGATCGTCGAGGAAATCCTCAAGGGATGGACCGAGCACTGGCAGCTCTGGCTGGGGCCGCTGCTCATCCTGTCGGTGCTCTTCTTCAAGCGCGGGCTCGCCGGCCTGCTGGAGAGGCGCGATGCTTGAGGTGCGCGGCCTGACCAAGGCCTTCGGCGCGCTGCGCGCGAGCGACGGCATCGACATCGAGGTGCGCGAGGGCGAGACCCACGCCGTCATCGGCCCGAACGGCGCGGGCAAGACCACGCTCATCGGCCAGCTCGCCGGCAACCTGCGGCCTGACGCGGGCACCATTCGCTTCGCCGGCGAGGACGTGACCGCGTTGCCCGCGCCTCGGCGCGCCCGCCGGGGTCTCGCACGCTCCTTCCAGATCACGAGCATTTACCGGGACTTCAGCACGCTGCAGAACGTCGCGCTCGCGGTGCAGGCGCACTCGGGGCACAGCTTCCGCTTCTGGCGTCCCGCGTTCGCCGACGAGGCGCTGATTTCTCCCTCGAGGAAGATCCTCGAGGAAGTCGGCCTGGAGAAACGCATGCATGTCCTCGCCGCCAACCTCGCGCACGGCGAGCAGCGCCAGCTCGAGGTCGCCATGGCGCTCGCGACCAGGCCGCGCCTGCTGCTGCTCGACGAGCCGATGGCCGGCATGGGGATCGAAGAGTCGCAGCGCATGATCGCCTTCCTGCAAACGCTCAAGCGGCGGCACACTATCGTCCTGGTCGAGCACGACATGGACGCGGTGTTCCGGCTCGCCGACCGCATCTCCGTACTCGTGTACGGCCGCGTCATCGCGACCGATGTGCCCGATAAAATCAAGGCCAACCCCGAAGTGCGGCGCGCCTACCTGGGAGAGGACGCGTGATGCTGGAAGTCGCCGGCCTCGAGACTTCCTACGGGCGCAGCCAGGTGCTGTTCGGTGTTTCCCTCGAAATCCGCAGGAGCGAGGTGGTCTCGCTTCTCGGACGAAACGGCATGGGCAAGACCACCACGGTGCGCTCGCTCATGGGAATCATCCCGTGCTCGGGGAAAATCCTCTTCGAAGGCCGCGAGGTCCAGCGGCTGCCCTCGTACAGGATCGCGAAGGCCGGCATCGGCCTCGTTCCCGAGGGCCGGCAGATCTTCCCCAACCTGCTGGTGCGCGAGAACCTCATCGCGACCGCGACCCGGGGACCCTGGGACATCGAGCGGGTCTACTCGCTGTTCCCCAATCTCCGGGAACGACAGAAGCACTACGGCAACCAGCTTTCCGGCGGCGAGCAGCAGATGCTCGCCATCGGCCGGGCGCTGATGACCAACCCGAAGCTCCTCATCCTCGACGAGGCGACCGAGGGCCTCGCGCCGCTGGTGCGCACCGAGATCTACCGCTCGATCGAGAAGCTGAAGTCCGAGGGCCTCTCGATCCTGATCATCGACAAGGACGTGAGGGCGCTGTCGCGCGTGGCCGACCGCCATTACGTGCTCGAGAAAGGCCGTGTCGTATGGAACGGGACGAGCAGCGAGCTTTCCACCAATCCGGAAATCCAGCACCGCTACCTCGGGGTTTAGGAGCGGCCTCGGCGTGGATGATCGTCGCCGCGAATGCCTTTGCGCTCGCGCTCGCGTGGTGGCAGCGCTGGCCGATCGAGCTGCTGCTCGTCTCCTACTGGCTGCAGAGCGCGGTCATCGCCTGGTACGGTCGCCGGCGCATTCTCGCGATTCGGCGCTTCGTCTATGGCAAGACGTGCTACGACCTCGATGCACCCGGCGACGAGCACGCCCGGGGCGAGATGCTGAAGCAGAGCATCGTGAAATCGGCAGCCGGCATCGCTCTCTTCTACCACGCTGTGGTTTTCGTGATGCTCGTCATCCTGCTGCAGGTGCACGGAACGCGCGTCACGCTCCCGGACCTTCTCGGCATTGCGGCCGCCGGCGCCGCGTTTCTTTACACGCACCGCGCCTCCTTCCTCCGCAACCTCGAGAACGACCGGAGCGGCGAGCCGCCGATTCGCACGTTGATGTTCCTTTCGCTTCAGCGCGTGCTGCCCATGCACCTGATCATGGTCTTCGGATTGGGGCTGGGCTACGGCGGCGCCATGTTCCTGTTCGGCGCTCTCAAGACGATCGCCGACGTCGCCATGCACCGCGTCGAGCGCCGTCTGCTCGCGGGACGCGGCTGACCGCGGCTATACTCGATCCATGAAGCGCGAGAACGTCGTCGGCCGCGCCAACGTCGAGGACACGCCGGAGCTCGAGGCGTATTACCGCGCGCTCGAGGGCGAAGAGCTCGGCGCGCTCTGGAATGTCGCCAACGAGATCGAGCCGTGGTACCCGCAACCCAAATCGGTTCCGACACTTTGGGCTTGGAAAAGAATTGAGGAATATGTAAGAAAAGCGGCGAAACTGGTTTCCGCCGAGAAGGCCGCGCGCCGCGTCGTGATGCTGGTCAATCCCGGCCGCAAGGAGTGGAGCGCCGCCGCCGGCCTGCTCTATACCGGGGTGCAGGTGATGAACCCCGGCGAGTCGGCTTCCGCCCACCGCCATCAGGCGAGCGCGCTGCGCTTCGTCATGGAAGGCCGCGGCGCCTACACCATCGTCGACGGCGAACGCCTCGAGCTCGGCGCGCGCGATTTCGTGCTCACGCCCAACGGGACATGGCATGAGCACGGCGTCGACGCCGACGGCTCGCAATGCGTCTGGCAGGACGGGCTCGACATCCCGCTCATGAATTCACTCGACGCGAACTTCTACGAGGTGCATCCCAAGGTCAGGCAGGCGCCCTCGAAGCTCTCTCGCAAGAACTGGCGGAAGCCCTATTCGCCCGTCTTCCTCTACAAGTGGGA
>Ga0075424_100005747_pt1 | contig 11900 bp, 13 predicted proteins | sample SoiMethybrSBSTD3_FD_75301 | JGI IMG/M metagenome (GOLD analysis project Ga0075424, IMG submission 75301) | Bulk soil microbial communities from a Populus tree surrounding site in Tennessee, USA - Soil MetaG P. TD hybrid SBSTD3 | ecosystem: Environmental > Terrestrial > Soil > Tree plantation... | reverse complement strand
GCACCATTGGTATTTTCGGCCTACTTGCCGGCGTCGCATGGTCGCTCATTCTATCGCGCCATGCATAAACCCCAGTTCCTTACCTTTTTGACCCGCGCATCGCGGGTTGGTTACTCTTAATCGAAAGAAGGTTCACCGTCAAACGTGTTGTCAATGTGACCTCTATACCCTCCACAGTCCTTTGTTGTGACATTGTGGGCACAGCGGAATGTGGGCCTTAACCTCTCGTCCATCTCTGGTTCTACCTACGACGTAGAAAACCCAACGCCAATTCTTTGGCAAGAAGTCTCTAACTACGGGTACATTTGTCCGGCAGCTGTAGCAGAAGGTGTCTCTGAGATTAGAGTATGGTTTAAGCATGTGTGCCTCCGGGAAACCGAGTGTGCGGCTAGAGATGACACTACCTGAGAAGTTCCTGCGAAGCTGTGCAATGTTGACCACACGCGAAGAACGTGCCAGTACGAACGCGGGCCCAAGCTGGTAGGCTATTTGGAAACCGGGCTTCCGAGCGGTCACCCTGCGGATGCTAACGTGATTTTGGGGAAAAAGGAAATAATCAGGACGAATGCTGTCGTATCCCGTGCCTGCAGGCCGCAAAGGAGCAAGACCTAGACCGGCAGTTGCAGTCAGTGCGCGAGATTATCGGCGGCTGATCAAGCAGTTGCTACTCGCCAGAGAGCACGCAGGCCGCCCGACCGCAGGCATAGCGTCAACGGCTCTCGCGCAGACGGACTGCACATCGAGCTTATAGTCGCACCGCAATGTCATAGCGACTCGGTTCGCGGATTGGCACCAGTGATGGAAGCAATGGTCATCCTAGGGCTTGTCCGCAACGCTTGCAGGGAGACCGCGAATAGGGCAGCTGAAATTACTTGCATCGCTACCTGTACTGCAGAGGAAAATCCGATGGGATGGATGGGATTGAAAACGCACGCTACCGCGACGAAGGCGGCCCCCCACGCATATTTGCGTAGGTTCACCGCCTGCACTAACGCGAACACGGCTGCCGCTGTGATCACAAAGTCCAGATAGCTGCGCAGGTTGGCCGGCAGGTACCAGAACAGACTCACGATCAACACCACAACGGCAACGTACTTCATAGTGGTTGTAAGCATCACATCCCCATTTCATTGGTTCAAAACCCAACGAGCGCAAGCACAACAAAGTCGAAACCTGCCATGCTTCTATCGCTATTGATCATGCGCCAGCCCTCTCCCACAAATCTGGTCAAAACTGCTCATTCTGCCGTACGCAGGGCGCGACCTATGGGCCGTGTATTGGAAACAAGCCCCTCCTTCAGGCTCATCTCGCATTGGAAAAGACTGATGTTTGACTCAGCAGTGCAATCAGCGTAGGGTGAAGGATGAGTGAGTACTTCCGTTCCTCGTTCAGGTTCTCTGAGCTAAGTCAGTCCATCTGAAGTATCTTCCCCTTAGTAAGCGAGACGGACCGGGAGGTTCAGCATGTCTGATTCCCACACATCCACACCAAAGCCCAAAATTCTTAAAGTTCCCACAAAGCCTATGACACGAGTGGCGCCAATCTCCGATGCACCAGGGTTAGAAAACAAGATTAGAGAACGCGCCTACCAGCTCTACGAAGGCCGCGGTCGTGAGCCTGACAAAGACCAGCAGGACTGGGTCCAAGCCGAGCGCGAGATATTGAACCAACGGCCGTAGGGGCGGAACGATCACTGTCGGCCTTCGGAGCTCTTCCATGAATTGCTCCACGCGTGACCAATGACAAATTGCCTAGAGTGCGAAAATCTCAACCGGGTCTACGGATCCAAGCTAGCCAAGTACCATGCGGCTCGTTGCGCGGTGCTTTACCGAATCAATACGGAATTCGCGGCTAGGCAACAGGTTGATATGGAACGCGCCAAGAACGACATGGAAGAGCACCTGTTGACCTGCCCCTTCGCCACCAAGGCGGGGTGCCTGATGCCGCAAGAATCCTCCGTCCTGGAGCGATTTCAATAACACTGTCGGGACCACGCCTAGCTTGTGGTCTGGATTGGAAACGCGTGTGCTCGGTTTTCCAGTTTGTCGTTGCGCTGTGCACAATGACTGGCACTTCAAGCATCGTCCGTTTCAGAACACGTGTTGCCTCCTCTAGAGGCCACTCATCACTGGCATTGAGAGGTCTAGCAAAATCAAGTCAGGGCGCAATTCCTTGTTGCAGCAGTTTTTCGCAAGCCTTGGCTATGCAAGCGATCCAGATCGCAGCTTGCAATCGGCGGCATGAGTTTGACGAGAGACTGGCCAAGTGGCTGTTGATGAGCGCCGACCGCATGGGATCGAATTCGGCACACCTGACGGCAAGAGAGCCGCAGATTGTAATGCGACGAGCGTCTAGTCCTCCGATGCTTCAGATCTCTTGAATTCACCTCCATTCCTCTCGATTGCTCTTTCCACTTGGTTGTCTTTGCCTTCTCGTAAGCACACGCATGGAAAAGAACATTAGAGCAACAAGATTGAACCTGTTTTGTAAACCACCCGCCCCTAAGTGGTCAAAATTGCACAGATTCACGTGTGTCGAGGAAATTACCATGCTGTCGTACAAAAAGGTATTCGCAGTGGAGCGTGTCCCAATGAACACAAACGAAAGACAAATCGCGCTATCCGTCCTCGAAGGCCTCAGAGCAGACTTGCCGTATGCACGCCTGAACAACGGAACCGGCATCATTGACGTAGCGGACCTTCGCCAGTACATCTACGAACAGATGGGGCGGATAAGGACAAACGCCCTTGTGATGGATGGACTGTACGGCAACGACAATGGCGACCGGCAAGACATCAATAGGAGTCATGACAATGGGAAAGTGCAGTCCTAGGAAAAATCTTGGAAGAGCGAGCGCCCGCAGGTCGTGCTCGGATCGCAGCGGCAGCCAGGGCGAGATGGGCGAAGGTCAAAGCAGCGAAACCTTGACAAAATATGCTCTCAGAGGTTGAAGTGCGCCCGCAATACGCCCTCACAAAAAAACCCCGCATCGCCTGCGCCGGAAACATGGCAATTGTGCTTTTTTGTGTGCTCTCCCCATACAAATCGACGCATGATGCCACAAGTGGCTGCAACTCACGACTGCTTCTATCAGCACTAGCGTCATCCGCCAATAATTGAGGACGTCAGAAGCTGCGCAAGAGAAAATCTCTTGCGCTTCCAAGCACTTTCTCTCGTATCTCGGGATCTGGCAGCATGCGAGCAATTTCAATTGCTCCGATCATCGTTGAAAAGATCGCAAAGAAGGCCCGTTCTTTGTCCACGGTTCGCCGGCCAGGCATAAACGGCACCATTCGGCTCTTGTAGTTCACTAGCTCCGCCACGATCTGAGGCTTCATCCGCCTATCTACCCGTGCTAGTTCGGGCGCAAGCGCAGCCAAGGGGCAACCGCGCTCGGGATGGTCGCATAGTTCGGGGCGCAGGTAGGTCTTCACAATTGCTTTCCATTCCTCCCCAGAGGGCGACTGTTCGGCGGCACGAACCAGGGTGTCGGTAAATTCCCGAAAAGCCTCGCTCAATGATTCCACGAGCAGGTCGTCCTTGCTCCTGAAATGCTTGTAAAAGCCTCCGTGCGTCAGACCTGTGTCCCGCATAACAGCTGACACCGCCGCTCCGTTTAAACCTTCGGCGCGAACGCGCTCGGAAGCGTCTTCCACAATCTTCCGATGGATTTTGGCTTTATGCCCCGGCTGGTAACGCATGATTATAGGATGCTGCGAATCATCCCAAGGGTGCGACAACAAAAGAGCCGCTCCGACTCGACCAAGAAAAAACCGAATCCATAGGATTATATGCGTCATCCTATAACTCGATTAGCGAAGTAATGGAGGGCTTATGAAATCTGCTCGTTTGCGCATCGGGCTTTTGCTGTGCGTTCTGCTCGTGATTGTTGCGGCTTTTGTCGGTCTTCGCAGCAATGACAAGCGTTCCGGCAAGCTGCACAGCCCTGAACTCGAATATCTGAAGGCCGTAAACAGCGTCGCCCCGCCAAAGGACCCGGAACTAATGTTCATCCTGATGGCCGAGTTTGCGAATTCGAATCTGCAGGATGAGGGCGCGGAATTTTTCAGTGCGCGTCTTCGGGACTTCGAGCCAAAGTTGACGCCGGTTCAGAAGTCTTTGTACCTGGGAATTATCGGCTTGCTGCGTGCTCAAAATGCGTCCAGGGTGCCGCTGCTGAAGCGCTACGGATATGTAAACGACACGATGGCCACCCTGGATCAGGCGAAGCAGCTCTCCGGGGCGCAGGTTTTCGTCGTGAACTGGATCGCCGGCATTGTGCATACCGAGCTTCCCGGCTTCTTTCATCAGCGTAAGGCGGCGCAGGAGGAACTCGCCTGGTGTGTGGAACACGCAGACGAAGCGCCTCATTCGGCGTGGTTGCGCGAGGTTTATTATCATCTCGGCAAACTCGCGCTGAATGATGGCGACCCGGCAAAAGCTCAGGAGTATCTGCGCCGCAGCGGCTATCGTGATTTCGATCAGCCGATTACACTCGCAACACCGTTTTCAGAAGACAAAGTCTCAGGTCATGCGTTTGCACCGCGACACATTGCCGAGGTCGTGCCGGGTCGTGTCTACGCGCTGAGCGGTTTCGAATTCACGGAATACTACTTCGTGGTTTCCAGGGACCGCCATCAGCTCATCAGCATTGACACAGGCACGCGCCCCGACTTCGCGAAAGGTGCATACGAAGCGCTTGAGGCCTATGCCCCGGGACTGCCGCCGTTGACAAACGTTTTTATTACTCACGCACACTGGGACCATGTCGGCGGCCATTCCTATTTCCGCAGCCTAAGCTCGCACCCCAAGTTTTACGGGCGCGGTAACTACCAGGAAGAGTTTGAGAAGGAATTCAGCGGACCGGAGGTCTTCGCAAAGCAGTTCTTCGGAGAGCGCTTCAGTTCCGAGGATGTTCTGAGCTACAAACCGGACATTGCGATCGACAGCCGGACCGACCTCGAAATCGGCGGAACCAAATTCGAGCTGATCCCAGTTCGAGGCGATGAAACGCATGATGCCATGTTGATTTACCTTCCTGAGGAAAAAGTGATGTTCATGGGGGACGTCATCATGCCGTATTTGGGGGCGCCGTTTGCTGAGGAGGGAGACTTACAGGGATTACTCGATGCAATTGATGTGATCGCGAGCAGGAATCCGCAGTACTTGTTGCACGGGCACGAGCCGCTTACGCGGCAGTTCAGCTCACCGCTTATTCTCAGCCACTTGAAAACGGATTTAGCATGGCTGCGAGACCAAGTGATCACGGCTATTCGGCGTGGTGACGACCGGGCTGCCATTCATGAGGCAAACCTCATCCCGCCGGATCTGCTCGCCAACCAACCCGATGCCTACCAACCCTACTACATTCTGCGGGAGCACGTCATCGACCGACTCTACGATCAACACGTGGGCTACTGGGAGGCGAACCTTCAGGGACTGTCTCATCCCAGCCGGGCAGATCGTGCGGACCTTCTCGTTGAGTATCTAGGCCTCTCCGAATCACAAATTGTCAAAGCAGCTGACCGTCTCGCGGCAGACGGTAAGTATGCAATAGCGGCAGAGCTGATCGAAACTGCTGAGCCAAAGTTCCCCAACAGCGAAGCTCTCAAACGTGCCAAGCGGTTCGCCTATCTGAAGCTGATGGAAAAGAATCAGAACACGGATCCGTTCAAATTCATCATCTATTCGGCGAAGGCCGGCGAACAGACGCCACAAATTAACCCGGAGGACGTTAAACAAATGCGAGGTGCAGCGCGATGATCCCTCTACCCAAGCGTGGTTCGCAGGTGGTGAGCGCGTCGGCTACGACCCCAAAGCGTGTAACATGGTTGCGGCAGAAGACGGGCCCCTCAGGATTTTCTTGCGCTGGGAAGGAGATCTTGCGCAGGCCGTTTCCTTCCTGCCCGGATTTCCCGACGGATCATTCGGGTGGGCGAAAGTTTGGCCGCATTTGCCAAACGCTGCCGAGATGCCGAAACTCTTCCTCGACTACGTCGGCATGGGCGATAGCGACAAGCCCAAGGACTACGCCTATTCCACTGCGGAACGCGCCGATCTCGTCGAAGCGATCTGGCGGGATCTGTCTGTCCAGTCCACAACGCTGGTCGCTTTCGACTTTTCCTCGCTTGTCGTTCTGGAGCACTTGCGACGTCGGCTTGAGCGCTTAAAGCGGGGCGAACCCGCGGGCGGGCCCAACATACGCGGAGTCTTCATCTTCAATGGTGGGCTCTTCACGGACGGGCATTCCCATCCGTGGTACACCACGCCGATGTTGCGCCGCCTCCCCAACCGTGCCCGCCGGAGCCTGGGCCGCCCCTTCGCGCTGTTCAAGAGGATGCCAGGAGTAAGGAAGATGTGGTCCAAAGGCTATCACGTAACCGACACCGAAATCCTCGAACTCCATAGCGCTATGGACCGCCACGATGGCCTGTTCTACCTCGCTGCGGGAGCGGACTTCGTGGCCGACCACAAAGCGCAAGGCGATCGGCTTGACTTCGGTCACCTCTTCAAGGCGTATCGCGATCAGTTCTCGTTCCTGGTGGGCGGCAGCGACGAAGATCCCTTTGAACACCGGCAGGTCGATTTCGCGCAGGAACGACTGGGCAACCTCGGTCTCCAGATTGAGCGGTTGCCTGGCGGTCACCTCACCACGAATGAACAGCCGGAAGCGCTGGCGGCTTTGATCGCGAAGTTCGAGCGAGGACTTGCAAGAAAACCAGAGCGAGCAGGAGGCGCACCGGGTACGGAAGAACACATAGGCCAGTTGTCGCCGTCGAAGTCCCGCCCGGACTGAGGCCACAGCGCAAACTCTCACTTGGCAATTTGTCGGCAAAGCGTACACTGGCTGGCCTCTCAGCCTAGCGGCTCATCCCAATCTTGTCGTTCACGGCACCGCGAATCTCGGTTTGCAGGCTGATATATCTGTTACTTTCCCGGTATGAACAGGGCGTTGTACGGGCGGGTCGTCTTTGGCGCATCGGCTAAGCCGCTGCCGCGGCGGACGCTACCGCGTATCGCTTGCTCGAAGTTGGTCTTCGAGTCAGTCTTGTCGCTCAACTCGAAGCGCCGTATGATTAGCCGCGGTGGCAAATGTAGACCACACTGCACAAAAACTAACCTTGAGTGTCCGATTGTCAAGAAAAACACTATTCAAATCCCATAGCTAACCGCGTCCGCCGCAAACGCCAGCGGCTTCATACTTGCCTCCTCATCGAAAATGCCTCGGGTCCAGGTGGTCTTCCTTGGAATCTTTTGTGCCGAGGCGTTTCCGATCAAGGCTAGCGACAATCCGGAAGTTAGCCTTGCATGTGTGGCGAAACCCATCTCGACGATCGTTTGCTCCGAATGCGCTGGCGCGCACACTTATCACGACGAGTATGAGTCACTCAACAAAGATCGTTTTGGCCAATTTAGCGAGTCCAGTGAGTCGCTGTCAGTGTCTGTGCATTGCTCAAATCATTCCCCTCGCGGTATCCTCATCCACCCCGTGGAGGATCTATGCCTAGGTCGTTTGCTCGCACCCTTGCTTCGTCCGGGATCTTTATGTTATTCCCACTTTTCGCCCAGGCACAGGCTCTGTCTTTTTCTGTCGGCACTGCCACTGCCGCTCCGGGCCAAAAACAAACGGGCTATTTGGAAGTCCCCGCTGGTGTCGACGCCGCTACCAATATTCCCGTCATCGTCATCAATGGCGAAAAACGTGGTCCGGTCCTAGCTCTTGTCTCTGGCGCCCACGGTACTGAATACACCTCCATCATCGCGCTTGAAAAACTCATCGACCTACTTAATCCCTCTCAAATCGCCGGCACCGTTATCCTTGCCCCCCTCGTCAACATTCAATCCTTCGAACAAAAGGTCCCCCATGTTAACCCCATCGATAACAAGAGCATGAACCGCTTCTACCCTGGGAAAGCCGATGGGACGCAAACTGAACGTGCGTCCTTTCTTATCACCAAACAAGTCGTCGATCGATGTGACTATCTTATCGACTACCACGGCGGCGATCTCGACGAGAGCCTCCGCCCTTACGCGTACTGGGGACCTACTGGCAAGGACAGCCAGGACCGTATATCCAAAGCGATGGTCCTCGCTTTTGGACTCGACCATATCATTATATGGCGCGACCGTCCCGCCGACCTAGGCGCCACTCGTTATCTCGACAACACCTCTACTGCTCGCGGCAAACCTTCCATCGTCGTCGAAGCTGGCTATGCCGGCATCGTCGAAGCTGATGATGTCGCCCTCCTCGTCGACGGGACATTCAGCACCATGCGCGCTCTCAAAATGCTTTCAGGAGACCCTCGGCCCATCGAGAATCCCGTCTGGCTCGACAGAGTCGTGGATGTCATGTCGGACGGCCCTGGCGTTTGGTACCCGCTTGTGAAGCGTGGTACCTATGTTCAAGAGGGCATGAAAATCGGCTTTGTCACCGACTATTTCGGCAAACTCATACTCGAAGCCCGCGCTCCCGTCTCCGGTGTCATCTTGCACATCAACGCGGTCCCATCCCTCAAAAAAGGCGACAACATTGCAGACATAGCCGCCATTGCCGCTCACGCTCCCTAAATCTAATCTGATTTTGGCTAGAAACCTTCGATGATCCTCCTGTGTGGACACGTTTGGACTTCATGCAGTATCTCCTTTCAGGTCATCTGCCACCAAGCTCTTGCAACGCCGCTGGACCGCCGGGGTCTTCCGGGCCTTACGGAACCGGAAGAGGTGGGACGGCACCGTTTGCATGCGAGAATAGCCAGTTCCCATTGACTTTCCGTGCCGAACCGTTGAAGCTCGCATGGCTCGCTGCCGTCCAGAGCGGTTTTCCGGTTGCAGGATCGATGGCCACGTTGAAGTAATGGCACTCAAAGTACACCGTTGCAGTATTGCCATTAACATCAAAAGACTCCTTGTATGACGGTGTGAGCGCTACAAATTTGTTCGTCACCTGATAAGGCCCGCTGACGTACTTGTAAAACGTACAAAGCGTTCCACGATTATTCGGATCGCTGGAAGGCGCGGGGCATGTGGATGCGTCGTCGGGATCGCCATTGCCGAAGTAGTAGCCATCCCTTGCACTGCCGACGTTCAGGTAGAGTACTGCATCAGCGGTAAAGAGGGAGAGCACGTCACGGAGTCGGTCCGTGATCATGGCCTGCGAATCGCCATTCACGGGGTCACGAACAGTGGCAGCGCGGTGATAAGCCGCTTGCAATTTGTACAACTCTGAGGTTTGAGTGTTGTCATTTTGTGCGGCTGCGGACTTTGCGCTGCCCAACCACAATAATGCAGTAACGACCATTGCCACGTAGATGTGTGTGCTCTTGAGCAAGTTCATATTGTCCTCCGGTGTTTCACGTAAGCTTGTTTCCTCATCTGTTCTGTAATGCGCGAAATCAGCGTGAAAACTGCAATGCCGGGCCGCTGCGGCTCTGCTGCTCAGCGCCGATCCATGTACTGCTTTGGTGTTTGCGGGGCTAGTAAGCTTGAAGGTTCCTTGGGCGCGCCAGCGCCGCGCCCACACTGTAATGAAATTGTATGGTTGCACGATCAGAATGGATCGTTTCTAAGCAGAACGCGTCAAATCGACGGATTTGTAACCGCCTGAAAAGTGGATTCTTCCTAGACTTCACTGCGCAGAACGACCTCCGATACCTAGATCAGATCGATCGCAGACAGGTTCTGCGGTACGTGAAGTTTCTGCGGGACCATGAGAGCGACCTAGACGATCGCACAGTTCACAACGTCTTCGAAACCCTGAACACATTCCTGCGTACATGGGACAACTTCATCGCCGGCAAAATCCTTGCTGAACTGGATTACGCGGAAAAGCCGCCGAAGCCCTACACGAAGCAGGAACTCAAGGACATGTTTGCGGCCATGACTGAAGAAGAGAAAGTGCTCTATGGTCTCTTCCTGAATTCCGGTGTCCGTGATGCCGAGATGCAGAACACCGAGTACGCTGACTTCAACTGGGAAAAGTGCACGCTGCACGTACAACCGAAGCCGTGGCGCCATTTCCGGCTCAAAGGGAAGAAGAAAAAGAGATCCGCCAAGGACAGATTCATTCCAATCCCGGCAAAGCTCGTTTGGAAGATCAAGGACAAAATGCGAAACCCGAATGCCCAGCCTCACGATCTAGTTTTTCCAAATGGAAACGGGAGGCCCGATGGGCACTTCCTGCGCAAGCTAAAGGCGATCGCAAAGAAAGCCGGCATTGAGGGCGCCGAGCTTCACCGGTTCCGGAAGACTTACGCTGACACGCTGCACGAGGAAGGTGTCTCCGTGAACACAATCCGAATCCGGCTGGGGCACGAATCGCTGGACGTGACGCTCGCTTACCTGAAGGGTGAGGACGCCGAATCGGAAGAGGCACAAGAGCACGCCAACAGCAGCAGCCTGGCGCTGTACGCATAATCGCTTGCTCAAATCAAAAGCCTCACGGCGGGGAGATCCCTAGCCGACCACGCCTGGATCTCCCGTTTCGCCTTTAAACCGACAGTTAAAGTTTCACGGCGATTCGGCAAGAATAACCGCCTTGAATGAGCCCCTGGTTTTTCACTACGTGTCGGTTGCGATACGCTACTGATATGGCAGCCACATCTGCGTCGGATCGCGAGGCATTCGTTCGGCGAGGACGATACCTTGAATGCTTCACGGTCTCTTGGAACGCCGCCGAAGGGTTGGTGGCGGTCGTAGCAGGTGCACTCGCCGGCAGCATTTCGCTCGTGGGATTCGGAATCGACAGCTTCATCGAAGTGACTTCCGGGGCTGCTTTGCTGTGGCGAATGTCAGTGGATGCCGAGATCCAGTGGCGTGATCGGAACGAACGACGCGCGCTCACGATTGTCGGCGCCTGCTTTGTGGCGCTCGCTTTTTACATTGCTTATGAATCCGCGATCGATCTGTGGTCGAAGAAAGCCCCCGAGCGCAGCATTCCCGGAATCGTTCTGGCCTGCGTATCGCTGATCGCGATGCCGCTGCTCTCACGCGCCAAGCGCAAAGTAGGGCGCGGACTCGGCAGCGCGGCGATGCACGCGGACGCGAATCAGACCGAGTTTTGCACTTATCTTTCGGCGATTCTTCTTGCTGGATTATTGCTCAACGCACTGTTTGGCCTTTGGTGGGCCGACCCTATTGCGGGCCTAGCCATGGTTCCGATCATCGCAAAAGAGGGAGTCGAAGGCTTGCGAGGTAAAGTGTGTACCGATTGCTGTTCTCTGTGACTGGCAGGTCTGCGATTTCGCCCTGCCTTATCCAAGCGAGTTCTAAACCTTCAAAGCGAATCCGGAGCGCCGCATCCGAAGCATGGCAAGGCAACCGCCGGCGAGAACGTCGAACGAAAGGCAGAAGCCGGGCCACCACACCGGGACGCCGGGATTCTGAATGAACAGGTGATGAAAGAAGTCGAAAACTCCGTGTCCGACGAGGGCAGCAACGATCGGCCAAAGGTTCTTCTTGAACCCTGCCACGGCCAGCGCGAGAAAAGCGCCTGCTATCAGGGACTCCAAAGTCAGCGCCCGCGTGCAACTCCCAATGGCGGCAAACAAAATGTAATAGGTTGCAATCACTGTGACCAGCGTCGGATAGAACACGCGGTCGCGATCGAATCCGACCAACGTGGCGAAGGCGCACACCACCACTGCTAGTCCAATCCGGATCAGGTATTCCATAGATTCCTCTCCGTCTGCTTTGGAGCGAGTTCCCGATCTTCGAGGTAGTGTCCGCGAAATAACTAGACACCTTTATTCCTCTTCTTTTTGCTTCGTGGCAGAGTGCAGCCTGGTTGAATCTTCTCCAACGTTTGCCGGCAGCGAGCTAACTTTGCCATGATCGATTCCGCCGTAGCTGTCCAAACAAAAGGTCGGGGATTTTCGTTCCAGCTGTCAAGAAACTCCCGGATG
>Ga0075424_100005746_pt1 | contig 11900 bp, 11 predicted proteins | sample SoiMethybrSBSTD3_FD_75301 | JGI IMG/M metagenome (GOLD analysis project Ga0075424, IMG submission 75301) | Bulk soil microbial communities from a Populus tree surrounding site in Tennessee, USA - Soil MetaG P. TD hybrid SBSTD3 | ecosystem: Environmental > Terrestrial > Soil > Tree plantation... | reverse complement strand
GTCTGCTCGATAAAGGCCACAACGTCACGGGCTACAACCGGACGCGGTCGAAAGCAGAATGGCTCATCGAAAAACGGATGAACTGGGCGGATTCGCCCGCGCAGGTGTGCGCAGCAGCCGACGTGATCCTCTCGATGGTTTCCAATGATTCGGCGCTCATTGACATTGCTGAGGGGCATAACGGACTTCTTTCGGCGATGACGCCGGAGAAACTCTGGGTGGATATGAGTACGGTCAGCGCGGCGACGGCTCGTTCTCTTGTTGAAAGAGTCCGGGAAAAGGGTGCGGATATGGTGGACGCGCCGGTGTCGGGAAGCACAGTCACCTTGAAGAAAGGCGATCTCCTCATCATGGTCGGCGGACGCAAGGAAACGTTCGACCGGCTGCAGCCGCTGTTGCTCGACATCGGACGCAAGGTGATCCACGTCGGCGACAATGGCTGTGGATTGATTTGCAAGATCGCGACGAACCTCAGCCTTGCAGTGCAAATGCTCGCTTACTCGGAAGGAATTCTGCTCGTCGAGAAGAGCGGGATTCCACGGGAGATCGCCATAGAAGTTTTGTCTAACGGCGTTATCGCATCGCCGATGATTCAATACCGCGCTAATTTCGTCGCGAAATTACCCGACGAGCCGCTGTTCAACGTCAACATGCAGCAGAAAGACATGCTGCTCGCGCTGGAACTCGGACGAAAGTTGAATATTCCGCTGCCGACGACGGCAATCACGAACCAATTCCTGACAGCAGCTCGCGGCATGGGATATGCCGAAAAAGATTTTGCTGTGATGTTCAACGTGCTCGCTGCGATGTCTGGCGTGGACCCAAAGAACTAGCGAACGAAGTCAAAACTAGATGGCAATCAAAGAAGGCTGGACGGGACGCGTTTACGAAGACTTTGAAGTGGGCGACATCTACAAGCATCCGCTTGGGCGAACGGTTCTCGCCGCGGACAACATGTGGTTTTCGTTGCTCACGCAAAACGCGAATCCTATGCACATCGATGCCAATTACGCTGCCAAAACGGAATTCAAGCGGACGCTTGTGAATTCGACCTTTACGCTGGCTTTGGTAACCGGGCAATCCGTCGTTGACCTTTCGCAGAACGTCTTCGCCAACCTCGGTTGGGATGAAGTGCGGCTACCTAATCCTGTGTTCGAAGGCGACACGATTTACTCCTACAGCGAAGTGCTCGAGAAACGCGAATCTGCAAAGCGTCCGCACGTAGGAGTCGTGAAAGTAAAAACGACGGGTGTGAATCAGGACAACAAGATCGTTATTGAATTCAAGCGCACCTTCATGGTGTACAAACGCGGCAAGGTTCCCAAGTAATGCATCCTGTCACATATCTCTTCGTACCCGGCACGGAAGACCGCAAAATCGGAAAGGCCATGCAGTCCGATGCCGATGCTGTGATCCTCGATCTCGAAGACAGCATCGCAGACGACATGAAAGAAGGCGCACGCGAACATCTCGCAGCGTACCTTCGATCTCAGCAGCCCGCATCCGCTGGTCCGCAAGTTTGGGTGCGCATCAATTCCAACGATTCGATTTTTGCTGCCGACGTGGAGGCGATTCCCTGGAACAAAGTGCATGGGGCGGTTCTGCCAAAGGCCGAGCGCCGCGAACGCATCACAGCCCTGATCGATGCAGGTGCCAATCGAGTCCTGCCGATCATCGAATCGGCCGCTGGCTTCAGTGCATTGGGCAAGCTGGTCGAAGCCGGTAACGTCGAGCGATTCGCCATCGGAACATGGGATCTCGCGCTCGACCTCGGCATCGTTGCAGTCCGGCCAGACGATTCGGAACTCATCTGGCAACTGCGCGGCGACCTTGTCCTCGCGAGCCGCCAATTCGATCTGCCGCCACCGGTCGACGGCGTCTATGCCCAATTTGATGATGATGCAGGCCTGCAAAAATTTTCCGAGCTAGCGCATCGCATCGGATTCACCGCAAAGCTGCTCATCCACCCCCGGCAGATCGCGGTAGTGAACTCCGTGCTGCGTCCCGACGACCACGTTCTCGAACACGCCCGCGCCGTTATCCATGTATATGAGGATGCGGTTCGTACCGGGCGAGGCGCCGTCCAGCTCAATGGCGAAATGGTCGACCGGCCGGTCGTTGAGCGGGCACGGGCCCTCCTAAGACGTTACGGTTCGTAACCTGTCCACCAAGTGGATGGATTGGTAATTTTCTAAATACCTGAAAATGAAGAGTTTTTGGCTTGGTGCCGGAACTGCATTAGATCCGGCAGGAGGACCAGTGAAAGTCCGTTTAATAAGGGAGATACCGCAGCAACAAGCGAGTTCCCCGAAGCCTGTTTCTCCAGTAGCCCAGGCTAATCCCGCGGCTCCATACAAACGAGTCAAGAGATCGTGGGATGAAGTACTCGCTAAGTTCGCGGTCCCCGACGACAAACCCACCGAAAAGGATTCGGAAGACAACTAAGAAGTGCGCGCGTAGCGCAACTTCGCGCCCCAGGATGCTCGGAGCAAACTGAGGGAGCTACACCCGTGCGCTTTCCTTCTGAGTCACGGAAGGCGTGATGGGAATTCGTGCGCCCTGCGGGTCCTCAACTCCAGATCACGAAGGACCGCCAGCTCCGACGCAGTCGGCCCCACACTCTCCTCAAGCTCCCCCGCAACCCGCAAATTCCAACCTGAGGCCCCCTGCACGTCTTGAACAGATACTCCCGGATGACATGCGACCAGAACCAGTTCGCCAGTCTCAGGGTCGGGTTTCAAAACGCCAAGGTCGGTAACGACTGCTGAGAGATTCTTGCGCGTGAAAGTTGTCGTGAAATCCACCTTCTCGACAAACGCGCGCAGCGTGTGTTTCGTTATCACAAAGACTTCTTTTGACAGGCTCGCCACCTCGGGCGCTCCGCCGGCGCCGGGCAAACGAACCTTCGGCCGCTCATAATTTCCAGTCACCGTCGTATTCAGATTGCCGAAGCGATCGATCTGCGCCGTTCCAAGAAAAGTCATATCGATGCGCCCACCCTGCAGCCAATAGCTGAAGAACTCCGTCACGGGTACAACCACATCTGCGGTTTCAGCCAGCTCGGAATCCGCGATCGACAACGGCGCCGTGGTTGGTTTCGCACCGATCGTGCCCGATTCGTACATGAGAACGATGTCGGGAGCGTCCAACAGGCGCGCCAGACACGCCGCCATACTCGGCGCGCCGACGCCAACGAAGCACGTCGCGCGGTTTCGAAATTGCCGCGCGGCGACAATCGTCATGATCTCGTCGGGAGTCCATTCTTGTTGAGACATGAATCCATCCATTCCGAAAACCGAACTCGATCACGTGCAATCGAATCCCATGACCGGTAAAACTGATTGTCTCGAGTGTAATAGCCCTGCGCGTATGACGGGTGCGCGCCGTTCGGAACGTGCGCAACAGCAGTTATGAGAGATGCAGGCAACAACATGCTGCCCGGAACCGGCTCAAGACTGTCTCGAATTTCTTCGACGGTGACGATCACGCGCCTGGCCGCCAGCACAGCTTCCTTTTGAATACCCGTGATGCCCCACAACAGGATGTTACCTCGCGTATCCGACTGCTGCGCGTGGATGATCGTCACGTCGGGATTGACCGCTCGCACCGCAGCGAGTTCGTCGCCTGTGAAAGGACACTTGATAAACGCCACGCTGGGATTCCTGGCGGCGAGGTCGGTACCCACGTACCCCCGAAGTGTACCGAATGGAAGCCCTGAAGCTCCTGCGGCGAAAGCCGCGGCGAGACCCGCGTGGCTGTGTTCTTCAAGCTCGAGTGGTACCGGCCAACCATTTTCAACAGCGTCCCTGAAGCGCGGCAGCAGGCCGATTCCAGGATTGCCCGCCCATGAGAAAACCAGTTTGCGCGCGCAGCCCATGCCGATCATCTGGTCGTAAATGATGTCGATGCTTAAGCGGATCAGCGTGAGCTTGCGACGGTTCTGCCGGATGATTTCATGGCCGGCCGCGAACGGTACGAGATGACTGAAACCTTCGAGGGCAACAGTGTCGCCATCGTGAACAAGAGTACCTATCGAGTCCTCGAGTGTGGTGATCTGCGCCATGAAACAACTTACATTGCAACTCTGATGCCACGCAGCCTCTCGATGAGTTAAGCTCTTTAGTTCATCATCAACTAAGGAGGCACCATGCAACGTAAGGCATCAGCTCAGTGGAGCGGCGGACTCAAAGACGGCAAGGGAACGATTTCGACGGACAGCGGAGTACTCTCCGGCGTCCCGTATTCATTCTCGAGGAGATTTGAAAACGAGAAAGGGACTAATCCCGAAGAATTGGTTGCAGCGGCCCACGCAAGCTGCTTTGCAATGGCAACCTCGGCGCAACTCGATAGTGCGGGAATAACCGCCCAGAGCATCGCAGCAACAGCGACCGTCGCACTCGAGAAAGTGGGTGACGGATTCTCAGTCACGACGAGTCACCTGAATGTAACGATCAAGGCGCCAGGCGCGGACCGGGCAAAGGTTCAACAGGCGGCGGACAATGCGAAGGCCGGTTGCCCGATTTCAAAGTTGCTGAATGCGAAGATTTCGATGGAAGTAAAGATAGAGGTGTAGCTATCGGGTCAGTTGGTAATTTGACAGATACATTTGACATGGGACATTGAACATCCCAACATTTGACATCCGCGGAGGCCAGCTTCTGCGAACGTCAAATGTTGGGATGTCCAATGTCCCATGTCAAATGTATCTGTCAAATTACCTAAGAACCAAATGTATTTTACAGAAACTCCGCAATCGCGGCGTCCCACTTCCCCTGAGCCTTCAGAATTAATTCGACGACTTCACGAATTGCACCTCGCCCGCCGCTAGCACTTGTAACGTATGCAACGCGCGAACGCACTTCGGGATATGCATTAGCCACGGCAACCGGAAATCCAACGCGAGTGAGGATGGGGATGTCTTGAAGATCGTCTCCGATGTAACACACTCGCTCTGGCGAGATCTTGCTGGAAACCAGAATCTCTTCGTAGGCCAAAATCTTTTTCCGACCGAGCCCTTGGTAGACAAAATCCATCTTCAGTTCTTCTGCACGGCGACCGGCCGAGCCGCGGCCCGAAATGATTCCTGTTTTAATTCCTGCGCGACGTGCGAAACCAATGCCAGCTCCATCTGAGGCATTGAATGACTTCGCTTCAACGACCGTTCCATCGGCCATGGGCACGTGGATGAGACTGCCATCGGTCATCACACCGTCGACATCCATCAGAAGCAGTGCGACTCTCGCAGCGATGGCCGCTATATCTTTTTCAGGCATTTTCGGATTTCCGCGAGCTGTTCGAGCAACGTCGGAAGAAGAGAAAGCTGGAGGGCGTTCGCACCGTCGGACAACGCTTTCGGCGGGTTCTCGTGCAATTCCATGAACAAGCCATCGACTCCCGCGGCCACGCCGGCGCGTGCCAGATGCGGAATGTACTGCGGCTGGCCGCCGGAACTCTGACCTTGACCGCCGGGTAGTTGAAGGCTGTGCGTCACGTCGAAAACGACGGGGCAACCGAAGCTCTGCATAATCGGAAAGCTGCGGAAATCCACAACGAGATTGTTATAGCCGAAAGATGCACCACGTTCCGTCAGCAGCACGCGCTCGTTCCCCCCTTCGCGCATTTTATCGACCACATTTTTCATTTCCCACGGCGCGAGAAACTGGCCTTTCTTCACGTTCACAATTTTGCCGGTGCGCGCGGCCGCGAGAAGAAGATCGGTCTGGCGTGAAAGGAATGCGGGGATCTGGATGATATCGAGAATCTTTCCTGCCGGCTCTGCCTGTGACGGCTCATGAATGTCGGAAAGAATCGGCACTCCAACTTTCTCCCGAACTTCACGGAGCAGGTTCAAGCCTTCATCTGCACCGGGACCGCGGAACGATTTAATCGACGTTCGGTTCGCCTTATCGTAGGAAGCTTTGAAAACGAATGGCACTTTGCACGCGGCCGTGATTTTCTTCAGCTCGGATGCCATGAAGAAGACATGGTCGCGGCTCTCAATGACACAAGGTCCGGCGATGAGGAAGAGATCCTTCGACAGATCGAGACCGAAATCCGGAATTGAATATTTCATTTAACGGCCAGGTGACCCGTTTTCTTTCCCATCATGCGGTGGTCGTACGATGCATTGACAAACGACGCGAACAGCGGATGCGGTACCAGCGGTTTCGATTTGAATTCCGGATGGAACTGGCAGCCCAGGAACCACGGATGATTCGCGATCTCGACAATCTCGACGAAGTTCTTGTCAGGTGAGACCCCGGAAATGATGAGACCGTTCTTTGTCAGCGTCTCTTCGAACTGGCGATTGAATTCATAGCGGTGCCGATGCCGCTCAGAGGTTACCTGCGCCTTATAGATGCGATTTGCCAGCGACCCGTGTTTCAGATCCGCGGGATATGCGCCAAGCCGCATCGTGCCGCCGATCGTATCGATACCGAGAAGGTCTCGCAATTTATAGATGACGGGGTAAGGCGTGTTCGAATCGAATTCAGTGCTGTTGGCGGTGTTCAGGCCGCAAACATTGCGGGCATATTCAATGACCGCGCACTGCATGCCGAGACAAATTCCAAAATACGGAACCTTCTCCTCGCGCGCATACTGAATTGCGCGAACCATTCCGGGGATGCCGCGCTTTCCAAATCCGCCGGGCACGAGGATTCCATCGAACTGCCGCAACTTCGACGGCTCGCCGCCGTCCTCGAGGCTCTCTGCTTCAATCCAGTGAATCTTCGTTCTCAAATTGTGAACGAGACCTCCATGGACGAGCGCTTCGCGAAGACTCTTGTAGGCGTCTTCCAACTCGACATACTTTCCCACCACTCCGATATGCACTTCGTCGATCGGGTTGTGCACTCGTTCCATAAGCGCCTTCCAATCATCCATACGGCGCTCAGTGCTCGGCAGACGAAGCGCGTGAACAATCTCTTCATCGAGACCTTCCGCCGCATACACAAGTGGAACTTCATAAATGCTCTCGACATCTTTCGCGGTGATGACGGCACGCTCGGTCACATTGCAGAAAAGCGCAATTTTCGACTTCATGTCGGACGAAAGGAACCGGTCGGTACGGCACAGGAGAATGTCGGCCTGGATCCCAATTTCGAGTAATTCTTTCACACTGTGCTGTGTCGGTTTTGTCTTCAACTCCCCCGCCGTAGGGATGAACGGCACCAGCGTGAGGTGGATGAATATGGAGTTTTCGCGGCCGACTTCCTGCCGCATCTGCCGGATGGCTTCCAAAAACGGAAGGGATTCGATATCGCCCACCGTGCCGCCGATCTCGACGATGGTAACGTCAACATTCTCCGAAACCCGACGCACTGCGGCTTTGATCTCGTTCGTCACGTGGGGAATAACCTGTACCGTCTTGCCGAGATAGTCCCCCCTCCGCTCTTTCTGGATGATTGTTTCGTAGATCCGCCCGGTCGTCAGGTTGTTTTTGCGGGTCAATTCGGCGTGCGTGTACCGCTCGTAGTGGCCGAGATCGAGATCCGTTTCCGCGCCGTCGTCCGTAACGTAGACCTCACCATGCTGGTACGGGCTCATCGTTCCCGGATCTACGTTTAAATACGGATCAAACTTCAGCAGATTGACGCTGAATCCCCGGCTTTCCAGCAGGCATCCGATAGATGCAGATGCCAACCCCTTTCCCAAAGATGAAACCACTCCGCCCGTTACGAAGATAAATTTTTTGTCCATTAATCTTTTCCTGGGAAGCCAGAAGCCAGTAGCCAGAAGCCAGAATGGGGTTTCACGGCACTACCCCTTCTGGCTTCTGGCTACTGGCTTCTGGCTTCCTTCGTAGTTGCATGTATCGCTCTAAATCTTGCGGGGTATCTATCCCCCACGACGCGCTTTCGACCTCCACGACGCGAATGCGAAAACCATGCTCCAACGCCCTTAATTGTTCCAGGCGTTCGGCTTGCTCCAGCGGTGTTGGATCGAGTTTCGTAAACAGCTTTAGAAATCGAACGCGGTAAGCGTACAAACCGATGTGGAGAAAAGTGGTCCCTTTCGACGGAATTTTTGAGCGTGAAAAATAGAGTGCGTTCCCGTTGCGATCGGCGACGACTTTCACCCGGTTGGGATCGTCGGCTTCTGAGGGGTCCAGGGGTGTCATCAGTGTCACAATGTCGGCGTCCTTAAGCCGCGCGGCAGTTATTGCCCGATCAATAACGCCGGGTTCTATCATCGGTTCGTCGCCCTGGACGTTTACGACAAGCGTATCCGGGTCGAGGTCATTGGCGGCCTCAGCTAGGCGGTCGGTGCCACTGGAATGGTCATTTCTAGTCATCACCGCCGATCCGCCAAACCGCTCGACTGCATGGCGAATCCGCTCGTCGTCGGTGGCAACTAGGATATGATCCACGTTGCGAGCCTGTTCGACCCGTCTATAGACGTGCTCTATCAGGGGCTTGCCGTCGATTTGAACCAGTGGTTTTCCGGGGAAGCGGGTGGAATCGTACCGTGCGGGGATGATTGCAACTGCGGCCTCAGGCTTTATGAACACCGCACTTCATCTTAGCACGACGATCCGGGGACACCGCAGGTCCTTTGAAATTTTCAGGTCCACCTTTGGTAGAAAAGTTGCATTGAAATGTGCCGGAATTGGAACTTATAATGGCGCCAACATCGGATAGCCCACGTTGGTGCCGGCAGGAGATGAAGCGGATGAATCGAAAGAAGGCCACGATCATTTCTGCTGTAGTCCTGGTGCTTGCGCTCTCGGCAATCATCAAAGCTCAGGAGCCTGCCGCTCAAAAAAAGGAAAATCAAACTCTCAAAGTCGATGTGGATCTTGTACTCGTCAATTCGACGGTCACGGATCCCCAGAATCGTTACGTGACGGGACTCGAGCCGGAGCATTTTCAGATCTGGGAGGACAAGGTCGAACAGAAAATCGCCTACTTCTCAGCCGAAGATGTTCCGGTCAGCCTCGGCGTCATCTTTGATATCAGCGGCAGCATGAAAGACAAGATCTCCACTGCGCGCGACGCCGCCGTCACCTTCCTGAAGACCGGCAATCCTGATGACGAGTACTTCCTGGTCGAGTTCGCAAATCGGCCGGAAGTCGCCGAAGACTTCACTTCGGATATTACGAAACTTCAGAATCGCCTCATTTTCGCTCCCGCAAAGGGCATGACCGCGATGTACGACTCGGTTTACCTCGGCTTGGAAAAGCTGAAGGAAGGTTCGAATCCGAAGAAGGCTCTTCTCCTCATCACCGACGGAGAAGATAACCGCAGCCGTTACACATTCTCCAACGTCAAAGAATTCGTCAAAGAACAGGACGTTCAGATTTACGCCATCGGTATCGTCGACGCGTTCAATTCCCAACTCGGCACAGGACGTTCTGGGCGCGCGATGATCGAGGAACTCGCGGACCTGACTGGCGGACGAGCATTCTTTCCGGATTCAGTTTACGAACTCGAAGACATCTGCACGAAGATCGCCGTTGAGTTGAAAAACCAGTACGTGATCGGATACGAATCCACCAATGCTGCCAAAGATGGTAAGTGGCGCAAGCTCCGGCTGAAGGTGAATCCTCCGCAGGGCCTGCCACGGCTCAATGTTCGATCGAAGTCGGGCTATTACGCACCTGTGGGAGATACCAAAGTCTCGTCAACAAAGTAAACTATATGTGCGGTCCGCGGAGCGCAAGCGCGATAGCGCGCAGCCTCAAATGATGACCGCCGATCAATAAACTCCATGTCACGTGCAATCATCATTGGTCTAGTTCTGGCTGTCTGCTCTGCTATCGTCGTCGCGCAGGAAAAGCCGCAACCGCAGGATCAGCTGCAAAAACAGAACAACCAGGACTTCACACTGAGCGTCGATGTCGAACTGGTCCAGCTGCCGATCTCCGTTCTTGATGCGAAGGGTCGGCCGGTCGACGGACTGACGAAAGATAATTTCCAGATCTTCGAGGACAACAGTCTTCAGCAGATCAAACTGTTCAGGCATGAGGATATTCCGCTGAGCCTCGGCCTCGTGATCGACAACAGCGGAAGCATGCGCAACAAACGCGAACGCGTGAACAGCGCGGCGCTTTCTTTTGTTCGGGAGAGCAATCCTGAAGACGAAACGTTTATCGTGAACTTCGATGATTCGGCATACCTCGAACAGGATTTCACCGGAAGCATCGGCGATCTTATCGATGCTCTCGACCAGCTCGACACACGCGGAGAAACCGCTCTATATGATGCGGTGTATCTGTCAGTCGATCACGTCAAAGCCGGCAAGAAAGACAAGAAGGCGCTCCTGCTGATCAGCGATGGCGAAGACAACGTGAGCAAATACGGCCTCAACAAAGTCGTCGAAGCGCTGCGCGAATCAAAAGTGACTCTCTACGCAATCGGGCTGCTCGAAGACAACGACCAGCGCGGCGGCCTCTTCAAGAAACCTCCCTCAAAGAAGGCCCGAGAGAATCTCGAAAAATTTGCGGGGATCACCGGCGGCCAGGCGTATTTCCCGAAATCGCTCGACGAAGTCGAAGAAATCGTCAAAGACATTGCACACGATCTTCGTAATCACTACACCGTCGGTTACACACCAACGAACCGCAAGATGGACGGAAGCTGGCGCGAAATCCGCGTCAAAGTGAATCCACCGAAGAGCGTTTCCAAGATCAGCGTACGGTCCAAGCAAGGTTACTACGCGCCGACAGCAGAGCCTGTATCCAGTAACCGCTAAAGCCGCAGATTACGCAGATTCCGCGGATCTATCCGCGCAATCTGCGCAATCCGTGGCTAACCTGTTATACTCAGCCTCTCGATGGACTTTCACCACAAGGAAATCCTCAAGCGCTACGCCAGGATGGCGACGGGACGACCGTTTGCGCCGATCCTTCTGAACATTCTGATCACGTCCGTCTGCGACATGCGGTGCGTACACTGCTTTTTCACCGAAGAACTCGACGACAAGCCGCGCAAGAAACTACAGATGACCACGCACAACGTGGAGCGGATCAGCGAAACACTCGGAGCCAATCTCGGCGTGCTGATCATCGCCGGCGGCGAGCCTTTCACGCGCAAGGATCTTCCGGAAGTCGCGCGAGCCTTCTACAAGAACAACAAGCTCGAATCGATCTACCTCATGTCGAACGGGCAGATTCAGCAGCGCATTATTCCCGATGTCACGCGAATCCTCGATGAATGCCCGAATCTTAACGTAACCGTTGCGCTCGGCATCGATGGATTGAAGGAAGATCACGAATCGATTCGCCAGAAACCCGGCAGCTGGGACATCGCGATCGACACGGCGCGAAAACTCCAGGCGATCAAAAAGCAAAATCCGCGGCTCGATATTCAGACCTGCACGTGTTTCATGAACAGCAATCAGGATCGGATCTTCGAATGGTATGACTTCCTGAAGCACGATCTGAGGCCGGACAAGGTGAACTTCAATTACATCCGTCCGCCCTCTGCGCGGCCCAAAGAGTTGATCATCGACAAGACGCGATACGACAAGCTATCGCACATGATCAGCGAAGATTCGCGACATGCGGCGATCAAGAACAATTACGCCGGCGACGCCGGATTTTTCAAAGCCGCAATCGACGTTTATATGCACGACCTGATCGCAAAGACCGCGTTTGAGGGACGCCCGCAGCTTCAATGCTGGGCGGGCACCGCCGGCGCCGTCATCTATGACGAAGGCACGGTGTCGAGCTGCGAAATTCTAGATTCTGTGGCAAACCTGCGCGAATTCGATTGGAACTTCTCCAAACTGTGGTACTCGCCGTCAATGGATGCCCGCCGTGAAAAGGTTGCCAACGGCTGTTTCTGTACGCACGAAAGTAACTGCTACTATCCATCGCTCGCTTTCAATCCAACGCACCTCGTCGAGATCAAAAAGGTCGAGCGCGAAATGAAAGAAGCCGCCGAACTCGTCCGCCG
>Ga0075424_100005739_pt1 | contig 11908 bp, 8 predicted proteins | sample SoiMethybrSBSTD3_FD_75301 | JGI IMG/M metagenome (GOLD analysis project Ga0075424, IMG submission 75301) | Bulk soil microbial communities from a Populus tree surrounding site in Tennessee, USA - Soil MetaG P. TD hybrid SBSTD3 | ecosystem: Environmental > Terrestrial > Soil > Tree plantation... | reverse complement strand
TGTCCCTCATACGCAAGGCGCACCTCGTCGTCGAGTTTTAGTAAACACTCTTCGTCGTTGTTGTGGCTGCCGCGCCGTCGTTCGGCGCGCTAGCGCATTAGTTACGCTGATTTTACGCCGGGTTGCTCGGTTTGACCGGCGCTGGAGAAAACCAAGCTCGTTCGGGAAAGTGCTATGGCGAATCTGCTCTATCAACAGATCGAAATGCTCAGCCGCGAAAAGCACATTGAGCCAGAAGTGGTGGTGTCCGCGATTGAAGACGCCATGGTCGTCGCGGCCCGCAAATATTACAAGACCGAAGAAGACCTGCGCGGCAAGTTCAACCAGGAAACCGGTCAGGTCGACGTGTTTTCTGTCGTTACCGTCGTCGAAGAAGTCGCCGACGCCACTCGCGAAATCAGCCTGCATGACGCTCGCCGCAAAAATCCGGCCGCCGAAGTCGGCACGGAAATTCTGACCTCCAAACCGACTGATGTGCTGGGCCGCATCGCCGCGCAAACGGCCAAGCAGGTAATCCTGCAAAAAGTGCGCGAAGCGGAGCGCGACACGATTTTTAACGAGTACCACAATCGCGTCGGCGAACTTGTTACCGTGATCGTCAAACGCGCCGAAGGACCGGACCTCATTGTGGACATGGGCCGCACGGAAGCGCGCCTGCCCAAGCGCGAGCAGTCCAAGCTGGAAACCTACAACATTGGCGAGCGGCTTCGCGTCGTCATCCGCATGGTGGACCGTGCTGCAAAAGGCCCGCAGGTTATCGTCTCGCGCGCCGATGCCGCTCTCGTCCAGCGTCTATTCGAGATGGAAGTGCCTGAAATCTACGACGGCACGGTACAGATTCGCGCCGCCGCCCGCGAAGCCGGCGAACGCACCAAGGTCGCCGTGTTCAGCCGCGACAAGGATGTGGATCCGGTTGGCGCCTGCGTCGGCATGAAGGGCATGCGCGTGCAGTCCATCATTCGCGAACTGCGCGGCGAAAAAATCGACATTATTCCGTACAGCGAAGAAACCGTGGCCTTCGCGCAGAAAGCGCTTAGCCCGGCGAAAGTGACGCGCGTTCAGATCACCGACCCGGAAAGTCACAAGCTCGAGGTTATCGTCGAAGATTCGCAACTCTCTCTGGCCATCGGCAAGAAAGGCCAGAACGTTCGCCTGGCCAGCAAGCTGATTGGCTGGGATATCGACATCAAGAGCGAAGAAGAGAAGCGCCGCGAAATCGAAGCGGAAATGACCGCACTTACCGCGCCCGTTACTCCGCTTACCGCGCTCGCCGGTGTTGGTCCCAAGACCATCGAAAAAATTGAGGCCGCTGGAATAACTTCTCTCGAGCAACTCGCCGGCATGACGCCCGAACAGCTCATGGAAATTCCCGGTATCGGCGAAAAGATGGTGGACAAAATCTACCAGGCCGTAAACCAGTTCTATGAAAGTGGCGCTGGCGCGGCTCCCGCGGAAGGCGCCGCGGAAGCAACAGAGGAATCGGAGAGCAGCGAAAATCAAACGGAGACTGCGTCGGAAACGGCCGCGGAAGCACAATCCGCTGAGACTGCGGGCGAGTCGGCGGAAACAAATTCGGCCGGCACCGCGGCAGAAGTCGAAGTGGAGACGCAGCTTCCTCCCGAAGCTGCCGCTGAACCGAGCGCCGAGTCTGAACCAGCCGGCAGCGAAGCAGATAGCACCAGTGAAGACGAGAAGAAAAACAGCGATACGAATTCATAGTTTTTGCAGCACTAGTTGCATTGAACGGAGCGCATGACCGACGCCAATCAAGTACGAATCAACGAGCTGGCCCGCGAGCTCGAAGTCAAGGCCAAGGCCATTATTGACCTTCTGCCCGGCTTCGGCGTCGCGGAGAAAAAAACGCACTCAAGCTCCATCCCTGTGGATGTCGCGGAGAAAGTACGCCGCACCATTCAGGGCCAGGCTGAAGCGGATGCTGCGGTTGAGGCTGCCGCTGTAGCCGAAAAAGCCGCCAAAGAAGCCGCAGCGCGCGCTGCTCGGCAACGGCCTGCCGCTCCGCCACCACCGGTTGCCGCCAAGCCGTCGATTCCTGTGCCTGCTCCACAAGCTCCCGTTGTAGCGAAACCAGCAGCTCCCGCCGTCGTGGCGCCAATACCGGCTCCGCCGCCGGCAGTGCAGGCTCCTGCCGCTCCAACTTCCGTGGCTCCCACCGCGCTGCCCAAGCCAGCTCCTGTATCGACACCCGCTGCACCGGCTGCACAACCACCAGCTGCCTCTCCTGTTGCCGCCAAGCCTACGACTGCTGCACCAACTGCACCGCAAACACAACCTCCACCCAGTGCTCCTACGGCGCCAAAACCGGTACCTGCTGCTCCGCTCGGTCAGCCTTTACGGCCTGCGGCACAGCCAGGCCAAGGCGGCGCGCCTGGCCAACGTCCGCAGCCTCCGCGTTCCGGTCAACAGCCCGGCCAGCCCGGTGCTATGCGCCCGGCTGCGGCCGGCCAACCGCGCCCTGCTGGACAGCCTCAGCGTCCCATGCCCACGGGCAACCGCGGCCCTCTTCCGAGCGGAAATCGCGGACCATTGCCCACCGGCAATCGCGGCCCGCTTCCCTCCGGCGATCGTCCTAGTGGCCCACGTCCTGGCCAGCCCATGCGTCCGCAAGGCGGATCAGGCGGACAAGGCCGTCCCTTTTCTCCGCGACCAGGTGGTCCTGGTGGACCCGGTGGCCCGCAAAATCGTCCGTTTGGCCAGCGACCTGGAGCAGTACCCACTGGTTCTCGTCCCGGTCCACGCACGCCCGGCCGTCCTGGCATGCTTCCCGCTCCGCCTCCGGACCGAATGCCGTCCAAGGCAGAGCCCGGCAAGCCGCTTTACGCGCGCAAACCGCCGCAGCGCCAGCGTCCTGTGCTCGACAAGCGCGAGATGGAAGGCGAGCGCAAGCTGCACCCGACGCGTCAGCGTCCGGGCGCAGGCCATCGCGCTGCTGCAGTCATCGCTCCGCCGGAGCCGCGTCCGCCGCGCGACATCCAGATCACCGAAGGCATCACCATTCGCGAGCTCGCCGAAAAGCTCGACGTGCGCGCCAAAGAATTGCTCAAAGTCCTTCTCGACAAGGGAATCTTTGCCAGCATCAACCAGGCTCTCGATTCGCCTACTGCCACTCAGCTTGCCGAGGCGTTCAACGGCGTCGTCTCGGTGGTTTCATTCGAGGACGAAATGATGCTGGAGGTGGCCAAGGAAGAAACCAAGGAAAATCTCAAGCCGCGTCCACCCGTGGTTACCGTCATGGGCCACGTCGACCACGGCAAGACCAGCTTGCTCGACGCCATACGCGAAGCCGACGTTGCCGGTGGCGAAGCAGGTGGCATCACGCAGCACATCGGCGCGTACAAAATCCAGGTCAACGACCGCAGCGTAGTTTTCGTGGACACGCCTGGCCACGAAGCCTTCACCCGCATGCGCGCCCGAGGCGCCAAGGTCACGGACATTGTCGTTCTGGTCGTCGCAGCCGACGACGGCGTAATGCCGCAGACGAAAGAAGCCATCGATCACGCCAAAGCCGCCAATGTGCCTATCATCGTTGCAGTGAACAAGATTGATAAGCCCGAAGCGCAACCCGAACGCGTCAAACGTCAGATCAGCGAACTCGGTTTGATGCCTGCCGAATGGGGCGGCGAAACCGAATTCGTCGAAGTTTCCGCCAAGCAGAAGAAAAATCTTGATCGGCTGCTCGAAATTATTTTGCTCGTCGCCGATCTACGCGAACTCAAAGCCAATCCCGACGCACCCGCCAGCGGCACCGTGCTCGAGTCCCGCGTAGACAAGGGCCGCGGCCCGGTTGCCACCATCCTCGTGCAGAACGGCACGCTCCGTCCCAGCGACTTTTTCATCTGCGGCGCGGTGTTCGGCAAAGTGCGCGCCATGTTCGATGATCGCGGCCGCACCATCAAGGATGCTCCGCCTTCTACACCAGTCGAAGTTCTGGGTTTGCAGGGTGTCCCCGAAGCCGGCGACCATTTCCAGGTCACCGACGAAGCCAAGGCACGCCACATCGTTGAATATCGCCAGGGCAAACAGCGCGATGCACAGCTCCGCGCCAGTTCCGGCGGACGCATCACTCTCGATCAACTGCACGAACAATTGAAGTCCGGCGAAGTCAAGGAACTTCCCATCGTCATCAAAGGCGACGTTCAAGGCTCCGTCGAAGTGCTCAGCGAAATGCTGCCAAAGCTTTCCACCGACCAGGTCAAGCTTAAGATTCTGGGCTCCGGAGTAGGCGCGGTCAGCGAAAACGATGTGCTGCTGGCTTCCGCTTCCGGCGCCATCATCATCGCTTTCGGCGTGCGTCCCGAACGTAAAGCTGCCGACCTCGCCCAGCAGGAAGGCGTGGACATCCGCACCCACACCATCATTTACGAAGTTTCCGACGAAATTAAAAAAGCCATGGAAGGCTTGCTAGAACCGGTTTTGCAAGAGAACTATCTCGGCCGCGCCGAAGTCCGCAACACCTTCCGCGTCAAGGGCGCCGGCACCATCGCCGGCTGCTACGTGGTGGACGGAGTTCTCAAGCGCGACGCCCAGGTTCGCGTGCTGCGTGACAGCGCTGTCATCTATACCTCGAAGCTTAGCTCGCTCAAGCGATTCAAGGACGATGCCAGCGAAGTGCGCACCGGCTTTGAATGCGGCGTAGGAATCGCCAACTTCAACGACATCAAGGTCGGCGACATTCTCGAAGCCTTCAGCGTAACGAAAATCACCGGCGCCGAAGCTGCGGCACAGGCCGGCTCGGGCGCTTCCGCCCGCAAATAAGCGGCTTTTGGAGTACGGCGGCTCGGCGCCGTTTTGTTCCGCCATGCCTGTTGGTTTATTGACGTTGGAATTGCACATCGCGGAAGCGCGCTCCCTCAAGGACAAGCGCCAGATTCTCCGTAGCCTCAAGGACCGCCTACGAGGCAAATTCAACGTCGCCATCGCCGAATTGGACTTTCACGACGTGTGGCAAAGCTCCACCGTCGGCGTGGTTACGCTGTCAAACGCCGAGCAGCACGTCGAAGAATCGTTGCAGCACGTGTTGGCCGAAGCCCAGCGCTTTTTGGGTCCGGTCCTGATCGATCATTCTGTCGAACTGTTGTAACGCTGCCGTCCAGGGCGGCTTGTGCTTCTTGCCGCGATGCTGTAAAAAAATAATTGCGCTGCCATGACCGCTCCCAACCATCGTCACGAACGCATCGGCGAAGAAATCGCCCATGAGATCAACGCCATGCTGGCCGGCGAACTCAAAGATCCACGGCTCGAGATTTCCGTAGTCGTCAACGAAGTCCGTCTGGCGCCGGACGGCCGCAATGCCCGGGTTTTCATCGGCGCGCGCGGTACCGAGGAAGAACAAAAAGGCGCCATCAAGGCTCTCGAACACGCCGTCGGCTTCATCCGCCACGAAATCCTTGAACGCCTGCAGCTGCGTCGCGTACCCGATCTCCACTTTACCCTGGACAGCTCCGAGGATCACGCCGCCCGCATCGACCAGCTCCTTAAACAAATGAAGTCCGGCACCTCCCCAACCAAATGACCTTTTGCCCCTTCCGCCGGTGCGACCCTGTCAGCAAAGTAACTTCGTGCAGCAATCGTCGGTCACGAGTTGCCGGTCACTAGTGCTATGCCGCGAAAACCAAAACCTGCCCCGTTCGACGGCGCGCTGGTCATCGACAAGCCGCAAGGCAAAACTTCGCATGACATTGTGGACGCCGTGCGTCATCTCGCCGGTTTTCGCCAGGTCGGCCATCTCGGCACGCTCGATCCTCTTGCCACCGGCGTTCTGGTCCTGCTGCTTGGCAAAGCGACGCGCCTGGTTCAGTTTTATTCCGGCCGCCGCAAGCGCTACACGGCAGGATTCCGTTTCGGCTTCGCGACAGACACATACGATTCCGAAGGGCAGGCGCAAGGAACGGATTCCGCTCCCGCGCTCGATCGCGCCGTGCTGGAAAAACTTGCCAGCGACCGCATCGGCCCGTATCAACAAATGCCGCCGGTGTTTTCCGCTAAGAAAATTCATGGCCGCCCCGCGTACGAGCTCGCGCGTAAAAATCAGCCGGTGGAACTCAAGCCGGTGGAAGTCGAGCTGTTCGAGTACAGGCTTATGGAACTCGAAGGCAGCATTGCCCGCTTCGTCATCGAGTGCTCGTCGGGAACCTACATCCGTTCGCTGGCCCACGAAATGGGGCAGCAGCTTGGCTGCGGCGCGCACCTCACCGAAATCTGCCGCACCGCTGTCGGCGAATTCTCTTTGCAACAAACTATGAAGTTGGTAGATCTCGCTGAGGCCGCACGCAACGGCAAGTTTAAGGACTGCGTCATTCCGCTCGAGCACCTGCTGCCAAATTTTCCCAGCGTTACCGTTCTGCCGGTGGTGGAAAACCGTGTGCGCCACGGCTCCAAATTCAATATTCTGGTTTCGCAGCTAAAACCCGGCCGCGCGGAATCCATTCCCGGCGCCACTGCCCAACTCGATGCGGGAGCGCCGCGCGCGCCGCGTCTCCGCGTTTTCGGCCAGCAGAATAAGCTCTTAGCTATCGCCGAAGCCCTCGTGCCCCGCACCTACCAGCCGATCGTTGTCTTCGACCCGCTCCCCTGACTTGTTGCCCCACGTTCAGGTGGCCTCTCGCCGTTCCAAGCGCGCAATTGCAGCCGCCCCATTCTATCTGCTAGCTTTCCTCTTTCACTCTGAGGCGCCCACAATGTCTAACACGATTCTCAAATTCCAATCCGTCAAACTTCTCCCCGCCGCAATCACAGCAGTCGTCTTCCTGCTCTCCACCGTCATTCCCGCCCATCCCGCCGAAGAAAAAGTTCTCCGCCACGTCGTATTCTTCAAATTCAAGGACAGCGCGACGCCGGAGCAGGTCAAGCAAGTGGAAGACGCCTTCCGCGCCCTCCCTTCCAAGATGAATTTCATCCGTGGCTTTGAGTGGGGAACCAACGTCAGCCCGGAGAATCTGAACCAGGGCTACACGCACTGCTTCTTTCTGACGTTTGCGTCGGACCAGGATCGCGACGCGTACTTGATACATCCGGCGCACAAGGAGTTCGGCAAGATCCTTACTCCTTACCTCGACAAAGTCACTGTTGTCGACTTCTGGGCGCAGAAGTAACCTTTTCTCTACTTGGGGGTTGCCGGCAGTGGCGGCCCGCGGCGCTCCATTTCTGTTGGCACAGCGATGGAGCGGGCGCCGGATTTACCGACCGCGCGCACGGCGAAGAAGTGGTTGTCCGTCGAAACACCCTTCAATACATTCTCACCGGCATTCTCCACAAAGTCATAGACTTGCCAGCGTGGGTCGGTAGTTTCCCGCCACAGAATTTCAAAACCGGCGCGTTGCGCGTCCTCTTCAGCTTCCCAGGAGACGACAGCGTCGGGTTTGACGGCGCCGCCCAGCCGCGATTTGGCCGGCGGCGCGGGCGCCATCGCCAGCTGCCGCAGGGCTTCGGCGTTGTCCAGCGCGACATTTCCCATAAACTTAAAATTCAGGAATTTTTCGTAGTCGGCGTATTCGATGCCATTTTCCTTGTGCGGCGTCTGGTGTTCATGATCATAGTTTTCCAGCGGCTCGGTGAAGCGCACCGCCGGCAAGCCCGCTTTGTAAAAAGGATAGTGATCGCCGCCGCGGCCATAGCGGTCCTGACGGAAAATCAGGCGAATGGCTGAGCGGCCGTTGATCTCTTCGATGGTACGGGCCAGTTCGCGCGACGGCGAGTCGGCGTCATCGATATCCCCGTTCCCCGAAAACAAGCGCACACGATGCGGCGCACGCGGGGCGAAGTCCGCGCCAACGATGTCGTCATCCAGCATCCCGCCGACTGTGTAGCCTTGTTGCTTGACCCACTCGAGCATATGCGTCGAGCCGAGCAGTCCCTGTTCTTCGCCGGATACCGCCGCGAACAAAATGGTACTGCGAAGGCCACCGTGTGCCGCCGCTGCGCTACTCAGCAAACGCGCGCATTCCACGCTGACTGCCACGCCGGAAGCGTCGTCGTCAGCGCCGGGCGCGTCGAGCTCCGGATTCATGATGTCCTTGAAACTGGGCATGGAATCGAAGTGCCCGGAAACGATGAAAATGGTTTTTTTCAACGTATCGTCGGTTCCCGGAAGAATGCCATAGACGTTTTCGAGGTGAGCGGGCTGATTGTGGGTGCGCTCTGACGTCATCTCAAACTTGTCAACCACGACTTGCACCTTACTGCCGCTTTCCCTGCTGATCGTATTCAGCCGCTCCACAATCCGATCGCGTGCGCATCCTGGCCCACGCGTCGAGTCGTCCCATGCCGCCAGCGTCAGGCGCGTTCCGCATTTCACCAATTCGGAGATCAGAGAGCGCATCCCAGTTTCATCCACGGACGCGCGCGTAATGCTCCCGGCCGGCCGCGGCACCATCTTAGCGCGCGGCTTCCCGCTCAAAGGTTCCGCCGGATCCCGCGTCACGTCCTGCTGCGGATTCGCCGGCTGGCGTGGCGCCTGGGCCAACGTCGCCGCTGCAATCCCCAGCAACGCAGCAACCGTCGCCACACGAAATTTCAAACGCGAGCAATCAGCCGAAAATCTCTTGAAATCATTTAGGGCAGTCATCTGGTGTCCCCGTGATTTGATCTCGCACAAAGCACGCGCATTCTACCGCGATTTCCGCGGAAGGACGCCTTACCCACAGAGCAAAGGGCACACAAAAGCGACGCCATAACCATCATATGGGTTTTCCGTGCCACATCGATTTTGCAAGTTGGTTGACTTCGACAGGCGGACCGGAAATTTCTCATTTGCTCGCAGGCTTGGCCAGGGTGATTTGTTCGGCGACGCATTGCCAACGGCCGTCGCGCATGATCCAGGTGTCGATGAATCGCTCGTAGCGGTGAATCAGGGCGCCGCTACTGTCCCTCAGCGCAATATCGTCGAGCCCGCTGGCAATCACTGCATTCGGCGCGACCGCGTGCGCCACCAATACCTGCATCTTCAGGCCCACGACGCGAGGAGCTTCTTCCTTGTAACCGGCCATCATCGAGTCGCGATTGCCCAGGCTGCCGTCCGATTCGACCAGCACAAAATCGTCGGCGATGATTTTGGAGAGTTTCGCCCAATCCTTTGCCTGTTGAATCGCAAACCATTCCTGCTCAAGTTTGGTTACGGCGCGTTCCGCTTCGGCATAACCCGCTGCTTTTCCCGCCTGTCCGGTCATTAGATTCGCCGTTCCAATCTCGGCGGCGAGAAGCATCAGTGCCGCGGACACCAAATAGATCGCGAATCGTCGCGCAAAAGAAGGAGTCATAGAGGCTTTCCACAAGGCCGGTCAAGCAACCGGGTGAACAAGTAAAACGTGTATGAACTAAGATTAGTCAGGAATACTGAGTCTGCGGAAAAGCTTTCTGGGCAGGTTACGCAAGACTTACTTCGGCCAAAGCAGCGCTCAAGGCTCGGGGGTAGAGATGGGGGCGCCGCCCGAAGTGCCGGTTGCGCCGCGGCCGATGTACTTTGCTCGCGCATCCCTAATGCGATCCTTCATGCGCCGCGGCGTCACCAGAATCAGCAACTCGTTGTCCGTCGTACTCTTGTTCTTGACGCCGAACGCATAGCTCAGCCCTGGTATCTGTGCAAACCCCGGAATCCCGCTCAGTGAATTTGTCTCCTCCCGATCCAGCAATCCCGCAATCAGCGAAGTCTCATTTTCGCGCAACCGCACTGTCTGCGACACCGTCCGGTTCGTGATTACCGGAATTCCGTTGATGCTGTTGCCCGAAAGCGCGCGAATTTCAAATTCCAGCTGAAGCGTCACTTCGTCATTGTCATGGACCGTGGGCGTCGCCTTCACCTTCAATCCCAGATCAATGAATTCGGAACCGGGGTACGGAAACTGGCTGGAACTGCCGCCATTCGCAAATGACGAAGGATCAAGCAGCACTGTCACAAAATTATTCGAACCCGAATGCGCGGTTAGTACCGCGTCCGGCAACCCGTCCCCGTTCAAGTCGGCGGTCACTAGAGCCAGGGGTCCAGAAGGAACGGACAGTTCGATGCCCGTTGAGAACGTGCCCGATCCTAATCCTGCATAGATGCCCAGCGTGCTTGACCCGTTGTTGGTTACCGCGATGTCGCCGACGCCATCGTTGGTGAAGTCGGCGATCGCTATGCTCGAAGGAGTGCTGGCGGTGGCCAGCGGAGAACCCGCGGCCTGGGTGAAGAAACCTGCCCCGTCATTTACAAGAATGGTGATCGCATTCGCCGACTGGTTCACGATCGCTAGGTCCGCGAATGCGTCCGCTGTCAAATCTCCCGCAGCAAATGCCACGGGATTTGTTCCCGTCGCAATTGGCGAACCGCTGATTTCCGTGAACGTTCCGTCGAAGGTGTTGTCGAAGCTGGCCTGGAAGATTCCAATGTTTTCCGTGGTCGCATTTAGCACCGCGATTTCCGGTTTGCCGGAACTGTCAAAAACACCCGTGGTCATCGCGATTGGCCCTTTTTCAGTCGTCGGCAGAATAAACGGCGACCTCGGGAACGGAGTGAATCCTCCCAGCCCGTCGCCTTTAAATGTAGAAATCGTGTTGTCGCCCTGATTGGCCACCGCAAAATCCAGAAAGCCGTCGCCGTCAAAGTCGGCAATCACCACCGCGTCGGGATTGGTTCCCACCGTGAACGGGGAGCCGGCAGTCTCCGCAAAGGTCCCGTCGAAGTTTTCGCTTCCGAGCAGCACTGAAACGGTATTGGAAGTCCCGTTCGCGATGACCAGATCGGCGGGCTGCACCAAATGTGTCGCGTCTGTAACACGAAAAATATTTGACGCAATCGCCGTCGGCCCTTGTTCATTCGTGCCCAATACAATGGGCGAGCCTGTTGCCGCCGTGAAATTCCCGTTGCCCTGGTTGATCAAAATCGAAATCGAACTGTCGTCGCGATTGGCCACCGCCAGGTCTTTCTGTGTGTCGTTGGTGAAGTCCTCCGCCACCACGGCCACCGGATTTGCCCCGACTGCGAAATCAGTGCGAGCAAATGTTGTAGAGGTCACCGCTCCGCTGACCGTGGTGTTCCCCAGGCTGGTCGACAGCAGTGACAGCGTCACGGGAAAACGCTCGCCAACAAAGAACGTCGCCGGCTTGCCGTCCTGCGCTCGCAAGAAGACTTCTCGCCCGCTTTTCACCAGCGATAGCGCTTCGGAAAAATGTGCTGTTGCGCTGGGCATCGTCAACAGGTATGTGCTTTTTCCGCCGCCTACGGGAAACACCTCCGTGGGGCTCGCGGTAATCCCTTGCGCTTGAAAAATTTGCGAAAGGATAGTCAGCAGGTTCTTCAGGTTCGTTGCCTGCGACAACTGCGCCAGATCCTGCGAATTGAGTGGTATCGCCTGCGTCGACGTGGGCGGCGTCACGCCCAGTGTGCGTCCTTTGTTCCGGTCTACTTCGAGCAGCTGAATGTCCAGCATGACGTCCCGCCGTCCGTGTTCCAGATCGTGGATCAGTTGCCCCGCCAGGGCCACTTTATCTGCCGTATCGCGCAACGTCAGGCTGCGCGTCTTGGTGTCCATGTTGATCCGCGTGACGTTCGCAATTTCACGAATCACCCGCATCATTTCCGTCAAATCTTCCGTCCCCACCGCCGCATCCACGGCGAAGGTCTGCTCCACTTCCTCCGCATACGCCCGGTGCTTTTCAATCGTGTCCGCCGCCACAAAAATCAGCGCCGAATTCACCACCCGATAGAACGTCTTGCTCTGCGCGCCCAGCAGTTGCATGGCGGTATAGAAATCCACGCCATCGATGCGCAGCTTTACGTTTTGCGAGGTCAGGTCGGGATCAAACGCCACCCGCACGCCGAACATCGTCGCGACTTGTTCGTACGCACTCCGCGCATCGCCGCGCACATTAATAGATTTTTTGCCGGGCGTCGGCTTAAGCGTCGCTGGCCCCTTCA
>Ga0075424_100005737_pt1 | contig 11911 bp, 16 predicted proteins | sample SoiMethybrSBSTD3_FD_75301 | JGI IMG/M metagenome (GOLD analysis project Ga0075424, IMG submission 75301) | Bulk soil microbial communities from a Populus tree surrounding site in Tennessee, USA - Soil MetaG P. TD hybrid SBSTD3 | ecosystem: Environmental > Terrestrial > Soil > Tree plantation... | reverse complement strand
GTCATCAGCGAGGCGGTCGCGCAGGATGCGCTGCGCCGCGAGGGCGTGGACGGCCGGGGGCTCGACAAGCTCGACCGCCGGTTCCTGGAGGCGATCATCGACATCTACGACGGCGGCCCGGTGGGTCTGGAGGCGGTGGCCGCGACGATCAACGACGAGGCGGAAACGATCTCGGAGATCGTGGAACCCTACTTGCTGAAGATCGGCTTCATCGCTCGCGAGCCGCGGGGCCGCCGCGTGACCCGCGAGGCGTACGCGCATCTGCAGCGCCAGCCCCCCGCCGCCGGCGCCACCGGCCAGGGCGCCCTCTTTGACTGAGGCCAGGCCCATGTCCGACCTCGGCCGGATGCTGATCGTGCTGGGCATCGTGATCCTCGTGGCTGGCGTCGTGCTGCTGCTCGCCGGTCGCGTCTCGGGCATCGGCCGCCTGCCCGGCGACATCTACGTCGAGCGCGGCAACTGGACGTTCTACTTCCCGCTCGGGACCTCCATCGTCCTCAGCCTGGTCCTCACCCTGGTGCTCTGGCTCATCGGCCGCCGATGACCGTCGCCGTGGCGGCGGTCGTGCTGGCTACGCTGCTGGGCCTCGCCGGGAGCGCGGGGGCGGCCGAGGAGCGCATTCGCGTGGCGGTCACCGACGGCGTCCGCAGCGTGGAGATCCGCGGGGACGTCATCGAGATCACCGAGCTCGGCGTGTGCGCGACGTGCGCGACGGCGCCGCGGCGGGCGGCTCTCGTGCGCGCCACCCTGAGCGCGGGCGCCGTGGAGATCGACGGTGTGCGCGCCGCCACCGGCTTCCGCCTGCAGAGCGAGCGGCCCGTGCGCTTCAACGGGCGCGAGTATCCGGCCCCGCTGGACGTCGTGCGGAACGGCGAGGGGCTGGCGCTCGTCAACGAGCTGCCGCTGGAGGACTACCTGGTCGGCGTGCTGCGCGCCGAGGCCGGGGAGAAGTGGCCGCTGGAGGCGCTGCGCGCCCAGGCGATCGTCGCGCGCACCTATGCGGCGTACCACCGCACCATCGCCGGAGGGAAGCCCTTCCACATCCTGGCCTCCACGGCGAACCAGCAGTACTTCGGGCGCGTGCCGGCGGCGTCGCCGATCTGGGGCGCGGTGCGCGAGACGACCGGGCAGGTGCTGCTCTGGGAAGGCGATCTTTTCCCGGCCTTCTATCACACCGAGAGCGGCGGCTACACCGAGGACCCACGCATGGTCTTCGCCGCCCGGAACATGCCCGCGCTCAAGCCGGTGCGCTGCGAGTTCTCGGCCGGGTCTCCCCACTATTACTGGGCGCTCGACGTGAAGCTGAGCGAGCTGACCGACATCCTCAAGCGCAACGACGTCAGCGTCGGAAGCGTGACCGGGGTCGAGGTGACCGAGCGCACGCCGTCGCTGCGCGCCACCGCCGTGACCGTGCACGGTACCCGCGGCAGCGCGCGGCTGCGCGGCAACGACTTTCGCCGCATGCTGGGCTACGACACGTTCAAGTCGACACTCTTTGCCGTCGCCGTCGACGGGCAGGCCGCGCGGTTCTCTGGCCGCGGCTACGGCCACGGCGTCGGCATGTGCCAGTGGGGCGCCAAGGGTATGGCCGAGCAGGGCTACACGGCCAAGCAGATCCTCGAGTTCTTCTATCCTGGCACGGTCCTCAGCACGCTCGATCGCCCCCGGTGACGCTGAGCTGGCCGGACTTCGAGAAGGTCGACATGCGCGTCGGCGTCGTCGTGGACGCGCGGGAATTCCCCGAGGCCCGCCGCCCCGCCTACACGCTGACGATCGACTTCGGCCCGCTCGGGATGAAGCGCTCCAGCGCCCAGATCACCCACCACTATCGTCCGGCCGACCTCGTCGGCCGCCACGTCGTGGCCGTGGTGAACTTTCCGCCCAAACAGATCGGCCCGTTCGTGTCCGAGGTGCTGGTGCTCGGCGCCTACAACGACGCCGGCGAGGTGATCCTGCTGCACCCCGACCAGGCCGTCACGCCGGGCTCGAAGATCGGCTAGAACTCGAACACGAGACCACTGCGGATCGCGTAGTCGAACTCCTTCGCGTGCGTGAGGGGCAGGTCGAGGCCCATCCTGAACGTCATGCCCGGCAGCGGGCGCACGTTGAATCCCGGCATGATGTAGACCTGTGTGCGGTTGAGCAGGCCGTCCTCGTTGTCGCCGCGCGTCCGGGTGATCGTGGAGAGCTCGACGAGCGGGGTGAACTTCCGGTGCACGCGCCAGCCGAGCGCGGCGCTCGCGCTCAGCTCCTGCTCGTGCCGGCCCTCCACGTGGGAGTTGAGGTTCCATTCGTACGCGACCGAGGCGAGCAGGTCGAGAGGCCCCAGCGCGACGGCGCCGGTGATGAACGGCTCGACGGTCGCCTCGCCGCCGAGGCCGCGCCGCTCGGAACCGCTCGGCAGCTTTCCCTCCACGCCGATGGCCACGAGCGCCGGCGGGTCGATGGAATCGAAGACGAGGACCTTCGTCTCGATCTCGATGTCGCCGGGGCCGCCCTGCGCCGTGCGATCGCGCTCCTGCAGGAAGATGAACGGGACTTCCAGCTCCACCTGCCAGCGTGGCAGGATCGGGAACTCGATCGCCGCCTTCACCTCGGTGGAGCGTCCACCGGCCCCTTTCTCGTGGTCGACGGTGAGCTCCAGCTCACGCTCGATGACGGGCCGGCGCGTGTTCAGTGGATAGAAGAAGGAGATGCCCGGAGGATCGTCGAATCCGCGCGCCGGCATCGGCGCCAGCGCCACGCTCAGCGCTCCGAGCAGCAGGATCAGGATGCGTGTCATACCAGACCTCCCCGTCGCGCGAACGCGCGGTCGTGATGGCTGGCTGCCTCGGGCCGGCGCCCGGGTGGCTGGCTGGAGCGCTACTTGGTCAGGATCAGCTTGTCGGCCCGCGTGATGCGCAGGCGGTATTCCTGGCCGCGGTGGACGATGATGATCTCGCGCCGCCCCTGAAACAGCGCGGCGCTGGGAACCTGACGGTCGACGGGCGGCGCGGCCGGCGTCATCACGCGTCCCCCTCGCGGATCTGCTGCGCCAGGTAGTTGGACTCGCCGGTCTGCTGGATCAGCGTGAGCTGGGCCTCCAGCCAGTTGGCGTGGTCTTCCTCGTCGCGCAGCATCTGCTCGAGCAGGTCGCGGGTGCCGTTGTCGCCGAGGCTGCGGCAGAGCTCGATGGCGGCGTTCAAGGCCTTCACCGCGCTCTTTTCCACCTCGAGGTCGAGGCGGAACTGCTCGGGCACCGTCTGGCCGACGTTGACCTTGCCAAGCCGCTGGAGGTTGGGCACGCCCTCGAGATAGAGGACGCGCTCGATGAGCACGTCGGCGTGCTTCATCTCCTCGATCGATTCCGCGCGCACCTTCTTCCAGAGCCGCTGGTAGCCCCAGTTCTCGCACATGCGCGCGTGGATGAAGTACTGGTTGACCGCCGTGAGCTCGGCGGTGAGGACGTCGTTGAGCGCGGTGACGATCTGGTCGGCGCCCTTCACGGACGCGCGCCGGCGCCCACGGACGCGGCCTCGTTCTCGGCCAGGAGGTCCATCAGCATGAGCGTGCAGGCGCCGCAGTCGCCGCCGGCGCCGCAGGCGTTGGTCACGGCGTCAGGGGTGCCGGCGCCGCGCTCGATCACGCGGCGGATGTCGCTCTCGGAGACACCACGGCAGAGACAGATGATCACGACAGGGCTCCTGCCGACGGCCGCGCGGCGTTGGTCGCCGGCGCCGCGGCGCGAGGGGTGAAGAGGAGCAAGCCCGCGCCGATCAGATATACGGCGTAGCCGATCACCTCGGGCGCCGTGGGCCGCGCGCGGTAGCCCACGAGGCCGCTCAGGAAGCCGCCCACCACGGACTGGTCGTCCAGCAGACGGGAGCTGTCCCACAGCGCGTCGCCGGCGGGAATGAACCCGAGGCCGATCAGCTTGCCGATGCCGGTGCTGAAGAGGCCCGCGGCGACCAGGAGCAGGAGCACGGTGGTTGCCGCGAAGAAGCGCGAGAGGCTGAGGCGGCGGCCGCCGTGGAAGATGGCCCAACCGAGCACCGCCGCCATCGCAACGCCCAGCACGCCGCCGGTGACGCCGCTCCAGCCGCTGATCGTGGTCTGGCTCATCAGGCCCCACAGGAACAGCACGGTCTCGGCGCCCTCGCGGAAGACCCCGGTGAACGCCACCAGGCCCACGATCCACAGCCGCTGGCCGGCGCGCGCCTCGTCGAGCCGGCGCTGCACGTCGCCCGAGATGCTGCGCGCGTGCTGGCGCATCCACCACGAGTGCCACGTGAGCAGACCCACGGCGAAGAAGATCACCGCGGCGGCGACGAGGTCGGGGCCGAGGTCGAGCAGGGGACCGGACAGGAACGACACGGCCAGGCCGGCCGCCACGCTGGCGATCAGCCCGAGCACGCCGCCGAGGGTTACCCAGTGGTACTGGGCGCGGGCGCCGACGCGGTCGAGGTAGGAGTAGACGATGCCGAGCAGGAGCGCGGCCTCGAAGGCCTCGCGCAGCGTGACGACGAAGGTGGCGCCCACCGGTGGTTACTCGGCGATGATCCGGCCCTTGGCCGTCTTCTCGTGGTACTCGCCGACGAAGGGGTAGGTGCCGGGCTTCAGCGCGCGCACGCGGATCTTCATGGTCTTGCCGGCCGGCACGACCTTCTCGATCCGCAGCTCCTTGCTCTCGAACTCTTCCGGCGCCTTGTCCTTGTTGGTCACGACGAGCACGAAGGGCTCGCCCGCCTTCACCTTGATCTCCTCGGGCGAGAACTTGTTGTTCTCGATCGTGATCGGGATTTCCTTGGGGTCGGCCGCGCGCGCGGCCGTCGTGACCATCATCACTGTCAGGGTTGCCAGGATCGCCATCGCCAGTCGCCGCGTCATTGCGCTCGCCTCCGTCGGCCGTGCCGTACCGTACCGAAGGTTAGGTATACCTAATACACAACGGCGCGTCAACCTACCATTTTACGGAAAGCCGCCCTGCGTCATGGGGCCCCGCCGGTTGCGGCTCCTCGCGGGGTTGTACACTGCCGGACGTGGACCTCGCGGACTTCGACTACGAGCTGCCGGCCTCGGCGATCGCCCAGGCGCCGCCGGAGCCGCGCGACGGCGCGCGGGTGCTGGTGATCGAGCGCGCCGGCGACGGGCTCGCCGACCGGCGCGTGGCCGACCTGCCCTTGCTGCTGCGCGCGGGGGACTGCCTGGTGGTCAACGACTCGCGCGTGATTCCCGCGCGCGTGCTGGCGGAGGACGCCGAGGGCCGCCCGGTGGAGCTGCTGTTCGTGGAGCCGGTGACGGACGAGGCCTGGCGCGCGATGGTGCGGCCGGGGCGCCGCTGCCGGCCGGGCGCGCACCTGCGCGCCGGCGCCGTCCGGCTGCGCGTGGTGGCGACCGAGGAGGACGGCACGCGACTGATCGCGCGCGAGCACGGCTCGATCGCCGCGCTGCTCGAGGGGGCCGGCATGCCGCCGTTGCCGCCCTACATCGCCCGGCACGCCAAGCCGGCGCCCGAGGACTGGGAGCGCTATCAGACCGTCTACGCGCGCACACCGGGCTCGGTGGCGGCGCCCACGGCGGGCCTGCACTTCTCCGACGCGCTGCTGGCTCGGCTGCGGGCGGCCGGGGTGGAGACCCACGCGATCACGCTGCACGTGGGACCGGCCACGTTCCGGCCGATCAAGGCGCCGACGATCGAGGCGCACACCCTGCCGGCCGAGCGCGCGGTGGTGACGGCGGCCACCGCCGCCGCGCTCAACGCCGCGCGCGCCGAGGGCCGGCGGATCGTGGCCGTCGGCACCACGGTGACGCGCACGCTGGAGAGCGCGGCGGGCGGCGACGGACGGCTGGCCCCGCTGGACGGCCCGGCGTCGATCTACGTCCGCCCGGGCCACCGCTTCCGCGCGGTGGACGCGCTGTTGACGAACTTTCACCTCCCGCGCTCGTCGCTGCTGGTGCTGGTGGCCGCCTTCGCCGGCCGCGAGCGGATCCTGCGCGCGTACCGCCACGCCCTGGCGGCCGGCTATCGCTTCTACTCCTACGGCGACGCGACGCTGATCGCGTGACGAGTCCCGCGTTCGGCTTCGAGCTGCTCGCCACCGACGGCGCCGCGCGCCGCGGCCGGCTCCGCACGGCGCACGGCGTCGTGGAGACGCCGGCCTTCATGCCGGTCGGGACCCGCGCGACGGTGAAGAGCCTGAGCCCGGACGACCTGCGGGACGCCGGCGCGCAGATCGTCCTCAGCAACACGTACCATCTGCTGGTGCGCCCGGGGCCCGCGCTGGTGCGCGAGCTCGGCGGCCTCCATCGCTTCATGGCCTGGGACGGCCCGATCCTCACCGACTCCGGCGGGTACCAGGTCTTCAGTCTTGCCAAGCTTCGGAAGCTCACCGAGCGCGGCGTGACGTTCCGCTCGCCCATCGACGGCGCCACGCACGAGCTGACGCCCGAGCGCGTCGTCGAGATCCAGCACGCGCTCGGCGTGGACGTGATGCACCCGCTCGACGAGTGCCTGGCGTACCCGGCCACCCGCGTGGAGACGGAGCGCTCGCTGGCGCTCACGCTGCGCTGGGCCGAGCGCGCGCGCGCCGCGCATCGCGCGTCCGGCGCCGACGGCGCGCTCTTCGGCATCGTGCAGGGTGGCTTCGAGGAGGACCTGCGCACCCGGGCGGCCGCGGCCACGGTCGCGCTCGGCTTCGATGGCTACGCCATCGGCGGCATGGCGGTCGGCGAGCCCAAGCCGCTCATGCGCGAGCTGACCGCGCTGGTGGCCGCCGCGCTGCCGGGCGAGCGCCCGCGCTATCTGATGGGCGTGGGCAAGCCCGACGACCTCGTGGAGGCGGTCGCGCGCGGGGTGGACATGTTCGACTGCGTGCTGCCCACGCGCAATGCCCGCAACGGCCAGGCCTTCACGCCCGACGGGCCGGTGACGCTCAAGCAGGCGCGATGGACGCGCGACCCCGCGCCGCTGCAGGAAGACTGTCCGTGCTACGGCTGCCGCCGTTTCTCGCGCGCGTACCTGCGCCACCTCTTCATGGCCGGCGAGCTGCTCGTGTACCGCCTGCTGTCGCTCCACAACCTGCACTACTTCCTCGGCCTCATGGCCTCGATGCGCGCGGCCATCGCCGAGGGCCGATTCGGCCCATTCCGGGCGCGTTTCTCCGAGCGTTATCCCGTCCCCGGCACCGCGGAGGACGTCGCGGCCGAGTAGCTCAGCGGACGGTCACTCGAGCACGGTATCGGCGCGCAACAGCACCTGGGGCGGGATCGTCAAGCCCAGGGTCCTGGCGGCCTTGAGGTTGACGATCAGGGCAAACTGGGTGGGCCGTTCCACGGGGAGATCGCCGGGCCGGGCGCCCTTGAGGATCCGGTCGATGTAGCTGACGGCGCGCCGGAACATGGCGAGACGGTTCGGGCCATAGGCCAGAAGGCCCCCCACATCCGTGTACTCGCTGAGTCCGTACACCGCCGGGAGGCGGAGCCGTGCCGCCAGGTCCGTGATGCGTGCGCGATTGTTTTGAAGCATCGCGTCCACGACGACGATGACCCCGCCCGCCTTTTCGGTGGTCATCGCCGCGAAGGCGCTGTCGATCTCGCCGGGGTTTCTGGCTCCCAGGATTTGCAGCCGCACACCCAGGGCCTGGGCCGCGGCCTGAGCGTGCTGCACCTGCGGCCGAGCCCACTGGCGAGCGGATCGATGATCGCCGCCATGACGATGGGAACCGTGGCGGTGGCGCCCTTGGCCGCCTGACTCGCCGGCGTGCCATACGTCACGATGACGTCCATCTTGAGACGGACGAGCTCGGCGGCGAGGCCGGGCAGCCGCTCGTACTTGCCGTCGGCCCAGCGGGACTCGATCGTGATGTTCTGACCTTACACGTAGCCCGCTTCCCGCAGGCCGTCCCTCAAGGCGCCGAAGAGCACGGCGAGGTCGCTCGGATGCCCCCCGGCGTCAAAGGCGGACGTCGGCGAGAGAAACCCGATCCGGGTGATCTTCGTGCCGAGCGGCGCCGCCAGGACGCCGCTCAGGGAGATCAGCAGGAAGCGCCGACGGTGCACCGCACGACGGTAGGACACGAGGGCGCAGAGGTCAATCGGAGCCTAGGCCAAGGGAGCGTTATGCAGTATCATCCGCCGATGAACTTCGCTCATGCCGCCGACCTTGCCTACGCCGCCTCCGGTGCGCCGGTGAACGGCGGCGGCGGGCCCGCGGGAATGCTGCAGTTCATCCTCCCGTTCGCGATGATGTTCGCGATCCTGTACTTCATCGTGCTGCGCCCGCAGCAGCGTCAGAAGGCGGAGCGCGAGAAGATGCTGAGCGCGCTCAAGAAAGGCGACCGCGTGGTGACGACGAGCGGCATGCACGGCACCGTCATCGGGCTCGGCGAGCAGACGGTGACGGTGCGCGTGGCGGACCAGGTCAAGCTGGAGTTCGATCGCAGTGCCATCGGCCGCGTGGTGGAGGTCAGCAGCGACAAGGATGCCTAGACGTTTGTGGTTTCGCATCGGGCTGGTCTCGGTCGTGATCGCCATCTCGCTCTTCTACCTGTACCCGCCGAAGAAGCGGATCAACCTCGGTCTCGACCTGCAGGGCGGCATCCACCTCGTGCTGGGCGTGGAGGCCGACAAGTTCGTGGCCAGCCAGACCGAGCGCGCGGCGGAGGACTTCAAGAACGGGCTGGAGCGCAAGGGCGTGGGCGTCAGGAAGGTCGCGTCCGAGGGACTCGGCCGGGTCGCCGTGGAGCTGGCCAACCCCACCAACCTCAACGACGCGCTGACCGTCGCCGCCGAGTTCTCCACCTTCGACGTCACCAACCGCGACGACAAGGCCGGCCGCTTCACGCTGGCCATGCGCGAGCGGCAGATCACGCAGCTCCGTGACGACGCGGTCCGCCAGGGCGTCGAGACCATCCGCAACCGCGTGGACCAGTTCGGCGTGGCCGAGCCCACCATCACGCGGCAGGGCAGCGACCGCATCCTCATCCAGCTGCCCGGCGTGCAGGATCCCGAGCGCGCCAAGGCGCTGATCGGCAAGACCGCGCTGCTGGAGTTCAAGCTCCTCGACGAGCAGACGCCCGTGGAGCAGGCGCTGGCCGGCCGGGTGCCGGAGACCTCGGAGATCCTCTACCAGCGCATCGTCGACAAGGACAGCAAGGCGGAGCGCAAGCAGCCCTACGTGGTGCAGAAGCGGACGCTGCTGACCGGCGCCGAGCTGACGCGCGCCGAGGTGCAGGCCGATCCCAACTCGCCGGGCAACTGGCAGGTCGCCATCGAGTTCACCGCCACCGGCGCGCGGATCTTCGGCGACGTCACCGAGCAGAACGTCGGGCGCCGCCTGGCCATCATCCTGGACGGCAACCTCTACTCGGCGCCGCGCATCAACGAGCGGATTCCCGGCGGGCGCGCGGTCATCACCGGGCAGTTCTCGGTGGACGAGGCGCGCGACCTCGCCATCGTGCTCCGCGCCGGCGCGCTGCCGGCCCCGGTGACGATCCTCGAGGAGCGCACGGTCGGCCCCTCGCTGGGCGCCGACTCGATCCGCCAGGGGATGATCGCCATCCTCGGCTCGGCCGCCGCCGTCGTCGTGTTCATGCTGCTCTACTACCGGCTCTCCGGCCTCATCGCCGACGTGGCGCTCGTGCTCAACCTCATGATCCTGCTGGCCTCCATGGCCGCCTTCGGCGCCACGCTGACGCTGCCCGGCATCGCCGGCATCGCGCTGACGATCGGCATGGCCGTGGACACCAACATCCTGATCTTCGAGCGCATCCGCGAGGAGCTGCGCGTGGGCAAGAGCCCGCGCTCGGCCATCGAGGCCGGCTTCCACCGCGCGCTGCGGACGATCATCGACACGCACCTGACCGTCATGGTGACGGCGGCCATCCTCTACAACTTCGGCACCGGGCCGGTGAAGGGCTTCGCGGTCTCGCTCTTCGTCGGCCTGGCCGCCAGCCTGTTCACGGCGTACTTCTTCACGCGGCTGCTGTTCGACCTCGTGTACGTCGGCCGCCGGAAGGTGGAGTCGGTCTCCATATGATCGAGCTGTTCCACGAGCCCCGGTACAACTTCATCGGCAAGCGGAAGTGGGCGTACATCGTCTCGATCGCCATCACGCTGATCGCCCTGCTGTCCCTGGCCACCAAGGGCCTGCACTACGACATCGACTTCACCGGCGGCACGCTGGTGCAGGTGCGCTTCGAGCAGCCGCCCTCCGTCGCCGCCATCCGGGCCGGGCTCACCCGCATCAAGCTGGGGGAGAGCATCATCCAGCAGTTCGGCGACCCGCGTGAGTACATCATCCGCATGCCGCTGACCTCGACTACCTCCGAGGAGCTGGCCAAGCGCATGGAGGCCGCCCTCAAGCAGGAGTCGTCGCTCGGCAGCTTCGAGATCCGCCGAGTCGAGTTCGTCGGTCCGCAGGTGGGCAAGGAGCTCCAGTGGCAGGCCGTGCAGGCCGTCTTCGTCGGTCTGGTCGGCATCCTGCTCTACATCGCGCTGCGCTTCGACCTCAAGGGCGGGGTGGCGGCCGTGGTGGCCGTCTTTCACGACGTGCTCGTTTGCCTGGGCGCCATCTCGCTGACGGGCCGCGAGTTCTCGCTGCCCGTGCTGGCCGCCCTGCTGACGATCATCGGCTTCTCGGTCAACGACACCATCGTGGCCTACGACCGGCTGCGCGAGAACCGCGGCAAGTTCGTGCCCAAGGGCAAGACGTTTGCCGAGCAGATGAACGACGCGGTCAACCAGACGCTGTCGCGGACGGTGCTGACCTCGCTGACGGTGTTCCTGTCGGCGGCCATCCTGCTGTTCTTCGGGGGCAAGACCCTCGAGGATTTCGCGTTCGTGCTGTTCGTGGGGGTCATCACCGGCACCTACTCGACGACCTACGTGGCCGCCGCGCTCGTGGTGGACTGGACGCGTTACGTCGAGGGCCGCGTAGGCCGCGGGAAAAAAGCGGTGGCAAAAGCCTGACGGATGCGTAAAATCGTATGATTACACAGAGGTTTACGCCCCGTGACCCAGCTGGAAGCGCTGATCGAGGAAATTCCGAAGTATCAGCCGGGTGCCGACCTGGAGGTGCTGCAGCGCGCCTACCGCTTCTCTGAGGCTTCGCACCAGGGTCAGCACCGCGCCTCCGGCGAGCCGTACCTCTCCCATCCCCTCGAGGTCGCCAACCTCCTGGTCGGCTTCAAGATGGACGTCACCACCGTGACGGCCGGCCTCCTGCACGACGTCCTCGAGGACACCGAGGCCACCAAGGACGATCTGCGACGCGAGTTCGGCCAGGAAGTGGCCGAGCTCGTCGACGGCGTCACCAAGCTGGGCAAGCTCGCGTTCTCCTCGCGCGAGGAGCGGCAGGCCGAGAACTTCCGCAAGATGCTGGTCGCGATGGCGCGCGACCTGCGTGTGCTGATGATCAAGCTGGCCGATCGCCTTCACAACATGCGCACCCTCGACTACCTGCCGTCCGAGAAGGCCCGCAAGATCTCCCAGGAAACGCTCGACATCTACGCGCCGCTGGCCCACCGCCTCGGCATGGCCAAGGTGAAGGCCGAGCTGGAAGACCTGGCGCTGCGCGCGCTGGAGCCGCAGGACTACCTCGACCTGCAGCGGCGCGTGGCCAAGCGCCGGCTGGAGCGCGAGGCCGACATCAACCACGCCATCACGATCCTGCAGCAGAAGCTCGCCGAGGTCGGTATCGAGTCGCAGATCCGCGGCCGCCCCAAGCACTTCTACTCCATCTGGAAGAAGATGCACGACCAGGGCCGCGAGTTCGACGAGATCTACGACCTCACGGCCGTGCGCGTGATCACGGGCTCGGTCCGCGACTGTTACGGCACGCTCGGCGTCGTCCACTCGCTGTGGAAGCCGGTGCCGGGCCGCTTCAAGGACTTCATCGCGATGCCGAAGGTCAACATGTACCAGTCGCTCCACA
>Ga0075424_100005736_pt1 | contig 11912 bp, 13 predicted proteins | sample SoiMethybrSBSTD3_FD_75301 | JGI IMG/M metagenome (GOLD analysis project Ga0075424, IMG submission 75301) | Bulk soil microbial communities from a Populus tree surrounding site in Tennessee, USA - Soil MetaG P. TD hybrid SBSTD3 | ecosystem: Environmental > Terrestrial > Soil > Tree plantation... | reverse complement strand
TCGGCCTGCATCACCATCTCCCCGGCCGCGTCGAACAACGCCGTGGATGCATCGCGGCGCTCTTTTATGTTGGCCGAGTGCGCCGCGCGGACCAGCACCGCTCCCATCTCCTCGCACAGCGCGCGGAAGCTGCCGGCGAGCACCTGCAGCGTGACGGGGTCGAGCCGGCCGCTCACGTTCGCTCCATCGTGACCGCGCCGGATTCATCCGGCTCCGCCCGCCACCCGGGCGGCACCACCACGGTGGTCTCGGGCAGCTCGATGATCGCGGGCCCCTCGATGCCGGCACCGCCGGATGGGATTCCCTCCAGGACCGATGCCTCGAGCTCCTCGCCGGCGAACCTCACCGTGCGGCGGCCCCGGTCGATGGAGCCTCCCGGCGCCGCAGATTCGAGCTCGCCGGCACCCCGTTCGGAGACCGCCGCGATCCGCACGTTGACGAGCTCGATCGCGGCTTCGTCGTCCGCATATCCGTAACGCTCCCGGTGGGCGTCCTCGAAGCGCTCGCGAAGCAGCGACGGCTCCGGGGCGAGCGGCCCGGGTACCGTCAGCTCGAACGCCTGACCCTGGTATCGGATGTCGTACGACGCCTCGAGCCGGGCATCCGGCAGCTCGCCGCGGGCGCGCGCCGCCAGCTCGGCCACCGTCTCCGCGTGGGCGCCTCTCTCCAGGTCGCTCTCGGCGAGCAGCACGCTGCGTACGTGGTCGCGCCGCGCTCCGGACACCACCAGGCCCACCGCGGACAGGACACCGGCCCCGGGCGGGCAGATCACCCGGCCGATCTCGAGCTCATCGGCCAGGCGCGCCGCGTGCATCGGGCCCGCGCCTCCGAAAGCGACCAGCGCATACCCGCGTGGGTCGATCCCCCGCTCCACCGTCACGACCCGCAGGGCTCGCGCCATCTGGAGGTCGGCTACCCGCACGATTCCCCAAGCCGTCTCCGCACGATCGAGGCCGAGCTCCTGCGCAAGACCGTCGACCGCGCGCGCCGCCGCCAGCGCATCGAGCGCCACGCCACCCGCGAGCGACGCGCCGGGGCCGAGATAGCCGAGCAGCAGGTTGGCGTCCGTGACGGTTGGCAGCGACCCGCCACGGCCGTAGCAGGCGGGTCCGGGATCGGCTCCGGCGGACTGCGGGCCCACTCGAAGGGCTCCGCCCGGGTCGGCCCAGGCGATGCTCCCGCCGCCTGCTCCGACCGTGTGGACGTCGACCATCGGCAGCTGCAGCACCCGCCCGGCGATCTCCTGGCGGGTGGCCTGGCGGACGTCGCCCCGGTCGACCACCGACACATCGGTCGAGGTCCCGCCCATGTCGAACGACAGCACGTGGTCCGCGCCCGACAGGGCGCCGAGCGTGGCTGCGCCGACGGCCCCCGCGGCCGGTCCCGACAGCACCGTCAGAGCAGCATGCGAGGCGGCCACCGCGGCGTCGATCAGGCCGCCTCCGGAGCTCATGATCTCCGGAGCGGGCAGGCCGCGCTCGGACGCGCGCGCGGCGAGGCGCTCGAGATAACGGCGTAGCAGTGGGGACAGGTACGCGTCGATCACGGTCGTCGAGGTCCGCTCGTACTCACGGAACACGCTCAGCACCTCGTGCGAAGCGGACACGTGCACGTCGGGCAACCGCCTGGAAATGGTGTCCGCGACGGCCCGCTCGTGCGCGGGGTCGACGTACGAGTGGAGCAGGCAGACCGCGACGGCGTCGGGACGAGCTTCGACGATGCGCGCAACTGCTTCGTCGAGCGCGGTCGGCTCGAGCGCCCGCACGACGCCTTCCGGGGCGACGCGCTCATCCACTTCGAAGCGCAGCTCAGACGGCACCAAGGGCGCGGGAGCCCGGGCGCAGGGCCGGTACAGCTCGGGGCGCGTCTGGCGGCCGATCTCGAGCACGTCGGCGAAACCTTTCGTGGCCACGAGCCCGGTGCGCGCGCCCCGCTCCTCGAGCAGCGCGTTCGTGGCGACCGTCATGCCGTGCGCGAATCGCCCGACCATCGCCGGCTCCACAGCGGCGCGGGCCAGCACCTCCTCGACGGCCGCCATCACGCCCTCGGACTGGTCCGCCGGCGTGGTTGGAACCTTGGCCGTGAACAGGCGCCCGCGACCGGCGAGCGCAGCATCGGTGAACGTGCCGCCGACGTCGACGCCGAGGGCGTACTGGTCAGGCGTTTCGCGCGCACCGCTCAAGTGCGCGCGAATCTAACGAACGTGCTCCAGCAGGCTCAGGCTGCGAGCTCGAAATCCTGCAGCTCCAGCTCCTCGAAGGTCTCCTCGAGGTGCTGGTGCGAGGGGCAGTACTCGCTGGAGGGCAGCGGCTGCCGCTGGCAGGGCTGACCCTTGCGAGTCATCGCCTGGCAGCACCGCTCCACGCCGGTGGTGTCGAATGCGTAATTCGGAACGCGCTTCAGGAAATCGATCGCGAAGCTGATGTTCCGGTCGATCACGAAGTACACCCGCGGCAGGTCGCCCATCGCGAAGTAAGGCCGCAGGTTGTTGAAGAGGGTGCGAGACGGCCGCGCGAAGTAGCGCCGGTCGGTCATGAGGCGCGTGATCGCCTCCTCGCACTCGCGCAGCACGAGCTCACGGTTGCTCTCGCACTGGGTGTTGGGCTTGTCATCCCGAACGTACGGGGCAAGCTCGCGGTAGATCGCACGGCTGAACTGGTACATCGTGGCTAGCAGCTCCCTATCGTGGTGTCGGCTGCGAGACCTCTTCCCCGGGCCGGACGCGCATGTCCGGCGCCGCGAGTATCACCATGCCTTGTGAAAACGAGGCGTACGGATCGTTAAGGGTGTATTAAGAAGGCGCTAATCCCAGCTTTCGACCCCGTCCGCCTCGGCTCTCCTCGAGACCCGGTGACGGTGCTCGAGGCCCGGGTCGGCGTCGGGGAAGTCGGCGCGCAGGTGGCAGCCGCGGCTCTCGCGGCGGGCGAGCGCAGCGCGGCCGATGAGCCGGGCGAGCGGATGCTCGTCGTGTTCGAGCGCCTCGAGGCCGGCCGCGTCCCTCACCAGCCCGGCCCGTTCCCAGAGCGCCGTGCGGGTCTCGTCCGAAGGGGAGTCGTCCACCTCCACCGAGGGCGGAGGGTCCGGAGTCTGCGGCGCGGGCTCGGACAGGGCCGCCAGCGCCGCGCGGCGCCCGAACACGAAGCACTCGCTGAGCGAGTTCGAGGCCAACCTGTTCGCACCGTGCAATCCCGTGCATGCACACTCCCCGACCGCGTAAAGCCCGGACAGCGTCGAGCGCCCGTCGAGATCGGTTGCGACTCCCCCGATCATGTAGTGCGCGGCCGGGGCGACCGGGATCAGGTCGTGCCTCGGGTCGAGCTCCACCCGCGCGAGCGCCTCCACGATGTTCGGAAACCGTGAGGCCTCGACCTCGCGCATGTCGAGCAGCACGGACCGCGCGCCGCCACGGAGCTGCTCGTGAATCGCCCGCGCCACTTCGTCGCGGGGCGCGAGCTCGTCCACGAAGCGCTCGCCCGACGCGTCCAGGAGCCGCGCGCCCTCGCCGCGCACGGCCTCCGTGACGAGAAAGCCGTCCATCGCGCCGGGCGCAACGAGCGCGGTCGGATGAAACTGCATGAACTCGAGATCCGCCAGTGTCGCCCCCGCGCGGTGGGCCAGGGTAAGTCCCGCGCCGACCGCGCCCGGTGGATTCGTGTGACGAAGCCACAGCGCCGCCGCGCCGCCGGTGGCGAGCACGGTCGCGCCGGCAACGATCGCGCTACCGTCCGTGAGCACGCCCACGCAGCGCCCGTCCGCGACCCACAGTCGCTGGGCCGCGGTGCGGGGCCGTACCTCGATCGACTCGTGGGCCTGCACGAGCTCCGACAGCGACGAGGTGAGGTGACGCCCCGTTGCGCTGCCTCCCGCGTGCACGACGCGCCGGCGCGAATGGCCGCCCTCGAGCGACAGCATCAGCCGGCCTTTCGCGTCGCGGTCGAAGTCGATGCCGCGGCTCTCCAGCTCGCGCACGCGTTCGGGCGCCTCGTCGCACAGCACCCGCGCCGCCGTGGTGCGGGTCGCGCCACGGCCTGCCTTCAGGGTGTCATCGAGATGGAGGCCGGGATCGTCATCCGCATCGAGCGCGGCGGCGAGCCCGCCCTGCGCCCAGTAGCTCGCCGACTGAGGGAGCGGTGAGCGTGAGACGAGCTGGACGCGGGCGCCGTGCTCGGCCGCGATCAGCGCCGTGTACAGGCCCGCCGCGCCCGCTCCGATCACGGCGACGTCGACCTGCTCGCGGCTGTCGTCTGCCGGCTCCGGCACGGGCGGAGTACGGTATCCGCCCAGCTTGTCCGGAGCGCTTTACCTACACCATCCGTCGTCGCTCGAGCACGACACCGGCGGGCATCCGGAGCGCGCCGAGCGCATCGTCACGATCGAGCGGGAGCTCGCCTCACGGGAATGGCTCGGCTACGAGCGGCAGGAGGCACCGGCGGTCCCGCGCGAGGTGCTCGAGGCCGTCCATCCGCGGGACTACGTGGCGGCGATCGAGCGGATCTCCGCCGACGGGGGCGGCATGCTGGATCTCGACACGGTCGCGTCGCGGGGTTCGTTCGAGGCCGCGCTGCACGCGGCAGGCGGGCCCGTGCGCGCGGTGGACGAGCTGCTCGACGGGCACTCGGGGCCGGCGTTCTGTGCGCTGCGGCCGCCCGGGCATCACGCGGAGCCGTCGCGCGCGATGGGCTTCTGCCTCTTCAACAACGTGGCGGTCGCCGCGCGGTTCGCGCTCGATGCGCGCGGCGTCCAGCGGGCGTTTGTGCTCGACTGGGACGTCCACCACGGGAACGGCACGAACGACATCTTCTACGGGACCGACGAGGTCCTGTACGCGAGCATCCACGAGTCGCCGCTCTATCCCGGCACCGGCGCGCTGAGCGAGAGCGGCACCGGATGCGGCGAGGGGTTCACGATCAATCTGCCGGTGCCGGGTGGCTCGGGGCATGACGAGTGGCTCGCGCTCGTTCAGCACGTGGTGGCGCCCATCGCACGTGCTTACGCGCCCGGGCTGATATTCGTGTCCGCCGGCTTCGACGCGCACCGCGACGACCCGCTCGCGTCCTGCCGGCTGACCGAGGAGACCTACGCCGCGATGGCGGCCACCATGCGCGGGGTCGCGAAGGAGCTGGAGGTCCCGCTCGTGATCGTGCTCGAGGGCGGGTACGACCTGGGCGCCCTCGGGCGCTCCGTGATCGCCACGATGGAGGCCGCCGCCGGCGACGGGCGGGCCGTGGAGGCACCCGCGGCCCCGCTCGCGGAGCGTGCCCGTTCACACTTCGCGCGCTGGTGGCCCGTGCTGGCCTGACCACCAACGAAACTCATTCACTGAGCAAGGTGGGTCAAAGGCAGAAGTTGGTTATTCACTGAGCAAGGTGGGTCAAAGGCAGAAGTTGGTTATTCACTGAGCAAGGTGGGCCAAAGGCAGAAGTTGGTTATTCACTGAGCAAGGTGGGCCAAAGGCAGAAGTTGGTTATTCAAAGAAGTTGGATATTCAAAAAAGAGGGCGCCGCATCTTTCGACACGGCGCCCTTGCCCCCGCTAGCAAGGCTCCCTCAGCGTCGTGCGCTGCCTCCCGGGAGCCCCTTATGAACGATCACCCGAAGGCGATCGTCGAGGCATCGACCGCTTATTCATGCACGAGGGCCCTGATCCTCGTGCTCATGCTCCGGGAACGGTGCTGCTGTTCCCGGCCCCTTTCGGTCAGCGCGACCGAGATATGGTCTGTTCGTGCTGACTCTGGGTGCAGGTCGATGCGCCCGCTCTCACATTGGTTGGTCGGCAGCATCTCGCGGTCTCCACGCGCCCGCCGGTCCGCGCCCATGGCTGCGCCGGCCTCGGCGATGCGGCGGTCCGACCGCATGCGTGCTGCCATCCTTGAAACCTCCTTGTCCTACGAATCCAAAGAAGCCCGTCTAGCGAACCTTCGTGTTCGCCCGCCGGGCTCGTGAATCGACTATAACCGCGCGGCCCGGACCGGTCCACTTTTTCTCGGATTGCGTCCAGAACGCTTTGCGACCGGTGCTGGAGCCGTGCGCGGCCGCGCGCAATGCTCGAGAGCGCAACGAACGCAAGGAGGTCTCGAGTGCAAGGACGACGGCTCGCCGGCGCGTGGCGCGGTGAGCGAGCTCAGGGCACGGTCGAGTACGTCGCGCTGGTCGCCCTCGTCGCGCTGATCATGGTCGGCGTGATCGCTGCGATCAAGTCGACGCAGTTCGCCGAAGGCCAGCAGCTCGGCTCGCTGATCCTGAAGAAGATCGCGGAGGCCGTGAGCAAGGTGCATTACTGAAAGGCCGGCGGCCGCCAAGGCGGCCGCCGGTTCTAGGATGGCGGCGTGTCCGCTTCGAGCGAAACCGGCCTGGTCCGTGCCGACGGCCGCACGCCAGATGAGCTGCGGCCCGTCGAGATCGAGCCTGGCTTCGTGCGAAGCGCGGACGGCTCGGCGCTGATCGCGGTGGGCGGGACCCGCGTCATCTGCACGGCTTCGCTGGTCGAAAGCGTGCCGGCCTGGCGCGAGGGCTCGGGGCGGGGCTGGCTCACGGCGGAATACGGGATGCTCCCGGCATCGACCGGGACGCGGCGCCCGCGTGACTCGACGCGGGGGCGCCCGGACGGGCGCACCGTCGAGATCCAGCGCCTCGTGGGCCGCTCGGTGCGCGCGGTGATCGATCTCGACACGCTCGGGGAGCGCACGGTGTACCTCGATTGCGACGTGCTCGAGGCGGACGGGGGCACGCGCTGCGCGGCCATCACCGGTGCCTACGTGGCGCTGAAGCTGGCGCTCGATGCGCTCGTCGAGCGGGGTGCGCTCGTGGGCGTGCCTCTGCGCAGCTCGGTCGCCGCGGTCTCGTGCGGAATCGTCGGCGGTGAGCCGGCGCTCGACCTCGACTACCGGGAGGACTCGACCGCCGACGTCGACATGAACGTCGTCATGACCGGTGCCGGAGACCTCGTCGAGGTGCAGGCGACAGGCGAGGGGGTGTCGTTCTCCAGGAGCGAGCTCGACCGGCTGCTCGCGCTGGCGGCCGACGGCATCGCGTCACTTCGCCGCGTCCAGGACGAGGCCGCCGGCGCGCTCGACTCTTAGCCCCGACCAGGCAACCTCTACTCTCAGACCCCGTGCGATTCGTGCTCGCGACACGCAACGCACACAAGCTGCGGGAATTCGGAGCGCTGCTCGCTCCGCACGAGCTCGAGCCCCTGCCGGGCGACGTGGAGCTGCCCCCGGAGACGGGCGCCACATTCGCCGAGAACGCGCTCGCCAAGGCGCTGGCAGCCGCGCGCGCGACGGGCGGCCCAGCGATCGCGGACGACTCCGGCATCGTGGTCGTGGCGCTGGGCGGCGCCCCGGGCATCCATTCGGCTCGCTATGCGGGCGAGGGCGCCACCGACGCACAGAACCTCGCCAAGCTGCTCGCCGTGCTTCGCGGCCGCGACGACCGCCGCGCAGCTTACGTGTGCGCGCTCGCGCTGGTCGACCCGGCGGGAGACCGGGAGGTGTTCGAGGCGCGCTGCGAGGGCACCCTGATCGAAACGCCGCGTGGGCACGGAGGATTCGGATACGACCCCGCGTTCGTGCCGGATGAGCGCGCCCCCGGCGACGAGCGCACGATGGCCGAGCTATCCCCCCACGAGAAGGACGCGATCAGCCATCGCGGCCGGGCCGCGCGCGCGTTCCTCGACTGGCTGGCGGCGCGAGTGTGAGCCGGCCGGCTTTGATCGACCCTGCCGCGGTGCAGGGCACGAAGTCCGGTGCCGCGCGCCTCTCGATCGTCTCGAACTCCTTCCTGATCGTGCTCAAGATCGCGGCCGGGGCGATCACCGGGTCCGTCGCGATCGTCACCGAGGCGGTGCACTCGAGCATCGACCTGATCGCCTCGGTGGTGGCTTACGTGTCGCTGCGCAAGGCCGACGAGCCCGCGGACGAGAGCCACATGTACGGGCACGCAAAGATCGAGAACGTCGCCGCCGCGATCGAGGGCATGCTGATCCTGATCGGCGCGGGCGTGATCGTGTTCGAGGCGGTCCGCCGCCTCGCGACCAGCGCCGGCATCGATCACCTCGGCGTCGGGATCGCGGTGATCGGGTTCTCGACCGTCGTCAACCTCGCCGTCTCGTCATACCTGTACGGGCAGGCTCGCGCGCACGACTCGCCGGCGCTCGAGGGAGACGCGGCGCATCTGCGCGCCGACGCATGGACGTCGCTCGCGGTGCTCGTGGGCCTCGTGCTGATCGAGGTCACGGGCGTCGTCCAGCTCGACGCGATCGTCGCCCTCCTGGTCGCGTCCGCAATCGTCTACGCCGGCATCCGCATCCTGAGCCGTTCCTCCCGGGTGCTCGTGGACGAGGCGCTGCCGGCCGAGGAGCTGGACGTGGTGCGCGACTCGATCGCCGCCAACGGGGCGCCCGAGCTGTCGGGCTACCACAAGCTGCGCGGGAGGCGGGCCGGTAGCGCGCGCTACATCGACCTGCACCTCCAGTTTGTGCCCGGCACGTCGCTGGAGCGCGCACACTCGATCGCGCACGAGGTCCAGGGCGACGTCCGCAGGCGGTTGCCCGGCGCGGAGGTGCTCGTGCACATCGAGCCGGATACCGGCGCCGCTAGGGCAGGAGATTGACCGCGGCCGCGAGGCCGACGAAGAAAACGACCGCGCTGTAGCCGTCGTAGTTGTCCAGCAGCAGGATCAATGACGCGATCACGCAGATGCCCGCGACGGTCATCCACGCCACGCGGGCGAGCGAGCTCTGCGGTTGGCGGGGGGCGCCGTTCAGGACGCATATATTGTCTCGCATGGCGGCGTCCTCCCAGGAGCTCGCGCTTCGGTACCTGCTCGAGCTGTCCAGCGACATCCGAGTGGCGCTGCTGCTCGACCAGAACGGTGGGCTGATCGCGGCCGCTCCCCACCCCGGGCCGGACCGCGTTGCCGCGCTTGCCGGCGAGCTCAGCCGCGAGGCGGAGGCGATGTTCGGCGCCGCCGGCGAGCCGGTCGAGCTCGACGCCGTGTGCGAGGGCGGCACGCTGTTCTTGATTCGCTCGGCCGACGGCGCGATGGTGTGCCTGACGGACCGCTCGGTGCTTCCCGCTCTGATCTTCTACGACATGCACGCGATCCTGTCCGACCTCGAACGCGCCGCCCACGCCGAGGCCCGGCGCGTGGGTGCTGTGGAGCGATGAAGCAGCGTCGATCGATCGGGCGACTCGGCGATTACGCCGAGGAGGTGGCGGCGGCGGTGCGGCGCCGGAACGAAAAACGCCGGCCACGCGTGCGGGTGCGGGTGGCGCACGGCGAGGCACGGGTGCTCGGGGACGACGCTCCGGAGGCGCTCCGCCTGCTGGCGCTGTGCCAATCGATCATGGACGCGGAGCGAAGCGGCGCCGGTGGCTGACGAGCTGTTCGCACAGGCGCTGGCCGAGCGCGTCCTCGCGCGGGCGCTCGGCCACGGAGGCGATTTCGCCGAGTTGTACGCCGAGCGCCGGGCGAGCTTCTCCGTGTCGCTCGACGACCGCAAGGTCGAGCAGGCGCAGACTGGCATCGAGCTGGGCGCATCCGTGCGCGTGGTGGCCGGCGACGCGACCTACTTCGGTCACGTGGATGGCCTCGCGGAAGACGACCTGGAACGGGTCGCCGCGGAGGTGGCGTCCGCGGTCGGGCGCGGCGAGGCCCAGCCGCGGCCGCTGCGGGCCGGCGAGCGACGCCCCACGCAGAAGATCGAGATACAGCCCGAGCAGGTCCCGGCCGAGCGCAAGGCCGAGCTGCTGGTGCAGTGCGACGAGCGCGCGCGCGGCGCCGGGTCGGAGGTGGTTCAGGTCACGGCCGGCTACAACGAGCTGCGGCGCCAGGTGCAGGTCGCTAACTCCGACGGGCTCGTGACTGGTGACGACCGTACCCGCGTGCGCCTCGGGGCGCAGGTGGTGGCGCGCAGTGGAGACCGGGTCGAGGCCGGATCCGAGTCCCTGGCCGGGCATGCCGGTTTCGAGCTCTTCAGCGGCGATCCGGCAACGGTCGCCGACGAGGCCGCGCGGCGGGCACTCACGATGCTGAAGGCGCGGCCCGCGCCCACCGGCCGGATGCCCGTCGTGGTGGGGAACGGCTTCGGCGGCGTGCTCTTCCACGAGGCCACCGGTCACGGCGTCGAGTCCGACGCGGTCCAGAAGCAGGCATCCGTTTATGCCGGCCGCCTCGGCGAGCGCCTCGCCGGCACGCTGCTGACGGCGTACGACGACGGCACGATGCCCGGCGAGTGGGGCACCGACGCGATCGACGACGAAGGCACGCCGTGCCAGGCGACGCGGGTGATCGACAAAGGAGAGCTCTGTTTCTACCTCTACGACCTCACGCGCGCGCGGAAGGACGACCGCCCGTCGACCGGCAATGGCCGCCGCCAGAGCTTCCGGCATCTGCCGATCCCACGCATGACCAACACGTACATCGCGCCGGGTGACGCGACGCGCGACGAGATCATCGCGGACGTCGAGCGCGGTTTGTACGCGGTGTCGTTCGCGGGGGGCCAGGTCGAGCCGGCCACCGGCGACTTCGTGTTCGGCGTGTCCGAGGGTTACCTGATCGAGAACGGCGAGGTGACGGCGCCCGTGCGCGGCGCGACCCTGATCGGCAATAGCCTCGACGTCTTGAAGCGGATCGACGCGGTCGGCGACGACCTTCGGATGAAGAGCGGCTTCTGCGGCAAGGACGGTCAGCAGGTCCCGGTCGGCACCGGCCAGCCAACCGTCCGCATCGCGGAGATCACCGTCGGCGGGACGGATGTCTGACCCAACCGACGGCCGCGCAAACGGCAGCGTCGATGTCGAGCGCGCCGCGGAGCTGGCCGTCGAGGCGGCGCTCGCGGTCGGCGCGGAGGAGGCCGACGCGTGGTGCGAGGACGCCGTCAACCGCACCGTGCGCGTGTTCGGCGGTGCGGTCGAGAGCGTGCTCGAAGCGGGCAGCCGGGGAGTTGGCGTGCGCGTCTTTCTCGGCGGCCGGCGGGGCTACGCCTACGGGTCGGACCTGAGCGAGCAGGGGATCCGCGACCTCGCCCGGGCGGCGACGGGCGCCGCGGGCGTGACCGACCAGGACGAGCATGCGGGGATTCCCGCGGATGCCGGCGCGGCCCAGGTCGGCCCGCTCGCCTCCGGCGATGTCGAGCGGTGGACCATGGACCGCCGGGTGGAGCTGGCGCTGGCGGTCGAGCGCGCGGCGCGGGAGCGCGACCCGCTCGTGAGCAATGTCGAGGACACGGTCTACTCCGACAGCGCCGGGCGCATCGCGCTGGCCAACTCGGCCGGCTTCCGTGGCGCGTACGAGGAGAGCCAGTGCTACGCCTACGCATACGCGTTCGCCGGCGAGGGCGACGACCTCATGACCGGCATGGCGGTCGGCGTCGGCCGGGGACCCGAGGAACTCGACCCGGAGGCGATCGGGCACGAGGCCGCCGATCGCGCGGTCTCGCTCCACGGCGCGCGCCAGCCGGCCAGCCGGCGCTGTCCCGTGGTGCTCGATCCCTATGTCGCGGCCAGCTTCGCGTCGGTGATCGGAGGCACGCTCTCGGCCGACGCCGTGCAACGCGGACGGTCGCTGTTTGCCGGCAAGCAGGGCGAGCAGATCGCGGATCGCCGCCTGCGGCTGGTGGACGACGGCCTCGCGCCGGATGGGCTCGCGACCGCGCCGTTCGACGGCGAGGGCATCCCGCAACAGCGCACGCCGCTGATCGAGGACGGCACGCTGAAGGAATTCCTCTTCGACACCTATACCGGCCGCCGGGGCGGCCATCCGTCGACCGGGAACGGTACGCGCGGCTCCTACCGCACGCCGCCCTCCGTGGGGCCGACGAACCTCCTGGTCGAGCCGGGAGACGCGTCGGAGGCGGAGTTGCTCGCCGCCGCCGGCGACGGTTTGTATGTCATGTCGGTGAGCGGGTTGCAC
>Ga0075424_100005735_pt1 | contig 11913 bp, 12 predicted proteins | sample SoiMethybrSBSTD3_FD_75301 | JGI IMG/M metagenome (GOLD analysis project Ga0075424, IMG submission 75301) | Bulk soil microbial communities from a Populus tree surrounding site in Tennessee, USA - Soil MetaG P. TD hybrid SBSTD3 | ecosystem: Environmental > Terrestrial > Soil > Tree plantation... | reverse complement strand
CCGCGAGGTAGAGCGGCGTCAGGTGCGCCTGCACGCGCTCCAGGGTCAGCTCGTGGTAGCCGGGGACGACCGGGGCGTCGCCGGCGTCGACCATGGACAGCGCGGCGGTCACGTCGATGCCGGTGGCGGGGTTGTGGTCGCGAAGGAGGATGCTCGCGGCCCGGATCGCCTCGGGGCCGAAGCGCGCGCCGGAGCGATATGACACCGCCGAGTCGGTCGGCACCCCGACCGCGGCCACGTCCACGTCCCCCGCCGCCGCCGGGTCCTCGACGAATGGCAGCCGCATGAACGTGCGGGGGCCGCTGGCGATCCGCGGCCGGGTCATGCTGTCCCGGGGCCGGTGGTGGGTCACGGGTGGCGGCGCAGCAGCCAGCCGATCTCGATGCCGGTGGAGTCCATCGCGGGATCGGTGGTGCCGAACTCGACAACGGTCAGCCCGCAGTCGGCGAACAGCCGCTCCCACCACTCACGGGACATCAGGCGCTGGCCGGTGAACGGGTGCATCAGGAAGTAGGCGTTGTAGTAGTTGCGCGCCAGCGGGTGGGCCATCGCGACCGGGTCGGACGAGCGCAGGTCGATGTCGATGACGACCAGGTCCACGTCGGGCGCGGAGTCGAACAGCCCGCTCAGCAGCCGGCGCACGCCCGGCTCGCCGTCCTGCCCGAGCACCTCGTGGATCACGAACGCCAGGATCGCCAGGTCGGGCTTGTCCTCCGTCGTGGCCAGCCACTCCAGCGCGCCGGCCTGCTCGACCCGCACCCGGTCTCGGCTGGGCTGCCCGATCACCCACTGCCTGGCCGCCTCCACTGCGTCCGCGTCGGGCTCGATGCCGACCGCCCGCAGCCGCGGGTACTCGGCGCAGAGCTCCGTGAGGTAGACGCCGCTCCCGCAGCCCAGGTCTACGAGCAGGCGGTAGTCGCGGCCGGCGCCGGCGAGCAGGCGGCGCAGCAGCGGGATCGAGTCGTGCAGGCTGATGCCGCAGCTCCCGCTGCCCACGTAGCGGCCGACGCGAGGCGCGACCGGCGTGCCCGCCGCCAGGTGCTCGCCCAGGGACACGAAGGTCATCCCGTAGCCGCCGATCATCATCTCGTACCAGGCGCCCGCCTCGTGGTACGTGTGTGCGAGGTCGGTCAGCACGAAGCGGTCGCCCGACATCGTCACCAGGCCGGCGACGCACAGGTAGTCGAGCAGCGCCCGGAGTCGGTCCCGGTCGCGCCCGCTGTCCACGAGCTGGTCCAGGCTGGCGCCTTCGGCGAGCTCGTCGTGGAGGCCGCTCTTGTGCATCGCGTGGATGGCCGTGCTGAGCACGAACCCGCGGAACGGCTCCAGTCCGGAGACCAGCGTGCTCTCTCGAATCGGCACAGGTTTCCTCCAAGTGTTGGACCAACCGGCTGTGCGCCTCGCAGTGTCGCGCCTCAGTCCATGAGCGCACGCAGCAAGTCGTCGTCTCCCCGCTGGGCCGTCTCGTAGATATCGTAGTACTTTGCGCGAAACGCGTCCGGAGGACCGACGAACACGCGCTCGTACAGCACCTGCCTGGCTCCGAAGCGGTCGAGCGCCAGGTCGGCTGCGGCGCGCAGCAGGCGGCCGTGCTCGACGGCGTTCACGCCCAGACCTGCGAAGTAGCCATCGTAGAACGCATTGGCCATCGCTGTGGGCTCCTCGTCGGCCGCCAGCGGGTGCACGACGAGGCCGCTGCTAACGACGAGTTGGAGCAGCTCCACCGCGCGTGGATAGACCGTCGCATTCATCATCGCCGACGCCGCCAGCGGCGCCTGGTCGCAGACGTAGCAGCCGCGACCGTCCTCGCGGGCGCCGGCCTCGGCGGCCAGCACGAGCGCCCGCAGCGTCTCGACGATCCCGGCCAGCTCGCCCAGCTGCTGGCGCGTGGCCTGCTGGCGCGCGCGGCCACCGGCCTCCGCGCAGGCCCGGGCGAGGGCGAACACGAGGGCGGCCTTGATCCACGCCCGGACCGAGGACTGGTGCCAGGCGTACGCCGTCATGCCGGTGCTGGCGCGCAGGCCGTTGGCGGCGGCGGGGTCACCGCAGAGGAACACCCGCTCCCACGGCACGAGAACGTCGTCGAACAGGCAGATCGCATCCATCTCGTCGAACCGGCCCGCGAAGGGACGATCCCGGGCCTCGCCGGCGAGCGAGGGCCGGCAGAGCAGCGTCAGTCCGTCGGTGGCCACCGGCACCGCGAAGCACAGGGCCAGGTCGGCGTCCGTCTCCGACAGCGGCCGGTAGGGGTAGACCAGCAGCTCGTCCGCGAACGGCGCGAGCGTGGCCAGCATCTTGGCCCCCCGCACGACGATGCCCGCGTCGCAGCGCGTCACCAGTCGCAGCGTCTGCGCGGCCGCGCCGGCCTCCGGCGGCAGGTAGCGGTCGCCCGGAGGATCGCTGATCGCGTGCGTCAGCACCAGGTTGCGGCTGCGGCAGCGCTCCCAGCAGCGGACGACGTTGCCCTCGTACTCGCCGAACGTCTCCGCCGCGACCCGCCATGCGGTGAGGATGGTGGCCAGGAAGTCGGGGCTGCGCCCGAGCAGCCCGCCGCTCGCGCGGGCGACGGCCTCGAACGCGCCGCCGCGCGTTCGAACGTCCGCCCGCGAGCGGGCCGGCGCGTACGCCCAGGGACGGCCGTCCGGGCCGACCAGCCGCTCGTCGTGCTGGTGCGCGTCGAGCAGGCCGGCGATGAACGATGCCATCGCCGTAGTGGCCGGATGGCGCGCGACGTCGTCGACCACCGCGTCGGCGATCACCACACGCCTGCCATCGCACAGCGACGACAGGTACTCGTCGCCGGAACGCAAACGCACGGCTCGATCGTCGTCCAACGGTCCCTCCCGGTGAGCGGAAACGATGTCAACCTAGCACAACCGCGCACCGCTGGAAACCGTACCGCGCACGCGCACCGCCCGCGTAGGAACCGGCCGGCTTCGCGGAGTGACAATGGTCTCGATGACAGTCGTGCGCTGTGCCCTGCCGGCCGAGCTCGTGTCGCCGGTCGTGGACCGGCTGGCCGCCGCCCTGGGCCGCCGGGTGCCGGTGGTGCGGTGGGAGGGCGGGGCCGAGGACGGCGACGTGCTGCTGCTGGCGCCCTACGCGCTGTCCGATGCCGAACGCCGGGTGGTGATCGGCGCGGCGCGCTGGTCCTGGGTGCACCTGGCATCCGCGGGAGTCGACTTCGTCGACGTGGCGGGCTGGGACCCGGACGTGCTGCTCACGCGGAGCTGGCGCTGCTACGCCGCGCCGCTGGCCGAGTACGCGCTGCATGCCATGCTCACGCACGAGTGGCGCGGGCAGGCGCCCTGGGAGCGGCCAGAGGGGCCTCCACGGGCCACGGGCTTGTGGGGCGCCCGGGTCGGCGTGGCCGGCTGGGGGCCGGTCGGGCAGCGGGTCGGCGAGGTGGCCGGCGCGCTGGGCGCGTCGGTCCTGGCGCTGAGCCGCCGCGGACGGCCGGACGCTCCTGGCACGGCCGGGGCCGCGACGGTCGTCCACACGACCCGGCTGGACGACGTGCTGGACGTGGACCACCTGGTGGTCGCCCTGCCTCTGACCGCGGCCACGTTCGGCCTGCTCGACCGCGACGCGCTGGAGCGAGCGCGGCCGGGCCTGCACCTGGTCAACGTCTCGCGCGCACAGATCGTGGACCAGGTGGCGCTCCAGGAGCTCTGCGCGGACGGCCGCCTGTGGGCGACCCTGGACGTCACCGAGCCCGAGCCGCTGCCGGCCGACCACCCCCTGCGCCGGCTGCCGGGCGTGCGGGTCTCGGACCACGTCGCCTGGCGCAGCCGGGACAGCGATCTCGGCTTCGTCGAGGACTTCGCGGCGGCCTGGCTGGCCCTCGCCCGGGGCGATGAGCAGGTCCCCGGCGCCGTGAACGCGTGCGACGCCCTGCGGGCGCGGGCCCGACTACGGGATCAGCCGGACCGGGAGCTCGGCTGAGCCGGAGGTCGGTTCGCGCCCACCGAGCGGATCGCCTCCACGACCGCGGCCAGGGCCATCAACCGGACGGCGTCGACGGCTGCCTCGACGCGGCCGGTCGCGGCGGCGATGAAGGCGTCACCGTCGAAGCGGGTGTGGGGTGGGGTGAGGGCCCTGGCCAGCCCGTCGTGCGCGCCCTCGGCGACGATCCGGCAGCCCACCTTGTCGAGCCTGGCATTGGTCAGGACGACGCCGATCGTGGTGTTCGTCCGCGATGCGGCCAGGCGGAGATCGCCGAGCACCGCGACCGCGTCCAGCGAGGTGTCGCCGGCGCCGTGGTCGATATCGCCGAAGGCGTTGACCACGCACAGAGCACCGACCACGAGTCCGGCCAGCTGCCGCTCGGCATAGGCGATGCCGCCGGGTTCGCGGCCGCCCGGCCCGCGCCAGTGCGAGGTGTAGGCGCCGGCGCCGGCGCCCACCCGCCCGGTCCAGACCTGTTCGCCGGAGGTGGCGGCGGCCGCGGCGTAGCCGTTGTCGGCGGTCGGGCGCGCGGCCGGGTCACCGACCGCGAGATCGAACAGTCCGAGCGCGGGGACGATCGGCACCCGGCCACCGGGGGTGGGCACGCCGCGGCCGGCGGCCTCGAGGTATCGCATGACACCGTCCGCGGCGGCCAGCCCGAATGCGGAACCGCCCGTCAGGACCACCGCGTCCACCACCGTGACGGTCTTGTCGGGGGCCAGTGCGTCCAGTTCGCGGGAGGCCGGAGCGCCGCCGCGCACCTCGCAGGACGCGGTCGTGCCTTCCGGAAACGTGATCACCGTGCAGCCTGTCTGGCCGATCGGATCGGACCAGTGGCCGATGCGAACGTCGGGAATCCCGATGCTCACCGGTTCGCGCGGGCGATGACGACGTAGAAATCGTCCGGAGTCGCAGGAAAGCCCATTCGGTGGATATCGACCGGTACCGGTTGGTCGTCGAACAACTGCCGCTCATTGTATGCGAAGAATTCGGTTCCAGCCCCGTTCGCGGAGTACAGCGAGACGCTCTTCGTCCACGCGATTCCGTCCGGTTCGTCGGGCGAGGTGCGGAAGGGGGGCCGGAAGATCGGGACGTCCAGATCCTCCGCCGCGCATGCCGACAACCACGGGCCCCAGGAATAGAGACTTCCGGTCGGAGCGGTGGTCGATTCGATTCGTTTCGCGAGCTGATCCGCGGGTCCCGATGTCGTCAATATCCGAGGCCGATCGTCGGTGGCGACCTGGGTGGCCGACACATCGCGGCCGTCGAAGGTGACGACGTATACGTCCCGCTGGTCCGCGATCAGGAGCTGGAATCCGGGCATCGTCTCGCCGGAGCTCTCGAGTGCCGGTACGAGCTGTCCGGTGAGCAGGTCGGCGGCGGCTCGCGCGGACTCGGCGGTCGCGCACTCGACGGGCAGTCCGGTCGGCGAAACCGTCACGGCGGGGTGCTGAGGTCTCGCGGGCCGATGCTCCGCTGTCTCGGTCAGCATGCGGCAGTAGATGCCGGTGCCGCGGTGGAAGGTCAACCACGATCCGCCGTCGACATCCAGGCCGCCGCTCACCTCCGCGAGCCCCGAATCGCTGATGTCTCGTACGGTCCAGATCGACTCGAGGAGCTCCGGATCGTCGAACCAGTGCGGTCCGTACGAGTACCGATGGGCCAACCCCAATCGCCTGGCGGCCTCGAAGCCGTGCCGGCGGTAGAGCGACTGGTCGCGGGTCTCCAATGCGACGAAGCGTCCCGATGCCCTGTCCAGCGAGAACAGGCACGTCGACATTATCGATCGGCCTCCGCACCGACGGTGACGGGCACGTTGTCGATGAGGCGGGTGCCGCCGACCCATGCCGCCAGCAGCAGCCGGGCCGCGCCCGCGGCGGGTGCCGGTCCGAGCTCGGGGTCGCGCAGCTCGAGATACTCGACTTCGACGCCATCCGCGGCCGCCAGGACCGCGCGGGCCGCGTCGAGCGCCGCATCGGCTCCGCCGAGCGCGGCGCGGGCCCCCGCGGCCAGCGCCGCCCACAGTTGGAGCGCTGGAGCCCGCTCGGCCGCACCGAGGTACTGGTTGCGCGAGGACATCGCCAGCCCGTCCGGCTCGCGCACCGTCGGCACCCCGACGATCCGCATGCCGAAGTTCAGGTCCCGCACCATCTGGCGGATCAACACCAGCTGCTGATAGTCCTTCTCGCCGAAGTAGGCCACGTCCGGCCGGACGATCTGGAGCAGCTTCGCGACGACGGTCAGCATGCCGCCGAAGAGCACCGGCCGGGTCGCCCCGCAGAGCTCGGTGCCGAGCGGGCCGGGCGTCACCGCCGTCCGGCGGCCGTCGGGGTACATGTCGGAGGCCGCGGGCGCGAAGGCGAACCGCGTGCCAGTGCTCCGCAGCAGCTCGACATCGGCCGACAGCGTCCGCGGGTAACGGTCGAAGTCCTCGCCCGGTCCGAACTGCAACGGGTTGACGAAGATCGAGACGACGACCTCGGCTCCGCTGGTCCGCGCCTGCTCGACCAGCGCCAGATGCCCGGCGTGCAGCGCGCCCATGGTCGGCACCAGTGCCACCTCGCGGCCCGCCGCGTGCACTCCGCGTGAGACCTCGGTCATCTCGAGCGGGTCGTTCACTACCATCAGCGTCTCGTACGAATGGTCGTTCCCACGCTCTCTGTCCACGCTCATTCCTCTATCACGATGCTCCAGCCGGGCGGGGTCCGGGGCTGGACAACTATCCGAGCGCAGGATAAACTCTAGCGGGGATGTCCGATCGCGCGATCGGACATGGTGGATGCACCGAGGGAACGCACGGTCCCGGCGAGCGTGACCGCATGTTCCCGCGTCAGCGGCGACCTGGAGCGGGAGCATTCATGCGTGTGAACGATGCGGCGTCGCCCCGGCCGGGTCCGGTCGAGCTCGAGCTCCGGCAGTGGCAGGCATGGACCTCGGGCGACGGCCCCGCGTTCTACGCCGAGTTCATGGCCGACGACGCGGTGTTCGCGGTGCCTTCCCCGCACGCCACCCTGACCCGGCAGGTGATCTTGAACGCGGTCACCACGGCCCCTATGATCGAGGCCTATCAGATTCTGGAGTTCCACGAGCGAGAACTGGGTGCGGACGCGCACCTGGTCTTCTACGAGATGTACCAGAAACGGGTGGGGCTGCCCGGAATCTACGCGGCGATATCGACGATCTATGTGAAGCGTGCGGATCGGTGGCTCATGCAGTACCACCAGCAGACTCCGCTCGAAAGGGGGAATGGGGGCGCGTAGTGGACGAGAAGTTCGACGTGCTGATACTGGGATCCAGCCTTTCCGGCAGCACCCTGTCGATATGCCTGCAGGCATCCGGCCTGACGACCTGCATGATCGATGCGAAGCGCCACCCGCGCTTCGCCATCGGGGAGTCGACGATCCCGAACACGTCCAAGACCTACAGCTTGATGAGTCTGAAGTACCGAGCGCCGGAGCTCGCCGCGCTCTCCTCGTTCGGCAGTCTGATCGAACGCGTCCGCACCTGCGGCGTGAAGACCAACTTCGGCTTCGTCCACCATCGGCCGGGTGGGCGCGCCGAACGGATGCATCAGTTCCCGCTCTCGGAGATCGTGGAGACCGAGTCCCACCTGTTCCGCGCGGACGTGGACCACTGGCTCGCCGATCGTGCGGTGGACCGCGGCGCCGTCCTCATCGAGGGAGCCCCGACCCGGCGGATCGATATCGACGAGAGCGGAGTCACGGTTGCATGTGGCGATGGGAGGAGGATCTCCGGCGAGTACGTCGTCGACGCCAGCGGCCGGGATTCCATCCTGGCCACGGCGCTGTCGCTGCGCACCACCGAGGGGCTGCGCACAAGCTCGAAATCCGTCTTCACACACATGACAGGCGTCATTCCGTTCGATGAGGTGACCGCCCTGCGCGGACCGAAGCTGTGGCACGCCGGCACGCTGCATCACGTCTTCCCGGGCGGCTGGATGTGGGTGATCCCGTTCGACAACCACGACGGGGCGGCGAATCCGCTGTGCAGTGTCGGGGTCTGCTGGCGAATCGACGACGGCGACGAGAAGCCCTTCGCCGACCCGGAACGGGCCTTCGCCGAGTTCCTGGACACCTATCCGGAGATCGGGACACAGTTCAGGCACGCCAAGCCGGCGCGGGAGTGGACGAGTGCCGGCCGGCTGCAGTACACGGCGCGGCAGACGGTCGGCGATCGCTGGTGCCTGACCTCCAACGCGGCCGGATTCATCGACCCGCTGTTCTCCCGCGGCATGCAGAACACAGCGGCGGTCGCCGATCGTCTCGCCGAGGCGCTGATCAACCGGTTCGACGGTGGCTTCCAACCCGAGACGTTCCACGACGTGGACGTCCTGCAGAAGAACCTGATCGCCGAGAACGACTACCTGGTGGCCAACGCCTACACCTCGTTCCGGGACTTCGAGCTCTGGAACGCGTGGTTCCGGGTGTGGCAGGTCAACCAGGTGACCGGCACGATGCGCACCGAGCGGCGGCGGCGCCAGGTCGCCGAAGCGGCGGCGCACAGTGCGGAGTCGTCCGGGCCGATCCTGGCCGACCGGCTGGGCGCGGCCTCCGGTTCGGGCCTGGACGACCTCATCGACGCGTTCTACGGAAGGGCCGACCGGATCATGGACTCGTACCGTGACGGCACGCTCGGCGCCGAATCCGCGGCCGCGGAGTTCCGGACGTTGTTCGCCGACGTCGACTTCCTCCCGCCCTCGTTCGGCCTGACGGACATGTCGCAGCCCTTCTTCGACATCGACATGGCGAAGGTGGCCAGCGCGGTGGAGTGGGCGCGGCAGGCCCGGCCGGGAATACGCGAGCTGTTCCTCGGCGGACTGCCGGCGATGTGATGGGCATGGCGGCTCGCGACGAGCGGATCGTGGCGGCCGAGTCGGGCTTCCTGAACGGATTGCTCCGCTTCGACCGGTCCATGGCCACCGCTCTGGACAATCTCGACGACGACATCGCATGGCACCCGGCGATAGTCATCTGCCAGGCGTACCAGTATCTGCTGGGCGGTATGCGCCCGCCGGCGGCCGTCTGCGAGGCGATACGGCGGATCGAGACCGTTGCGGTATCGAGACGGGAGACGGCTCACCTGGCCACCGTGAGACACCTGCTCCGGGGAGCGTTCGGTGACGCGAGCAAGACCCTCCTCGACATATCCCGTGAATTCCCGGACGACACGCTGGCGCTGGCCGCCGGACATCAGGTCGACTTCCTGTCCGGCACACCGCACGTCCAGCTCGCGCGCCTGACGGCCAGTCCGCTGCTGCGCGAAGGCAGCTCCGCGGCGTACCCGTACCTGCTGGCCATGCTCGCGTTCGCCTATGGCGAGAACGGCGAGCACAGGAAGTCGCACGACGCCGGGACGCGGGCGCTGTCCATTGCCCCGCACGACAATCCGTGGGCGGTGCACGCATGCGCGCACGCCCTGTTCGAAACCCGCGAACACGTGGCGGTATCCGAACTGCTCGCCACCACCCGCACCGGCTGGATGTCCGACAGCTGCCTGCTGCGCGTGCACCTGACCTGGCACGATGCCTTGAATTCGATGGCGGCGGCCGATCGCGGCGCGCTGGCCGAGCGGACCGCCGAACTGACCGGGGTGCTGGGTCCGGGATGCTCGGCCATGCAGTTCTGCGACGTGGTGTCGCTGCTGTGGCGGTTGCGGTTGGCGGGCCTGGCCGAGCCGAGCCAATTCGACACCGCCGCCGACATCGCGGTGGACATGCGCGAAGTCTCCAACTCCGCCTTCGTCGACATGCACGTCCTGCTCGCGATCGTCGGCGCGGGCAGATATCAGCGCGCCACGGAGGTGGCCAGGGAGATGTGTGCCGACCCGGCCGATGTCGCGGCCCACCTCAGCGGCACGCGCCGGACCGCGGTCGCGGTCGCGGACAGCTTCGTCCACTACTGCCAGTCGAATCCGGAACATGCGATGCGCCGGCTGATGTCGATCCTCCCCGGGGTGGTCGACATGGGCGGGAGCGTCGTCCAGCGCGATCTGGCACTGGAGCTCCTGATCGCCTGTGACCGGGGCCGTGCCGTGCCGTTCGCCACTGTTCCCGGAATCGATGTCACCACCCGACCACTGGTCACCAACCTGATCGTCTGAGATCGAGCCGACTTCGGGACCGTGAGGCGAAGGTGGACGCTTCGGCCGGCTCGCAGCCCCAGCCGGGCAAGCACCGTCAGCACTGCAAAGTCGCGGCGGCCCACCACCGTATCCCGTTTGCAGGTCTCCAGCAGTTGGTCGAACTCACCAGGCTTCAGCGCCCGCGGGAGTCCGGCGAGTCGCGTACCCCGCCACCGCTGATGAGCCTGTGCATTGCGCAAGTCAAATGCGAAAGTATGGAGCCAGCTTATTGCGCAAATGGGTAGGGCCACCGGGATGGAATTCTGCTAGCGTCTTGGACGTGGCGAGGCGGAGCCCGGTCCGTGATACCGTGCAGGACATCCTGGCTCGCGGGCACCACGCCTGGTCGATCGACGAGCTGGTCGCCGCCGTGGGCAGGGAGGGGCATCGCAGCAATGCATCGAGCGTGCTCCGGGCCGTGGTCGCGTTGGAGCGCAGGGGAGCCGTTCAGCGTGTGGACCTGGGTGACGGGCTCCAACGCTACGAGGCGAGCGGCGAGCACCACGAGCACATCACCTGCGAGCGCTGCGGGGCCGTGCAGATGATCGCCGGATGTCCGCTGGCCGATGCTGCGGCCCGCGTCCAGCGTCTCACCGGCTTCGAGGTGATCGACCATCGCCTGGTGCTGTCGGGCCTGTGTCCCGAGTGCCTGCGGTCGAGTCGGGACGAGCTGTTGGAACTGCTCGCGGGCCTTCGTTAGCCGGTCTGGATCGCCCGGCTCCGGGTCCCGCGAGCCCGGGCCCGCTCCTCCCTCGCCGCTCGCCGGCAGGCACGACATATGCCGGCGAAGACGACGTGGTGGCTGCGCACCGAGTAGCCCGTGCGGCGCTGGACGTCGCGGGTCGCGTCCTCCACCACGCAGCCTGGCACCTCGGCGATCTCGCCGCATTCGATGCACCGGATGTGCTCGTGGTGCTCCCCCTGCAACTCGTAGCGTGCCTTCCCGTCGCCGATGTCCACCTGCTGCAGGAGCCCGGTTCGCTCCAGCGTCTGCATCGCCCGGAAGACGGTCGAGAAGTCGGCAGACGGCACGACGCGCCGCACCTCCCGCAGCATGTCATCCAGTGCCCACGCGTGGCGGTCCGTGGTGGCGATGACGGTCCTCACTGCGTCGGTGACGGGACTCGGTCGTGGCACAGCATGAGTCTACCGGCCGGCGATGGGAAGTCCGGCCTCGAGTTCTCCCGTGTTCGTAAAGGGCGGGGGTGTGGCGAGGGTCGTCGTGGGGACGACCCTCGCCGGCGGTACGGCTGTCTAGAGCACGGAGATCAGTGCTCGTCCCAGTGGCCGTCGTGCGCCGCGTGCCGGTGACCGTCCACAAGGCGCACCAGGACCACTGGGACGAGCCTCGCATGTCGACCAGTCCGCGCAGCGGCCCGAGGACGTCGCCAGGGCCGCCCTGTCGCTGGCCGAGCGAGCCATCTACGCGGATCTCGCCGCATTGTTCGCCGTGCTCGCCGACCCGACGCGCGTCGGCATCGTCCACCTGCTGTCGGATCACGAGCTGTGCACCGCAGACGTCGCGCTGCTGCTGCGGCTCAACCGGCCGGCCGCGTCGCAGCACCTCCGGGTGCTGCGAGACCTGCGCCTGGTTCGAGCCCGTCGCGAGGGCCGGCTCGTGTTGTACCGCCTGGCGGATCCGCTCGTCGCTCGGGTCGTCGGCCTGGGCCTCGACCGGGTGCGCGGTTGAGTCGTGGACTCCCGATCAGCGCAGCGCCGTCAGCAGCCGTTCTCCGGCGTGGCGCCAGAGCACGTCGGCCGACCGGAACCCGGCATCGCGAAGCAGCCGGATGTGGATCCCGCCGGCACGAAGCAGGCCCGCCA
>Ga0075424_100005733_pt1 | contig 11915 bp, 15 predicted proteins | sample SoiMethybrSBSTD3_FD_75301 | JGI IMG/M metagenome (GOLD analysis project Ga0075424, IMG submission 75301) | Bulk soil microbial communities from a Populus tree surrounding site in Tennessee, USA - Soil MetaG P. TD hybrid SBSTD3 | ecosystem: Environmental > Terrestrial > Soil > Tree plantation... | reverse complement strand
TTTCGATCCGGCCCGGCCACACAGCGGTGGCGATGCCGAGTTCGGTGACGCCATCCGCCAGCCGATAACCTTGCTCTTTCAAAAGGTGCGCGGCAGCCACGGCATTCAACGCATTCTGCAGTTGGAATCGCCCGGCAAGCTGCGGATCAACGTTGATGTCTTGTCCGCACCCTTCTCTCGCACCACCGCACGGACCCGGCCCTCTTCCATCTTCAGGGATTCCGCGGAATACACGGAAGCCGTCTCCAGCAGAGGGGAATGTAGTTCGCGCGCGCGCGCCGCCAGCACTTCCCGCACTTCGTCGCGCTGTTCGGCAATCACCACCGGCACTGTTGGCTTGATGATGCCGGCCTTTTCGGCCGCAATTTCACGCAGCGAATGGCCAAGAAAATTTTCGTGATCAAAATCAATCCGCGTGATGACGCTGACTTGTGGCGTAACGATGTTGGTGGAGTCGAGCCGGCCACCGAGGCCAGTTTCGAACACAGCGAAGTCCACGCCTGATTCGGCGAAGTACACGAACGCAATCGCCGTTACGCACTCAAAGAAAGTTGGGTGCCCACGCAACGTCCCGTCGGCAAGCAGTTTCTCGATCAGCTCTCGGATACGTGTGAAGATTTCCGCAAACGCTTCGTCTGAAATTGGCTCGCCGTCCATCCGAATCCGCTCATTAATCCGTTCCAAATGCGGCGAAGTATAAAGCCCAGTGCGATAGCCCGCCTCGCGCAGCATCGCTTCCAAGAAGGCCGCCGTCGAACCTTTGCCATTCGTCCCCGCAATGTGCACGCAAGGATATTTGTTCTCAGGATGGCCTAGATGCTGTGCCAGCACCGAAATGTTTTCCAGGTTGAATTTAGCGGCCGCGGCCTGAGTTGGCGCGGCAAGTTCGCGTCCCAGCGACAACAGATAGCTCACCGCTTCCTGAAATTTCATTTCAGTTCATTAACAGGTCAAGCGAGGAGGCGATGAAGGATTTCAGTTCCTTGCGGGGGACGATCGCGTCGAGGAATCCGTGTTCCAGCAGGAACTCTGACCGCTGGAATCCTTCGGGCAATTTTTGCCGGATGGTCTGTTCAATCACGCGCGGACCGGCAAATCCGATCAGCGCGCCGGGCTCGGCGATGTTCAGATCGCCCAGCATCGCGAAACTTGCAGTAACGCCGCCCGTGGTCGGATCCGTCAGCACGGATATATAAGGAAGTTTCGCCTCATCCAGGCGTGCCAGTGCTGCGGAAACCTTAGCCAGTTGCATCAAGCTGATCGTTCCTTCCATCATGCGCGCGCCGCCGGAGCAGGAAACCACAATCAGCGGCTGACGCGTGTCCATCGCCAACTCCACTCCGCGCGTAACCTTCTCCCCGACCACGGCTCCCATCGAGCCGCCGATAAATCCAAATTCCATCGCGCAGACGACCACCGGCCGTCCATTCAGCTGGCCCTCCGCGGTGATGACCGCATCGTTCATGCCCAGCTTCTTGCGCGCTTCTTTGAGGCGCGAGGCGTAAGGCTTGGTATCCACAAATTTCAGCGGGTCGGTGGAGGTCATGCCCGCATCGCGCTCTGTCCAGCGCCCGTCCAGCAACATTTCCAGACGTTGCTTCGCGCTCATCTTGAAATGAAATTTGCACTTGGGACAGACAAAAAGATTCTCTTCCAGGTCTTTGCGGAACGTGATGGTGCGGCAGTTTTCGCACTTAGTCCACAGACCCTCGGTGCGGACGCGGCGCTCCTCTGGCGGAGTCGCCTCAGCGATTGCCTTTTTTTCTCGTTTGAACCAGGCCATCTCGCGATGTTTTCTTTCTGCTGCCATAGCTCGCACCTAAGCCACGGACACATTCAGAGAAGCGGAGTCTTCAATAGTCTATACCACGCTGGGCGAGAATGCCTTTCGTATAGGGGTGTTTCACTTCCTTCATTTCGGTTACCAGGTCGGCGAGTTCCACCAGCTTGGGATGCGCATTGCGCCCCGTACAAATCACGTGAACGCGTTCGGGTTTGCCCCGCAGCGCCTGCACAATCTTTTCCGCGTCCAGCATCTTGTAGCTGATGACGTAGTTGATCTCGTCGAGAATCACCAGATCGTATTTGCCGGAATGGATCGCATCGAGTCCGGTTTGCCAGCACTCTTCAGCCAGCTTGATATCTTCCGGATCGGTTTCCGCCCCTCCGATTTTCACAAAGCCCCGGCCCATCGGGCGAATTTCAAACTTGTCGTCGCCCAGCATCTTCGCGGCATCCAGTTCGCCGTAGTGCCACGAACCCTTGATGAATTGCACCATAAGCACGCGCAAGCCCTGTCCAACGGCACGAAATGCAGCTCCCAGCGCGCACGTAGTCTTGCCCTTGCCGGGCCCGGTGTAAACGATCAGGAGTCCCTTTTCTTCTGGCATGCGTCCTCTGCGAAAAATGCGCAGCGAACAGTTTGCGAGCGATGTTCAGCGGCGTCAACTTTGGTGACGTTTTGAGACGTTGTGCGCCCGTCCTCACGCAATGTCGAGACGCTTCACCAGCTCATCTGCGTAGTGTTGGACGCGCTCCATGGTAGCGGCCGGAAGTGGCCGGTTGGGCGGAACTTTGTGGTCATGCAAGATGATCCACAGCCCAGGCCGATAGACTTCATCGTTGCTTGGGCAGATGGCGCCGGTAACTTGTGCGATTTCCATCGAATGAACTTCCTGCGGAGTCAGATCAAGATCAGTGATTTCCGCGCTGGCGGCCGGATCGGGCGGAGGCTCCGAAATGATCTCCATCAGCACGCCGCGCGCATCGTCAACCAGATCACGGAATCCCTGCGAGACCAGCACGCCGTCAACGTCGCGAGGAGTGGGCTGATCAATTTCGTTGAGGTCGTAGTCAGGCAACGGCTTTTCCAGTGAAATTTCAATCGCAACGGAAGGCTTGTCGTCGTCGGGGATAATGCGGGTGGCCATGGTCTCCCGGTTGTACACCTTCCTCGTTCAATTTGCTATCGGTTGGATGGTGACAATGGCCAGCTCCGGCCGACACGCGAAGCGTACCGGCAAAAGGGTTGTGCCGATGCCGCGGCTCACGTACATCCGCGCCGCCGCGGACGAAAACCAGCCGTGCACGTAAGGACCGACGCCAGCGGGAAGCCAAAGCGGTCCCCAAAAGGGAAGGCGCACTTGCCCGCCATGCGAATGGCCCGCAAACGCCAGATCATAGCGGCTAGCAGACTGTGAGAAAAACGCCGGCCCGTGGAACAACGCAATGCGGTAGGAATTCGCTGGCACGTTAGAAAATGCGCGATCTAGGTCCGCGGAGGTGTAAGCCGCGTCGTTGATCCCCGTCAGCCATACATTGGGAAGGACTTCAGTCGAACGATTCAGCAGAAAGTGAACGCCATTGGCGCGATAGAATTCGTTTTCATTGCGCAGCATGTGCCAATTCTCCCAATTTCCCCGCACCAGCCACACGCCTAGCGGAGCGTGAAGCTGCCACAGCAGGTGCGATTCTTGTTCATAGGTTCCGGTGGAAGAAATCGTGTCCCCTGTGATCACGATTAGGTCAGGCTGCTCCTGATCAAGCAGCTTCAGCAGGCGGCGCTCCCGAAATCCCAGTCCCTTGGTGTGCAAATCGCTAAGATGGGCGATTTTCAAAGGTTGCGTGATCGGCGCGCTCATCGAATGGTGCGTAACCTCAATCCAATTGGGCTCCACGAAAAACCCGTCGACGGCGCACATCAACGCCAGAAAAGCGAGCGCAGCCGCGACGCGACGCAAAGGTGTTTTGGGCAGTGCGAGTCTCATGCAGCGGTCATTTCGGATAAGGGCTGCCGGACAGAATGGCCAATGCGCGGTACAGCTGCTCGGCGAGCATCACACGAGCCAATTCGTGCGAGTAGGTCATCGGACTGAGCGAAAGCGTTTGCGCGACGCGCTTGCGAAGCGATTCCGGGAAGCCATCCGCATCGCCGCAAACAAGAATTATTTCGCGGGTACCGCGGTCGCGTTGCTCGCCGAGCCACCGGCTAAGGGCTTCGGAATCTTGAGGTTTGCCGCCCGCATCAAGGAGTAGCGCCGTAGCCGCCTTATCCGCATCGAGTCTCTTGATCGCCGCCTCGCCGTCGCGCACTTCATTCACTTCGACCGGGCAAGATCGTCCGATGCGCTTAACGTAATCTTCAAATACGGCACGCAACTCCGGGCGACGCGACTTGCCGAGCATGAGCAGACGAAGCTTCATTGTAGGCCGTACTTCTTGCGTTTTTCGAGCAGGGTCTTCCTGCTGATGCCGAGAATTCCAGCAGATTGCGTGATATGGTAGCGAGTCGCCTCGAGAGTGCGCGAAATGGCTTCACGCTCAAGGTCTTCCAGTGAACGCAGCCCTGCAAGGAATGCGGCATTTCCCGCGGAAGCGCGGACATTTTCCGGAAAATCGTCGGGCCGCAGGTCTGCGGACTCTGCAAAGACAACGGCGCGCTCCAGGGCGTTGCGGAGTTCACGAAAATTCCCGGGCCACGAATAAGCGGGCAAAACCCGCGCTGCGGATGGGGAAAGCTGCATGGCCGGCTTGCGATGTAGCGGCGCAAGTAGGCTTAGGAAATGTTCCGCTGCCGGAAGAATATCCGCAGGCCGTTCGCGCAAAGGCGGAACTACGATCGGCAGCACACTCAAGCGGAAGAAAAGATCTTCGCGAAACTGGCCGGCGGTCACCGCTGCATGCAAGTCCGTACCGGTCAGGGCGATGAGACGCGCCTCGATCTTCAGCGCGTCCGTTCCACCCAGCCGTTCGAACGTCCGTTCCTGTAGCACGCGAAGCAGTTTGCCCTGTGCCTCCGGCGAAAATGCCGCGATCTCATCAAGCACGATCGTTCCCTTGCCGCCCAGCTCCAGTCGCCCCAGTTTGCGCTCGACCGCGCCGGTGAACGCGCCGCGTTCGTGGCCAAAAAGTTCGCTTTCAATCAGCTGTGGTGGAAGCGAAGTGCAGTCAATTTTGAGGAAGGGTGCGTCCCGCCGCGGGCTGAGTTCGTGAATCAGCCGTGCGAAGTGATCCTTGCCGGAGCCGGATTCGCCCGTGATGAGCAACGTCGTCGGAGCTGGCGCGACTTTTTCCGCGAGCGCCAACAGACGCTGTGATGCGGGGTCGGCCGCGACGAAGGGAAGGCGCTCGGACATAAACAAATTGTAGCGGGAACGTCGCGGCTCGCCAGCGGCGCTACGGCGGGAAAGGGCGAGAGGGTAACGCCTCAATGGAAACGTGCATGGGTCCGGCGCCCAGAAAACCGAGCAGAAACCACACGAATTTTCCGGCCGAGCTTTTCGTGAGGAACTGAAGGTCATCACCAGACTGAACTTCGATCGGCAAGTCTTGGCGATTCCAGGTGTTGTCCACGCGGAGCACGTGCGCGCCGGGAGCGACATCCAGCGTCATCGAATCCCCGTACATCAGTTCGCCCTGGTTTTGGCGGTCGAGATAAATCTTGATCTGGCGAGTCTGTGTGTCGTCGGGCGAATTGCGAAAAATCGTAACTCGCGCGGGACTGGGGCTGGAATTTTCAGAGACTGACACGGCAGTGCCGCTCAGGAATGATCGCCGGATGCGCGTAAACGCCCGTGATCACTCGAAACGACGGCGTCCGGCAGGTCGGGAACTTCATAGCGCGGCACGTTGCGCCACAGCCGCTCCAGATCGTAGAAGCGGCGGCCCTGCTCGCTGAACACGTGCACGACGAAGCCGCCAAAATCCAGCAGCGCCCAATCGGCCGAGCCATGCCCTTCGCGATGCTCGGGTTCGCGCCGTAACTCTTTGTACAGCTGCTCCTCGACGTCGCCGCAGATCGCCTGCACTTGCGGACCGCTGAAACCAGTGCAAAGCACGAAGTATTCCGTGAAGGTGCCCAAGCCGCTCAGGTCAAGTACAGTGATGCCGGAAGCTTTTTTGTTTTGCATCGCCTCGATCGTGAGGCGCACCGCGGGAGGGAGCTTTTTCAGTTTCACCTGTATAGGCCCTGTTTAAGAATGTATTCCTCCACGCGCGCGGAAACAAGTCCGTGAATCGCCTGGCCCTTGTGTGCTCGGCGGCGAATGTCCGTGGCGGAAACATCGCTGGCTACGTTCTCCAACAGGTAGACGGACGTGCGCCGCAACTGCGCAATGAGCTGCGACGGCGGATCGATTTCTTTCTTGTCGTTGGGCCCCGCCAGCAAGTCTGGAGGAATCACCAGCTTCAACGCGTCCGCACGTATCCCCGGCCGATTGGCAATGATGAAATCGCTGAGCTGCAGCAGCGATTCATATTCCTTCCACATGGGAATGTCGAGAAACGCGTCCGCGCCAATGATGAAGAAAATCCGGTCGCCATGCCCGTGATAGGTATGGCGGAAATAACGTACGGTGTCCACCGAGTAGTGCAGCTGACTGCCCGCGAAATCGTCGCCCGCTTCCGAGAGCGATGGCACGAAGTGCGGATGCTCCGCGCACGCCAGCGACACCATCGCAAAACGGTGCGGGAACGGCGCCAGATGCTGCTTCAGCTTGTGCGGTGGACGGCTCGCCGGAATGAAATGAATTTCGTCGAAATTGAACCGCCGGTCAGCCGCGCGCGCCACTGCCAGGTGTCCATTGTGAACCGGATCGAAAGAGCCGCCAAAAAGCGCGATGCGGCGAGGGGCATGTTTTGCTGCGGTGCGGTGAGCTTGCGCTAGGGTCAACGAGGCTCCTGAGAGGTTCTGACGATATTTTCGCACGAAAAGAGAACGAGCGCATAGCACAGCACACTCGTTGACGGTCTCAATCGCCGAAACGCGCCGCCGCTCGTGCCTTGGCTTTGGCCGCCTCTTCTTCGCGATTTTTCGGCGGAGCCGTCGTCTCCATGGCGCGCAGCAGCTTGCTGGAACATGCTGTGATTTCGTCAATCGCCAGTTGAAATGCAGCTTCGTTGGCCTTCGATGGTTTGTTGAAGCCGGTAATCTTCCGCACAAACTGCAGCGAAGCCGCCTGTACCTCTTCCGGCGTCACCGGCGGTTCAAAATTGAAAAGATTCTTGATGTTTCTGCACATCGGTTGCTCCGCCTGTCAGTTTCTTCAACTTGAAGTTCGCGGGGAAATCCCTGAAACTTCACCCGCTTCGAGGCATCTTAGCAGTCAGAATAGCTCGGAAACAGTTGACAAATCTGATGCAATCTCTTAGCCGCCAGGATACGTGAAATGAGCATCGGAGGCTGCTATCGGCGCATCCATCTATATGCTGCAGACTTGATGCCTTAGCCCTTTTCTTGTTCGAGCTTTTAGCGCCATGGAGAGCACCGTGAGCTTGATGAACGATCAGGCCGATCTATTCGTGGTCGGCGGCGGACCGGCGGGCTTGGCGGCGGCGATTGCCGCGCGCCAAAAGGGTATGACCGTGATAGTGGCGGACGGCGCCACGCCTCCCATCGATAAAACGTGCGGCGAAGGCATGATGCCCGAAACGCAGGCGGCGCTGCGTTCTCTTGGAGTCGCGCTTGATTCCTCGGACGGTTTTCGATTTAAAGGCATTCGCTTCGTTCAGCAAGGCGCAAGCGTGTCGGGCAATTTTCCCTCGGGCCAGGGCCTTGGCCTCGCCCGGCCGCTGCTGCATCAAAAGCTGATCGTTCGTGCGGAAGAATGCGGCGTGCGACTGCTTTGGAGCACTCCGATCACGGGAATCGAAGCACAAGCAGTTCTAGCGCGGGGAAGAAGAATCCGGGCGCGCTGGATTGTTGGCGCGGATGGGCTCGCTTCCCGCGTGCGCCGGTGGGGAGGTTTGCAGCCCGCGGCCAGCAGCACGTTGCGTTTCGCAAGCCGCCGTCACTATCGCTTGCCGCCGTGGTCCGACTTCGTGGAAATCCATTGGGGCGACCATACGCAGGCGTACGTCACTCCCATCGCGCGGGACGAAATGTCCGTGGTCGTGATCGCAGAACGCAGCAAAGGTTCGGAATTCGAGCAAGCGCTCAAGTCGTTGCCGGAGTTGCGCGAACGCCTCCGCGGCGCGGAGCTAACCAGCCGCGAGCGCGGAGCCGTCACTTCGTCACGCTTTCTGAAAAATGTGCAACGCGGCAATGTCGCCCTGCTGGGAGACGCCTCCGGCAGCGTCGACGCGATCACCGGCGAAGGCCTACGACTGGCCTTCCTCCAGGCATTTGCGTTGGTGAATGCGATCGAAGTGGGAACTTTGGAAAAGTACCAGCAAGAACATCGCGAACTGCAAAAACGTCCGCTGTTGATGGCCAAGCTGATGGTTGCGCTTGGCCGTCATCCGATTTTGCGCAGTCGTGTACTGCAAGCGTTTGCCAGAAAACCCGAACTTTTTGGGAAACTACTGGCATTTCATGTGGGCCAAGCGACTCCAGCCGAGCTGTTGTCCACCGGAGCTGCGCTGGGTTGGCAGTTGCTTGCCGCATAATTCCATGCTTCCGAACTCGATGCGAACTGCAAACATCAAGAGCGCCGCCCACGCAACCGCTGTCTTGCTCGGCGCATCGCTCCTGCTTTCGGCATTGGCCACTCCGCCGCACCATGGCGCTCGGTCCCCTGCGGCAAGTCTTGTAGGTAATCCGTCGTCGCTTTCTCTGACCATCAATCCTGCACAATCAAAAGTGCATTGGACGCTGCCAAGTTCCTTGCACACCGTTCACGGCACTTTCGCGATGACACGCGGCACGCTGAGCTTCGACGCCAACTCGGGCCAGGCATCCGGCGAAATCGTGGTGAACGCAAAAAGTGGTCAGAGCGGAAACGACTCTCGCGACTCCAAAATGCACAAGGAAATTCTGGAAACCACAAGATATCCCGACGTCGTATTCCACCCGGCGCAGGTCGAAGGGAACGTTTCGAACAGCGGTCCTTCCGATATGAAGGTACGCGGAACCCTTTCTGTACACGGCGCCGATCATGAAATCACCGCGCTAGTGCACGCTGAACTCTCAAGCGAAACGTGGAAGGGAACTGCAAAATTCGACGTCCCCTACGTCGAATGGGGAATCAAAAATCCCAGCAATTTTTTCCTGAAGGCTAGCAAAGTGGTGAGCATCGAGGCCGACTTGGCCGGATCAGTTCAATCGCGCTAGCACCCTACCACCCGCGTCCAGCTCCGATTCGAAAACGTCTAGCACCTCCGTTTCGGCAACTTCGCCTACGCGCACCCATAATTTCGTTCCCCTCCCGCGGGCCTAGCGCCTCTTCGCGCGATTTTCTCGCTTCCTTCTCTGCCGTCAAGCAACCTGCACCTGTAGCCGCCCTCTTTAAGGGGCGGGCTTTTCCCGGCAATTAGCACCATCGTTCCAGTTGCGGTATCTTTTTCATCAGCGCCTAGTCACCAGTCACGAGTCACTAGCCACGCATGCGCACCCAAGTCGCCATCATCGGAGCCGGACCCGCCGGCCTTTTCCTCTCGCTCCTCCTCGATCGCCTCGGCATCGCTTCCGTCATCGTCGAACTTCATACCCGCCCCTACATCGAAGACCGCGTCCGCGCTGGCCTCCTTGAATACAACACCGTTCAACTCATGCACGAACTCGGTGTCGGCGAACGCCTCCGCCGCCAGGGACTCGAGCACGGTGGCATCGAACTTCGTTTCAACGGTCGCGGCCATCGCATTGACTTCCGCGATCTCGCCGCTGGCAAGTGCGTCACCATCTACGCCCAGCACGAAGTCATCAAGGATCTCGTCAGCGCCCGCCTTGCCGTCAACAAACCGATTCTCTTCGAAGCCGCCAACACTCAACTGCACGCGCTCGATTCCACGCATCCTTACGTCACCTTCCAACACAGCGGCGCCGGCGAACGCCTCGACTGCGACTTTATCGCCGGCTGCGACGGCTTCCACGGCCTCTCCCGCCCCGCCATCCCCACGGGCGTCCTCACCGTTTACGAACGCGACTATCCCTTCGGCTGGCTCGGCATTCTCGCCCAGTCGCCTCCCGCTTCCAAAGAACTCGTCTACGTACATCACGATCGTGGCTTCGCACTGCTCTCCATGCGCTCGCCCGAAATCAGCCGCCTCTATCTGCAGTGCGCGCCCGACGAAGATCTCTCGCTCTGGCCCGATGACCGCATCTGGAGCGAACTCCACAAGCGCTTCGCCACCCGCGACGGCTGGAAACTCACCGAAGGCCCCATCACCCAAAAAGCCGTTACCGGAATGCGCAGCTTCGTCGTTGAGCCGATGCAGTACGGCCGCCTCTTCCTCGCCGGCGACGCCGCCCACATCGTCCCGCCCACCGGCGCCAAAGGACTCAACCTCGCCGTAGCCGACGTCCGTGTCCTCGCCGCCGCGCTCGGCTCCTTCTACTCCACGGGCAGCTCTGATCTCCTCGCGCAATACTCCGCCACGTGTCTCCGCCGCGTGTGGAAAGTCCAGCGCTTCTCCTGGTGGATGACGCAACTCCTCCACTGCTTCCCCGATGACAATCCCTTCGACCACCGCCGCCAGCTCGCCGACCTCGACTACGTCACTAGCTCCCGCGCCGCCTCCCAATCCCTCGCCGAAAACTACGTCGGTTTACCCTGACGGACGCGGCAGAGGACGAAAGGGCTAGCCCATCCTAATGCTGGTCTTTAGCCCAGCCTCTGCTTGCCACCTTCTAGGTCACATGTCCCTAACACATCCGTAGGCCGTCCGAGTACCATATCCGCTCCCAAAATTTCCGCTGGATCACGTTTTTCGGCGAAAGGGCCGCAACCTTGACCACCATCCATCGTTTCGCCTGCATCTTATCGACCTGCTGCCTTCTAACCCTCGCCTCCGCCCGCGCCCAAAATTTCTCCGACGTCAAACCCTCCCCCCAGCAAGTCGAATGGCAAGACCTCGAATTCGGCGTCCTCATCCACTTCGGCACCAACTCTTTCCTCGACCGCGAATGGGGCGACGGCAAAGCCGACCCGAAAGTTTTCAATCCCACTCAGCTCGACGCCGAACAGTGGATGCGCGCCATCCAGGCCGCCGGAGCAAAGTACGTCATCCTCGTCGCCAAGCATCACGACGGCTTCTGTCTGTGGCCCAGCGAGCAAACCGATTACAGCGTCAAGAGCAGCCCCTGGCTCGACGGTAAAGGCGACGTCGTCCGCCTCGTTTCCGACGCTGCGAAAAAGCATGGCCTCAAATTCGGCGTCTATCTCTCTCCGTGGGATCGCCACGAACCCCGCTACGCCGACTCCAAGGAGTACGACAAATACTACGCCGCGCAACTCGATGAGCTCGCTTCCAGCTACGGCCACCTCGTCGAATTCTGGCTGGACGGCGCGGGCAGCGGCGGCCACGTCTACAACTTTCCCAAAATCATCGAAGAGCTTCGCATGTACCAGCCCAACACGCTGGTCTTCGCCGACACCGCGCTCTTCGAATATGGCGACATCCGCTGGGTCGGCAACGAAGACGGCACCGTCCCCTTCGAAAACTGGAACGTCGTGGACCGACACGGCTACTTGCGCTGGCGCCCTGCCGAAGCCGACACGCCGCTCCGCGAAAAGCACTGGTTCTGGCATCCCAACGATGAAGCGTCGCTCAAGTCGCTCGACAAGCTGATCGCCACCTATGACGAAACCGTCGGTCGCGGCGCACAGCTCATTCTGGGCCTCGCGCCCGATAATCGCGGCCTCTTGCCTGAAGTGGATGTGAAGCGCCTCGAGGAATTTGGCGTAGCCATTGGCCGCCGCTATTCCAACAATTTAGTTCCCAAATCCCATGTCGCCGCTTCATCATCCTCTACCAGAAATGAAGAAGCCGCTCTCGATGGCGACCCCGACACCTTCTGGTCCGCGCCCGCTGGCTCGCATCATTCCGCGCTCGAAGTGAATTTTGCCAAACCTGTCACCTTCGATCACGCCCTCCTGATGGAGCGTCTCAACAATGGCCAGCGCGTCCACAAATTCCGCATCGAAGCCTGGGACGGCAAACAATGGAAGCCCGTCGCCCAAGGAAGCGCCATCGGCCAC
>Ga0075424_100005729_pt1 | contig 11918 bp, 7 predicted proteins | sample SoiMethybrSBSTD3_FD_75301 | JGI IMG/M metagenome (GOLD analysis project Ga0075424, IMG submission 75301) | Bulk soil microbial communities from a Populus tree surrounding site in Tennessee, USA - Soil MetaG P. TD hybrid SBSTD3 | ecosystem: Environmental > Terrestrial > Soil > Tree plantation... | reverse complement strand
TGCGGTGGCCGCCGGCAACGTTGAAACATCGCAAAGGGTTGTCGATGTTCTTATGCGTGCTCTGGCACAAGCAATTCCTGACCGCGTGCCGGCCGCGAGTTCCGGAACAATGAGCAATCTCACAATTGGCGGTACCGATCCTCGCACCGCGGGAGCTTTTGCTTATTACGAAACAATCGCCGGAGGAATGGGAGCGCGGCCCAATGCGGATGGGCTTTCAGGCGTACACACGCACATGACGAACTCGCTGAATACTCCTATCGAGGCCCTGGAATACGCGTATCCGTTTCGAGTGCACAGATATTCCTATCGGCCGAACTCGGGCGGGGCCGGCAAATTCCGCGGCGGCGATGGACTGGTTCGCGAGATCGAGTTGCTGGCCGATGCGCAGGTCACGTTGCTGAGCGACCGCCGAAAATTCCGGCCGTATGGACTCGGCGGCGGAGAGTCCGGCCAGGCGGGGAAGGCAGTTCACGTATGCGGCGATGAGTCACATGAAATTCCCGCGAAGTCGAGCTTGCGCGCTAAGAACGGCGACGTGGTGCGGATCGAAACCCCCGGCGGCGGAGGTTGGGGGCTCGAGCGCTAGTTCATCGAGTATCCTTCTTCTCATGTCGCGCCTTGTACGCATACACTACGGCGAGCAAAGGAGGAGCCAGGAGCACTCCCCAGAACGGCCACACGATTCCCAGCACGATCGGAGCAAGGATTGATGCCCAGATGGGAACCTTGGCGGTTCTCCTCATGATGTACGGCTGGAGCAGCAGGCCGTCAACCGTGACAACGACCGCATACAAAATCAGAACGCTCAGTGGGTGTTGCCAATCCCTCCATGTGATCGTCGCAGCGAGCAACGGACCGAACAATCCGAGAACAGGCCCAAGATGTGGCACGAACTGAAGTAGTGCAGCAAGAACTGCCCACAATGGAGCCCAAGGAACATGTAGAAGGTAGAGTCCAATCAACCATAGAACTCCGACAGCCAGTGAATCCTGTAATTGCGCGATCGCCCAATTCCTCAGCGCGCCGCCGGTGGTTCGCAGATGATCCCCGTAGTCCAAAGTCCTTCTACCTCACAGTGCTGCGGCACCCTACTTGAGATGCTCGCGCCGTGCGGCCCAGGCGGAATTTGCGATTACACAGACGCCCACAAGTGCCAACACGATTCCGCCCGCCTGGTCGAGCTTCGGCAACAGGAACAATGAAACCGCAATCGCCAAACTCGCGAATACTCCCCCAAACGGGAGGCGGAACCGAGCCTCCGGAACTCCACTCTTACGGCGCAACACAGGAAGGGCGGCACAAACCGAGCCGTAATAGAAGAGCCGCGTAATCGCCGAGAAGACCAGGTTCCAGCGAAAGTCTTTGGCCGACGAAAAACCGAAGAGCAAAATCGCGAAAACTACGATGGCGATATGAGGAGTTCGAAAGCGCGGATGCACCTTCGCCATCGCTGCGGGCATATCTCCATTTTCTGCCATAGCGAATAGAACGCGAGGAAAACCGAGAATATTCGCGCTGAGATAGGCGTAGCAGGAGACCAAGACTCCCATGCTCACGACGACCGCTCCCCATGGCCCGATCAAGGCCTGCATGGCGAGAGCCATGGGACGATCAGTTACGGTTGCGAGCGGCAAGACCGAAACTACAATCAGCTGCGTCAGGGTATAAATGCTCGCGCAGACGATCAGCGCCACGAACAAAGCAAACGGATAGTCGCGTCTCGGGTCCTTGGCTTCGGCGCCGGGCATAAGTGCGGTCTCGTATCCACCGTAGGCGAACATCAACACCAACAGAGGATCACGCCATTTCGAGATCGGACCCGTCGGTAATGCAAGTGCAATCGGGAAGTGCTGACGAGCCAGAAAGGCGAGACCAGTCGCGATGAACACAGCCAGAGTAAGCAGCTTGGCAGCTGTGAATATATTGCTCTGCAGGGTCCCCTTACGCACGCCAAAATAATTGACAGCCGTAAGAACGCTAAGAAGCACCGACAGCACCAGCGCGCGCGTAGCTGGGGTTTCTATCGCTGGCCAAAACTGGGCCAGATATTTGGCGAACAGGTTCGCATTTGCTGCCGCCGCCGTAACCCTGGCGACGCAGCCCAGCCAGGCTATCGCAATTCCCATCGTGCGGCCGAAGGCAACGCGGGAATACAAGTAGATCCCACCGCTTTGATCGAATCGTGATGCAACTTCAGCGAAACACGCCATCACCAAGCCTGCCGCACAGGCAGCAAATAGCCATGCCAGCGGACTCGCTTTGCCCAGAGCGTTTGAAATATGCGAGGGAAGCCCGAACACTCCGCTTCCGATAATGCAGTTGATTGTGAGTGCGGCGAGGCTCCAGCGGCCTATCGCACGGACCAGGGAAGCTTGCCCTGTTTCAGGCATCGCAGGTTTGTATCACGAAAAGGGCAAGAGGAAAACCGAGACTGCGGAGGAAACTCGGCTACTGTTTTGTGTCCAGAGGACGGGTCGCTTCCTCGTAGAACTGTCGTTGCAACTTGAGGCTCTCATTGTCGGCTTTGACGGCTTTGATGGCAGCGACCAGATCGTTGATCGCAGCCTTTGTGTCGTATTCGCCTAGGTCTTTCGAGGCGACCGAGCCGTCTCCAGCGTAGTGATTCGGGAAACGAGCGTACCACCAGATGCCTGTGTACAAGCTGTCGGGCAGATGGACGCGGGCCTGGTCTTCGCCGGACTCGCTCTTTGCGCGGTCCAGGTGGACAAGATCGGGACGGGAAACGATAGTCCGAGAAGTCTCGCCCTCTCCGGCGTGGTAATCAACCGTGTAGCCGGAAGACTTCATCGGGGGACGCCCGGTCTGATCGGGATGGCCTGGCCGCTCGAAAATATAGACAACGTAGTCGTGCGCGACTGCCAGCTGCGATTGAGCAAAGTACGGCAGGAAGTGCTCGTTTCCGCCGTGCCCATTTACAACAACGATTTTTTTGCAGCCGTTGCGGCCCATTTCGTCGGTGGTTTCTTGCAGCAGGTCGAGCTGCATGCGCGAGCTGTAGGCGACGGTGCCGGGTTGATGGCGGGCTTCGAAGATTTGTCCGAAGTAGTATGCCGGAAATACAACTGCGTACTCCTGCCCGGCGGCGTGCTCTGAGAGATAGCGGACGTTAATCAGATCATTACCCAGGGGAAGATGCGCGCCATGCTTTTCCAGGATGCCGATCGGCAATAGGCATGTGCCCTGCGATTGCTGGATGGCTTTAACGAAGTCGGGCGCGGTGAGGTCTTCCCACTTGACGGAGAGCGGGGATTGGGCCTGCGAGTTACCGGCAACAAAAAGACCAAGTAATCCGGTCAGGACCCAACGATTCGGAGGATAGGCTCGTTTCTTAACGAAGCATCTGCTTGCCATATCTCTGAATGAAGCGATCGCGGAAAATAAGCGCCGTTCAGCACGGCGCTTATTCTTGCGCCTCAGAAATTGAACTTGAAACCCAACTGCACCTCGCGCGGTTTGATTGCAACGTAATTTATGGACCCGAACTGACCATCTCCGACGCTAGTGTTCGGCGTCCCGAATACCGGATGATTCAAGGCATTCTTCGCCTCAACCCGGAACTCAAAGTTCATCTCCTCACGTATCCGGAATTGCTTACCCAACGACAGATCCGCCGTGAATGTCCACGGTGTACGAACGCTGCCTATCGATCGAGGAGCATTACCCAGGGTGAAAGGTGCCGGAACCTGGAACACGCTAGTATCGGCAAAATAGTTGTCCAGCCAATCCGAACCGTGGTTACGCTTGGGGGTTCCCACGAGATTGGGTCGTTGGGAGCCGTATGTCGGCAGTGGCTGCCCACCGTCTGCGAGGAAGAAGGACAGCGGGCGTCCATCAGCGATGCGCCAGATGCCGTTGGTCTTCCATCCGCCGACGATAGCATCTGCCCAGCGCGGCATGTTCCCAAGGAATGGCCTTCCATGGCCAACCGGCAGATCGTAGGTGTAGCTGAACTGCAATACATAGGGGATGTCGAAGGTTGACAGACTCCGTTCCAGCTCCGGCTTGTTAGGATCCTGCAAGCTGTCGAACCCTTGTTGCGCCCACGACACATTGGCATCGCCCGAGGATGCGTCGTCGATCGACTTCGACCAGACGAACGTTGCCAGCAATTGCAGACCGTTAGAGTACTTTTTCTCGGCGGTGAACTGCAGTCCGTGGTAAGTGGAATTCGCGATCAGCTGCGGTTCTGTTGAAACACTTGTAAATTGTGGATAGGGAAGAAGGAGCTGATAATACGGAATCGAGCCGGAGAGCTGGCTGTTGGGATCGGTAATGACGCCAGAGAAGGGGTTGCAGAAAGGTGCCGCACACGACGGCGGGTTGTCCAAGGACGTGTTGAGGCAGGTTACCGTCAGAGTTGAGCAGTCCGACCCGACAGGCAGACTCTCCACCCAGGGCCCCAGATGGTTTCGCTCTGTCGAGCCGGTGAAAGGCAGGTGTGTGCCTCTCTTGCCGATATACTCAGCATTGATCAAGAAATGGCCCGGTAGTTCGCGCTCAATTCCGAAGCTCCAACTCTGCTCATAGGGTGTCTGGTTCCAGCCCGGTGTACGAATCGGACCGTTGGCACCGAAACCAACGTCGTTCAATAGACCGAGCGAATTCCCTGCGGGTTGAATCAACCCGAACTTAAACGGATTGCTGAGGTTCACGAAGGGAGTTGCGCGGTTGTTTGGATTCACTGTGAGGACGTTCGTGTATTGATTAAAACCTGCGCCGCCGTAGGGGACGACACCAGTGACCCCGGAGCGCGACTGGCTGTAGTAGATGCCGTAACCTCCGCGTATAACTGTGTTCGGAACGACCTGATATGCGAATCCGACGCGCGGCTGGAAGTCGCTCCAGTCGGTTACGTAGTTAGTCCGTTGCTTCGAAGAGGCAAAAACTTCCCCGCCCTTCAAAGCAAGGTTCACGGGTTGGCCAGTAACTGGGTCGGTGTAGCTGACACTTCCACCGTTCAATGGACTGGTAGCACTGGGATCAAAGTAATCCTGGTGATTGTAACGATCGGTGCGCGGCAACGTGACGTCATAGCGCAAGCCCAGATTTAATGTCAGTTTGGGCGTAACCTTCCAGTTATCTTGAGCAAAGAATCCGTACTGGTAGTTGGTGGTGGCCGGCCTGGACTGGATTTCTAACTTCGAGCCACAATCATTGCTGGCGCAGTCCGGCGTCATTTGGCCCATCAGGAAGCTTGCCATGGGATCACCGCCGCAGTCGGGGACACCGCTGGTTGGATCCCCAACCCTGGAACCCGGGCAGAGACTGGTCGCACTGTTATTGAAGGCGAAAAAGCCAATTGGCGCGTTGGTTTGTATGTAGTTGATCTGGTGGATGCGGCCATCAAATCCAAACTTGATTTCGTGCTGGCCATGTATCTTGTCAAGCGTGGCCGATAACTGTCCGGTATCCTGACCGAGGCGGTAATTACCATAGGGATCGGTACCGATGTTGGTGTATCCGGCGGGAGTGTACTCATCAATGAAGATCGCAGGGACTCCGTTGAAGCCATTGGCCTGCAGATAAGACGGGAATCCCAGAGTCCCGAGAGGATCGTTTTCCCCATGCGGATTGTAGGCGTCAATGTGCCAAACTCCACGTGTGAACCCCAAAGTCGTGGTCAGTAGCAAGGTCGGGCTGAATGTATGTGTATCGTTGATGGCGAATGCGTGGGCATTATTCCAACCCACACCACCAGCACAGGGATCGGTAAAGTTCTTGAAGCAATCAAGCCCACCACCAGTCGGGTTGTACTGATACGAGAATTTCCCACTCATCAAATTGTTGTTGGTGAAGCGATGGTCAATCTTAATGTCAAACTGCTTATTGGAATGGTGGCTTGAACCCGATGCGAACCAGTTGTTAAGGAAGTCCCCACCCGTGACATTGGGCTCCGGAAAGTAGCTCATCATTTTCTGCGCCACAGGATCGATCAGATTGCCGGCGACGTTTGGGGTGGGACCGCCCGGACCGCTCGGACTCGCATAGGTGGCGATATTGTTGAACGGAATGAATTGGCTTCGTTGGATGCCGCCTAAACTGCTATTGAAGACCCCGGACCAGGGATCCCAAATCTGACCAGCGTCCGTACTGCATCGCCCGGAGCCGTTGAACGTGCCTCCTTCTGCGGCACACAGTTCGCCGAAATCACCTGCCCGCATCGCATCGCTGGGAACGCCTGCCTGAGCCGTGCTCGCGCCGTTTTCGGTGAGGTAGTCATAGTCGAAGAAGAAGAAGGTTCTGTTCTTGAAGATAGGTCCGCCAATGGTACCGCCGTAATTGTGGCGGCGCAGCGGAGGAATGGGTTCTCCATTCCGGTTGGCGAACCAGTCGTTCGCATCTAGGCTGTCGTCGCGAAAGAACTCGTAAACACTACCGTGAAACTTGTTGGTGCCCGAGCGTGACACCACATTGACTACCGAGGCACCCGAAAACCCGTACTCTGCGCTGAAATTCGTCTGCTGGACTTTGAATTCTTCAATTGCCTCCGGTGAGGGCAGATAAGTTATCGATGTGATTCCCCCGTTCGGCTCGGAGTTGGTGGCGGAAGCGCCATCCAACAGAAAGTCGGCAGAGGCGCCTCGGCTGCCGTTCGAAACAAAGTTCGTATTAAGGCAGTCCGTCTGCCCACAGAAATCGTTCATCTCGGTGACGCCCGGCGCCAAAGAGGTTAGGGACAAGACATTGCGGTCAACCAAAGGCAGATCGTTGATGAAACGGCGGTTCACCACCTGACCGGTTTCCGCGTCCTCGGTCTGTAACTCGACAGCGCCCGCACGGACATCCACGACTTCGGCAAAGGTACCCACGGCCATGGAAAAGTCCACCGAGGCGTTCTGATTAACGTCGATTCTGACGTTCTCCTGACGCTGAGTCTTAAATCCAGTTGCGCTCGCCGTCACTGTGTAATTCGAGGGCGGGAGTTCTCGAATTACATATCTCCCGCTGGAATCACTGGTCGCGCTGAATTCAAACCCTTTTTGGGCGTCGGTGGCCTTGATCTGCGCGTTGGCAAGGAAGGCCCCGGAGGGATCCTTCACGGTGCCAGCAATCGAGCCGGTATAGAGCTGGGCGTAGGCGGTGGGCAGGCACAGCAGAGCGCAAATTGCGAGAACCGCTCCGCGCAGGCGGTGGGTTGGGCCTTTGAAAGTCGATTGCAGATCGTACCGTGCGTTTGAATTCATTTTCATGCGGCGCTCCGAGTTCGAGTAGGTTCGAGCGAGGTCGGGAGTGGGGACAGGAGATACCTATTCCCACTATTAAAACGATTCATTACCTTGGGTTTATTAACTGTCTCGAGAACGGTTGTCAAGACAAATCTGATCTTCCCACCTTTATAGACGAACCAAGCCGAGAAAAGCTTGCAGGGTATCTAGTTAAACAATCGAGTACACCTGCCAGAAGCACATATGCAATAACGATTCAGTTCTGGGGTTTCTTCAATCGAGGCGGGGAAGCGGGTTCAACGAGATGGTGGTATTGACGGGGTTGCAGATTGGACAGATGCTGGACGATTCCGTTAGGCCAGCGGATATCGGCATCGACCGGCTTCGCACCTGAGCCCAGCCCTACGAGCACACGTTTGTCGTGTGATGCGAGATAGCTGCCGCCGCCCGCGATCCAACGCGTAAACGTCCGGCCAGAGGTGACTGTGATTTTGGCGCCGATCGCGTCACGATTGCTGGCCGTCCCTTGAAGGGAAAAGCCAATCCAGGAGTTATCCTGGCTTACGTTGTTGCGCAACAGCACCGGAGGGCCGTTGAGGGTCGTGAAGACCGCATCGGGGCAGCCGTCGTTGTCAAAGTCGCCGATCGCGAGGGAGCGCCCCAGATAAGAGCGTTGGAAGGCGGCGCCTGCAACTTCGCGCATGTCTTCGAAAACACCGTTCCCATCGTTTCGCAGCAAGAGAGCGGGTTCTTTGTATTTGACATCCACGCCGGTGACGTCTATCTCCGGATTGATGTGGCCGTTCATCAGCATTAAATCGAGCTTGCCATCGTTGTCGTAATCGAAAAACTTCGCTCCCCAGCCGACGAATGTTTTTGTCAGACCTGCCAGATGCGAGGCAATCGTGTAATCGGAAAATGCCAGGGACTTCGAGCCAAAAAACAACGAATGATACTGGTCGTTGAAGTTGGTGATGACGAAGTCTGGGATCCCATCGCCGTTGACATCGCCTGCATCGATACCCATACCTGACTTCGCAACACCGTTCTGGTCGTAGGCGACTTCGGCGTCCAAGGCAATGTCTTCAAATGTTCCATCGTGTTCGTTGACGAGCAGGAGGTTGGGCGAGGCGTCGCGAGCGATGAACAGGTCGGGCCAACCGTCATCGTTGACGTCGATCGCAACTACGCCGAGGCCGCGGCCGATGAGTTTGTCGGACCCGGAGCGCCTGCTCACGTCAGAGAACGTGCCATCGCCGTTGTTGTGATAGAGCGTGAGCGGCAAGCCGGTGTAAGCGGTTTGCGCACAGTACGCGCGCACGTGATTCAGTTCGCAATTCTTGGGATCCTCGAACGAAAACTGCGCGTAATTGGTGACGATCAGATCCAGAAAGCCATCGCGATCGTAGTCGAACCAGGCTGCACCGGCCGCCCACTTCCCTGCATCTTTCACACCGGCCTTGTCGGTGACGTCGGTAAAGGTCCCGTCGCGATTGTTGTGGAAAAGAGCGCTGGCGGGATACCCGGTGACGTAGAGATCCTGGTAACCGTCGTTATCGAAGTCGGCTACAGCCACGCCCATGCCGTAGAAACTGAGTTTGTCCACGCCGGCTTTGGCGGCGACATTTTCAAACTTGCCGTTTCCCAGGTTGCGATACAAGGCATTACTGAGTGGGAGCGGGCTCTTGCCGTGAGGGGTTTCGCCGCCGTTTACGAAAAAAATGTCGAGGAGTCCATCGTTGTCGAAATCAACGAACGCGACGCCTCCGCCCATGGTTTCGATGAGAAATCGATCCTGCGACTTACCCCCGAATTGCTGCCAGGTGATTCCCGCCTGTTCAGTGATGTCGGTGAAGATTTCTTTAGAAGCTGATATGGATGCTGTTTTCCAAAATGCGATGGCGAGCGTCAGGAAAACTAGCAGCGTGATGGTACATGGTCTCGGCATTGAAGTCTGGTCAAGGCTTCGCCTCATCCGTGAGTGAGCCCTCTTGATTCTCGGAGGACTTGCCTTTTTTTAATCGCTGGAATGTCTCCAATTCTCGTTGCGCGTCGGCTGTGCGATTCAAACGCCGATAAGCACGCGCGAGCACGAAATGCACCTGGCTACTTTGCGGCAGCAGTTTTGCCGCCCGTTCGAGATGCTGAGACGCATCTGTCAGTCTCCCGTTGTTCAATTCGACCTTCCCCAGTTCAAAAAAAGCTTCCGGATTGGTGGCGTCGTTTGCGATCGCCTGTTTCAGCAACCGCTCGGCCCGAGCCCCGGCAGTGCGATCGGTCGGACTCACATAGTTCAGCAGCATCTTTGCATACACGACCTTGAAGCGTGCATCCTTCGGGAAGCGCTCAATCGCAGTAGTGCACGTCGAGGTTGCATCCGGGATCAACCCGGCAGAAACCTGGGCCCGTGCGAGCCCCAGCCATCCCTCGCTGCTCGAGCCTTGCGCCTCGACAGAATGTTTGTACGACGTGATCGCATCGGTGAACTGAGATAGACGGCTTTCAATCGAGCCCTTCAGATTGAAAATTGCGGCAGATTTTGGGAACAGACCAGCTGCGCGATTCGCCGCATCGAGTCCAACTCGAAGGAAATCGTGCGCCTCAAGTACCTTGATCAGATCCACGAAATTAGACTCGTCCGCAGGAGCGAGTGCGATGGCGTGCTCAAACGACTCGGTGGCTTCCTTGGGTTTGTTGAGCTTGTGGTAGCACCAGCCGAGCTGGTTGTACATCTGAGGGGTTGCGGCGGGAGACGATACGAGCGGCTGCAGGGTGGCCTGGCATTGGGCGAAGTGGCCGGCGCGATACTGGAGGCTGGCCCTTCGATATTCAACGTCCGGCGAATTACCAGCAGTGCCACTGATGGAATTTAGCAATCGCTCCGACTCTTCGAAGTCGCCAGCCTGATTGGCAATTCGTGCTGCCAGCTGTACAGGTTCAACGGCGTGCAATGACGCCAGTTTTTCGAGCGTGGCGCGTGCCTTGTCCCGCTCTTTGAGATGGTAATAAGAACTTGCGAGGGCGGCCATGGACTCCGGCTGCTTCTCGATCTCCTGCGGAACCGAGCTCAGCATCTTTGCCGCAGTCGCGTAGTCGCCGGAGTTCTCGCTGACCATTCCCATGAGCAGGCGCGATGGCGCATCGCCGGGCTGCTGGCGCAAGATGACTTCGAGTTCGCGCTTCGCTTCGCTGTAACGATGCAGTTGCCAGAGATTGGCGGCCAGGTATCTTCGTGACTTGAGGTCCGACGGAGCCAACTGCACGGCCTTGCGAAACACTGTCGTGGATTCGTCCAATTTCTTCTGCATCGCAAGCAGCGTACCGAGAGTGCTTAGGAATTCGGGGTTGGTCGGTTCGAGCTTCACCGCCTCGCGAAGCTCGCTTTCGGCGGAGGTGAGATCTCCGGACTGCGCAAGCTCAAGCCCACGATCGGCATGAGAGCGAGCCTCAGTGCTTTGGGCAGCGCAGAAGCTGCAGATCATGAGAATTAAAAAGGCGAGAAATAATATACGTGGCACTACAAACCTGCGAGCGCAATCAATGGCGCAGGTAAGGCACGAAGCCGCGAGTTTTGGTGCGGATGCGGTAGACCGAAGTCGTGGCCGTGATGTAGAGCGTTTTGTAATCCTTGTCTCCCCAGGTCAGATTGGCCGGCTGCTCCGGCATTTCAATCGTGCCAAGATGATGGCCACCGGAATCCCACACCCAGATACCTTTCGGTCCGGTTACGAAAACGTGGCCTTGCTTATCAACTTTAATACCATCCGGCACCCCCTCGTGTGGAGCGCCCTTTTCTTCGCCGAACACTCGTCCGTTGGTGAGGCCGCCGTCGGCAGCAACATCGTACACGCGGATGTTCTTCTGCTCACCGTCGTCGTCCACGTAAAAGCGCTTGCCGTCGGGCGAGAACGCGAGACCGTTGGGCTGAGATAAATCTTTCGTCAGAAGGCGAAAGTTGCCGCTTGAGTCCAACCGGTAAACGCCCTGGAACGGGATTTCCTGCTTCTCACCTTTGACCAGGTCGAGAGTCGGGTCGGTGAAGTACAGAGCGCCGTCCGGGCCAACGATCACGTCGTTGGGACTGTTCAGCTTTTTGCCTTCGAACTTGTCGGCCAGAATTTTGTACTTCCCATCTTCGGAGACAGCGATGATTGCGCGGAGAACGCTAGCGCAGTCGATCAGGCGGTGATCGCGATCGTAGGTGTTGCCGTCGGGGTCGCCGAGCGAGATTAGTTCCTTTTTCTGCCCATCGAGCGACAGCTTATAGATCTTGTTCTGTTCTTCATCGCTGACGTAAAGGAAACCTGAGGGGTCCCAAACTGGCCCTTCAGTGAAGCCGAATCCGCCGCCCACTTTTTCCAGCTTGGCGTTGTGGTCAATAAGTTTCCAGAATCGATTCGATTCGGCGTGAAGGTCGAAGTGATGCGACTGATTCTGCGAATGTGAGCGTTCCGACAAACACAAAATCACAACAGCCAGAATCGTCAATAGAACTTTGGGACGGAGATTTCTCATGCCAACACTACTCCTCCGCTCCTTTGGCCTTGCGCGCGTCACTATCGTCCGGCTGCTTTGTTGACTGCCCCAGTTGAATCAAGAAACTCACAATGTCGTCCAGTTGCTTTGCGCTAAGCTGCGATGCGTAATCGGTAGGCATGACGGGCTGTGCGCGGCGGTCGATCTTCAGCTGGCCGGACTTTTCAAAGAAATGAAAAGCTCCGTCTCGAG
>Ga0075424_100005727_pt1 | contig 11918 bp, 6 predicted proteins | sample SoiMethybrSBSTD3_FD_75301 | JGI IMG/M metagenome (GOLD analysis project Ga0075424, IMG submission 75301) | Bulk soil microbial communities from a Populus tree surrounding site in Tennessee, USA - Soil MetaG P. TD hybrid SBSTD3 | ecosystem: Environmental > Terrestrial > Soil > Tree plantation... | reverse complement strand
CTCGGCCGGTTTGCCTCCGCCCTTCGTGCCCACCGCTTGCCGCGTCTCTGCCCCGCTCTGTGTCGGGGGACGCAACGCGTTTGTGCACTTCCGTGCGAGCGACTTCTGTCGCTCTACCCCAGGGGCCCTCGCTCCGGTCCGAGTTATTCTGTCTCGGTCCATTAACGCTTAGTCGGCCCCATCCGCCCCACTTGTGGGCACACCCCGATTTCACCGCCCTGCGGCTTATACGAGATGCCCTCGCTGTGCGTTTCCGCCTAGGCCACCCACAACTGGTTCCGTGCTTTCGTTGGCTATCCTTTATCGACATGTCGTCCTCTGGGACCCCGGGAAGTTCATCCGCTGCTTTCACCCAGTTCCTTCGCTGATGACGCTGGCCTTCGACCGGTTCGAAAGGTCTCGGCACTTCCATCTACCCCCACCCTCCGATTCTCGTGGGGAGACGCTATTTCGGGGCTCAACTACGGTTTGCTTTCGCTACCACCTGTCGATTTGCTCGCCCCCCTGTCGGAGCCGACTAGGTTTCCACCCAGCCGACGGGGACTTTTACTTCTGGGCTTTCAACGGTTTGGTCACCCTCACCGCTGCCAGATATAACTACGGCGGTCACTGGGCAAGTTCCGCCGGCGGGACTTACACCCGCTAGAACACCAACTAGCATCGCTGCAAGCCGGGTAGGGCGATGGCGCGGACCGGTTCGAATGATGCCGACGTTTCCATCGCTCCCCCTAAAATTCCGTAAGTCGAGTTTTCCTCGTTACGGCTTCAAGGCCGGTATCTCAGGCAGGGCCTACTTTTCACTGTTCACGAGGGTGCTCCTTTTCGTAGGTAATGTGCTTGCGTGCTCATAACCTACTCCCAAAGGGGCGCCCTTTTATAATGCGATTTCAAAAGTTAAGACTCCCGCTTCGAACGAGGCTGCAATGAAATCGGGAGTCCAACAAGGGTGTCGTTCCGCTATACAACCAAGCACGTGGTCTTCAACGCACTGGGAACCCGACGTGAGGTGCATCACGGGAATCGGACAACGGCATTGTCTGCCGGCATCTCGTTTTGCACTTTGGTGATGTTCTTCGGATCTGGCTTCCATCCGCCGCTGATCAACTGACTCTTGGAGGATAGAAACCCTTGCTGTTCAAAGGATTCGAACACGAACGGGACACCCTCCGCGCCCAGCGGCGAATTGCCATCGGTAACGTGAAAGTGCAGATGCGGGGCGTCTGAGTTCCCGGAGTTTCCCAGCAACGCGAGGACCTCTCCGCGATGAACCTTGTCCCCGACCTTGACCCGAATACTTTTTGGCTTTAAATGCGCATAAAAAGCGTAGAAGCCATTTCGCAGATCGAGGATGACATAGTTGCCGCCGACAGTTTCAAGCGTTATCGGGATTGCCTTTTTGTCGGCTGCTGGATTGTTGTCAGGAATCCCGTCTTTCACATCAACGGCAACCGCATCTGCCACGGCTAGAACTTCTGCGCCGTAGGGCGACCAATTCGCCGTATTCCCGGGATCGCCACGGAACGCCAGGCCATCGCTCCCCACGCGGCTCCAATCGGTGGCGAAACGCTGTGCCATGTGCATCTTGCCGTTCACGACCACCAGGGTCCGACGATGCCCCGCGGTATTCGAGAGCCCGTTCAGTGCAATCCATCCTTCTCCTCGCAGCGGCGGGCTGAGCACTATGGCGGGACTTAGATGCACAGAAACGAACACATCATCAATGCACTTATCTTGCGCATCGACGCTCTGGGTACGAAAGCAGAGCCGATGTATTAGTTTCTGCGGGATGCTCGCCGGACTTTGGAACGTGACATCGAGGAACATCACCGCGCGGGTGCCACCGCCGATTACCTGATTGCCCGTTGCGTCCGCCGAAGCACCCGGGTTCCCGATTAAGCTGGCCAGCTCAGGGCCAGTGTACTCAGCGAGTTTGCCGACGGCACCGTCGGAAACCTCCAGCCGAGTCACCTCCAGACCCATCGCGCGAAGATTCGTCAAATGCAGTTCGTAGAGCAGATGAACCTTGCCATTTGCCTTTACCGGCATTGGATGAACCGGCGCGTCAATCTCGATGGGAACGTCGGAAACACTCTGCGACCAGCTGAAGGCGCCCACAAGCAACAACAATATGATCAACCCGTGGACATACTTCGCCATGCTGTACCGTACGAAATCATCTTCAGCGGAGTTCAAACCACTCGCGTAAGCTGCAAAGCCCGTGTTTGCACCACATTCTCTTTGTGATTGTCTTCTTGATTATCAACCCAACGACCACACATTGGGTGCTTTTCGCCCAAGAGATCGGATAGCTGTCGAAAAATCGACCTCGCGGCAGCCAAAGAAGCATCGGCACATCACTTTCGGGCTCAAGGTAAGTTCCTGAGTAAAAAAATGTTCTCCGCAATTTCGCCCAACAAACCGGTCAACGGTGATCGGCGGCCTCAATGACGCTCTTCTGGCGCATGACGGTTTCGACCTCTTCCACAGTGTAAGGCATCCCCCGCGACAGAACGTCGTAACCACTGTTGGTCACCAAAACCACGTCTTCGAGAAAAACGGCAAAGTTCTGTTGCTTCGAGTAGAGTACCGGTTCAATCGCAAAGACCATTCCCGCTTGTAGGGGTTGATCATCCCCGGGACCTGCGCCTATGACATTCATGTCCTGATAGTGGCCCAAAGAGGAATGGCTTTCCAGTTCACGAATGAAATCTTCCAGCGCTGACTTCAAGTAGGACTCCTGGACCTTGGACAATTCTTCACGTGCGCATGCGGCACAAATTTTCAACAAGTCCCGTTGCGTTAGGCCTGGCCGAATACTCTTCTCCACTTTTAGGAAGCATGGAAGATAAGCGTCGTACAATACCTTCTGTTCGGGAGAAAACTTCCCCGATACCGGCGCACTTCGACCGATATCACTGATGTAATAGCCGACTTCCGCGCCCACGTCTAGAAAGACACCCTCTCCTGCATTCATCTGCCGATCGAGGTGATAGTAGTCGCTCCATAAGGGGAGGAGGTTCATGAATGAATTAGGACCCGACATGACGTTGAAGGCGAATGTCGGCGCTACGCTGCCTTGGCGGACAAAAATGTACTCCATCACGGCGGCGATGTCGTGATCGTAGAGTCCGGGTCGAATTGCTTTCATGCCTTCTACAACTCCTTGCGCCGCGATTTGGTTAGCGCGACGAAGAAGGCGAATCTCTTCCGGCTGCTTGATCTGCTGCATCTCCAGCAGAATTGGATACAGACTCACTACCCTTTCGCCTGGAAAGATTTCTGCTAGCTTGCGCGCAAACTGTGTCTCTTCGGTTACAGGTTCGCCGAATCCGGGCGGGAAAACGCCTGAAAGAGCCCCAGTCTTGCCGTAAAGCGTCCCTGCTTGGAGAAATGGCTCGTAAAGAACGTACAGAATGGAATAGTCCGAGGACCGGATTAAAACATCGTGGAGAAATTGAGCCGCGGAGAACGGGCCAGTTACGTAATCCAACTTCTTCAGTTCTTTCAGTTCCCTCTCACCCTTCCAATCGCTGTAGATCCTGACCTCTTTTTTCTTTGGGTCGATCAGTACGAACGAGTCTGGGATTTCGATTCCCGTGAGGTAGTATAGGTTTCTTTCCTGTTTGAAGTTGAAGTCGGCATACGTCGAATCGAAAGCTCTGATCTCTCGCTTCCGATACCAAGAAATTTCCCCGCGGAGCAATATGAGCCCATCAGGGCAGCGGCGATAGAGTTCATCCAAACGATTCCGATGAAATTCAGGTGATAGTCTCTCCGGCCGCGCTATTGCGTCCGATCCAGGCGCGACCTGCGGAATCCCTAATAGGCAAGCGATCGAGAGAGCAATCCTCAACCGGTACTCTCGAAGCACGTGGCTCCGTCCTTATCAGAAGTGAAATTTCAGGGCGAACTGCAACTCCCGTGAGTCATTGGCGCTGAAAATCTGTCCGAATGTCGGCGTCCCAAACTGTCTATTTGCCAGGTCGAAATTCGGGTGGTTCAGCAGGTTAAACGCTTCGGCACGGAATTCGAGATTCAGCCGCTCGGAAATGGGAGTGAATTTCGCCAGCCCGGTGTCGAGAGCAGCATATCCCGGGCCAGTAATTGCGCCTCGGCGGGCATTTCCGAATTGGCCAAGCGGCTGAAGTTGAAACGCATTCACGTTGAACCATTCGTTTGGCGTATTAGGCCCGGTGTCGGGATCGCTAATCTGGTTGGGGCGATCACTAAATGCCCCAGTTTCACTCTGGTCGTTAGTGAGTAGCGGAGTCTCCGGCCTGCCGGCTTGTGCCACTAGGATCGTATTCAACTGCCAGCCAGAAACCAGTTTCTCGACGACTCCACCAGCGCTCGAAGCCAGCGCTTTCCCCCGTCCGAAAGGCAGCTCATAGACGGCGTTAAGGACGACTCGATGCCTGGTATCGAAGGCTGACCGCCCTTTCTCGGCTGCGATGTCTGCCGAGTTCTGAGGTGCGCCGCTGTGTTCATCCGAGAAGTTGGACAGCGATCCCCCACCGGTGTCCAATGATTTCGAGAATGTATAGCTGGCAGACAGAACTAATCCGTGCGAGTAACGTTTCTCTGTACGCAGAATCAGGCCGTGGTACCAGGAATCGAAGACGGGCGCAGCGATTTCCAGGTCGACCCCAAGGATTGGCCAGCGGGGCATACCGCCGGGTACGGGTTGATTGGGCAGGGTGGTGCCGTCAAGATGAATGCCGCGAGATCCGATGTACTCGGATTCGATCATGAAACTCGATCCGATCTGTTTCTCGATGCTCAAGTTCCACTGCTGCAAGTACGCATCAGGGAAGTTTTTGGTTGGTCCTTGCCCCAGGATGACGTTAGTCGCCGGGTTACCGAGCGAAACCGGTGCCGAAATCGGAGCCGTCGGATCAAAGTTCAGGAACAGCTCGAGCCCAGTGAAGGGAGGATTGAAACCCATGATGCCGAAGCGGCCGCCTAGGAGCCCGGTGTTGTAGAAGATTCCAAATCCGCCACGCAACACCAGGGAACCAGTCGGCGAATAGGCAAAACCGATGCGGGGTGCAAAGTTATCGTAGTCATTGTTAGTGAGTGCATCTGGGTAGCGGAGCTGCGATGAAGCTGCGAAGGGCACGCCCGGAAAGCGTGCGAAATCGGCCGCCGGGTTAGTGTGTCCAGGAGTACCGGGTAGCACAAACCCTCCGATCTCCGGCGCGAAGTTTGCCATCTTGTCGTCACGCTCCCGGAAGCGCGAATTGATGTCGTAGCGGATCCCCAAATTCAAGGTCAGCCGACTGGTCACTCGCCAGTCGTCTTGAAGGTAAGCCCCTACTCGATAGCCTATTCCATGCAAGGTGGGGTTACCGGTAAGGGCCGTCGCCACGGCCGGGTAGCCCAAGAGGAAGTCCGCGAACGGATTTTGCGTGAACACCCCAAGAAATTTGTACTGCCCAGCGGTATTAAAGACGAACTCAGTACGCACGAGTGATTTGGTGTAGCTCCCTCCAAATTTCAACGAGTGCTTGCCAACGTTGCGCACCACGTCGTCCATAAGAGAGAAGACATTATTGGTAGTGAAGAGCTTCGTTGTGGCGTCGCCTAGGGTACTGAACCCCGGTATCACCATGCTGGGATAGCCCGCACCCAGCGGCGGTGGGTTCGTACCCTGGAAGCCGAACTCACTCACAAAGTCCACATTCGAATTTGCTGACTTCTGTCCTGCATCCAGGTAGTTGTATCCGAACCTTAATTGATTTAGGAAATTCGGGGTGAAAACACGTGTGTATTGCAACACTTGATTGCGGCTTCGTTGCGTGGTTAGCTGCCCGAACCCTGGCGGAGGTAGGGGGCTACCCGACGACAAGTCCACAGTGGCAGGATAGGGCTCGAGGTCATCGACGTTCGAGTATATGAAGCGCCCGAACAACAGGTTGTTGTTATTGAAAGTGTGGTCGATCCGCCCGCCGAACTGGTTCATTGACAGATCGCGGTCGCCAAACCCGATGAAGTTCCGTCCCGTGCCTGTAGTGGTCGGGAATGGCACATTGGCGAGCATGGCTTTCGCGAACGGCGCTATCATCGCGTCCGGGATTTGGTCATTCGGAAACGGTTGCTGGGTCGCCGGGTCGATGATCGGCCCCATGCCCCTAAAATTTCCGGCCCTCATGTCTTCGCTTGGGAGCGCGGCCCCCAGGGTGATGCCTTTGAAGATCCTGCTGCCCTCGTAGTTACCAAAGAAAAATGTCTTACTGGGCTGAATCGGCCCACCCAGACTCGCTCCAAATTGATTCTGACGGAAAGGCGGCTTGGTCGCACCATCGAAAAAGTTCTTAGCATCCAGCACGTCATTTCGCAGGAATTCGTACGCCGTGCCATGCACTGCGTTCGTACCAGATTTGGTCGAGATGTTGACTTGGGCACCCCCATGACCGCCGAACTCCGCAGAGTAGTTGCTTGTGTGCACCTTGAATTCCTGAATCGCATCGATCGAAGGCGAGACTGTCAGACGCTCGTAGATTTCGTCCCGGATGGGTACGCCGTCGAGGAGAAATACGTTGTCTTCGAAGCGTGTACCGTTGGCATTGGCAGATTGGCCAGAGAGCGCCAAGGGGCTGCTCAGCGTTCCTTTTACCTCTGGCACCACACCTGCAGTTAATAGTGCAAGTTGGATGAATTGGCGTCCGTTTAAAGGCAGTTGTGTCACGCGCTGGTTCTCAATAACCTCACCCGATTCGGCTGTATCGGTGTCAAGCAAAGGCACGCTTCCCTCAACGTTGATCTTTTCAGATACACTGCCCACCTGCAGAACAAAATCCAGGCGAACTCGGCTATTGATCTGGAGCACAATCGAGGAACGTTCTTCGGTTCTAAAGCCCATATGCTCGACCCGGACAGAGTAATTTCCAATCGGTAACAGGTTGATAACGTATTCGCCGTTATCCCCGGCGAGCACCGATCGAGACACGCCAGTTTGGAGGTTCGTTGCCGTGACCGATGCACCACGCACCGCAGCGCTCGTAGTATCGAGCACAGTCCCAAGAAACGTCCCCGTCGTCACTTGAGCCGCAACCGCACAAGGAAACACGCAAATAGCGGTCCATAGAAGCACACGATCAAAACAGCGCTGCAACGTGAGAGTCGGCATAGGCTGACCTCTTGAGAAGTTGGTACGGATAACCGAAACCAGGAAAATTTCGTGCGCTCCCATGCACACTAGAGGGAGGATTCTACCCCTAAATAAGCAGAGTTGTTAAGCCTGAAGCGTGCGGTGCGGGAATGCTCGGAGTGGACTGGGACCGGTTGAGGAAACCGGGCAGGTCTGGTTCAGCCGCACTGGAGGGACGGGTGTCCGGCTGAGAATCGTCCCGACCGTCACGTTCCAGCTGCTGTACTGCTTCCTTATTATTAGCCATGAGCGGGCAGATTCTGCACTGGAAACGTCAGCCGCCATCCCGCCAGCACCTGGATCGCGCCGCCGCTAAGAGAAGCCTTTCCTTATCAATCCGCTCCCAGGTTCCTGCTCTTCGATCACGACCAAAAATACGGCCTGGAAGTACCCGCAGCCCTTGCCTCCCTACAAATCACGGGGGTGCAAACCTCGATCCAAAGGCCCTGGCAAAAAGGGGGTGGCCGAACGCTGGGTCGGCAGCCGCCGACGCGATCTGCTCGACCATATCATCGCCCTGAACGAGCGCCATCTCAATCGGCTTCTCTCCGCGTATACGTCTTATGTGGGCGGCTTGCACCATCGCTACGACCGGCGCGGCCTGAGATCCGCCGATTTTCCACTGGCTTACACGTCTTGGGCGAGTGTCGCATCTTAAGCCATTAATAAGGAGCAGCTGGCTCCGACTCAGCATCTGCGCCCACGGACTCAACCCATCTCGTGTCTCCTCAGGACCACCTTCGAGCTGCACTTTTAATTTGGCGAGCTACAGGATCAAAAGGAGGCAAGATTCGCGCCCAACGGCTTACCGCAGAACAGAGAAAAGAGATCGCACGAAAGGCGGTTAGGGCGAGCTGGGCGAAAGCCAGAGGCGAGGAAAAGCGCAAGGAAGCCACGTAGATTCGTCAAACTTCCAGCTTTGAATGTAACACGCGAGCGACACCGCGACCTAAAAACGTGTTCCCGCTACGGTTTAGGACACGCAAGGTTGCGGTCGCGTTCAGAAGATGATCTTCAACGCGAACTGGACGTTGAAGGGTTCGCCAGCACCTAGTCCCGGAGCATCCGGCTGGTGCAGGGTACTGGTGATCACGCCGAACGACCCAGGGCCATCGGTTATCCTCGTCGCCGCAGGAGCCTGCGTGGCCACAGGAGAGTCGCCACCCGGCGGAGCCAGGTTGAGGATGTTAAACAGGTTGAACATCTCAACTCGGAATTGCGCGGAGACTTTTTCCGTGATGGCCGTGTTCTTGATGAGCGAGAAATCGAACGTCTTGAAACGCGGTCCAAGGAACTCGTTGCGGCGGGTATTGCCGAAGGTACCGTCGGCATTACTGACAAACGCGTTCGGGTTAATCCATTGCACGCCATTGGTCAACAGTCCCGGGGGATTCGTTGGCTGAACGATGCCACTGAACGGGTCACCCACGAGGTTTGCCCGATCCAAACTGTTTCCCGTGTGGCTGCCGGTGGTAGTGCTACCCAGGCCGGAATAAACCGTGAAGGGGAAGCCGCTGTTGTAGGCAACCAGACCGCTAACCTCCCACCCCTTGGTCAGCCTGGGGAGGGAGTGGCCGAATTGGGGTATGTCATACAGCACATACCCACTGACGTTGTGCCGGGCATCGAAATCGGCATTCCCGTAGTCGCGTTTGAGGTTGTTGTTATCCGTGGGGCGATTGTTGCGCGGGGTGGACAGATCATCGAGAGCATGGCTCCAGGTGTAAGCCAGTTGTCCCGACAAGCCGTGCCACGAGGTGGTTCGCAGCAAAGTCTGCAGCGAGTTGTAATTGGAGTCGCCGATGCTAGAAATCTGAGTGATCCCAGCCAAGTTCGGGAAATCGGCATTGAAAGGACGGGCGGCCTGGAAGTCCGCGTATGGGGTGGGACTGGGCGGAGGAAGGTTGATGTTACGGTCGACTATAAGCTTGCGGCCCTGACTTCCTACATATCCCACCTGGAACAATACGTTCGATGTTAATTGCCGCTGCACATTCAAGCTGTAGTTCTGCACGTAAGGTGAGCGTAGCCGCTGATCGATACCATACGCCGTGAACGGGGGCTGCGGCGTGACGCTGCCGAAGATAGGCGCCGCTCCGTTTGGATCGACCGTTATATTGGCTGGGTTAGAGAGGTCGAAGACCGGGTTCAGGTTTGCCGGTCCGGGATTCCTGGATACGCCTCGGCCGCCGGGCCGGGCGCGGTTGTCGATGATCAGATTTCCGTTGGGAATATCGTAGTACACGCCCCAGGCACCGCGGATCACGGTCTTGCCGCCACGCTGGGGAGTAAAGGCGAAGCCCAGGCGGGGAGCGAAATTGTTCCGGTCCTTGGCGTACAAACTGTCGATGGGCGAGCCTTGCTGCCCCGGGTATGCCAGTCCATTGAAGAGGGAAGTTGCGCCCGGGAGAAAGGTTGAAATCGTGTGCGTTGGGTCATACATCGGCCCGTTGAACTCGTAGCGCAGCCCGAGCGTTAGGTTAAGGCGAGGCGAAACTTGCCAGTTGTCTTGGCCATAACCGTAAGACGAATTGACGTAGTAGTTGCGCCGCGGGTCGCCGGTTGCAATGCCTCCGTTTGTGGGAGCGATGAAACCGGCCAGAAAATCCGCCAACGACTCCTCGGGGGTAGGCGCTCCCGATGTGGGCGCCCATGGTCCGACCGTCCCGTCGAAAAGGAAAGCACCGCGCGTATTCCGCAAATAATGGACAAACAACTTTGCGCGGCGGAATTCGCCGCCGAATTTCAGGTTATGGCCGCCGAAGGTGTAGCTGAGGTCATCGGTAATATGCCAGGTGGTGTCGGTCCGGCCCAGGCCAGGGGTTTCACCTACACCCCCATGCGTGAAGCCGTTGATTTCGATGTTTGGTGAACCAAAGTTCTCCGGGCCAACTCCAGTGTTGAACCCCCAGGAGGGCGGATTCTGATCGTGGCGAGCGTCGTCGAAGTTCTGCAGGAAATAATTCACCCCGAAGAGGGCCTGATTGACCATTCTGGGCGTGAGGGTGCTGCTCAGCACTGCGGCCCAGTTCTCCTGGCGGCTGGGAACGGATTGGAAATATTCGCCGTAAACCGAGCCGGCGTATGCGGTGGCGTCCCCGCTGCCGATAAAGCTGCGCAGGAAGAAACGCTGCTTGGAGGTGATCGCCCAATCTATCTTGGCAATCCCGTTGTTGCTCCTGTAATTGTTAGGATCGGTGCTGCTGAAGTTCGGTGACGTTCCCGGGGCGCTGGTGATCGAACTGGGCCAAAGATTGTTCAAAGTAGCAACCATTACCGGGTTGACCGGGACGTTATTGGCGTTCAGGAGCGCGGTAGCCTGGGCCACCCAAGCCGCCGAGGGAACGGTGGCCTGGATAGCGTTGCCCGCGATGAACCGCTGGCCCTCCATGGTGAGGAAGAAGAACGCCTTATCCTTGACGATGGGTCCTCCGAGAGAGAATCCGAAGTTGTGGTTGCGCAGCTTGCTGGGCGCGTTCGGAGGATTAAACGGATTGGGCTTCGCGACCGCATCATTTCTATGAAAGTAATACGCACTGCCATGCAACGCGTTGGTGCCCGATTTGATCACCACGTTCACCATGGAACCTGGGTTACGCCCATAGTCGGCACCCCCGACACTTTGCTGATTGAATTCCTCGACCGCGTCTATGGGCAACAGCACGCCGGCTAGTCCGGAGATACTTCCTTGGTTTACCGCTTCCGAGTTGTGCCAGAAGTCATTGTTGTCCACGCCATCAATTTGCCAGTTGTTCTGATTGGCACGGTTGCCGTTCTGGGACGACTGTATGTTGTACCCCGGAGTAAGTTGCAGCAACTGACGGTAGTCCCTGCCGTTCAAGGGGGCATCCTGGATCTCACGGGTCGACACTACCGCATTGAGGGCGCTCTGATGGGTCTCCAGTGTTGCCGCCGCAGCGGCGATCTCTATGGTCATCATCTCCTTTGCGATGGAAAGATCAACGGGGAGGCTAGTGGTCTTGCCCACTTCCACTTTCACCTCTTGGATGCGCTGGGTCGCGAAGCCACTCTGGCTGACCGTGACAGTATAGGTGCCAGGCGGCAGGTCGGAGAAGGCGAAAAGTCCCGCATTGGTGGTAACCATACTCCGGGTGAGGCCAGTGCCCACCTGTTCGAGCTTTACCGTGGCCCCCGTCACGATCGCGCCCGCCGGGTCCACAACCGTGCCAGAGATTGTGCCACGGGAAGTCTGGGCCAGGGCGGGGGTGGCAAACAGCAACGAGACGTTAAGCAGCAAACCGAAAATGAGAGGAGTCGCGCGCATCTTGTACCTCCAGACGATCGCCAGCGTCAATACGTCATCAGAAAGGTTAGGCGGTTAATACCCGGCGAGTGTCGAAAGTCTAGTACACCGTTTACTGAACCTCTGTCAAGCTAAATGGTGCTGCCGGTAGTGGCTGAACTTAGCGAAATTCCGCCACTACCAGTGCTGCTGACACTTTAAGCTGATCACAGAAGCGCAGCCGTGTCCCTAAGGCAAGCTGGTTCAGGCAACCCGGTTGTCAGAGCCCACAATTGCATCGACAACTTGCGCGAAGAGGTGCGCAAAGAAATGCGGGAAAGGGTGAGCAAAGTGAATCTCTCGCACATGGTGAAGTCTGGAAACGCCGGTGGCACGTCAAATCGTTCCTAAAATAGCCGAAGCGCTGAGAATCTGCCGCGATGCCGGAATCAAAATCATCTACACGGCGTATGTGCACCGCCGTGATGGCTGCGACAGACTGTCGACAAACGACTGGCGGCTTGA
>Ga0075424_100005726_pt1 | contig 11919 bp, 9 predicted proteins | sample SoiMethybrSBSTD3_FD_75301 | JGI IMG/M metagenome (GOLD analysis project Ga0075424, IMG submission 75301) | Bulk soil microbial communities from a Populus tree surrounding site in Tennessee, USA - Soil MetaG P. TD hybrid SBSTD3 | ecosystem: Environmental > Terrestrial > Soil > Tree plantation... | reverse complement strand
CGGACACATAGGTAACAACGATTACCGGAGACATAGGTAACACTTTTACGGGTGTGGAGGATGGCCCATGCCCTGGAAAGAGGTTACCGCAGTGAACGAACGAATGGAGTTTGTGGCTCGGCTGAAGGCAGGCGAGCGGATGTCGGATTTGTGCCGCGAATTTGGAATCTCGCGCAAGACCGGCTACAAATTTGAGCAGCGCTACGAAGAGCACGGGCCGAAGGGACTTTATGATTTTTCGCGACGGCCGCGACGGCTCGCGCGCCAGATATCGCCGGGAATTCAAACGGCGATTCTGGAGCTGAAACGGGAGAAACCGACATGGGGAGCAGCGAAGGTCCACGAGGTGCTGCAACGCCAACATCCGGAGATGGAATTGCCGGTTCGGAGCACGATTCACGATCTGCTGGATCGCTACGGACTGGTTAAGAAGCGAACCAAACGGCGGCGCTATCATGCCTATCCCACGCTTCGAGAAGAAGACATCCAAGCCCCGAATCAGTTGTGGTGCGCCGACTTCAAGGGGCAGTTCCGCATGGGAAATGCAAAGTACTGCTATCCCCTCACCGTTACCGACTTTTATAGCCGTTATGTGCTGGGCTGTGAAGCGATGGAGAGCACCCAGTCGGAGAGCGCCAAGCAGGGTTTCGAATGGATCTTCCGAGAGTATGGCTTGCCGACACGGCTTCGCACCGATAACGGCAGTCCGTTCTCGTCGCGCTCGGTCCAGGGGTTGAGTACGCTGTCGGTCTGGTGGATGCGATTGGGGATTCAGGTGGAACGCATCGAACCGGGCCAGCCCCAACAAAACGGTCGCCATGAGCGCATGCACCGCACCCTTAAAGAAGAAATTCTTCCGAGAGCGGCGAAGAATCTGCTGGCCCAGCAAGAACAGCTGGATCGGTTTCGAGAAGACTTCAACGAGCGTCGACCGCATGAAGCGCTGAAAATGAAGTGTCCGGCTGACCTCTACAAGACATCCCTAAAGCGCTATCCCGAGAGTCTGCCCGAACCCGTCTATCCTCATCACGACCTGGTTCGAGTCGTTCATGGCTGCGGGACCGTCAACTTCCGCGGACAAAAGAATTTTTTCATCAGCCGCGCCTTGATCGACCAACCCATCGGCTTTGAAGAGGAACAAGATGGCATTTGGAGAATCAATTTTATGGATCTGGATCTCGGTTTCCTCGACGAAGAAACCATGAAATTCAGTCCAATTTCACCGGAGGACTCCGATCACCGGTTGCGAAAACGGGATCGGGAACATTCTTCGAAGGTAGGGGAACAACACGCTTAACGGAGAATCGTCACTTACACAAAAATCCGGACTGTTCTCGATCAACGCGCTCTTCGCCATTCAGAGTGCGTTAGCTAAAATTGTGTTACCCATGTCTCCGGTAAAAAGTGTTACCTATGTCTCCGAACGCACACCACCATAAGGATATTCCAGTGCGATTGGCGATTGCTGATCGCTGAATGAGGAAAGGAACTCGTTTTATGCCCGCACCTCGGGCCTGGTACGGCGCCACTTTTCGGATTTTTTCGGATTTCGGATTTGTAATGGCGTGCCCTACTATACGTGAATGGAAGTACGGCTTTTCTATAACTCGCTTCGCCCCGGCGTGGGCATGAAACCTCATCGTGAGGGGTTGCGGCCACTCCTGCCTCAACACGCGCGGCACTGTCCGGTTTTGGAGGCCGGCAGCGCCCTTGGATTCCTCGTCTATCCTCCACTCACGGAGAAGGAATCCTTTCACATCGAATTCCAGGGAGAGGGACGCTACCAATTTACCTATTTGTTGAGGACACCAACAGGAGACTTCGAACCGATGGTCTCCGTCACGATTGTGCTTCCAGCGGGCAGCATAGGAATGATGAAGGAAGATGTTTTAATCCTTAGCAGGAAGACGAGTATGAATCGAAGTGATGCGCTGCGTCTCATGAGGGCGTTCATCGTTCCCGAGGATTTGGCTACTCCTCCGGGAGCGATCGCATTGCGAGGTGCGACAAATTTTCGGACACCGCAAGGATGGGACACTATCTACACACCGGTCTTCAACATGATCGATCGGCCTGTCGCCCCGATGCTCGTGGTACGTGTCGAGACGGATTGGTATGCCCACGAAACGGAATTTCGCTATGTGCTGCAGCCAGGCGAAGGGATCTCCGCAGCCCACAATATGCCGATCGGTCAGGTCGTCTTCGTGCCGCGTGAGGAGATTACGATGCGCGATTGTACGAACGAGGAGTTAGAAGAAATCCGCCGCTCCAAAGAGGAGTTCGTGCGGGAAAAAGAGACCGAAAAAATAATGACGCCGCACGGCCTGAGCTACAGTCCTCACTATATCCGGCAAAGCCGTTCTCAAAAGCCATAGCGCCATTCCCATCGGGTGAGAATTGGAATTGAAAGTTGAGAATTGGGAATTGGCCGCCTGCCGATTCGCATTCCACCCTATAAATCCGATCGATTAATGCAAAAGGATCTTACAAATCGGCGACCGGCGAGTGCTGATTGCGGTGGGGGCTCATCGTTGGTGTTTTCGTCCTACTGATTCGCGTTTGTTCCTTTTACTCGTCCAAGCCACTCCACAAGGCGTTCCAGATCTTCGTTCGTGATGTTCGCTCCGCGCGCTTTCATCTGAACTGCGATGACGCGCCATTCGTCGGGGCTATATCTCGCCTTCATCACCCGGTCTATGCCATGGCAAGATACGCACGATCTGTTGAGAACAAGCGTGGCCTCTGGATCCGAAAAGAATTCGGTGATCTCGGGAGGCACATAGGTTCTCGGGAACGGTGTTGATGTTGGACCGAACTTGGAAACAAGCCAATCGAGGAGAACATTTTGATCCTGCTCGGAAAGGACAGGGGTTCCTTCTGCCAGCGGCGATTTATGCTTCGTCTCCAGCATCGACTGCCATCCTTTTTTGTCCAGAGCGAAAAAAGCGTAATCATCGATGCCGTGGCACTGGACGCAGTTCTTGCGGATGACTTGCCACACTGGACCGTCAGGCCGGTCTACCTTTGGCCGCGTGGCACCACGGTTATTCTGTGCAGCGACGGGCACACTGAGAGACGCACTCAACGCGGCGATGAGGACGAAAAGAACAGACCACATCGCCGCTTTCTCAAAGATCGATTTCATTCTGAAGTTCTCCATCAAGCAAATCCGGGCAAGCGTCCCGTACTGTCACCGAGAGTGTCTCGGTGGATCCCATAAAGATCGAGAAGGCTCAGCAACATGTTCGAGCATCTCTGCACATTGTCGGGAAAGACAATGTGACGATTCCCTTTGAAAGTACCATCCACTGCTCCGATGAGTTCAACAGGCACTTTTTCGTGTGCATGGCGATGCGAGTTGCCCATGTTGGTTCCCTTGTAGATCAGCACGTGGTCGAGAATGCTGCCGTCGCCATCGGGAGTGTTGTGCAATTTTTCGACAAACTTCGCCAGATTCTGTACGTGGTAACGATTGATCTTGGCATATTGCGCAATGTTTTCCGGTTTGTCGCCATGGTGCGATGACCCGTGCCAGCCGCCATTGAAACCGGACTCAGGGAAGCTTTGACCTGTCAGATCGCGACCTAACATGAAGGTGATCGAGCGTGTAATGTCTCCTTCGAAAGCGAGCCCCATAAGGTCATACATCAAGCCGTAATGGACATGCTTGCTCTCCGGCAAGCCAAACGGAACTTCGCCACTCGGCTCCTTTACGGAATTCGTCATGGCGATCTTGATGCGGCGTTCTATCTCCCGGACATTCTCGGTATACGTGTCGAGTCTGGCTTTGTCGCCGGCCCCAAGGTCTTTCTTCAGGAGAGAAAGGTCATGCGTGACCGAATCCAGAATGCTCGCATTCTGCTTTCGTCCAAGAGTTCGTTCTTCCGGGCTGGTTCCGTCGCCGAATAGCCTTTCGAAGGCAACGCGGGGATTGACCTCCGTCGGAAGCGGTTGCGTGGGTGTGGGCCATGAAACGCAGTTCGAGTAAGCGCAGCTATAACCAAAATTGCAACTGCCGAAATTGCCGGTGTCCTCGACGCCAAGTTGCAGCGAGGACAATATGGTGTCTTCGCCCCATTTCTGCGCGATCAACTGGTCGACCGTCGGACCCAAATACGGACTGACCGCATTTCTGCGTGGACGCGCTCCGGAGAAAATGCATGCACCACGCGCATGGTCGCCGGCAGGTTCTTCGGCCGTGGGCGCAGCCGCGGTGGCATCAAGGCCAGTGATGAGAACTATGCGGTCACGGAAAGGCTCCAAGGGTTTTGTGATAAAGGAAAACTCGAAATCTTTGCCTTCCTGGAGGGGACTCCAATACCCCGGCGCCGCGCCATGCGGGTGCCAGATTCCGACGAAGCGCCTGACCTTATCAGAGCTTGCCGCCGTTTCGCGCAGAGGCGTCTGAGCCGGCAACATTGCCTCCAACAGTGGTAGAGCCATGGTGGCGCCCACGCCCCTTAAAAACATGCGGCGAGGAATGTGTTTCTTCGTTATGAACATTTGTCTGGCCTCCTAGTTCGCACTCTCATCCATTTTTACTCTCATCTGGAATGGGGGACTCTTCACGATTCCCAACACAATCGATGAGAACTTGTCTTGATTCTTATCTGCATCGCGCACGATCGAGCGGATGACAGGCATGTCAAAGTACTCAACCCCTCGTCCCAGCGCATATGTCATCATCTTTTCCGTCATGTTTCGGACAAACGCAGGCGAGTATCGAAGTAGCGCTCGCCTCAGCTCCACCGGTCCATTGACCTTGGTGCCGTCCCAGAGATCAGCCGACGGGTCGATAGGAGTTCCGCCGTCTCCCCCTTGTTTGGTTCGCCAGGTTGCATCTGCATCAAAATTTTCAAGCGGAAAACCGATGTTGTCCATAAGCTTGTGGCAGCTCGCGCAGGGCTCATTTTTGCGATGAAGCGTCATCTGTTCGCGTAACGTCAGGACCTTGGTAGATCCTGCTGTCGAGTCTTCCAGAGGTGGGACGTTGGGTGGTGGCTCTGGTGCCGCTGTACCTAGAATGTTTTCAAGAACCCAAACGCCTCGCTTCACGGGCGACGTCCTAAAATTCTGAACCCAAGTGATGGACAAGAAGCTTCCTTGACCCAACAGCCCGCGACGATAGTCCAAGTCCGGTCCAAGAGCAACTCGACGGAAGTGGGCTCCATACACACCGGGGATCCCGTAGTGCCTGGCGAGCCGCTCATTAAGAAAGGTGTAGTCCGCCGTTAAGAGATCAACAATATTGCGGTCCTCGCGCATGATGCTCTCAAAGAGCATTTCCGTTTCAGTCCCGAAGTCCTTGCGCAATTCGTCGTCCCAGTTCGGATAAAACTTTCCATCTGGAGACGTCACCGGCAAATTCCGCAGGTAAAGCACCTGACCGGCGAAATTTTCCACGAGGGCCTTAGATCGAGGATCAGCAAGCATGCGCCGCACCTGCTGTTCGAGTACAACAGGACTGCTCAGCTTGCCTTGCGTCGCGAGGTTGATCAGTTGGTCGTCTGGAATGCTGCTCCACAGGAAGAACGACAAACGCGAAGCGAGTTCGAGATCCGTGATGCGGTAAGGTTTGCCGCTCACCATGTTGGCAGGCTCTCTTTCGGCCCGAACCAGAAACTGTGGGCTTGCCAGGAGGCGGCGCAGCGCCAATTCGATACCATCCTCAAACCTGCCCAGCTTGCGTCCCTCTTCGTAAAAGCCCATCAGCGATTCCATATCCTGTTCGTTGACGGGCCGCCGATATGCTTTGCGCGCAATCGTCGTGAGGATTTGCCTCGCACACGCGGGCTCCTGCGCCGCATTCGCGGGCTTGCAGATAAGAACCTTGCGAAGGCTTCGTGAGTCCTCAGGACGCTGCGGAATAAACGGTCCGGAAATTCGGAAGAAGCCGATTACCGGATAGTACTGCAGCTGAGCGATGCTGTTGTTGTCGAGCGACTTTCGTTCGTATTCCTTCACGATGTTCAGGCTGGGCCGATAATTCGTTTCCAGGAAAGTGGCGCCGACCACGTGCGAGCCCGCTTTAACAGGAACCGTTACGTCGATGGAGCCGTCGTTTTCCCCCGACATTCCCTGAGTCAATCCCACGCCTGAATAATCGACGATCTTCACTCTCTCGCCATCGATCAAAAACTCGATTTTTTCGTTGGGAACATAGGTGCCGACACCGAAGTTCTGAACCGAAAACTTGTATTCCCCGTCTGCTGGAAAGTTATGACGAACGAGCATTCCGCCGCGAGTTCCGAGTGGGAGACCCTCAATGTGATGGGTTTGCCCGACATCGCCCGGCGCAATATAGCTAGCTTCCGTAGGGGCCTTCCAATAGCCCACCGCCATGCGCGCAAGCCTGGTAGCTGCCGTTGTATACGCTTCTAAAAGCGTCGGAGATATCGTTAACGAACCGGCAACGTTGTCAAAGCCTCTGGCAGAATCATCTGGCGGAAGAAACTTTGCCGGATCGATCTCAATATCCAAAAGGTCTCGAATCACATTGGCGTATTCAGACCGATTCAGCCGATGAAGCACGACGTAACCGGGGGTCATGCCACGTGACGCCGCCTTGCGATCGATTTCAGTTTCGAGCCAATCTCGCAGTCCTTCGTATTCGTTAAGGGGTGGGCGCCGCATGCCTGGAGGAGGCATGACACCCGCGCGAAGTTTGCGGATGACCTTTTCCCACAACTCCGGGTGATCACCCACAGTTGTCAGATCGAGCTTCTCGAGTGTCAGATTCGCTCTTTTGGTTCTGTCGCTATGACACGTAACGCAATACTGATCGAGAACCGCGCGTTGGGCCGTCACAGATGCAGCAGTTGGAACAGCCGTACTGCCGGTTTGCGTCGCGCTGCTGCGGATGGGTGCAGGTGCCGCAGTCGTTGGCGCTGTCGTCGCAGGCGCACCGGTCGCCGCCGGACTTTTCGCCGGTGTCGATGAGCCGGTCTGTTGTTGAGGGGCTGCCGTTTTCGTTTGACCGAAGACGAAGGCAGCAAGCAGCACTGCCACAAAACCCAAGAAGAACGTCTTCTTCATTAATTGCTCCGCCGAATTCGTTGTCGTCTTGTGATTAAGCACTTATCTCACGACAACCGGCAGATGGCCAAGCAATTTCATGCTATCTTCCGATAATCTTTTGCGGGATGATTTTTCGGATTTTCATTGTCAATTGATTCACCTCTGTAGTAGAGATTACCCAAACATTAATCCCGCAATAACGGCTGAGGAGACAACCAAAATGTCGATCACACGAGTAATCGGTGGCTGTTACGCGTTAACGCTGCTGCTGTTCACGCAAAGCTTCGCAGCGGGGAGCAGTGATATAGCAGACGCGGCAATGAATAGAAATAAGGATGCCGTACGCTCTCTGCTCTTGAAGAAGGCCGATGTGAATGCGACGCAAGTTGATGGTACAACGGCGTTGCACTGGGCCGTTCGCGCCGATGATCTGGAAACTGCCGAACTGCTGATTCGTGCGGGAGCCAATGTTTCCGCCGCTAACCGCGAAGGTGTCACGCCGATGCAGTTGGCAGCGATTAACGGCAATGCTGCCATGATCGAGAAACTTCTAAAGGCAGGAGCCAACCCCAACGCCTCGCTGTCGAAGTTCGGTGATACGCCGTTAATGCTTGCTGCGCGGACAGGGAAAGTCGATGCCGTGAAGGTTCTCGTCAACAACGGAGCTGAAGTAAACGCCGTAGAGACTTGGGGAGGCACGACGCCGTTGATGTGGGCGGTTTCCGAGCGCAATCTGGAGACCGCGAAGATCCTGATCGCACATGGAGCGAATGTTAACGCCCGATCGTATTTTGTTCCTTCGGCACATGGTCGCGGTTTTGAAGGCGCCGTGCCCGAACCTCCGAAGCCGAGCCACGCAGTGGAAGAACTGGCGGGCGGGTGGCTGACGCCTTTGATGTTCGCGTCGCGTGAAGGTGACCTCGAAATGGCCAAAACTCTGATCGCGGGGGGTGCTGAACTTAATGCAATCGCCGGCGATGGGAAAGACGCGCTTGGCCTCGCGATTTTTAATGGTCAATACGAACTGGCATCGTTCTTGATCGACAACCACGTAGATGTGAATCACGCCGATGCTCAGCGATTTACACCTTTATTCTGGGCAGTCGATCGCCGCAACATGGAATTGGGGACGAATGGTTTTCCGTGGACGGTTACGACAGATCCTCTTCCGTTGATCAAGAAACTCCTGGATGCCGGTGCCAACCCGAATGCCGTCGTCAATAACACTCCGCGTGGCCGCAACCGAAACGCTTCACCTCGGATCGTGTTTGCGTCGGCGTTGCATCGCGCGGCGTTCGCCGGCGATCTCGAATTGTCGAAGCTTCTTTTGGAGCATGGCGCGGACCCCCACGTAGTGTCGAGCGATAGAGAGTCCATGCTGGAGGCGGCGGCGGGGCTCGCTCTCATCCCCGGCTATCAGGCCAGCCATCCTAACGCAGAAAGAGTCGAACTCAGCAAACTGCTCGTGGAACTGGGAGAAGATGTCAACTGGGCGGATGCTTATGGTATTACGCCGCTAATGGCAGCCGCGAACTTGGGAAATACACCTCTCGTTCAGTACCTCGTCGACAAGGGAGCGGACCTGGGAGCGTATGACTTGGGCAAACGACTCGATGGTGCATTTATGGCAAGCGTCGAGCCGCTCATGCCGGTGGACTATGCGATAGGCGTTGGGACATTTCTGCCGAACAATTCTGTGGAATACCACGCAGAGACGTCCGAATTAATGCTCCGACTGATGAAGGAAAAGGGGATCAAGCACACCACGTCCGAATGCACATTGCGGGGATTCACGTGCTCGATTGCGAATGTTGATCCTAAAACTGCCACCCCCGCCGAGATCGTGAAAATTCGGCGACTCGCAACTGGAAATCAGCTGACTGGTATAACCGGCGGCCTCTCCGTTCAAGAAAAAGAGCAAGAGAAAGAGAAAGACAAGAAATAGGAATAGGGAATTAAGTAGCCACAAAAGGCACAAAACGGAATCACCGTTTTGTGCCTTTTGTACTTTTTGTGGCTATTCTTCACAACTCGGATCAAGCATTTCCATCGCAGTCAAACTGATCCGCTCGGCATTGGGCTGCCGGACTAAGAAGCCTTTGGCTTGCATCTTATGTCCGTTGTGTGCCGATGGCGAGAAATCGGGAATCGCCTCCATATCAGCGAGACGGAACGTAAGAGTACCAAGCTTCCTTGCGGACGAAGCTTTAAGCTCCGCCGGAGTCGAGGCCTTGCCTTCCGGAGTTCGCGCCGGTTCGGTGGCATGAGATAGAACCCAAAGGCCGTCGCCCGCCGGGGACAGGCAACCCATGCTTGTCACGTGTGACCCGTCTGGCACGGGTTGCGGCCCGTTCAACCCAACGAGCGTAACATTGCTGAGCGCGCCAGTTGAGAGTTCGCTTTCACCCACTCGATAATCATTCATCTTCAAAATGTACGTAAGGATGTCGAGATATTCATTATCAGGTATGGGTTTGGCATTCGCCGGTCGCCCAAACGGCATTCTCTGCCGGATGAACTCGTATAACGGATCAAGCGTTCCTTCACGCCATCGTTCGATGAAACGATTGCCGGTAAGCTGGGGCGCCGAGACACCCTGCAAGGCGGCGCCGTGGCAAGAACTACAGACGGACGTGTAGAAATCGCGGCCACGCGCAGCTTGCGTTTCGGAGTAGACACCGTCGAGAACTGTCTTCGCCGCTTGAGCAGCGTATAAAGGGGAGTGGAACACAAGAAGCACAGAGAGCACAAAAAGTCTGGCTTTTGCGCTTCCTGTGCTTGTTGTGTTCGGATCCCCCTGCATTAGCGTTTGACGCTTTGCAGCATGGGAGCCGTGGCGGAGTAGTTTTCGAGAGCGATCGTCTTCGCCTCCTTATCGACCGCAATTTTGGCCGTCAATGACGTTTTGCCTTCGCCTACGCCTTTCGGGTCCAAACGAATCTCGATGACTGTGAATTCGTAATCAGTCGGCGTGGAAGCGGCCGCGAGTTTCCATGAAGGCGTGGAGCCGCCGAGGCGTCGATCGGTGGCCAGGATAATGCGATCGCCGCCATCGGACGAAGGGACCCGATACGCATACTTGATCGAATATCCCGTCACTTCGTTGGTCCAAATGTAGCCTAGGGTTGGCGCCTTACCGATTGCAGTGGTTAAGGAAGCGATAGGATTCGGCGGTGCGGGTGCCCCCGCTGCATCGCCTCGACCACCTCGCCCGCCACGGCCTCCGCGTCCCGTATTAATGTCAGCCAATGCCGGATCGGGTGCCACATCATCGGCCTGGGCTGCATCCCCTCGTCCACCTCGTCCGCCACCTCGTCCGCCACGACCACCACCAGCCGCCGCGCCGGGCGGAGGTGCGGTCGGATTCATCGCTTCGAGAAGGGAATTCCGTTCTTCATCCGACGACCAGCGGAGAAGATTGATCTTCACCGGCGTGCCCGATTCGGTGACGTTTGCAGACTTTGCCGTCAGATTTATGGCACCTGTTTCAGGCGCTTGCTTTTGCCCGGCCGGAGGGGCCTGCTGGGCCAACGCCGTCGTCAAACAGAATGCAGTTGTTAGCGCAAAGATGGTTAATTTCATAAATTTTGTTCAAGTAATGGTTAATCGACCTTATATAAGACGAATTTTCACACTTGCCAACCAAAAACTTTTTCCTAAGAAACCTTCTGCTATCGAAGTTGTCCATTGTGAAGGCGGATGCAAGCTTCAGAGCTCCCCAGGGAGCCCGCCCAGATCGGACGAAGCGTGACTGATAGGACCGAGTCCCAATGGATTGTCGATGCCTTGGATCTATATGAAGACGCTTTGATCCGTTATGCAACATGGGTGCTTCGAGACTCCGAACTCGCCAGAGAGGTCGTTCAGGAAACGTTCCTCCGATTGTGCCGCGAAGAGCAGACGAAAGTTGGCGGGTACGTTGCTCAATGGCTATTTACGGTGTGCCGCAATCTCGCCTTCGACACGCGTAAAAGAGAGGCCCGAATGACTCCACTTGAAAATGCCGAAATCGGTGTGAATTCAGATGCGGAGAAGAAAGAAGCCGTTGGCGAGATCTTCCGGCTTGTGGAAAGCCTTCCGAAGAACCAACGTGAAGTCGTCTATCTCAAGTTTCAGTGTGATCTCAGTTACAAGGAGATCAGCGAAATCACAAAGCTATCGGTCAGTAACGTTGGTTTTCTGCTACACACCGCGTTGCGAACGGTTCGTAAGCAAGTGCTTTCGGAATCTCGAAGGAGGAATCCATGACACGCATCAATCCCGACGATCCCAAATGGACGGCTTACGTTCTAGGTGAGCTTGACGATGCGGAGCGTGCTGCGATCGATCGCGAGCTCGAGATTTCGGAAGAAGCACGAGCGCTTGTGGAAGAGCTGCGCTTCGCCATGGACTTGATGAAGACCGAATTGCGCGAAGCAGTGAAAGTGGTGCCTCTAACGCAAGAGCAGAGAGAAACGATCCGTGCGTCGGCTGGTGCTGCGATGACTACTCCCCGTCGCCGCTGGTTTGCGGCTCGGCCGAGCATGTGGATGACGGGGCTGGCTGCAGCGAGTGTTGCTGCGATCGTGCTTGTTGCGGTGGTCGGACCGCGGCGCGCGCAAGACGTACGGTTTCTTGGAGGCCCGGTCGCCGAACTGCGTCCGGCGGAACAGCAGAATGCTGAAGCGGCCACCGCAGGCCCTGTCCAACCGAGTGCGGATCTTGGACTGCGGTATCAGCATCCCGGCACACCGCCGGAAGCACTGCGGACAGAAGAAGCAAAAGTTGCTGGTACGGCGACGAAAGAAACAACCGCGATAAATGAAACGCCCTCGCCGGTGCCGCTTGAGGGTGAGGTGAGGCAATCCGCAGAGTCCACCGAGCGTCAGCAATATAAAAATCTAAAGGACGAAACGACCGCAG
>Ga0075424_100005724_pt1 | contig 11920 bp, 7 predicted proteins | sample SoiMethybrSBSTD3_FD_75301 | JGI IMG/M metagenome (GOLD analysis project Ga0075424, IMG submission 75301) | Bulk soil microbial communities from a Populus tree surrounding site in Tennessee, USA - Soil MetaG P. TD hybrid SBSTD3 | ecosystem: Environmental > Terrestrial > Soil > Tree plantation... | reverse complement strand
GTGCCGCGCCTCGCGGTCCGCAACACCAGCAATTCCTCGATGGCGGTGGATTTCTCGGACGTGGATCGGGACGGCAACGTGGATATCCTGGTGGTCGACATGCTGGGTCGCGGCCCGCGTCGCAAGACCCAGGTCCCCACCCACACCCCGTTGCCCAAGCTGGTCGGACAGATCGACGACCGCCCCCAATGGCAGCGCAACACGCTGCTGTGGAATCGGGGGGACGGAACGTTCGCGCAGATCGCCGGCTACGCGGGAATCGAAGCGTCCGACTGGACGTGGGACGCGCTGTTCCTCGACGTCGACCTGGACGGGTACGAAGACGTCCTGGCGACCACGGGCCACCTGTGGGATGTGATGGACGCGGATACGTGGGAGCGGATTCGGGCGACGTTTACGGGGCTCGACTGGCGTCGCGAGCTCGCGTTGTTCCCGAAACTGGCCACGCAGAACGTGGCCTTTCGCAACAACGGAGACCTCACATTCAGCGATGCCGGCGCCAAGTGGGGGTTTGCCGGCGCGGATGCCATCTCGCACGGTATGGCGACCGCGGACCTGGATGGGGATGGGGCGCTGGATGTCGTGGTCAATCGCCTGGACGGTCCCGCCGCGGTATTCCAAAACCTCGCGAGCGCGCCCCGGGTGGCCGTGCGGCTCCGCGGCCGGGCACCCAACACGTCCGGGGCCGGCTCCAAGATCCGCGTGCTCGGGGGGCCGGTGCCGGTGCAGCAGAAGGAGGTCGTGCTGGGAGGGACGTACCTGTCGGGATCGGATCCGCTCTACACGTTCGCCACTGGCACGGCCCAGGATCTGACCATCGAGGTGGACTGGCGGAGAGGCGGACGCTCGGTAGTGCGCGGCGTGAAGCCGAATCGGGAGTACGAGATCACTGAGCCAACGGGCTCCCCGGGCTTGCCCCCGGGGTCAGTCGCGCCACCCCCGCGAGCCCAGCCGTGGTTTCGCGACCTATCAGCGCAGCTCGGTCACCGGCACGTCGAGACACCGTTCAATGACTGGGCTCGCCAGCCGCTCTTGCCCCAGGCGCTCAGCCAGCTCGGGCCGGGTGTCACCTGGTACGACGTGGACGGCGACGGTGCCGAGGATCTGTTGATCGGGTCGGGACGGGGCGGCACGTTGGCCTACTACCGTAACGAGCATGGCCGGCTCGCCCGGGTCGATCTCCACCTCGCCCCCGCGCGCTACGACGAGACGACCGTTCTGCCTCTTCCGGACGGCAAGGGCGGAACCACGCTACTCGTGGGGCAGTCCAACTACGAGTCGCAGACGCCATCCGAGGCCATCGCGGTGCCGTCGGTCATCGCGATCGCCCCGACCGGGGGAGGGGGCCACGTGACGCCGGTTGTGCCGGGCGACGTCGGGAGCGTGGGACCGCTCGCGGTGGCGGACGTGGACGGGGACGGCGCCCTGGACCTGTTCGTCGGCGGCCGGGTGGCGCCGGGTGTCTACCCTGCAGCCATGTCCTCGCGGCTGTTCCGGAACGAGCGCGGGCGGTTCGTCCTGGACACGGCCAACAGCCTCTTGTTCGCGAGCATCGGGCTGATTTCGGCGGCCGTCTTCTCCGATGTGAACGGGGATGGCTGGCCGGATCTGATCCTGGCGCCGGAATGGGGCTCGCTCCGGCTGTTCCTCAACGAGCACGGGCGCTTCCGTGAGGCCACCGCCGAGTACCAACTGGACCGCGTCATCGGCCGGTGGAACGGCGTGACCACGGGGGACTTGGACGGCGACGGCCGCCTCGACATCGTCGCGACCAGCTGGGGCCGCAACACGAAAGCTCGAGTGGATGCTGACCATCCCCTGCTGCTTTACTACGGGGACTTCACCGGGTCACGCCGTTGGGACGTGATCGAGGCACAGTACGACGACCGCCTGCGCGCTGTCGCTCCGCTTGCATCGTTGGGGCAATTGATGCCCGCGCTACCGGCGGTGCGCCTCAGCACGCGCACGTACGCCGCTTACGCCAATGCGACGCTCGAGCAAGTGCTCGGCCCCGCGTTCAGCGGAGCCAAACACCTCGAAGCGCGAACGCTGGACAATTACCTGTTTCTCAATCGCGGCGGCTCATTCGAGGCCAGGCCGCTCCCCGCCGAAGCACAGTTTGCGCCCGCGTTCTACGCGGGCGTGGCAGACCTGGACGGCGACGGCCATGAAGACGTGTTCTTGGCGCAGAATTTCTTCCCGACCGACCTCGCGACGCCCCGCTACGACGCGGGTCGCGGGCTGGTGCTGCGCGGCAGGGGCGACGGGACGCTCGAGCCGGTGCCGGGCCAAGTCTCCGGAATCCTGGTATACGGCGATCAGCGGGGCGCGGCCCTGGCGGACTATGACGGGGATGGGCGGGTCGATCTCGTGGTGTCGCAGAACGGTGCGGAGACGAAGCTGTTTCACAACGAGCGTGCCAGGCCGGGCCTGCGCGTGCGTCTGAACGACGGGCCGCTCAACCCGCGCGGGATCGGTGCCGTGCTACGCGTGGTGTACCAGGGATCCCGCGGGCCAGCGCGGGAAGTGCACGGCGGCTCAGGCTATTGGTCCGAGGACGGGGCTATCCAGGTGCTTGGGCTGGAGCAGGGGAAGCTGCCCCTCTCCGTGTGGGTCCGGTGGCCGGGTGGCAGCGAGACGGTCACGCCGCTGGCGCAGGGCCAGCGCGAGGTCACTATTCGCCACCTACCGGCACCGTAGCTAGTGGCAAACCGTCGTACTGATGAAGAGCGGTACGACGAAGCTTCCGGTGATCGAGAGCTCACCGAGGGGATCGGTATAGAGATCGGTCCGTTGCGACGTAAAGTGGAAATGTCCGCTCACGGCCTGACCGTTGGGAATCGAGACGATGCGTAACGCGCTCAGCGTGCCCCCCCGCCGCGAGTAGCTGATGATCCGGTTCTGCGCCGACCAGAACGCCCAGGGTCGCGGGGGCGAGCATTCAGCCACGAATCCATGCGAGCTGCTCAGGTCCTCGCCGGGGTTGAGGGAGTCGATCGCGAACGTCGTGTCGCCGCGGATCACCGAGTCTGGCAGGGTGATCTCGACGAGCTGCAACGTGGCGCCGGAGGGGGCGAACCTCCCGCGCAGCTGAAATGCCAGCTTGCCGCCGGTCGCCCGATAGTTCACGGCGACGGCAGGCCCACCGACGTGGCTGATCACCGTGCCGCCTACCGAGTAAAACATCTTGCCGCCCGTCGTGTCCGACAGGCTCATGACGTACACCGCTCCCGTGTCGGCGAGCGAGTCGGCGTGGACGATATAGCGACTCGGCCCGCCGGCGGTGGCGGTTGCCGTGATCTGGCCGGTCGCCGAGTCGATGCTGAACTGAGCATTGCTGGGCGCTGTAAACCACACGGCGGCCGCCGGCACCGGGGTCCGTTTCAGGACGGTCACCGGCACGCTCAGGGTGTCGCCGGGCAGGAGGTACATCGTGTCGAGGTGCAAGGTGATGTCGAGCGTGTCCGATACGACGATCAATGCGGGTCCGGTGAGGCCATGCGCGGACGCGGTGATCACCACGGAGCCCCGCCTCACGCCGGTGGCCGCTCCCGACTGCGCGTTGACCGTGGCGATCGTCGTGTCGGTGCTCGTCCAGACGACCGTCCCCGCCGGTTGGATATTGCCGTTCTCGTCGATGAAGGTGACCCGGTGCGCCAGCGTCCGGTCGCCGACGAACACCGAGTCGAGGACCGGCTGGACACTGATGGTTGGGATCCCATGCTGAACGTTGAGGTCGACGCAGGCGGCCAGCGCGGCCGCGCCAAGCAGGACGAGGGAGGATCGGTTCATACGTCGGGTTAACGCTACCTATGACGAGCGAGAACGGGAAGCCAAGCAGCACATAGATGACCAGGTTTCGAAGTAGTTGTGATGCGTGACACCGCGCGCGATCTCGCATTTTTTCGCGCCACGGTCGCCATGACAATTCCCGGACAGAGTTTGTCCGGTATCGTCCTCACGAAACGTTCCTTCCTGTAACATCGTTCATCTTGCGACGGTTCGCCACCGGCGGCAGCTTAGCCGGGCCGTCCCACTCCTCCCCTAACCCTAAGGAGAGTGGCATCATGCGTGACACGTCGTCTGCCCCCCGCTGGTCTCGCCCCTCCGCCGTCCCACCCGGACCGCGTTGCAGATGTAGTCGCCGGTAGGCCGTCCGAACTGGCCTACCGGATTGCTGCCGAACCGACTGACCGCGCCGCTCCGCGGGCGCCGCAGCGCGTGCCCGTGTCGGCCGAATCCCGTTCCAAGACCCTTTGGATGAGGACACGCTCTATGAACCTTCTTGACATTCGCCAATTGCCCGGCAGCGCGGCAGCGATCCTGCTGCTGGCGGGATTCGCCGCCGGGCCGCTGGAGGCCCAGCGCGGCAGCGTGACTGGGCAGGTCACAGACAAGTCGAACCAACAGGCGGTGACCGGCGCCTCGGTGCTGATCGCGGGAACCAGCCTGCAGGGACGCACCAATCGCGACGGGCGGTACACGATCACCAACGTGCCGGCCGGGCAGTATCAGGTGCAGGTCCGGCTGATCGGGTACGCGACCGCAACCAATGCAGTGAGCGTCCCCGCCGGCCAGGCGGTCACCGCGGACTTCGTGCTCACCCCGGCGGCTGTGCCGCTGGACGTCGTCATCGTGTCGGCGACGGGGCAGGAACAGCTCAAGCGCGAGAGCGGCAGCAACGTGGGAACGATCGACGCGTCCCAGGTCGCGCAAGTAGCGGGGCCCGTGAACGCAGCGGACCTGCTCAACTCACGGGTTCCCGGCGTGGAGGTAATGCAGAGCGGTGGGACGACGGGGACGGGGTCCCGCATCCGGATCCGCGGCGCGACCAGCCTGTCGCTCCGCAACGAACCGATCATCGTGGTGGACGGCGTTCGCGTGGACAACGTGCCAAACGCCGACGGCGGCCTCGGCGCCGCCGGCGGCCAGGCGCCGTCGCGTCTCAACGACTTGAACCCCGAGGATTGGGAGTCGGTCGAGGTGGTGAAAGGACCGTCCGCGGCGGCGTTGTATGGAACCGATGCGGCCAACGGCGTGATCCAGATCCGCACGAAGCAGGGAAGGCCGGGACCCACCAAGTGGACTGCCTTCACCGAAGGCGCGACGCTCAACGACCATGCCAACTGGCCCGCGAACTACGAGGGCAAGGACTCGACCGGCGCCTTCTGCATCCTCCCGTTCGTGGCCCTGGGGCTCTGCAACGGCCCCATCGCCAGCGTGGACAGCTTCAATCCACTGAAGCAGAACGGGCCGTTCCGGCAGGGCGTGCGCCAGCACTACGGCCTGTCCGCCTCCGGCGGCAACGAGATCACCACGTTCTATGTCTCGGGAGACTTCCAGCGCGAGAAGGGCATCTTTCGGTCCAACGATCTGAAGAAAACCAGCCTGCGCGCCAACCTGCGGAACCAGGTCAGCCGGCTGATGGACATCGGGATCACCACGGCATATGTCTCGAGCGATCTGGCTCTGCCTCAGAACGACAACAACAGCTTCGGCATCCTTCCCAGTGGCCTGCTCGGGTCGGCGGACAGCAGCAACAACGGCGGATATGGCTTCCTCACGCCGCAACAGGCCGAGAAAGTGGAAGCCGGACAACGCATCGAGCGCTTCACGGGCGGTTTGAATCTCAACTTCCGGCCCTGGAGCTTCCTCACCGTGCGCGGCACGGCCGGATACGACGTCACCAATCAGAGCGACCGCTTTCTCACTCCCCCCAATGAAATCCCGTTCGACCTTGACGGGACCGCGTTTCGTTACGGCGCCCAGATCCGCGCCTACACGGCGAATCTCGCGACCACCGCATCGTTCCGTCCCTCGCCGGTGGTCACATCGAACACGACGGTCGGGCTGCAGTTCAGCAAGAACGTGTTCGAGCAGGTGCGGGCGTCCGGACGGAAGATCGTCACCGGGACCAGCGGAGTGGGCGGCGTGGTATTCCCCACGGTGGGCGACTCAGTGGCGCCGCAGGTGACGCTCGGAGGCTACTTGGAAGAACAGGTCGGAATCCGTGACCGGCTGTATTTCACCGGCGCCGTGCGCGCCGACAAGAACTCGGCGTTCGGCACCGACTTCGGCAACATCATCTACCCGAAGCTCTCGGGCTCGTGGGTGATCTCCGAGGAGCCCTTCTTCCCACGCATGGGCTGGCTGTCGAGCCTGCGACTGCGGGCGGCGTGGGGTAGGGCGGGCCGGGCGCCGGGCACGCTCGACGCGCAGCGGTTCTCGGTGCCCGTCGCGGTGGCTGCGGACGGAAGCGACCTGCCGGGTGTCACCTTCGGGGGCGTCGGCAACGCGGGGCTCAAGCCGGAGCGGACTCGGGAGATCGAAGCGGGGTTCGACGCCGATTTTGCCCAGCAGCGGCTGCATTTCGAGGCCACGTATTACGACAAGGATTCGCGGGACGCCTTGGTTGCCGTTCCCATCGCGGGGTCGGTGGGCGAGGCCTTCACGCGGCTGGACAACCTGGGTGAGGTGAGCAACAAGGGGATCGAGCTGCTGCTCACCGCCCAGCTGGTGAACCGGCCGAACGTGTCCTGGAGCCTGACCGTGAGCGCGTGGGGCAACAGGAACCGGGTGCTCGCCACCGATACGAGCAACACGCCGATCATCTTCGGACTGGGCGGCGCCACCCAGCGACACCAGAAGGGCTACCCGGCTGGTGGGTACTGGGGCACGCCCTACACCTTCCGGGACGTGAACGGCGACGGTCTGATCGATCCGTTCACCGATATCACGCCTGGTGATACCGACACCTTCCAGGGATCGTCGGTCCCCACCCGCGGCGCGACGCTCTCCACCGAGGTGGGTTTCCTGCGTCACTTCCAGCTGCACGCGCTGCTCGACGGCCGCTGGGGCAACAAGCTCGACAACAGCACCGAGCAGTTCCGCTGTCTGTTCGCGATCTGCCATGGGTTGAACCTGCCCAGCACGTCGCTCGCGGACCAGGCGGCGGCCAGTGCAGCGTTTTTCTACGGGTTCGAGACGGGGTTCTTCGAAGACGCCGGTTTCGTGAAGCTGCGTGAGGTGTCGCTGACATACACGGCTCCCGACGCTTGGGCGGCTCGCATCGGGGCCAAGACCCTGAGCTTCTCGCTGACGGGGCGTAACCTGGCCACCTGGACCAAATACAGGGGTGTGGACCCCGAGCTGAGCCAGTCCGGCCAATTCAATTTCGACGTCGCCGACTTCCTGTCGCAACCGCCGGTGCGGTATTTCATCGGCCGCGTCAACGTGACCTTCTGAGCCCGAGGAGAACACCATGAAGCATACAGCCAAGCTACTCGCGCTCCTGGCGGTCGCGCTGCTGGCGGTACCAGCCGGCTGCAACGACCCCCTGCGCGTGAGCATTCCGTCGATCGTCCCTCCCGGGTCCCTGGGCGATACCGCCGCGCTGGGCACATTGCGCTCGGGAGCGATCGGCGACTTTTCCATTGCGTTCAGCGGCGATCACCCCGATGGGTCGGGTGGCACCGGTGAGGGCGTGATCATGTACGGCGGCCTCCTGGCCGACGAGTGGATCAACTCGGAGACATTCCCCACGCGCATCGAGGTGGATGCGCGCACCATCCAGGTCACCAACGCGGACGTGGACTTGTGGTACCGCCTGCTCCACCAGGCGCGGAACGCCGCGGAGAAGACCGCCAACCAGTACGCGGCGCTGGTCCCGAACGACCCCGGACATGCCGAAGTGCTGAGCCTGGCGGGGTACACGTACGTCTTCTTTGCCGAAACGTTCTGCTCGGGCGTTCCGGTGAGTCACTTGAATCCCACCACCGGCAACATCACGTACGGGGTGCCGCTCACGACCGCGCAGCTGCTCGATACGGCGATCGCCCGGTTCGACGCGGCGTTGGTGGTAGCGGGGACGATCACCGATGCCACCGACAGCGCGGCGAAGGCCAATCTGGCGAAGGTCGGCAGGGCCCGCGCGCTGCTCGACCAGGGCAACTTCGGCGCCGCCGCAACGGCGGTCACCGGGGTACCGACGGACTTCGCTTACCTGAGCGAGCATTCCGAGATCAGCGATTTTGAGAATAACGGGGTGTTCAACGGCAACACCGTTGACCGGCGCTACTCCGTGGCCGATAGCGAGGGGGGGAACGGATTGGGGTGGCGCTCCGTGGTGGACCCGCGCACTCCGTCGCGGTTGAGGCCCGGGCCCGATCCTACCGGGTTCGACCAAAGCACGCTCCAGTTCAACACGCTCCGGTTCGGCGATCGCAAGGCGGGTATTCCCGTGGCGACGGGCGTCGAGGCGCGGCTGATCGAGGCCGAAGCGGCACTGCGGGCCGATACCGCGACCGCCTCCGGAGCGTTCTTGGCTGCGCTGAACGATCCGCGGGCGAATGCAAGCGGCCGGGCATACTTCAACCCCAATCCGTTCGACCGCACCAACCCGCTGACGAACCAGGTCCCGGTGCTGCCGAACCTCACGGCGACCGACGCCACCAACGCGGGCGGGGCCGTAAACCTGCTGTTCAACGAGCGCGCGCGGTGGTTGTGGCTGACTGCCCACAGGCTGGGGGACCTGCGCCGTCTGGTTCGGCCCTTCGCCAACGGCGGGTACGGGCGGGCGGAGAATAGGGTGTTCCCGACCGGCCCGTATTTCAAGCCAGGTTCACCGCCCTACGGAACTGACGTGAACATCCCAGTCCCGATCACGGAGCAGAACAACCCGAACTTCACGGCCTGCCTGGATCGGCTCCCGTAGACGCGGTTCGCTGGTCGAGGCGGGGAAGCGAGGGAGGAAGCGCTACACGCTTCCTCCCTCGCTGTTTACGATTGGCCGGATTTAGTCTTGATGAGGATCACGCCGCTCACGGAATTCGTCCCGTAGTAGGTGGTCCCCTCGATCCCGTCGTAGATGTAAATCGCGAAGATCGACTGGGCGTCGATGTCCTCGAGCGCCCGGAAATCCGGGATGCGGACGCCGTCGAGCACAATCGCCGGCGAGTCGTCGAGATAGAGGCTGGCCCGGCCGCGCCGCCCCAGGCTCGCGGGTCGGCCGTTGCGGTCGTCCTGAGTCTGCAGCATCGGCGCGTGATGCTTCAACACCTGCCACGCCGTGCGCGCCCCCGATTTCTCGATCTGCTCGGCCGTGATCGTGAACGGCCCGGGAGGCACATCACGCTTCGCGCCCTGCTGGGCCGCGGGGCCGCAGCCGAGCGACACCACGACGAATAACGCGGTGAGCGCCTTCATGGAAGCCTCCCGTTTCACCCGTATTGTCGTGTCGCATCCGAGGAGCGTCAAGGTATCGGACGCGCTTGGCCCTGTGTATCTTGCGCGCCATGCTGCAACTCACCGCGCTGCTGCTCGTTGCCCAGATCCAGGTGCCACCTCCGCGCGGCTACGTGAACGATTTCGCCGGCGTGCTCGACGCCGCCTCGGTCGCGCACATGGAAGCGGTGATCGCCGAGGTACGCGCCAAGACGCGCGGCGAGATCGCCGTCGTAACCCTCTCCGATATCGATGACCGCCCGGCGGCGGACGTGGCGCTCGAGATCGGCCGACGCTGGGGCGTCGGGGCGAAGGGCGAGGCCGGCGACCCCGCAAAGAACCTCGGCGTCGTGCTGCTGCTCGTGCCTCTGAAGAATCACCGTCCGGGGACGGGTCAGGTCTTCATCGCCACCGGTCGCGGTGCCGAGGGATTCCTCACCGATGCGCGGGTGGGCCGGATTCGCGACGCCATGACGCCGTATCTCGCGCGGGAGGAATACGGGGCCGGGTTGGCGCACGGGGTAGAACTGATCGCGCAGACATTCGCGCAGGAGTTCGGCGTGACCTTGGATGCGGCACCTCCCGGCCCCCGTCCCGCGGAGCGCGACCTCCCGTTCCCGAGTCCCGTCCTGTTCTGGCTCATCTTGGCAGTCGCGCTCACGCTGGCCCAGCTGGCGCGGCGGCGAGGGCGTGGTCGGCGCATCTGGTGGGTGGGTGGTGGCTGGGGCGGTGGTGGCTGGAGCGGTGGTGGTTGGGGCGGGGGCGGGGGTGGTGGCGGGTTCGGCGGATTCGGTGGTGGCGGCGGGTTCTCAGGCGGCGGCGCGGGAGGGCGCTTCTAAACATGGCCTCGAAACTGACGGTCGAGCAATTTGGCGCGGAGGTGGCGCGCGCGCTGGGCGAGCGTCTCGTGACCCTGCTGCTCTACGGGTCATGGGCGCGCGGAACCCACCGACCGGACCGCTCCGACGTGAATACCCTGCTCATCTGCGACGCCGTCGACGCTGCCTTGTTCGAGGCGCTTGCGCCGGCGGTGCGCGCCTGGACCCGCGCCGGCCAGCCCGCACCGCTCATCCTCACCGAGCGGGAGTGGCGCGAGTCGGCGGACGCGTTCCCGATCGAATACGAGGACATGCGCGAGGCGTCTCGGGTGCTCGCGGGGCGCGACCCCTGGGCCGGCATCCAGGTGGACCACGGTCAGCTGCGGCGCCAACTCGAGCACGAGCTGATGGGCAAGCTGGTTCGGCTGCGCCAGGGGTACGCGGCGCTGCACCAAGACCCGAAACAGCTCGCGCGGGTTGTCGTAGGGAGCGCCGGCGGCTTCTTTACGATGCTGCGCTCGGTGCTGCGTCTCGCCGGTCGGCCGGTACCCGCCTCGCCCGCCGAGCTGGTGCGGAGCGCGGCGGCCCTCGTTGGCTTCACGGCCGATGCATTGGCGCCGCTGGTGCAACACGCGATGGGCGGGCCGATCCCGCGGCTCACCAAAGGGGATCCGCTCGCGACTGCGTATCTCGCGGCGGTGGCGCGCACCGCCGATTACGTGAACCGTCTCGAATAGAAAGAGGATGACACCCGTGCACGCGCTCAAGCGCTTTGTCCCCGTCATCGGCCTCGTGTTCGCGGCCGGCTGCGGCTACAACACGATTCAGACGTACGACGAGCAGGTGAACGCCGCAGCGGCGCAGATCAAGGTCCAGCTGCAGCGCCGCGCCGATCTCATCCCCAACCTGGTCGAAACGGTCAAGGCGTATGCGAAGCAGGAGCGGACGGTCTTCACCGAAGTGGCGGAGGCCCGGGCCAAGCTCGCCGGAGCGGTCCAGAGCGGCGACCTGCAGCAGATGGCGGAGGCGAACCGGCAACTGTCGGCCCCGCTCGGGCGCCTGCTCGCCATTGCCGAGAACTATCCGCAGCTCAAGTCCAACGAGAACTTCCGCGCGCTGCAAGACCAGCTCGAGGGGACCGAGAACCGCATTGCCGTAGCGCGGCAGGACTACAATGAAGCCGTGAACCGGTACAACGCTTACATCCGGCGTTTCCCGCAGGTGCTGACGGCGAAGCTGCTGGGCAAGGGACCACGGCCGTACTTCGAGCTGGAGACGCCGGGCGCGGCTCAGGCACCCAAGGTGGACTTCTCCAAGTGATTGTCAGAAACGTGTGAAGCCTGTTTCACAAATCTGAATTTGTTCAACGGGCGCTTGTTTTAGGCCTCTTGCGACGTTGTGATACAAGCTGCACAATAGTCCCTAGCTGGAACGCGCACCGCAATCTGGTGCTGGCGCGTCCATCTCGCACCGATCGTGTCCTGTCTGCCGTTGGGCACGGGTGCGCATTCGCCAATTCGAGTAGTCAGGTCAGGCTCGCCGCGTGTCACCGCGCGGCGAGGGTTTTTCCTCATCAGGAGGAATCCGTATGCGCTTTGCGATTCGCTCTACGCTGCGCGCGACTCTGGTGCTCGGCGGGCTCGTCGGCGGCGTCAGCGCCGTCGCGTGGGCCCAGCAGGGCACCGTCGCGGGCCGCGTCACAGATCAAGTCAACGGGCAACCGCTCGTGGGCGCGCGCGTCACCGTCCTGGGGACGTCGCTCATCGCACAGACCAATGCCGATGGCCGCTATACGCTGTCGCGTGTCCCCGGTGGACAGATCACGGTGCGTGCCAGCGCCGTCGGCTTCGGGGCGGCGTCGCGCGTGGTCACCGTCAATC
>Ga0075424_100005723_pt1 | contig 11921 bp, 6 predicted proteins | sample SoiMethybrSBSTD3_FD_75301 | JGI IMG/M metagenome (GOLD analysis project Ga0075424, IMG submission 75301) | Bulk soil microbial communities from a Populus tree surrounding site in Tennessee, USA - Soil MetaG P. TD hybrid SBSTD3 | ecosystem: Environmental > Terrestrial > Soil > Tree plantation... | reverse complement strand
GCAGGGAGCGCACGGTGGCGCCCGTCGCGTCGCGGATCGCATTTGCGATCGCGGCGGCCGTCGGGACGATGGGCGGCTCGCCGAGTCCTTTCGAGCCGAGGTTGGTCAGATGCTCGTCCGGCTTGTCGACGAACTCGCAGACGATCTCCGGCATGTCGGCGATTGTCGGCAGCTTGTAGGAGTCCAGCGTCGTCGTCAGCGTGACGCCGCTCTGCGGGTCGAGCAGGCGCTCTTCCGACAGCGTGTGACCGATCGCCTGGATGATCCCGCCCTCGACCTGGCTCCGGGCACCGAGCGGGTTGATGATCCGCCCGACGTCGTGGATTGCGGCTACGCGTTCCACGCGGACCTCTCCGGTCTCGACGTCGACCGCCACCTCCGCGACCTGGATCCCGAAGGTCAGCACGCGCATCCCAGTCGGATTTGGCCCGCGGGCTCCCTTGCCCAGGATCTGGGCGTCGTCGAGCAGCCCTGTCACCTCTTCCAGCGGCCACGAGCCGCCGTCCGAGGAGATCACCTGCCCGTCCTTGATATCGAGCACGCGCTCCTCGAGGTGGTGTCGCTGGGCGGCGATCTCGATCAGCTGTCGTTTCGCATCTGCGGCCGCGGCGCGGACCGCCGGGCCCATCGAAGGCGTCGTCGACGAACCGGCTGAGATCGACGCGTACGGTCCGCGCGCCGAGTCACCGAGCTCCACCCGTACGTGGTTCAGGGGCACGCCGAGCTCTTCGGCCGCGATTTGCGCCATCGCCGTCCTGGTGCCCGTGCCGATGTCCTGCATCGCCGTCACGACGACTGCCCGACCGTCCGAGCCGACCCGGATCCAGGCGTAGGAGGGGGGCCCGCCGCCGCCGTACCAGACCTGGCTGGCGAGGCCGACGCCGCGCTTCCAGACGTCGTCCGAGCGGGCTCGCACCGGATCGCGGCGAGCCCAGTGGGGCTCAGCCATCTGGTAGGCATCGAGCAGGTTCTTGGACGAGAACGGGCGCCCTTCGACGAGGTCGTGGTCGGCGTAGTTCCGGCGTCGGAGCTCGAGCGGATCGAGCTCGAGCTTCGCGGCCAGCTCGTCGAGCAGGCACTCGAGGCCGAACGTCCCCTCGACGAAGCCCGGCGCGCGGAAGGCCGCGTTCGGCGGCGTGTTCAGCTTCGCGCCGAACGTCCGCGTGCGGACGTTCTCGCAGTCGTAGAGCATCTCCATCGGCCCGTAGGTCGGGGCCGAGAATCCGCCCCAGCCGATCGCGTTGACGTACTCGCCGGAAAGCGCCGTGAGGGTTCCGTCCGACCGCGCGCCGGCGACGAGCCGCTGGATCGTCGAGTTGCGGTTGCCGCTGGCCAGGTTTTCCTCCCGGCGAGTGAGAGCACACCGCACGGGCGCTCCGGTCTGGCCCGCAAGGGCGATCGCGATGAAGGTGTAGTCGCCGGCCGAGTTCTTGGCGCCGAAGCCACCGCCCATGAAGTTGCAGACGACCCGTACCTTGTCGCGCGGCAGGCTCAGGGCCTCGGCGACCTCGTCGCGAACGCCCCAGATGAACTGCGTCGAGATGTAGACCTCGAGCGTGTCGCCCTCCCAGCGGCAGACCGACTGGTGGGTTTCCATCGAGTTGTGGAGGACGGTCTGCGTCAGGTACTCGCCCTCGACGACAACGTCCGCTTCGGCGAGCGCGCGCTCGATGTCGCCGCGCGCGTAATCGCGGGGCTCGTCGGTGAACGACTCCCGGCTAACGGCCTCCTCGGGATCGAGGAGCGGCTCCAGCACCTCCCACTCGATCTCGACCAGCCCCAGGGCCTCGCGGGCCCGTTCGGCGCTGTCGGCGGCCACGGCCGCGACGGGCGCGCCCTCGAACGGGGGCTCGGCTTCGAGCACGTGGCAGTCGTCCGGCCCGATCGCTCCCCGCACCCACGGCGTCTCGCGAGCTTTCGTCAGGTCTAGCTTCTTCACACGCGCGCGCGCGTGAGGCGAGCGTAGGACGGCGGCGTGCAGCATCCCGGGCAGGGCGAGGTCGGCCGTGTAGATGGCCTGGCCGCGCGCGCGCTCATGGCCGTCGAGTCGTCGGGCCGGTCTACCGACGATCCCGCGCGGGCCCGCCGGCCACTGCTCCAACACGTCTTCCTCGACGACGATCCATTGCTCGCTGTAGCGGCCCTCGACCTCTTTCTCGGTGCGGATCAATCTCGCCAAGTGAGTACCGCCTCCTCGATCCTCGGATACGCGCCGCAGCGGCACAGGTTGCCCGACATCGCGTGTCTGACCTCGTCGGAGGTGGGCTCAGGCCGGGTCTCGACGAGCGCGGCGGCCGAAACGATCTGGCCCGGCGTGCAGAAGCCGCACTGGAGCGCGTCCGCGCGGACAAACGCGTCGACCAGAGGATGCTCGGCCAGGCCCTCGATCGTCGTCACCCGGCGGTCGCCGACGGTGTGGACGAGCGTGATGCAGGAGAGCACCGGAACACCGTCGAGCTGGACGGTGCAGGCGCCGCAATGACCCTCGCCGCAGGCGATCTTGGTGCCGGTCAGACCTAGGTCGACCCGGAGCGCCTCGGCGAGCGTTCGCCCGACGGGCGCGTCGAGCTCGTAGGCATGCCCGTTGACCGTGAGCTCGACCATCTATGCGCCCAGCTTTGCCGCCGTCGGTTTTCCCTTGGCCACTCTCTCCGTTCGGTTGCTCTCGGCAAGCGTGCTCATCTCCGGTGTCACAGCGAGGATGTCCGCAATGTGGATCAGCCGAAACGTCATCCGGCTGATGATCCGCTGATCCGGTTCCTCGGTTACCTCCGGTAGCAGCCGCCAGAGCTCGCGCGCCGTGATCAGCAGCTCCTTGATCCGCTCGCGCTCGTCGGAATGCCCGTCGCGGTCGTAGGTCGCGTTCAGCGCCAGACCGATGACGCCGACCGTGTCGGGCTGCCGCGTCCAGAGGAGCGGCGTCGCCATCGAGAGGTACTGGTGGATGCGGGCGAACGCCATCGGCTGCGAGAACGTCTCGCCGCCTTTCGGCGCCGTCGGCTCGAGCGGCGCCTCGCCCGCCGCAATCCTGTTCGTGTTGCCGGCAAGCACCCCGCGGAGATCCTCTTCGTCGAGCCCGGAGGCTTTCGCTGTGCGCAGGGTGATCAGGAGCGAGCTCGGTTGCTGGCCGTAGGGGAAGTCGGAGGCATAGACGATCTGCTCGGGCGAGAAGACCCGGAAGACGCTGAGCAGGTCGATCGGGCTCCAGACCGAGGTGTCGAAGAAGACGCCCGCCTTGCCGGCGAATCGCTCCGCGAGCGCCGGCAGATCGGCGATCCCGCCGTGGGCGATGATCAGCTGCGCCTCGGGATAGCGGTCGACGAGCGCGGCCAGCTCGCCGGCGATCGGTGGGAGGCCGCGGCCGCCGTGGATCAGGATCGGGACGCGGCGCTCGGCGGCCAGCGCGAAGACCGGCGCCAGGCGCTCGTCGTTCAAGAGGAAGCGCTGAGCGCGCGGGTGCAGCTTGATCCCGCGGGCGCCGAGATCTATGCAACGCGTCGCCTCTTCGATCGGCTGCTCGGCCAGGTCGAGGCGGACGAACGGGATCAGCTTGCCGCCCGAGCGCTCCGCGTAAGCGAGCGTCCGGTCGTTCGCGGCGCGGAACGCAGGATGCCGGTCGGGCTCGTCGAGACAGAACATGAAGCAGCGCGAGATTCCGTAGCGCTCGTTGAGGGCCATCAACTCGTCGTAGCTGCCGCTGAAACCGTCGATGTCCTGTCCGAGATGGACGTGGGCATCGAAGATCTCGGCCTCGGGCGGCAGACTCGTGAAGAGCTCCCGCGCGAACTCGTCGACCAGCGCCTGGGCCCGAGCGAGCGCCTCGTCCATTCTCGTGAGTCTACGTACGGCTATCGACCAGCGGGTAGCATCCGGCGCCGTGACGGACGTCCTGATCTGGGCGGACACGATCCGCTCTCCGGAGATGCGGCACGAGGTGCCGGTGCCGATCCCGGACGCGTTCCTCTATCTCGAGCATGACGGCGAGCGCCACGTGGTGATCACGCCGTTCGAGGTCGAGCGCGTGCAGGGCCACGACGGCCTGCAGCCGCACGCGTACGAGCAGTTCGGCTGGGACGAACTGGTCAAGCAGGGGATTCCGATGGAGGAGGTCGGCCTCGGGACGGCGGTTCGGGCCGTCAAGGAGTTCGGCGTCAAGAGCGCAGTCGTCCCGGTCACCTTCCCGCTCCTGCTGGCCGACAAGCTCCGGGCGGAGGGGATCGAGATAACGCCCGACCGCGAGACGTTCGACCAGCGCCGTCGCTCCAAGAACCAGGCCGAGATCGAGGGCATCAGGCGCGCTCAGCGCGGCGCCGAGGCCGGCATGGATGCGGCCCGCGAGCTGTTCCGCCGCGCCGAGAGAAAGAACGGATCGCTTCTCCTCGACGGCGAGCCGCTGACCTGCGAGCGCGTGAAGACCGCGGTCCAGCAGGCCTTCACGAGCCTCAACCTGCTCTGCGACGAGTTCATCGTCTCGCACGGCCCGCAAACCGCGGTCGGGCACGAGATGGGCTCCGGCGCGATCAAGCCGGACGAGCCGATCGTGCTCGACCTGTGGCCCCGTGACCGAGCCTCATCGTGTTACGCCGACATGACGCGCACCTTTGTCGTCGGCGAGCCGCCCGAGGAGCTTGCGACGTACCACAAGCTCGTCCACGAGGTGCTCGAGCGAACGCTGGCGGCGGTCAAGCCGGGCGTCCCCGGCCGCGACGTCTACGTGCTGGCCAGCGAGCGCTTCCACGAGGAGGGATACCCGACCGGGCTCCACAAGCGCGACGGCGAGGTGCTCGAGGACGGCTTCTACCACGGTCTCGGCCACGGTGTCGGGCTCGAGGTACACGAGCAGCCCTGGCTGAGCCGCTACCCCGGCGAGCTCGTCGAGGGCGACGTGATCACGCTCGAGCCCGGTCTCTATCGCAGCGGCTACGGCGGCTGCCGGCTCGAGGATCTGGTGCTCGTCACGAAGGACGGGGCCGAGCTGCTCACGGACTATCCGTACGACCTCGCTCCCTAAGCGTGGCGTCCGAGCATCCCGCCATCGAGACGATCCTGCTCGAGGAGCGGCGCTATCCGCCGCCCGATGACTTCGCCTCGCAGGCGAACGCGCAGCCCGAGATCTACAACCGGGACTTCGAGGAGTTCTGGGAGACCGAGGCCCGCGAGCGGGTGACGTGGTTCGAGCCGTTCGACAAGCTGCTCGAGTGGGAGCCGCCGTACGCCAAGTGGTACCTCGGCGGCAAGCTCAACGTCTGCTTCAACTGCGTCGACCGGCACGTCGAGGCCGGCAACGGCCATAACGTGGCCTATTACTGGGAAGGTGAGCCCGAGGAGGAGCGCCGCGAGCTCACCTTCTCGGACCTCCAGCGGGAGGTCGTCCGCTTCGCGAACGGCCTCAAGAAGCTCGGCGTCAAGAAGGGAACCCCAGTCGCGATCTACATGGGGATGATTCCGGAGCTGCCGATCGCGATGCTCGCGTGCACGCGGCTCGGCGCGCCGCACACGGTCGTCTTCGGCGGGTTCTCGGCCGAGGCGCTCTCCGGGCGGATGAACGACATGGGGTGCCAGGTCCTGATCACCCAGGACGAAGGCTGGCGGAACGGCGGCAAGGTGGCGCTCAAGGAGAACGCCGACGCTGCGATTGAACAATCCCCGACCATCGAGTCTTCCGTCATCTTTCGCCGGACGGGCGAGGGTCCAGCGATGCAGGAAGGACGCGACGTTTCGTGGCAGGAGCTCGTCGAAGGGGAGTCCGACGACCCGGCCTCATGCCCGTGCGAGCCGATGGACTCCGAGGATTTGCTCTACCTGCTCTATACGAGTGGGACGACCGCCAAGCCGAAGGGGATCGTGCACACAACCGCCGGCTACCTCGTCGGCGTCGCGGCGACGCACTACTACATCTTCGACGTCAAGCCCGACTCGGTGTACTGGTGTGCGGCCGACGTCGGCTGGGTGACCGGCCACAGCTACATCGTCTACGGGCCGTTGTGCAACGGCACGACCGGTGTTCTCTACGAGGGCGTACCGAACTACCCGGACAAGGACCGCTGGTGGGCGATCGTCGAGCGCTACAAGGTCGACATCCTCTACACGGCTCCGACCGCGATCCGCTCGCATATGAAGTGGGGGCCGGAGTTCGCCGAGCAGCACGACCTGTCGTCGCTGCGCCTGCTCGGCACGGTCGGCGAGCCGATCAACCCGGAAGCCTGGATCTGGTACCGGGAACACATCGGCGGCGACCGGACGCCGGTCGTCGACACGTGGTGGCAAACCGAGACCGGAATGATCCTGATCACCCCGCTGCCCGGAATCACGACGGTGAAGCCCGGCTCTGCGACGAAGCCGTTCCCGGGCGTCGATGCGGCTGTCTACGACGAACAGGGGAAGGAGGTCGGCCCCGGCGGGGGCGGCTATCTCGTCCTTCGCCGTCCGTGGCCGGCGATGCTGCGCGGCATCTACAACGACGACGAGCGGTACAAGGAGACCTACTGGTCGAAGTACGAGGGCACGTACTTCGCTGGCGACGGCGCCCGGATCGACGAAGACGGGGACTTCTGGCTCCTCGGCCGCGTCGACGACGTGATGAACGTTTCGGGCCACCGGATCTCGACGATCGAAGTCGAGTCGGCGCTCGTCGACCACCAGAAGGTGGCCGAGGCCGCGGTCGCCGGTCGCGCCGACCCGACGACTGGGCAGGCGATCGTCGCCTTCGTCTCGCTGAAGGGCGGCGACGAAGGCTCGGTCGAGATGCTCGAGGAGCTACGCGACCATGTGGCGAAGAAGATCGGCAAGATCGCTCGGCCCGCGAATATCGTCTTCACGCCCGAGCTGCCGAAGACACGCTCCGGGAAGATCATGCGGCGGCTGCTCCGCGACGTCTCTGAAAACCGCCAACTCGGCGATACGACGACGCTCGCTGACCCAGCCGTGGTCGAAGAGATCAAGGACCGCGCGACGTCGGAACGCAGCGAAGAGTAGTAGCCGCAGAATCCGCTCCCCGGACCCGGCGCCGCCGCGCCGAGGGACGCGCATTCGATTTGGTCGGCCGGCGTCCCTAGACTTCTTTTTGTGCAGATTTGCCCAAGTTGCGGCGAAGAGAATCCCGCAAAGTTTCGCCTTTGCGGCTTCTGCGGGACTCCGCTCGCACCCGAACTCCCAGCGCAGGAGGTCCGGAAGACCGTCACGATCGTCTTCTGCGACCTCAAGGGGTCGACCGCGATGGGCGAGAAGCTCGACTCCGAGGCGGTCCGCGAGGTCATGTCCCGTTACTTCGACGAGATGCGTGCCGCCCTCGAACGTCACGGCGGCACCGTCGAGAAGTACATCGGCGACGCGATCATGGCGGTCTTCGGCCTCCCGCGGGTGCACGAGGACGATGCGCTGCGCGCGGTTCGGGCTGCCGCGGAGATGCGGGATCACCTCGCCGCGCTGAACAGCGAGCTGGAGGAACGGTGGGGCGTCACCGTCGGCAACCGGACCGGCGTGAACACCGGCGAGGTCGTCGCAGGCGACCCGACGACCGGGCAGCGCCTCGTCACCGGTGACACGGTCAATACGGCGGCGCGACTCGAGCAGGCCGCGCCGACCTCGGAGGTCTTGCTTGGCGACACCACGTACCGGCTCGTTCGTCATGCCGTCGAGGTCGAGGAGGTCGAGCCGCTCGAGGCGAAAGGAAAGGCCGAGCGCGTACCCGCGTACCGGTTGGTCGAAGTACACGAAGCTGAGAGCGTCGAACGCCGTCGGGACAGTCCGCTCGTCGGCCGGGAGCGCGAGCTCGAGTTGCTCTCCGACGAGCTCGCTGCCTCAACGCGGGATCGCGGCTGCCGCAGGCTCACCATTGTCGCCCAAGCAGGCGTCGGCAAGTCGCGCCTGATCGACGAGTTCGGCCGGTCGGCCGCGGCCTCGGAGGCTCGGCTGCTCCGGGGTCGCTGCTTGCCCTACGGACGCGGGATCACGTTCTGGCCGCTCGTCGAGATCGTGCGCGACGCCGCGGCGATCGAGGACGAGGACTCGCCCGAGACCGCACGAGCGAAGCTCAGAGAGGCGGCGGGCCCCGAGCCCGAGGACGTTGTTGCACGCGTTGCGTCCGCGGTCGGGCTCGGCGGGGAGGATTTCTCACTCGACGAGATCTTCTGGGGCACCCGCAAGTTCTTCGAACACCAGGCGAGCCAACAGCCGCTGGTCGTCCTCTTCGAGGACATCCACTGGGCCGAGTCGGCGTTCCTCGACCTGATCGAGTACGTCTTGAAGAACGCCTCGGGCGTCCCCCTCCTGCTCGTCTGCGCGACGCGACCCGATCTGTTCGAGCGTCGGGCGGACTGGTCCGACCGTGGCGCGATGATCGAGCTCGAGCCCCTTACGGAAGAGCAGAGCGGGCTCGTCGTCCAGCACCTGCTCGGCGACGCGCCGATTCCGGACGATGCGAGAGCCCGGATCGTGACGGCGGCGGAAGGCAATCCGCTCTTCGTTGAGCAGCTCCTCTCGATGCTGATCGACGACGGCCTGCTCAGACGCGAGGGCGACGCTTGGGTGCCTTCGGGTGATCTCTCGGAGCTCTCGATTCCGGGAACGATCCAGGCTCTGCTTGCGGCACGCCTGGATTTGCTTTCGCCCGAGGAGCGGGCGGTGATCGAGCCGGCCTCGGTGATCGGCCAGATCTTCGAGCAGCCGGCGGTCGAGGAGCTTGCGCCCGAGCCCGTCCGGCCTGCGGTGCCGGAGTACCTCGGTTCGATGACCCAGAAGCAGCTGGTGCGGCCCGTTCAGGCCGACGGGGAACACGAGTACCGCTTCCACCACATCCTCGTCCGCGACGCCGCATACCACGGGATCCTCAAGCGTGCTCGGGCAACGCTTCACGAGCGATTCGCCGATTGGGCGGAACGCGTGAACCGGGAGCGCGACCGCGGGACCGAGTTCGAGGAGATCCTCGGCTACCACCTCGAGCAGGCGTACCAATATCTCTCGGAGCTCGGCCCGATTGACGACCATGGCCTCGACCTCGGCCGTCGCGGCTCGGGTCGATTGTCGACGGCAGGCCGTCGCGCTTTTGCTCGGGGTGACATGGCCGCCGCCGCGAACCTGCTGCGCCGTGCATGCGAGCTACTCCCTGAGCGGGATCCGGCGCGGCTGGAGCTCCTTCCGGACCTGAGTGAGGCGATGATGGAAACCGGTGAGTTCGCCTGGGCCGAGGTGTACCTCGAGGATGGGATCGCGGGCGCGGAGGCTCTAGGCGATGAGCGCCTCAGAGCGGACGTCCTCCTCACGCGCATGAACGTGAGCCTGCGGCAGACGAGCGACCTCGAGGCATGGCGGCATCAAGTCGAGAGCGAGACGTCGGTGCTGATTCCTCTGCTGAAGGAGCGGAAGGATCATGCCGAGCTCGCGAAGGCGTGGCGGATGGTGGCGACCATCCACGGAACCGCTTGTGAATGGGAGGAGACGGCCAAGGCATACAGTCAGGCGCTCGATTACGCCCGCCTCGCCGGCAGGGCGCGGCTGGTAGCCCGCATGTCCGGCTCATACTCGATTGCCATTTGCGACGGCCCGACGCCGGTGCCGGTCGCGATCGAAGCATGCGAACAGATGCTGACGGACGGCCTATCCGACCGTCAGGGTGAGGCCCTTGTTCGCTGCTCGCTTGCATCCCTGGTCGCGATGTCCGGTGACTTCGACCGGGCCCGCGGCCTCTGTCGCGACGCGCGGGCCACCCTCGAAGATCTCGGCGCGGTAGTCGACAGCGCCTTGACCTGTCTCACCTCGGGGCGGATCGAGCTTCTCGCCGGTGATCCCACCGCGGCGGAGCTGGAGCTGAGACGAGACCACGGGTTACTCGTCGAGCTTGGTGAGTTGTACTACCGGCCCCTGGTGACCGCGATGCTCGCGCAAGCGGTCTGCGTGCAAGGCCGCTGGCAGGAGGCAGGTGAGCTCGCAACCGTCTCGGCCGAGCTTGCGGGAGAGGACGATGTCGAGCCGCAGGCGCTCTGGCGGTCGGTTCGCGCGAAGGTCCTGGCGGCAGGTGGCGAGTTCGAGTCGGCAGTCAGCCTGGCCCGAGAGGCAGTCGACCTACTGGACGCGACCGATGCCCTCTTCGTGCAGGTCGAGGCGCTTCTCGACCTCGCGGAAGTGCTGCGCCTCGCGGGACGGGACGATGAAGCGCGCTCCGCGCTCGAGCGGGCGCGAGAGCTTTGCGAGCTCAAGCAGATTACGGCCTTGATCACCCGCCTCGAGGCGCTCCTTGCGAGCCTCGAGGCGGGTGACCGTCAATTCTCCTTACGGCGAGAGGCGTCCGTCCAGCAGTGAGCCCGTAACGCTGACCGAGAACGACACTCCCTGGGAGCCGAACTTCTTCGGATCCCCGAGTAGGCACGAGTCAGGTGAGGGGTTCGGAGTGACGCCGCATTTCACTAACTGAACCAGCTGGAGTTGACCGCTGTTGTCGCGCAGAAACTCGAAGAGCGGTGTGTTCTTCCACCCTCCGGTGACGAAGCTCGGCACCGTCGGGTAGTTGACCGTCAGCACGGCCGCCGCGTTGTTGGCCAGCACCGGGAAGAACACATAGGCCGTGTCGGCCGGGCAGGACACGCCGAGGCGCGCCACGCAAGCAGCCTGTTCCTCCGCGCTGGGTGCTGTCGTGCCTGCAGAGACGGGAGTGCACGGAAGCCCAGGGGCGGTTGCGGGCAGATCGCCGAGGTTTGCTTGTTGCCCGTTCCCGTTCGTGGTCTTGAAACCGGTTGCCGACAGCGTGCCTGTGCAAAGTCCGCCCTGGGCGCCGCCCTGGTCGGTGTTTGAGATCGGGTCAACGATTGAGGTCGCTGCGCTGTCGGTCTCGAATGTGTCGTTGGTCGTCGTACCGGTGTTGTTGTTGCTCTCGTCGAAGCCCACGAATCCCTTGAACGCGCCGAGTGTCGATCCGGCTGAGAGCGACGTCGTGAACTGGACATACATCGAGACGGTCGCGCCGCCCGGAACGGACCCGAAGCTGCACGAGACCGTTTGGGTAAATGGAGGCTGCGAGCAGGTTGCATTGGCCGTGCTCGCGGAGACCGACGAGACCGATGCACCAGTGGCTGGCAGAGTCGCCGTGAGGACAGTGTGCGTCGCAGTCGCGTTCGCGAAGGTGTTCTTGAACCTCACGATGGCCAGGCCCGTCTTGTTCGTCGACAGGACGCTCGGAATAGAGGCGACGAACAAGCAATTCGCTTGCTTTGTAGTGAGCTGTGTACAGGTGTTGCTGCTTGCCGCACTGCCGCCTCCAGCGAAAGCCAGCAACGCTGCAGCTGTTGCCGCCGCAGCAAGGCCCAGGATGCCCAGGCCAAGACTTACTCGGTGATTAAGACGCCACATAACTCCTTTTTTCTCCTCCCAGGGGACCGCAGGTGCCAGGGATGGTGGCATTTTCCGCCCCGGCGGTCAACAGGGTGTGCTCAGGAAGGTGGCTGCTTACCTGCCGAAATCTGCTCTTTCCTCAACGCCGTCAACGTCTCGGCCAGAGCGGCGTGGCGCTCGCCGCGCTCGATCTCGTCGAGCACTATGGCGACCGTTTCTGCGAGCTGATCCGGGTCGAACGGCTTCGTCAGATAGCCGTGCGCGCCGAGCTCGAACGCGCGCATCCGATCGGCGAGCTCCCGTCGCGCAGAGATGAAGATGATCGGTATCTGGTCGGTCGACCGGTCGGCTAGCAAGGCCGATGTCACTTCCCAGCCGGAGATGCCGGGCATCATGACGTCTAGCAGGATCAAATCCGGCCGCTCGGCGCGCACGGACTCGAGCGCCTCCTCGCCGCCGGCCGCCTCGAGAACCCGGAAGCCCGCTTCTTCGAGGCTTGCTCGGCAGAGTGCGCGCATGGGGCGGTCGTCGTCGACGACGAGGACGGTCTTCGGGCTCACCGGGTCCGCGCTCACTTGGCCAAGGGTAATGCCCAATCT
>Ga0075424_100005722_pt1 | contig 11921 bp, 9 predicted proteins | sample SoiMethybrSBSTD3_FD_75301 | JGI IMG/M metagenome (GOLD analysis project Ga0075424, IMG submission 75301) | Bulk soil microbial communities from a Populus tree surrounding site in Tennessee, USA - Soil MetaG P. TD hybrid SBSTD3 | ecosystem: Environmental > Terrestrial > Soil > Tree plantation... | reverse complement strand
GTCAATTCCACTGGCTATCGGAGTACAACCGATAAGGTGGGTCGGGTCCGACCACCTCTATCTGGATGCTGGCGTGAGGATCAAGAGCTCGATTGCAATTCTATACTAGACGTGGCCGCCTCGAGCGCCGCGAATTGAAGCCATGATGACCCGACGAGAAGCAATCGCGGCCCTCGGCTCCATGGCCGTTGGCACACTGATCGTCCCAAGCAATCAGGGCGATTCAACACCATCGCTCGCCCCCGGAGCTCCCAACTCACCGGAACGACAGGCGCTCATTAGCGCGTTCAGGACCGCATCCGAGAAGATTCCTGAGAAGTTCGAGGCCCGGACGCACAAGAGCGACTGGACGATGCCCTATCGTCTCTTCCGGCCTAACGTGACGGGACGACTTCCGCTCGTGGTGTACCTCCACGGCGGCGGGGGCCTCGGCTCCGATAACGCGAAGCAGATGGGGCTGGGGAACATCTTCGGGACGCGCGTCTGGGCTCTCCCGGAGAACCAGAAGGAGTTTCCGTGTTACGTGGTCGTTCCGCAGACCGACCGTGGGTGGGTCCGCTACGGCCCGCCCGCCGCCGCCGACAGCGAGTCGCCAGTGATACCCGGCCTGGGCGATGGCGCTCGCGTCGCCTTCGAGGTCATCGACGAGCTCGCGAAGGAATTCCCGATCGACAAGCAGCGCATCTACCTGACGGGTCAGTCGATGGGTGGCTCCGGAGCGTGGCACATGATCGCCCAACGCCCAAAGTTCTTCGCGGCGGCGGTCATCTGCTGCGGTGGCGTAGCCCTGGACAGCGCCGCGGCCGCGGTCAGTACACCGCTCTGGAACTTCCACGGCGACGCGGACGACACGGTTCCCGTGAAGCTCTCCCGCGATCGGATCGCGGCGCTTCGCAAGGCCGGTGGCCACCCGCTCTCCACGGAGTACTCGGGTGTGGGTCACAACGTATGGCAGTGGGCCTACACCGAGCCGTCGCTCGTTAGGTGGATGTTCTCGAAGCGCCGCAACGCTTGAGGCTCCTTCGCGTGACGGTTACGCGGGAATCGCCGCGCCGAGCGCCTCGCACAGCTCGGCGTCGGTGAGGACGATCGGATTGCCCTGCATGCTGCTCGCCTGTCGCGCCGCGGCGACGACGCGTGGAATGTCGCCCCCCTTCACCCCGTAGCTCGCGAGCCCCGGCACGGACAGCTCGGCGACGAGCTCGCGCAGCCACACTGCTGCGTCTTCGGCGCGAGCGCTCGCGTCTCCCGTAACGATGCGCGCCACCTCGTCGTAGCGGGCGAGGGCAACGGCGTTAGGCATCCTGGTGCGAAGGGCGCGGACGTTGATTTCGGCAATCAGCGGCAAGAGCCGCGCGCACGCCATGCCGTGCGGGACGGGAAACATCCCGCAAAGCGGCGAGGCGAAGCCGTGCACCGCGCCGAGCTTCGCGTTCGCGAGCGCGAGCCCGCCGCACAGGCTCGCGACGGCCATGTCGCGCCTCGCTTCCCGATCGCTCCCATCGCGGAACGCGCGCAGGAGTGCGCCGCTCGCGCGCTGCATTCCCTCGCGCGCCACCGCGTCGGACAGCGGGTTCGCCTGCGGCGAGACGAACGGCTCGATGCATTGCGTCAACGCGTCGAGCCCCGTGCTCGCCGTGACTGAAGGCGGAAGCGAGTACGTGAGCTCGGGATCGATCACGGCAACCGCCGGCAGCATCAGCGGACTCCGGAGACTCACCTTCACCTGCTCGTCCTCCGCCATCAACACGGCGTTTCGCGTCACCTCGGCGCCCGTGCCAGCGGTCGTCGGAATCGCAATGAATGGCGCGGCGCGATTGGCGAGTGGACGCGCCTTGCCGACGACCTCGAGGTAATCGCGGACCGGGGCGTCGTTCGTGAGGAGAGCCGAGATCGCCTTGCCGGCGTCGACGACGCTTCCGCCGCCGAGCGCTACGACGACGTCGCATCGCTCGCGCCGCGCTTGAGCGAGGCCGGCTTCCACGAGCGCAATGGTCGGCTCGGACGAAACCTGCAGCGTCGTGGTCGCGAGACCGACGTCACCAAGCTGTCGCACCAGCGACTCGGCACGCCCGCTCCGGCCTTCGACCACGAGCGCCTGTGAGCCCATCACCGACACCATCTTCGGGACGTCGGCCAGTCGCCCTTCGCCGAAGATGATGCGAGTGGGTGCGGCGAACTCGAAGTTCACCCTGAGCGCTCCCAGGCATTCGCCTCCGGAAACAGCGCGCGGTATTTCACGCTGCGGCGCGGCTCGGCCATCATGGGCTCGACGGCGTCGCGCCACGCGGCGTAGTGCGCGGTCTCCTTATGGCGTGCCGGGTCCGCCGGTGTCCGGTAGATCTCGATGAGAAGAAACCGCGTCGGGTCATCCTCCTGCTGTACCACATCGAACCGAACGATGCCGGGCTCGCGAATACTGTTGCGCGCGTTTTCCAGCGTCGCGGCAGCGAACGCATCGACGCTTTCCGGCTTCACATGAACGAAGACGTGTACGATGAGCATGGGACTCCGAGCGTATTAGCCTCGACGCGCGACCACGAGCAGGTGCGCACTCACGCCAAGCAGCGTCGACTCAGCCTCGAGCGCGTCGAGCGCCGCGAGCAGCACGCCCCGTCGTCGGTCATCGGCGAGCCGCGCGTCCAGGTCCGAGAACAGCCATCCCGGCCCCTCGACGCCAAGCGTCGTCTCGTGCGTTAGGCCAGCGGCCGAGCATTCCTGCGCGAGCTCTTCCGGTCGGTGGAAATAGGCGGTCGTGAAGTAGGCCGGATTGCGCGTGGGGTTGCGATGCCGCCCGTCACTCAGGTCGCCGGCAACAACTGACGCGAACGCGGCGTCCTCGAGGTAGCCACCGCGCAGGCCGTCAAGCGTCGATGCGAATCGCGAGATCGCCGCCGCGATGACGACGCCGCCAGGCCGGCACACGCGGCCGGCTTCCGACAGCGCCAGCAGTCGATCCGCGCGCTCCGGCAGATGGTAGAGCGGCCCAAGCAGCAGCACGGCGTCGGCGCTTGCATCAGGCAGCCGGAGCTTTCGTGCGTCACCCACCTCTGCACTGGCGAGCGCGCGCCCCGCTCTCGCACCGGCGTCGGCGCGCGCCTGCTCAATGTGCAGCAGAATCGGATCGACGAGATGGACGTCATAGCCGCGGTCCGCCAGCCAGATGGCGTACCGTCCGGGCCCGCCGCCAACATCCGCGATCACGGCGGGCGGCGATGGCAGATAGCGCTCGAGCACCAGGTGGGTGCGCGCGAGCTCGAGTGCGCCCTGGCCGGCCGCGAGCCGGTCGCGCTCGAGCCCCTGGGCGTAGAACGCCGCAATGTCCTCGCTGTCGCGTGACCGCTCGCTCATCAGTCTACCTCACCATTTTCCGACGCGGCCTCTGCTTCGAGGAGACTGAACGAATCACCAACTTACCTCGCCCGCGCAACGGGAATGCCGTCTTCGAATCGGCCGCCGCAGCAGCGAGGAGCGCTTTCACCTCCGGACGGTCCAGTACTGCCGCCGACGGCAGACGGATGAACCGGGTCTGCTTGCCGGATCCGACCAGCACCTTCTGCGGGTCGGGAAGACGCGCGCCCTGGATGAAGCAGAGGCCAACGCCATTCGCGGCGGCCGCGATGCTCACGATCGCGTCCGAAGGGCGCTCGGTCGGCGAGTACCCGATCACGAAGAAGTTGTAGTTGTCGTACGCTAGCTCCGTACCCGTCGGGAACCGCTTGCGGAGCTTCCGGCGGATGGCGCGGATCAGGGCCTGCTGGTCTGGCTCGAACTTCTCAATGAACTGGCGCAGCCGGCCTTCGGCATCATCGTCGGGCTGCGCTCGTGTGCTGATTGGTCGTGTCATGAGGCTCGACGGACTGAACGGAGGCGGGCTGCCTAACGAGGCGCTGGTTCGACAGAAACGAACGCACTGCTCGAGCGACCTCCACCGGCCGCTGCAGGAACACGAAGTGATTGGCGCCGTGCACGTCGACGACCGTGTTCTGCGGAAACCGCGCGAACTTCGCGCGCGAGTCCGCGACGACCGCGGCAACGAAACGCAGCAACGAATCTCCCTGCGCTCGCCCAGCGCTGTCGAGCTCCGCGTAGTACGGCACCACGTCGGCGAGCGAGTCCGGGACGGCGTAGATCGCCAGTGCCCGGCAGTGGACCTGATCGTATCGCGCGACGCGGTTGCCACTCGCGAGTCTCCCCTTGAGCGAGTCGGCCGTTACCTCTCCCAGAAAGCGGTCGGCGCTGTCGAACCGAACCGTCGCTCGAATCTCGGAGTCCGGCTCGCGAACGCCCAGAATGCGCGCGTAGACCGCGCGTATGCTGTTGAAGGAAACCGTGTCGGCTGGCGAGATGCGCGGCTGGGGAGCAGGCGGCTGCACCTTGGCCAGCGTGTCGATCCGCGAACGATCGTAGGCGGCATCGATGTACACCAGGCCCCTGCATCGGGCCGGGTGCAGCTCGGCGAATCGCGTCATCTCCTCGCCGGCGATTGAATGACCGACTAGGATGACCGACCCGAGGCGAAGGGTATCGAGCGTCTCCGCGATGTCGGCGACAAGTGTATCGAGATCCGCCGCCGGTGGCGCGCCGGCCGACGCGCCGAAGCCACGACGCGTAATGCCAACGACGTGAAAGCTGTCGGTGAACTGCGGAGCGAAGTCATCGAACACGTGGGCAGTGCCCCCGAGACCAGCGAGGAACACGAGGGTTGAACCATGCCCACCCCAATCCACCACCTCCAGCGTGACGCCCGGCGCGATGCGCGTCATGCGTGCAGTCGACGGTGAATGCGGGCGGACGCGGGACACCTCGGGCCCGCTCGCACAGGCCAGTGCTACCGAGACGATCAAAAGTGGCGTCGCGCGAATCATGATTGCGACAGGCAGACCCGTGTCTACTCCGAGGCCTGATCCCGATTCCAGATCATGTGAGTGAACTGCCACGAACCGGCTAACGTCCGTCGCAACCAGGCCATGCCCTTTCCGACTTCCGTTGTCGTTGCTCCGCCTGCCTTCGGCGTGACGGAAAACGAGTACGAGAAGCTGCCTGACGCCCAATCACCGGCCACGCACAGTTCGTCGTACTCGAACACCTCTCGCATCGTGAACTGGTCGAACAGCGCATCCGACAACGCGGCGACGCCCCGCCGCCCTCGCGCCGATGGCTGGCCCGGCGGCATCATGATGACGTCTTCCGCGAAGAAGCCCAGGAATTTCTTCTGGTCTCCCGCGGTGATCGCCTGCGCGTACTCGGTTGCCATCCGCCGAAGCTCGAACTCGGCAGCGGACGAGGCCCGCACGGACAGCGGCGTGTCAATCATTCACGACTCCCATCTCCGTAGTGGTGTCCACCGCTTCAGTATATCACTGCTGCGACGGCTGTGCGGGACGCTCGAGCAACGCGTTGAAGAACATCTTGAACGTCCCGTAGGACTGCCCCCGATACAGCGGCCGGAACCCGAACATCGTCACCCGCCCGGCGCCTAACGTTACGTCAGCCGCCGCGACCTTCCCCGCCAGCTTCCCCGCGCCCTGAAGGAACCCGCTCAACAGAATAGCTCCGGGCTCACTCGGATATCGCGCGATCACCCGCGCCGGCGAGGCGGCCGGCAGCTCGAGCGACGTCGAGTTCACGAAGTAGATCGCCGACGAATCGCGCATGCCGCGAGCCACCGGGTGCGACGGGTCCACCAACACTCTGAGTATCGATCCCGGCGCGTAGATCTGTTCGGCATCAGCGGCCGAGTTGCGGTTGCCGCCGCCACCGCCAGCGGTCACGAGCTTCACGTCGATGCCGAGCGCCGCCGGCGCGAGCTCCGTCGCGCCATCCACGAGCACGAGGTGCCCGCCCTGCTCGGCAAATCGCTTGAGCTCCGCGATCCCGTCGGCACCGACGCCGCCCGAGTACGGCGGCGGCACTTGTGCATCCGACATCCCGTTCCGGATCTCGCGCAGCGTCAGGTCGGGAATCACGACGACGTCGAATTGCTTTCGAAGACTGCCGGCGCGCACGACCGAGTCGCTGATCGACGTGTACGGGAACTTGAAGTCATCCATCACCCACCGCGTCCAGCCCTCGTCCATGTTCGCCGTCCACGACTTGTACAACGCCACGCGTGGCGCGCCCGTTAGGCATGCGTAGCGCCGCGTATCGCGCGCGACCGAGGCGTCTCCCACCGATGCAGCAGGCCGTTGCGAGCACCCGGCACGAGGCGCGGGATCCCGGACGAGGCTCGTCTCGACCGCAAGAGGCTGATCGATCTGATCCACCGTGACGCCCATCTGCAGCGGCAGCGTCCAACCGGCGACATCGTATGGCCGCTCAGGCGGGCCGCCGGGATACTGCTCCATGCGCGGAAAGCGCTGCACCTCGAGCAGGTCCTTCGCGTGCGCGCGGTACGGCTGGTCGAGCCTGACGACGTAGGAACCAGCACCATACGTCTTGCCTCCGGCCGCGAACGATGCCGACGCGCGGCCCACGTCCACTCTGCCAACTCGCAGCACGTCCACGAGTCGCTCGACCGCGCCAGAGTCAGCCTGCCCAGCGGGAATCACGAACGCGTACGGCGCCTTCGACCCCGCCTCGATCGCCCGCCGACCCATGGCGACGAAATTCCGCACGTAGTCCTCGCGCTGCTCCGACGCGAGCCTGACGAGTGCCTCCGACGCGATCAGCTCGTAGTCGATGATATCTCTCAGCCGCCACGTCCCGCCCGGCCACGGGTTCGGAAAGTTGATCCGCCGCTCGTACTTCGGGAGCCCTCGCGCGTGACCGCGGAGCTGCGAGGTGTCCTGCGTGATCGGCGTCGCGATCCGCACGCTCGCCGCTTCGGTGATCACGCCGACCATGTTGTGTCGCGTAGGCGTCGAGCGCGCGCCGCCATGCCACCACAGATCGTAGATGACGCTCGTCGCAACGCCGGACTTCCCGCGCTCCTCGAGCGCCATCGCCATCTCGGACCCGATGTGCGCGATACCCCGCACGATGATGGGGTCGAGGTTCGGGTTCACGGGATCCACGAGCGGCGGCACGAAGATCCGCGCGCCTTCCGCGCCCATCTGATGCACGTCGTAGAAGATCTCGGGGAACCACACGCCGTATAGGTAGTCGGTCACGAGCCGCGTTTCCTTCTGCGTGACCATGAACCAATCGCGGTTGTTGTCGTGACCCACGTACGGGTGGTAGAGCCACGGCAGCGGCCCACCTTCCCATTTCGTGCCGAGGTTCTTGCGATACCACTCCGTGATCATGCGCTGGCCGTCGGGGTTCATGGACGGCGCGATGAGCACGACCTCCTTGTCGAGATAGCGCTGGAGCGTGTCGTTCGTGGCGAGCCGGTACGCCAGCTCCATCGCCATCTGCGACGCGCCGATCTCGGTCGCATGAATGTTATTGGAGATGAACACGACGCTCGGCTGCGACGCGACGAGTCGTCGCTCCTCGTCAGGCGTTAGGCGCCGAGGGTCGGCGAGGCGGGCCTGGGCGGCGCGGAGGGCTGGGAGCCTGGCGATGTTCCGCGGTGTCGAGACGGCGACGACGATGAACGGCTGGCCGTTCGTCGTCGTGCCCAGCGTATCGACGTGGACCGCCGGCGACGCCGCGGCGAGGCGCTGGAAGTAGCCGGTGATCTGACTCCAATCCGCGAGCGTCCGGTCAGCACCGATCGCGAAGCCCAGGTGCTGCTGCGGTGACGGAACCGTCCGCGCCACACGGGCTGACTGAGCGGCCGCCGAGGCGGACAGGGATGCGGCGCACGCGGTAGCGAGGAACACGTGGCGAATCGAGATCATTCTCGATCTTGGTCCGCGTCAACCGTGCCCGCAAGACATGGAATCCTCCCTGGGAGGGCCATATGTTGGAGCCGCCGATGCCGGCCGGCCGGTCGTCCATCTGCGCGAACCAGGAGTCCTGACTCACGACGAGCCGAAGGCGCGTGGCATGATGTCCGGTCCCGAGCCGACTGATCGATGGCCGCAGCTCTCGTCGCTGCTGGACACGCTTCTCGACACCCCACCCGAGCGACGCGCGGAGGTCGTCGCGGAGTTGAGCGGCGGGGATCCCGCACGTCGAGCGGAGCTCGAGCGGCTTCTGGCCGGGTTGGGTCGCGAGTCACCGCTGATCGATGCGCCGGTGGCGGAACGCTTCGGAGCCCTGTTCGACGAGCCCGCCGGCGGATTCCCGGACGTGCTGGCGGACCGCTATCGCCTCAGCCGGGAGATCGGCCGCGGCGGCATGGCAACCGTGTACCTTGCCCGCGACTTGAGACACAGCCGCGACGTCGCCGTCAAGGTCGTGTCCCCGATGCTGGCGTCGGCGTTAGGCGGCGATCGTTTCCTGCGCGAGATCGAGATCGTCGCGAACCTGCGGCATCCGCACATCGTTCCGCTCTTCGACTCGGGGAATGCCGGCGGTGCGCCGTACTACGTCATGCCGTTCGAGACGGGATTGTCGCTGCGGCAGCGGCTCGCCCGGGACGGGGCGCTCCCCATCGACGACGCCGTCACGATCCTCCGCGACGTCTCGGACGCGCTGGCGCACGCGCACGAGCGTGGCATCGTGCATCGCGACATCAAGCCGGACAACGTGATGTTGTCGGGGCGTCACGCCATGGTCACCGACTTCGGCGTCGCGAAAGCGATCGTCGCCGGAAGTACCGAGGAGCGCCTCGCCCGCAGCGATGCGCATGCGTCGCCTGAAGCGAGAGCCGAAGCGGACACCGCGCCGACGACGACACAGGGCGTGGCGTTCGGCACTCCAGCGTACATGGCGCCCGAACAGATCCTGGGCGACCCGCGGATCGATCACCGCGCCGATATCTATGCGGTCGGCGCGCTCGCATACGAGCTGCTCTCGGGACGTCCTCCGTTCGTCGGCGCGACGCGCGACGAGGTGCTGGCCGGCCACCTGTCGCGAGCGCCATCGCCGGTGACGACCCATCGCGCCGACGTGCCGACGCCGCTTGCCGAGCTCGTGATGACCTGCCTGGCAAAGGACCCGAACGATCGCCCGCAAACGGCCAACGACCTCGTCGAGCGGCTCGAGCGTCTCGCCGTGCGCGAGCGACCTGACCGAACGGTGTTAGCGCGCCGCTCACGTTGGATGATCGCGGCCGCGGTACTGACGGTCGCTGCGGCCGCCACCTTCTTCGTCGCGCGGCAGCGCGCGGCCCGGATTAACGCGTCGTGGTCGGCGCGATGGTCGCTCGCGAGGGTGGAGCGGCTCACGGACTTCCCCGGCACCGAGGTCGATGCATCGATCTCTGCCGACGGCCAGCGCGTGGCGTTTCTCGCGGATCGCGACAGCGTGTTCGACGCGTTCGTCACGCGCGTGGGCAGCGAGCAGTTCGTGAATCTCACGAACGGGCGGTTTCCGCAGCTGCTCAACGAGGATGTGCGTAACGTCGGATTTTCCGGCGACGGGGCCAGCACCTGGATTCGCGTCGCCGATATCACGGCGCAGGCGAGCGTGTGGATGGCGCCCACCGCCGGAGGCGCGTTTCGCCCGTTTCTCGACACCGCCGTGATGGCGGTCTGGTCGCCCGACGGCTCCAGGCTCGCGTATCATGGAACGGTCCCGGGCGACCCGATCTACGTCGCGGACCGGGACGGATCGAACGCGCGGCGGATCCTTGTGGCCGAGAGTGGGATCCACTCGCATCACCTGAGCTGGTCGAGCGATGGCCGGTACGTCTATTTCACGCACGGCGTCCCACCTAACGACATGGACATCTGGCGCATTCCCGCAGCGGGTGGCCAGGCCGAGCGAGTGACGCGTCACAACTCGAGAGTCGGGTATCCGGTCCCACTCGACGATCGGACCCTGCTCTACACCGCGACCGCAAGTGACGGCACCGGACCCTGGCTCTACTCCATGGACCTCGGCACCGGCACATCGCAGCGGGTCATCACGGGCGTCGAGCACTACATCTCCATCTCCGCCAGCGCGGAAGTAGCGGGGCAGCCGAGGCGTTTGGTGGCAACGGTCTCGAATCCGACGGTCGGGCTCTGGTCCACGCCCATCGGAACGGGGGTCGCCGGGGAAGACTCGGCTCGACCGCTCGCGCTGCCGACCGCTCGTGCCGCCGCGCCGAGGTTTGCCCGTGACGGCACGCTGCATTATCTCGCCGCTCGCGGCGGAGCGGATGCGGTGTGGCGCCTCGCGGGCGACCGCGCGACCGAGCTGTGGAAAGCGCCCGATGGAGCCATCGACGGGGCGGTGGCTGTGTCGCCGGATGGAAGTCAGCTCTGTGCCTCGGTTCGGCGGCCGGAGCGCTCGACGCTGTACTGTCTGTCCGCCACGGGCGCCGACGCGCGACCCGTTGGCGAATCGCTCGACGTTCGTGGCGCGCCATCATGGTCGCCCGACGGCAAGTGGATTGCCGTCGCCGCCAGGGACGGCCCGGCGGTGCACGTGTTCAAGGTTCCGGTGAACGGGGGCGAGCCGGTGCGGCTCGTGGACTCCGTGTCGGCCAACCCGGTGTGGTCGCCTAACGGGAAGGTCATCCTGTACTCCGGTGCCTCACGCGCGCGGATCGTCCCGCTCAAAGGGGTCACGCCGGAGGGCCAGCCGTACCCCATTCCGGCGATCAGTGTGGATCGTGTCGGGGACAGCTACCGGTTCCTCCCTGGCAGCGACGAGATCGTCGTGAAGCTGGGCGGATTCCGCCGTCAGGATTTCTGGTCGGTGGATCTCGCGTCCGGGCAACGACGCCGCCTGACCGCACTCAAGCCGGGCGAATCGCTGCAGCGATTCGACGTCTCACCGGATGGGAAACGAATCCTGTTCGAGCGCGTCCGGGAGAATTCGGACATCGCGCTCATCGTGCTGCCGCCTCGTTCTAGTCGTTAGGCGTTAGTCTGGAGTCCGTAGCTAGCTAACGACTATCGACCAACGACTAACGGCTAGGACTAGCGCGCCGCGAGCCGGGACCTCGGGGGTGTGTACGCGGTCGCGATGAGGGTGCGGTGCTCGACCCAGCCAGAGAGTCCCCTGGCCCGGATCCGCCGCCAGTCCCCGCGCGTCTCGCCGAGCTGTACGCGCGTGTTCGGGCCGATCGAGGCGATGATCCGCGACTGGCGCGTGGGATTCGATCGAACGATGGCCCAGTTCCGCGCGACCGATGTGACCCACCCGCTACGGGTCTTTGACCGCGCGGTCGACTTTGGAGCTGGCGCTGCACGTGCGGTGGTCGCCCGAGACGGAGGGGCTTTCGCGATGGCGCGTGGCGTCGATTTGGAAGCGGGCGCTCGTGCCGTTGGCGGCGTGGTTGCGCGGGCGCGTGCGGGCGCCGGCGCGCTGGACGCTGTGGGTTTGGGCGGCTTGGCGAGCGGACGCGGTGCCACTTTCTCCGCGGGACGCTCGGTCACTGGCTCGGGTGGCGGAGCCGCCGGAGCCTCGACAGAGGAGGGCGTCGAGTCACTCTGTACAACCGCACCGGCGGACTGCATCGCGACCCGCCTGGATGCAACGACAGGCGTCGGAGCGGTTGGCAGAGTATCGACGGTCGACAGGGCGATCGCGCTGTCGTGCGTCGAATCGGCGAGAGCGACGGCTGTAGAATCGAGGGCTTCGGCAGCCGCGGTGTCCGGCTGCGCCAACGTGATCTTTCGCCCGAACGATTCGGTCTTGGGCTGATTGGTGGGGAGCGTGTCGGCGACGAAGGTTCGCGGTGCTGGTTTGGGCGCGGCGGGCGTGTAGTTCTTCGAGAGCCACGCGCCTATCGCGAGCGACGCGAGCACGAGACCGCCGAATCCTTTCCAGATGTAGGGGCCTAACGGCCCGATCGGCGAACGCTCGGGCTTGGTTCCGCACCAACGACATCCGCCGGCACTGTGCGGATAATAGGAGTCGCAGCTCGTGCAGTGTGCGAGCGGCAATAGATCGCCGAAGCCGTCACGGTTCTCGAACCCGTGACCGCACTTTGG
>Ga0075424_100005720_pt1 | contig 11923 bp, 13 predicted proteins | sample SoiMethybrSBSTD3_FD_75301 | JGI IMG/M metagenome (GOLD analysis project Ga0075424, IMG submission 75301) | Bulk soil microbial communities from a Populus tree surrounding site in Tennessee, USA - Soil MetaG P. TD hybrid SBSTD3 | ecosystem: Environmental > Terrestrial > Soil > Tree plantation... | reverse complement strand
CTTCTAGTACTCGCCAGGATTTTCCGCTTACCTCCATGAGGGTGGTTCGAACGAACCCCGCCCTCGGCGGAGGTATCTATGCGTGCAATTCGTCCCGCGCTGTTTGTCACCACCATCGCCGGCGCCGCGCTGCTCATTCAAGCCGCGGGCGCTGCACACGATCTGGCCGATCCGCTCGACATCAGCGACGTGGCCCTCGTGTCGAGTGAAGCCGACGGCGACTTCGTCAAGGACACCTATCGACCCACTCTTCACCACGCAGGTCCACCCGGAACACGCGACTTCGCGCAGGTCAGCGCCACGTTGATCGGAGCCGCTGGTCTGTCGGTGCCCGGCTTCACCGAGGTGGTCGACGGCAACGCCGCGTTCGGGACGATTCGCGCCGGTGAGACCATCGCCGCCCTCGACACCGTCGTCATCAAACGGCAGCGTCGCGTCCCGCTCAATCCCCGTCAGCTGCGATGGAGCATCTCGGCGCGAGCCGATCTCGTCCTGCCCGACGAATGGACGGGCAAGTGGCGATTCACGATCACGCGGACCGATCCCACCACACACCGGATCGACTCGACGGCGACGATAACGAACACGCTCGGCGTGCGTGAGCCAATCGGCTTTTCGCTCCTGCCGGAATTCATTCGGTGCCGATGGCAGGGCGACGCCGATTCGCTCGAGGCGACGTGCGATGGGAAGGCTCGCCTGGTCTGGTGCGTGACCAGCGGATCCGCTGCGTTCGAGCTCCATCGCGACGGTGACTCCGCGAGCGGCGGCGGGACCGTGCATGTCCTGCAAGAAGGCAGCTGTCCCGCTGGCAACACCGACACGAGCGATGACATCGCCATCACCGGCACGCGCCTCGTACACGACGCAGACCAGGAGCCGCTTTCACCCGGCCTCTTGCCAATCTTCTCGGTAAATCCGTACTTCACCATGCTGCTGTCCGCGGAACTCGAGCCCTCCGCCGAGCCATCGAATGACGATGAATGTCGTCATGGGGGATGGCGTCGATTCCATCGACTCCGGTTCCGCAATGAGACGGCCTGCACCTTGTTTCTCCATGCGGGCGCGTCCCGTGATCGGAAGGGAGGCATGCGATGAAACGGCTGCTCATTCTCGGCGTGGCGCTGTCGTCGATGGGGAACCTTACGCAGTGCCCAGCCTTCAACCTGCCGGACGGCGAACCGCGGTCATGCGACAACATCGTGGTCGAAACGCCGCCCGGCAGTTGTTTCGAGCTGCGCGTCGACCCGTGCACGCACAGGCCCTGGACCAGTGACACCGGGATCGCGCTGAGCCCTCGGTCGAACGACGTGTCGCTGGACTGGACGGCCGACGAGACCGTCGTGACGAGGAGACTGTGCGTTCAGGCTTCGATCCCGACGCAGACCGCGTACCATTACACGTACTTCGACCACTCCCACGCCGTCGGCCAGGGCGAGTTCCTAGTGACCGCGATCAGCGGGCTCACACTCGCGATGTCGGCAACACCAGCCACGATCAATCCAGGTCAGTCGTCTCAGCTCGCAGTAACGGTCAGCGGTGGCATCGGACCGTACAACTACGCGTGGGATTACGACCCGACGCTCAGCGCCTCGCTCAGCGCTTCTGCACTCGCGAGACCCACAGCCACGACCACCTATCGGGTCACCGTCATCGATGGAGCGGGCCACAGCGGTCAGGCGACGATTACCGTGCAGGTGGCCACCATTGGGGCACCGAGTTCGGTGGTCCTGCAGGCGTCGCCCGCGATCGTCGACTCTGGAGGCACGACACGTCTCTCGGTCACAACGACCAACATGACGCCTCCCCTCGATATCCAATGGAGAGCCGACGTCGCGTTGTTGCCCACACAGAACCCCGCGCAAGTAGACACGACAGCCTTGGCGAACACGACCTCCGCGACAGCGACCGTGACCGATCGAGATGGCCACGTCGTCTCGGTGACGATCGAAGTACCGGTTCGGCTGACCGTGAGCGCGTCTGCGGTTCCGACCAGTGTGATCGCGGGACAAACCGTTCAACTCTCTGCGAGTGCGGTCGGGGGAGATGGTCACTATCACTACGTGTGGATCGCGCCACCCTCGGTCGCGGTGAGCAACCTCACCGTCCGGAACCCGACGACGACTCCGTCCACAACGACGACGTACTCCGTCTCTGTCTTCGATGAACGCGGGCAAGCGGCAGGGGCTGACGTCACCGTCACGGTGATGCCCGCACCCGCGCTCGCGGCGTCGTTCATCTCGCGGCAACCCGGCACGGCACTGCCTTTCGATGTCACGCTCGATGGCAGCGCCAGCACGGGAAACATCGTGTCCTACGAATGGGATCTGAGTTGGACGACCGGCGCACCCGATTTCATCACGACGGGGCCGATCGCCACGTTCACACGAACGCAAGAGAGCCTTCGCGGCACGATCACGCTGACGGTGAGAGACGCCAGCGGCAACACCGCGACGGCGTCGCGGTCGTACCCATAAGTCGTTCGCAGCTGGACGATGCTGCGTGGCGGGGTTAGGATCCCGCCACGCGATGTCCACTTCGGTCGTGGATCCCCCCACGCACTGCCCGAACTGCAGCGCGGCGCTCGACGGCAAGTACTGCTCGCAGTGCGGCCAGAAGGCGGCGCCGCTCAACCCGACGCTCGGCGAGTTCCTCCACGATCTGTTTCACGAGATCGCGCACGTCGACGGCAAGATCGTCACCACGCTGCGACTGCTGATCACGAAGCCCGGCTTCCTGTCGCTCGAGCACTTCGACGGCCGCCGCGCACGATACGTCGCTCCGATACGCCTCTATCTCCTTCTCAGCGTCGCCTGGTTCGCGGTCACCGCCATCGCGCCTGACACCGGCTTTCGACTGAGCTGCACGTCGTGCCCGCCGGAGATCCGCGCCGAGCGCGAGCGCGAGGGCGAAGCGCTGCCGCACTGGGCGCCGCGCGCGATGTTCGTGCTCGTGCCGGTGTTTGGGGGTCTCGTCGCGCTCGCGGCGCGGCGATCGGGCCGCCACTATCCCGAGCATCTGTATTTCGCGATGCACGTGCACGCCGCCTGGTTTTTCGCGGGGACGATCTGGGCCGCGGTGGGGTTCCTCACGATCCCGTATGTCCATGTCGCGACCGGACTGCTGGCGCTCCTGTTCTGCGGCACCTATTTCTCGAGGGCGTTCCGTCGCGTCTACCGCACCGGGCTGATTCGAGCCATCTTCAGTACCGCGGCAATCTCCGTGACGTACGTCGTGTGCGTCGTCATGGCGTTGCTCACGATTCTGTTGCCCATCGCCCTGCGCTAACAACGCTTCATGCGCTTCGTGGCTAGCCGATCAACTGCACGACGATCTCTCGGCTGCGGGGGCGTGTATCGAACTCGATCAACACGATCTGCTGCCAGGTTCCGACACAAAGGCGGCCACGATCGAACGGAATCGAGATCGATGGGCCAAGCATCGCGGCCCTCACCTGGCTCGAACCGTTATCGTCACCCCAACGGAGATGATGCTCGTATTCGCCATCACGCGGTGCGAGCTGCTCCCACACGCGATTGAGATCGGCGACCGCGCCGGCCTCGAACTCGATCGTCGTGATGCCAGCCGTCGATCCGACGACCGCGACCGTGAGCAACCCTGACGTGATCGACGAGTCGCTCAATACGCGCGAGACGATCGGCGTCAGGTCGTGGACGTCGCCCTGACCCGTCGTTTCGAGGTGATGCTTCGTTGTGTCGACCATCAGGACGGCGGCGGGTCTCAAGACCCGCCTCTACGTACTCGCTATTTGCGAACGACCGCGACACCCCGCAAATAGACCGACGCGATGCGGCGCGTGTTGGTGATGTCGTCCAGCGGGTTGGCGTCGAGCACGATGAAGTCGGCGCTCTTGCCGGCCTCGATGGTGCCCGCATCGGTCATGCGCAGGAACTCTGCGCCGTTGCGAGTCGCCGCGACGATCACCTGCATCGGCGTCATGCCCGATGCCACCATATCGGCCATCTCAGCATGCGGCGCCCATGGCGTGTTGCCATCGGTGCCGAGCGCAATGCGCACGCCGGCCTTACTCATCTTCGCCAGGTTGCGCGCCTGAATGCCGAACTGCGCCTGCGCGTCGGGACGATCGGTGTTGCCGGCTTCGAGCTTCTGCAGCTCCGCCGGCTGCAGGCTGTCGCGCAGCCAGCTCAGATCGGTCTTCACGCCGCGGTCGGGCAGATTCGGCACGAGGACAAACGCCGGCTTCGCCTTCACCATCCCCATGAACTCATCGTCGACGTCGCGATCGCGCACGCTATGCGCGAAGGCGTCGATCCCCGCCTTCATCAGCCCCTTCGCGTCGTCCAGCGTGAACAGATGCGCCGTGACGCGGAGCTTGTTCTTGTGCGCCTCCTCAATGATGGGTGCATAAAGATCGGGCGTCAGCTTCTTGTATTGACCGTTGCGATCGTCGACCCAGATCTTGACGATGTCGACCTTCTTCGCCGCGAGCTCCTGAACCGCCTTACGTCCTTCCGCGGCGGATTGGATCCAATACGGCGCCGTGGTGCGCCCCGGCTCCGGCATCGTGATGCCGCGTCCGGCGGTGAAGAAACGCGCCGCGCCCGGAATCGTCTCGGCGCGGACCTGGAACGCCACGTCGCCCACATCCTGCCCGAGGCTCATTGCGGCGCTCACGCCGTAGTAGGCGCGCCGCCGCAGGTCCTGGACAAGCGCATCGCGGTCCTGACTGAGGTGCGTGTGCGTGTCGATGAGCGTCGGCATCACCGTCTTGCCGCTGAGGCTCACACGCGCGGCGCTAGCGGGGATCTTGACGTCGGCCGCACGGCCTACCTGCGTGATGCGCGCACCGGTGACGAGCATGGTGGCGTTGTCGATCGGCGGCCGGCCATCGCCGATGATCACGCGCGCGCCTTCGAACGCGGTGACGCTCTGGGTCTGCGCACGATTCGCAATTGACGCTGCCGCGACAAGCAGAAGCGCGACGATGACTCGTTTCATTGAAACCTCCCCCACGCGCGACGAAGTCGCGTGCCCCACGGCCGAAGGCGGCCCTACGAGCGCGGAGCGCCCGCCCTACCAGGCAGGATTGGCGCCGCCCTTGTAGGCCCACTCGGCGCGGCCCTCGTTGTAGATCCGGCGCTTGGTGAAGAGCCACTGGCCGTTGACCTTCACGAGCTCGTCCTCGTAGTGACCGTATCCATCGAACACCGACTTCCGCTCCGGATTGTTGTTGCTGTAGTGGAACCAGTACGCACGACCCGTGGCCTTATCGCCAGTGACCTTGATCGCGATGTTCGAGATGTTGTGGCGTCCAGAGGCGGGACGCAGCCCGTTCTCGCTCGTTCGCGAATTCGGCATCTTCGCGATGACGTCGCGAATGGCCTTGCGGCCGCGAATCTCGCCGGAACCGACGTCGAGAATGCCGTCCTCGGTGAATGTGGTGACGTAGAGATCGGGATCGCCGAAGTCCATCGCGAACAGATATCGCGCCTGCAGATCTTCGATCGCCGCGCGATCCTCCGCATAGCTGCTCGTCGCAGCCGAGGAGGTCATCGATGTCAACGCCAGGGTGAGAAGCGCAGCCGCCGCGGCGGCCGCCAATGGCACTGTCAATTTGCGCACGCTGTCCTCCTTGCGAAGTCGGCGCCCGATCATATCTCCAAGCTCCGCGCTAGTACTCATCCGACGCGACTAGACTGGGGCGATGGCATGGACTCCGAAAGACGCACTGCGCGGACGCATCGCGGTTGTCGCAGGAGCGACGCGAGGAGCGGGACGCGGCATCGCTGCCGCGCTGGGCGAAGCCGGCGCAACCGTCGTGTGTACGGGACGATCGACGCGGTCGGCACGGTCGGAATACAACCGCCGCGAGACGATCGAAGAGACGGCCGAGCTCGTCACCAGTCTGGGTGGAACCGGCGTGCCGATCGCGCTCGATCACCTCGCACCCGATCGCGTGGAGCAGCTGGCCGAGCAGATACGAACCGATTTCGGCCGCATCGACGTGCTCGTCGACGACATCTGGGGCGCCGAAGTCCTCAAAGGTGGGCCTGCTGACTGGAACAAGCCAATCTGGGAGGTCGATCTCGACACGGGCCTTCGCATCCTGCGGCTGGCTATCGACACACACCTGATTACTGCGCATCACCTGCTGCCGCTTCTCGTCGACAAACCCGGTGGCCTGCTCGTCGAGGTCAGCGATGGCACCGTCGACTACAACGCGTCGCACTACCGCATCTCGGCCTTCTACGACCTCGCGAAAGTGTCCGTCAATCGACTCGCCTTCTCGTTGGGCCACGAGCTCGCCGCCTTTGGCGCGAGCGCGACGTGCGTCACGCCAGGATGGCTGCGCTCGGAGATGATGCTCGAGAACTTCGGCGTATCCGAGAACAACTGGCGCGACGCGTTTCAGGGCGAGCGCGCTGCCGCCCCGCCCTCGTTCGCGTTGTCAGAGTCGCCGCGGTTCGTCGGACGGGCCGTCGCGGCCCTGGCCGCGGATCCGGGCCGGGCGAGATGGAATCAGAAGAGCGTAACGTCAGGTCAACTCGCACGTGAGTACAGCTTCACCGATCTCGACGGATCGCGCCCGGACATCTGGCGCTTCATGGAAGACGAGGAGCGCGGTCACGCGGGTCATCTCGATGACTATCGCTGATCCGGCACAGATTCTTCAGGTCGTCCGCGAGCCGATCAAGCCTGGCCAGGACGACGCCTATCGCATCATCGAGGAAGAAACCGCGCGCATCTCCGTCGTCGAAGGTTGCCCACATCCGTACCTCGCCGCCGAATCGCTCACCGGCGCGAAAGAGATCTGGTGGTTCAACGGCTACCGCTCGACGGCAGAACAGAAGCAGCTCGCCGACGCGTACGCGACGAACACCCGTCTGCTGTCGTCGCTTCAACGGCAAAGCGCGCGAAAGTCTGTCCTCACCTTGAAACCGATCGAGCTCGTCGCGACGTATCGACCGGAGATGAGCGGCGGAACGCCGTGGACCGTCGGCCACGGCCGCTTTCTCGTGATCACGGTGACGACGCGCCCACGCACGCGCGACGGAACGGTCTTCGAAACGCCGGACCACACGTACCTCATCGTCAGGTCGTCGCAAACCCGCGAGGCAGCCGACCGGCTCGCGGAGCGCGACTCCGTCGTCTTGCAAGTTCGTCCGACGTTCAGCTTTCCCGCGCCCGAGTGGATCGCGTCTGACGCGTCGTTCTGGGGGAGAGGTCCCTAGGACTTCCGGGTTTGCAGCCGGTGGTAGCCAAGTTGCCGGCGCGCTTCGGCCAGCGTCTTTCCCTCGTTCACGGCCGCGCGAATCTGTTGCTCGATGGCATCGATCTCTTCGGCGGCGTCGAGGATCGCCTTCTCGTGTTCGCGCGGCAGGACGACGACGCCGTCGGCGTCGCCGCGCAGAAGATCACCGGGTGCGACTCGGGCATCGCCGATGGTGACCACCGCGTTCACCGCCTCCACCTGCACGCGATCCTTGCCGGTGCGCATCGAGTAGCTGCGGCTGAACACCGGATACCCGAGCTCGCGCGCCAGATGCGTGTCGCGGCAGGCGCCGTCGATCACGGTGCCAGCCACGCCGCGGCGATGCGCGACCCACGTGAGGATGTCGCCCCACACGGTCGCGTTCTCGCGGCCGCCGTTGTCGAGCACCACCACTCCACCGGGATGCACATCGTCGATGTAGTCGCCCACCGTGCCTGCGGGATTTCCTGCCGGCCCATAGAGAATCGTGTAGGCGCGACCGGTGACCCGAAAGCGGGGGTCGAGCGGCTTGATGTTCAGACACTGCCCGGCGATGCCGAGACGATCGAGCGCATCGCTGATCGACGTCGTGTCGAGCTTCGACGCGCGCTGAACGTTGCTGTCGTCGGAGGAAGAGGCCATCTTGCTATCGCTTCAACATCGTCTCGTAGGTGATGCCCATCACCTGTGTCACGGGCGTACCCTCGCGCAGGGCGGCCACCATCGCGCGCTCGCGCGCCACCACCGCATCGGCCGCGGTCAGCACGGCCTCGATGTCGGCGGCGCGCACGAACACGACGCCCGTTCCATCGGCGACCACGTAATCGCCGGGCGAGACGGCGATGTCGCCGACCACGATCGGCACGTTGGTGCCCACTTCGACGATGCGGCCGCGCGCCGTGTGAGGTGTTCGGCTGCGCGCAAAAACCGGATAGCCGTAGCCGTGCGCCTCATCGACGTCGCGCGCGGGACCTTCGACGATGGTTCCAGCAATCCCACGAAGCTGCGCCGCCAGCGACAGATTGCCGCCCCACGCAGCGGCTTCGATCCGGGTCCGCTGCTCCATCACGATCACGTCGCCCGCTTGTGCCGTTTCAATCGCCGTCGTGCCAAGGTGACGCGAGGCAGCGGGCCGCCCATCGTCCGGTTCAAGCTTCGCGGTGACGACGCGTCCCGAGACGCGCTTGTCGGTCGCGACACGGTGAATGCCCGACGCGACTCCTTTGAGTCCCAGCTTGTCGAGCGCATCTGAGATCGCGCACGAATCCAGCTGCGCGAGGCGCGTGAGGAGATCGCTCATGGCCTATTGCCAGTACGCGAAGCACATGGCGTTGCCAGTGCCCGCCTCCGATCGATAGCACGGGACGTAGTCGATTTGGTGATACGTCAATCCGGCCGCATTCATCGCTGCGATCACCGGGATCCAGTTCTTGATCTCCGCTGTGCCGACCTTGAAGAAGCCTTCGGGCAGCTTGGCCAAGCCATCCTCGTCGCCGCTTTCCATCGCGGCGATCACTTTCTGATCGAAGTCTTCATCGATCACGAAATGCGTGAGCCCGCCCGACGCCATCAAAGCGACGCGGCTGAAGCCGTCGAACGTCTTGATCGCACGCGCCAGCGCGCGACCCAGCTCGAGACAGCGGTGCACCTTCGGCGTGTTGTGCGGAAAGTGCACGTTGAGAATGATCGGCACGCTCGGCGGTGTCTGGTCCTGCAGGATCGTGTGATAGAAGAAGCCGTAGGCGTGCGGGATGCCGCCGCGCGGTGCGCCGCTGGGCGTATCGTCGGACTGCGCGAGATCGAAGTCTTCATCGCCCAACGATCGGAGCAAGTGATCGGCAAACGCCGTCGCTCCGGGATACGTTGCGCCTTCGGCCGGTGAATTGGCCGGCTCGGCGATGTTGAGCCCGGGCGCATCCTCGTTGAGGTGCTGGACGTTGCTGATCGCGGCGCCGCGATAGATCGTGATCGCCGGCGTCAACCCGGCGTTGAAGAACTCACGCTGATCGTTGCCGAGAATCACCACGGCATCGGGCGCGACCTCGTTGAACTTCTGGCCAAGCGCCTCGAGCGCAGCGCGACATTGCCCGAAGCGTTCGCGGCGCTTCTCCACGGTGATCTCGTGCGCAAACCCCGGCGCGCGCGTCTTGAGCAGCGACTCGTAGTCGTAGCTCTTGCCGCGGAACCAGTGGTTCTTGTTCTCGCGGTCGGCCTTCGCCCGCAGATCCCACTGCTCGGGCGGGGTGGACAACAGCGGGCCATGCGACGATCCGATCCCTAAAACGATGTCAGCCATATGTGTGATCCTTGTAACTATCGCTCCGGCCTCCAGCGCGAGAAGCGCCGCTCCAATCGCTCGGCCAGCCACGTCAACACGATGCCGGATGTCGCGATGATCACCACGCCAAGAAACATCGTGTCGGTCTGCAGATTGGAGCCGCCATACGCGACCATGAAACCGATCCCTTCACTGCCGCCCAGCATCTCGCCGACGACCACTCCAATCAGGCCGAGGGACACGGCCTGGCGAACGCCAGTCAGAATGAACGGCACTGCGCCCGGCACCACCAGCGTCGTGAAGATCTGCCAGTCCGACGCGCAGTAGGCGCGAGCGGCCCTCAACAGGTCGGCGTCGGTTGCCCGCACGCCGCCGATCGTGTTGATCAACACCGGAAACACTGCGTTGATGAACACCACGAACATCTTGGATCGCCAGCCAAGGCCAAACCAGATGACGATGAGCGGCACCAGCGCCACGCGCGGCGTCGAGTACAGCGCAGTCATGAACGGATCGACGAGAATCGCGAGACGACGGTACCAGCCGATCAGCACACCGAGCACCACGCCGGTGGCAATCGCCAACCCGAGCCCGATAACGAAGTTCCATCCGCTATAGGCGAGGTCCTGCTTGAGGTGCCCCTCGGTCCACTCGGCAACGAAGCGTGTCGCCACGGCGGAAGGTCCGGTGAAGAACAGCGGGGAGATCATATTGGCCGACCACGCTGCCTGCCAGGCAGCGAGCGCGATGAGCACCGCGGCGCCGCCGAGAATCAGCCGCTCATTGCGCTCGTAGAACGATCGTCGTCGCGGCCCGGTCTCCAGTTCGTGATCGACGACCATCAGCCGGCCGCTTTCGTCATCCCGATCCGCTCCGGCGCTTCCTCGACCATCTGCCAGATCCGCTCTTCGATCTCGAGGAACTTGGGGTCGCGCTTCACCGACAGCGCGCGCGGGCGGTCGAAGGGAATCTGCACGATGCCCTTCACACGTCCCGGACGCGCACTCATCACCGCCACGCGATCGGCGAGATAGACGGCCTCGTTGATCTGGTGCGTGATGAACAGCACCGTCTTCCGTGCCGCGCTCCAGATCTTGAGCAGCTCGGCCTGCATGTGCTCGCGCGTCTGCGCATCGAGGGCGGCAAACGGCTCGTCCATCAACAGCACCGCCGGATCCGCCGCGAGCGCACGGGCCAGGTTGACGCGCTGCTGCATGCCGCCCGACAGCTCCGACGGGTAATGACGCTCGAATCCTGACAGGCCGACGAGCTCGATGAAGCGATCGGTGCGCATGCGCATGGTGTCGGCATCGAAGCGCTTCTGCAGCTCCATGCCGTAGCGCACGTTGCTCGCGACGGTGCGCCACGGCAGCAGGCTCGCCTGCTGAAAAACGACCGCGCGATCGACGCCGGGACCGGTGATCTTCTTGCCGTCGATAATCACGTCGCCGGCGTCGTAGCGCATCAACCCGGCCACGATGTTGAGGAGTGACGTCTTCCCGCAGCCGCTCGGACCGACGATGGCCATGAATTCGCCGTCGGACACCGTGAGCGAGACGTCCGACAACGCCACCACCTGCCGCCGCTCGCGCTCGACGTCGTAGCGCTTGGTGAGGTTTCGGATCTCGAGCTTGTGCATTCGCCCCGAGAGTTTATTTGAAGGCGATCGAGGCCTTGCGCTGCTCCTCGGCTTTCACGCTCGGCCCAAACACCTGCTGGAAGTACCCTTCCTTGACGAGTCGCGCCACGGTGCCGTTGTCGATCACCTTCTTGAAGTCGTAGGCCTTGAGGTCCGCGGCGATTCGCGGATCGGCCTGCTGCGAGATGATGGCCTTCACCGCAGGTGCCAGCACGTACGGCACGCGATCGAAGATGTCGCCGTTCTTGTAGAGATCGTAGATGCGCGCGACGTCGGCCTCAGGCTGCTTGTCGAAGGCGATATAGGTCTTCACTGCGAACGGCTTGTCATCGTAGAAGCGCTTGATGGCCTCGGCGTGCGCCTTGATGATCTGCTCGGGCAGCTTCGGATTGGCCGTGATCGCGCTCTTCGCAAACAGATACGTCGTCGCCGCGTAGACCTGGTGTTCGGCGAGGTTCGCCAGATTCTTGTAGCCGGCCTCTTCGAGACGGAAGTAGTTCGGGGCGGTGAGCAGCGTGGCATCGGCGCGATTGGTCTGCAGCGCCGCGGCGCGGCCGCTGACATCGGTGCCGACCGTGATCCACTGCACGTCGCGTGTGCCGAGACCGTAGGTGCCGAGCAACGCCACCGTGTAGTTGTAGGGTGCGTCGCCGATCTGCCCCACCGCCACGCGTTTGCCTTTGAGCTGCTTGACGTCCTTGATCTCCTTCTGCCCCATGAGCGCGAACAGCCCTTTGTTGGACGAGCTGCCCATCAGCGCCATCGAGCCGTCCTT
>Ga0075424_100005719_pt1 | contig 11924 bp, 11 predicted proteins | sample SoiMethybrSBSTD3_FD_75301 | JGI IMG/M metagenome (GOLD analysis project Ga0075424, IMG submission 75301) | Bulk soil microbial communities from a Populus tree surrounding site in Tennessee, USA - Soil MetaG P. TD hybrid SBSTD3 | ecosystem: Environmental > Terrestrial > Soil > Tree plantation... | reverse complement strand
CAGGGCTTCTCGATCGTGCGCTGCTGGATCTGACCAGGCGCGCATGCGATGCCGCGCGCGATTCACGCGCGCGGATCGTCGTCAACGATCGGCTCGACGTCGCGCTCGCGGCGGGCGCACACGGCATCCATCTGCGCGCCGGTTCCCTCAGCGCGTCCCGAGTGCGGGCCCGGGCGGGAGAAACGTTTCTGATCGGCCGCTCGGTGCATCAGCTCGAGGAGGCGGTGGCCGCTGAACGTGAAGGCGGATGCGATTACCTGTTCTTCGGAACGGTCTTTCCGTCGCCGAGCAAGCCCGAGGGGCATCGCATTGCTGGGCTGGACGCGCTGCGTGAGGCCTGCGATCGGGTGCGCGTACCCGTCGTCGCAATCGGCGGCATCACGCGCGAGCGCGCCGCCGCGGTCGGCGCCGCCGGCGCTGCGGGGATCGCCGCGATCAATCTGTTCGACGACGTCGGCGGAATTCGATCGACGGTGGAATTCGTGCGACGATCGTTTGACACCTGATCTCGAGGTTGTCTAAAGTACCGGTCTCCATGAGCGACTTCGGCGGGAAGCTGCGCCTCGCGAGGGAGCGGCGCGGAGTCTCGTTGCGGCAGATCGCCGCGAACACGAAGATCTCGGTCGCCGTCCTCGAAGCGCTGGAGCGCAACGACATCTCGAAGCTCCCCGGCGGCATCTTCAGCCGCGCGTTCGTCCGTTCCTACGCCATTGAAGTCGGGCTCGATCCCGAAAAGACCGTTCAGGAGTTCCTCGAGCGCTTCGACTCCCAGCCGCCCGTGTCGACGGCCGAGGCCCACACCGCGGTCCCCGAAGAAGAGAGCAGCTTCGAAAGCCAGCAGCGCATGGCCCACGTGGTCCTGACGCTCGTGCTGATCAGCGTTCCGCTGATCGGGGTCGTGCTCTACTTCACGATGCGCGCGCCGCGACCCGCCGCGCCGCCGGCGCCGGCGGCCACGGCAGAGCCCGCGCCCGCGCCGTCGCCTCCGCCGGAGGCGGGACCCCCCGCGTCCACGGCCCCCGGCCCTGTCGCTGCCCCCAGCCCCTCGGTTCCTCCGACCCGTCCGCCAGCCGGCGCACCCGCAAACCAGGCCGCCACCGCAACGCCAATGACCCTCGCCGTGCATCCGAATGGCGACTGTTGGGTCAAGCTCACGGTCGACGGCCGCACGGTCCTTTCGCGGCTGATGCACGCGGGGGAGACCGAAGTGCGACAAGTGCGCGACACGGCAGTCATCGACGTCGGCAACGCCGGCACGTTCGCGTTTTCAATCGACGGACGGGAGGGGAAGCCTTTGGGTGCCGACGGACAGGTGCGTACGGCGCGCATCACCAGAGAAACGCTCCCCCAGTACATTCAATAGGCATGGATCCAGGTTTCCGAACCCCACTCATCGATTTCTTCCGCCGCGGTGAAGTCGCCCGCGACGTGCGGCTGATGGCCGCGCAGGGCGCGCTGGCCCCGCGCGCGCACGAGCAGCTCGCGCTCCTCATCCTGCTGTCCGACGATTCGGACGCGGGCGTTGCGGAGAGCGCCAACGCGACGCTCGACAGGCTGCCTGATGCGCAGCTGCGCGCCTTTCTGGCGCGATCCGACGTGCCAGATCAGATGCGGCAGTTCTTCGCAAACCGCGGGGTCGTGAGTTCCGGCGAGGCCGCGGGCGAAGCGGCGGCGCCGCTCGTGGACACGTCCGGTCTCGGCGATGCGCCCGAGGCGGAAGCGTCCGGCGACAAGGACGATGAGCAGGAGAGCCAGCTGTTGTCTTCATTGCCGATCATCGAGCGGATGAAATTCGCAATGAAGGGCACCCGCTCGCAGCGCGCCCAGCTGATCCGCGACTCCAACAAGCTGGTGGCGGCCGCCGTGCTGAGCAGCCCGAAGCTCACCGAGGTCGAGGTCGAATCTTTCGCGAAGATGGCCAACGTCGCAGAGGAAGTGCTGCGGACGATCGCGATGAACCGGACCTGGACGAAGAACTACGGGGTCATCGCCGGGCTCGCGAAGAACCCGAAGACCCCGCCGGCGATTTCAATGAACCTGCTGCAGCGACTCAACGAGCGCGACTTGAAGATGCTGACCGTCGATCGGAACGTGCCCGAGACGATCCGGCTCGCAGCCCGCCGGATGACCACGAAGAGCGGGAAGTAGCTACAGATCGTCTCCGTCGGCGCTATCGCCCGCTCGTCCTCCCCGCTTGAATTCCTTCCGCATCTGGGCCAGCCCCTCCATGTACACCGTCGCCCGGTGCCGCTGATCGTCCGGCATGGACTTGATCAGATCGATCGCGCGATCGAAATCCCGATCGATCGTCTTCCTCGTCGTCTTGAAATAGAGGTGTTTGATCTCGGCCAGTTGCTCGTCAGCCATCGCGCCGGCCCTGATTATCGCCGATTGCGTCGGAGAAGCCGGCGGAGCTCCGGGAACGGGCGCGCGTTCAGCACGTCGGCGGGCTCCAGCCAGGCACGGCGTGCGACGGTCACACCCCACCGGATGTTGCCCAGCGCGACCGGTGAGTGCGCGTCCGAATCGATCACGAGCTGGACGCCGCGATCGTGCGCGAGCCGCGCATGCGTGTCGTCCAGGTCGAGCCTGTCGATCTGGCTGTTTATTTCAATCGCGACGCCGGCAGACGCGGCCGCGCGAAACACCTGCTCGGCGTCGAACGTGTAGGGCTCACGCTTGAGGATGAGACGGCCCGTGGGATGTGCAAGGACGTCGACCCATTGGCAGGCAAGCGCGCGCAGCAGGCGATCGGTCATCGCTTCTCGATCCTGATTGAACGCTGAGTGCACGGAGGCGATCACGATGTCGAGCTGCGCCAGGCAATCGTCCGACAGATCCATCGAGCCGTCCGGGCGGATGTCGCATTCGATGCCGGCGAGGACGGTGATGCCGTCGAGACGTTCGTTCAGCGCCCGGATGGCGCGAGCGTGCTCGAGGGCGCGGCGCTCGTCGAGTCCGTTTGCCATCGCGACGGCGCGGCTGTGATCGGTGATCGCGATGTACTCCAGCCCCGCACTTCTGGCTGCGAGGGCCATCGTCTCGGCGTCCGCGCGGCCGTCCGTCTCCGTCGTGTGCATGTGGAGATCGCCGCGAAGATCCTGCACGGTCATCAGCGCCGGCAACGCCCGCCGTTCGGCGGCCGCGATCTCGCCGCGGTTCTCGCGCAGCTCCGGCGGCACGAATGCCAGGCCGAGCGCTTCGTAGATCGCTTCCTCCGTCTCGCCGGCCAGGCGGGCGTCGTCGGCCACGCGGAACAGTCCGTACTCGTTGAGCTTCAGCCCGCGTTGAATCGCGCGGTCCCTCAGCGCAATGTTGTGCGCTTTCGATCCGGTGAAGTACTGCTTGGCGGCGCCGAGGCTCTCCGCGGGCACCAGTCGAAGATCCGTCTGGAACCCGCCCCACAACAGGACGCTGGATTTCGTCTCGCCGCGCGCGAGCACACGTTCGACGAGACGGTAGCTGGTGAAGGCTTCCATCAGCGACGCCGGCGCGCCGGCCGCGAGGATGTCCAGATCGCCGCACGTTTCGCAGCCGCGGCGGAGGCTGCCGACCATTGATATGTCGGCCTCGGGCGCGTGCGCACGAAGCTCGGCGACCAGGGCTGCGGCGGTGTCGTACGCCTCGGGCAGCAGGCGCCGCCCCGCGAATCGCTGGCGGTCCTCGAGCGCCTTGAGGATGAGCGCCTCCTTCTTCGCCCCCATGCCTTTCAGCGCGCGAATCCGTCCGTCGCGCGCCGCACGTTCGAGGTCGTCGAGCGTGCGGATCTCCAGACCGCGATAGAGCAGCGCGACGGTCTTCGGCCCTACACCCTGCAGGCGCAGGAGATCGAGAATCGTCGGAGGAAACTCCTGCAGCAGCTCCTGGTGATACGCGCTGCGTCCGGTTTCGAGGAGCTCGGCGATTTTTGCCGCGAGATCCTTGCCGATGCCGGGAATGCTCAGGCGGTCCGCGGCGGACAGCGCCGCGATGGGTTCGCCGAGGTGCGCGACCGTATCGGCGGCGTTGCGGTACGCACGAATCTTGAACGGGTTCTCGTTCTTGATCTCGAGGAGGTCGCCGATCTCGGCGAGCACCCGCGCGATCGCGAGGTTGTCCACGACCGCTAGCGCGCGGCTGCGGCGTCGCGCGTCTCGATCCGCAGCCCGTCGCGCTCGATCTGGAACTCGAGGATGCGAGCGCCGGCGGCGGCGAGGGCGTGACGGATCGCGGGCACGTCGGCGGGCTCGCCGATGCAAAACAGGCAGCCGCCCCCGCCGGCACCGCAGACCTTGCCGCCGTGCGCGCCGGCAGCCCTGGCGGCCGCGATCATGGCGTCGATTTGCGGCGTGGTCACCCCGGGCGCGAGCTGCTTCCGGTTCTCCCACTCGTCGGCGATCTGGCGGCCGACCTCGATCCAATCCGCGCGCTCGAGCGCCGCGCGCATGGATCCCGCGATATCGCGGATCCGCGCGAAGCTCGCCTTGACCGTTGCGTCGCCGTCGATATGCCGCTTGGTGACTTCCCAGTTGTTGATGCCGGAGTTCCGCGACGCGTTGGTGTAGGCGAGCACCAGTCGCTGTTCGAGCTCTGCGGGATCGACCGGAAGCGGGATACGGCGGATGCCGTCGACGCGAAGCTCCACGGCCGAGATCCCGCCGTAGAGGGCCGGCCGGTAGTCCTGCACGCCTGTGGGGACGTCGATTGCCTGCGCTTCGACGTTCATGGCGATCTGCATCAGCGCGTCTTCCGAGTGAGTCGCGCCGGACCAGCGCGCCAGCGCCGCGCACACCGCGATGTTCAGCGCCGACGATCCGGCGATGCCAGCGCCCATCGGCGACTCGGACCGCGTGCGCAGCTCGAGGCCGGACGCGTGGAAGTACTGCAGGATCCGCCCCAGCAGCGTCAGCTCGTGATTATCGCGAAGGTCGGACCAATGCTGCGCCTCGATACGGCGCCCGGTGTCGTCCGAGGTGACGACGATCCGCTTGTCGCGGCGGGAGCTGAGCGAGCAGTGCGCGCGAAGGCTGATCGCGGCATTGAGTGTCTGCGCCCCGTCATGGAAGAGGTATAGCGGCCAGATGTCCATGGTACCGCCGGCCAGATCGATGCGCGTCGGCGCCGAAGACTCGATGTACACCGCCTCATTATATTGACGAGTGGCTCCATTCCAGCCCGTCCGGTGTCTAATGGCGCATGCTCGAAGTTCGCGACGTCACCAAGCGATATGGCGCACTGACCGCGGTGAGCGGGGTGAGCTTTACCGTGCGCCCCGGCGAGGTCCTCGGCTACCTGGGGCCGAACGGCTCGGGGAAATCGACCACTGTGAAGATGCTCGCCGGACTCATGCGGCCCACCGCGGGGCACATCTTGTTCGACGGCCGCGACATTCAGCAGGACCTGGAAGCGCACAAGGCCCGCGTCGGGTATGTGCCCGAAGAGGCGCACGTCTACACCTATCTCACCGGGCCGGAATACCTGCGTCTCTGCGGCCGGCTGAGAGGGCTTGCGCCCGGCCCGCTGGAACGGAAGATCGAGCGCTTCCTTCACCTGTTCGGGCTCGACGTCGATTACCACGCGACGCTCGCGTCGTTCTCCAAAGGGATGCGGCAGAAAATCCTGCTCTCGGCGGCGCTGCTGCACAACCCGCAGATGGTCATTCTCGATGAGCCGGCGTCGGGCCTCGACGTCGGGACGGCGCTCGTGCTGCGCGCCGTCGTGCGCGCGCTCGCCGAGGACGGCCGAATCATCTTCTACAGCTCGCACGAGCTCGAGACGGTCGAGAAAATCAGCACGCGCGTGATCATCCTGCGCGCCGGGCGCGTCGTCGCCGACGACTCCGCGTCGAATCTGCGCGCGCTCATGTCGCTGCCGTCGCTCGAAGACGTGTTTTCGCAGCTTGCGGTGCAGGAGGACGTCGACGGCGTCGCCGCCCAGCTGCTCGAGGCCGTTCACCTCTAGCGTCATGACCCAGCGTCCGTACGAATCCGATCAGGTGCGTGCGATGGGGCGCGCGTTTCTGGCGCGCTTCTTCGAAAACGAGATCACGACGGGCACCGACGATCTCAAGACGTCGTTCTTCTGGCTGCTCGCGTTCCTGGCCGTGCCGGGCTTCTTCATGCCGATGCTCATGGGGTTCAGATGGAACCTCATTGCGCTCGTCCGCGGCCCCGAGGCGCTTCGGCTGTTGACGCGCGGCGACAAGACGCTCTACATCGGGTTCGTCATGATCGCGACGTCCGCGATCACCGCGATTGCGTGGAACAGTCTCCTCGGCGATCGACGCGACGCGCTCGTCCTCGGCGTGCTCCCCGTCCGTCCCCTCGCGATTGTCGGCGCGCGTCTCGGCGCGCTGGCGCTGTACATGCTCGGCATCGGCGTGGCAATGAACGCACTCGCGTCGGTCACCTTCGGGCTCAACCTCGCGGCGCACAACACGTTTGGCTTCGCCGTGCGGGGGATGATCGCGCACTTCGTGGCGACCGTCGCAGCAAGTGCGTGCGTGTTCCTGTGGGTGACCGGGGCGCAGGGCATCGTGCTCGCCGGGCTTGGTGCAAAGGTGTTCGCGCGGATCGCTCCCATCATGCAGGTCCTGCTCGTGGGCGCGATCGTCGCAGGGTTTCTTTCGCTGCCCGTGCTTTCAGGATCTGTGGTGGACACGCTGATGAGCCGCGGGCGAGCGGTGCATCCCTGGATCCTGTCCACCCCCCCGCTGTGGTTTCTGGGCCTCTACGAAAGGGTGCTTGGCACCAGCGATCCTGTGCTGCTGCATCTCTCCCGCATTGCCCTCGCCGGGCTTGCCGCTGGAGCCGTTGCGACTGTCGTCACCTATCCGCTTGCGTACCGACGGGTGCTGATCGCTGCCGTCGAAGAGGGAAGCGGAAGCACGCGGGCGCCCATCGCGCGGATCCTGGCGGCGCACCTGACCCGCCTCATCGGCCGTTCGTCCAGGGTGCAGGCGGTCTCGCAGTTCTTCCTGGCGACCATCGGGCGCGTCGAGGCGATTCGCTTCATCATCGCCGCGACTGTCGGCCTCGTCGTCGCGTGGGTGATGCCCGGCTGGATGTCGATGGCGTCGTCGCGCCCCGAATCGCCGCGGGTCCTCCTGGTTTCGATCTCGTACAGCGCGATGGCGTTCCTGATCTACGGGCTGAACATCGCCGCGTCGATGCCCGCCGATCGACGGAGCGCCTGGATGTTCGAGGTCACGCCCCCCGGCCGGCGACATGCGCGCGCCGCGCTGGAGCGGACGATGTTCCTGTTTGGCGTCGTGACGCCGCTCGTCGTCTTTCTGCCACTCTACGGCGCGCTGTGGGGCGCGCGATTCGCCCTGACCCACGGGTTGTTCATGATCCTGATGGGCGTGCTCGTCATCGAGTTCGCGCTGCGCCGTACGGAAGGCATGCCGTGCGCGGAAGCGTGGGATCCCGAAAGCCTCGATCTCGGCCGCTGGTGGGGCGCGTATCTGATCGGCTTCATCCTGTACACGACGAAGCTGCCGGAGATCGAGCTGGCGCTGATCGACACGCGCGCCGGCGTCGCGATCTTCTCGGCGATCGCGGCGACCGTGATCCTGGCGCTGCGCATTCGATCGCTGCGCCGGCGAATCCCCGAGACAGACACGAGCGCGTTCGCGCCGGGCGACGTGCTCTCGCTGAACTGAGTAGCGACAAGCGACAGGCGACAGGCGACAGGCGACAAGGATAATCGTCGCTTGCCGCTTGCCGCCGCTTGTCGCTTGCCGCTTGTCGCTATAATCATCCGATGTCGATGCGAGATGTGCGACGCCAGATCGGTCAGCTGGCGTTCGCGGGATTTGCGGGGCACTCGATCCCGCAGGATCTGCGGCTCCTCGCGCGGGAGTTCGATCTCGGCGGCATCACCCTCTTCGCGCGCAACGTCGAGGCGCCCGAGCAGGTCGCGGAGCTCGCGCGCGACGCGCAGTCGCTCGCGAAGGAGCTGCCGCTCTGGGTCAGCACTGACCAGGAAGGCGGCCGGGTTGCCAGGCTGAAGACTCCGTTTACCGTCTGGCCGCCGATGCTGACGCTGGGCAGGAGCGGCGACGCAAAGCTCGCGGAGCGCTTCGCGCGGGCGCTCGCGGCCGAACTTCGCGCGGTCGGTGTCTCGCTCGATTTCACCCCTGTCCTCGATATCCTGACCAACAGCAAGAACCCCGTCATCGGCGATCGCGCGCTCGCCGAACGCGCCGAAGATGTGGCGACGCTGGGCGCCGTCATCATCCGGACCCTGCAGCAGGAAGGCATCGCCGCGTGCGGCAAGCATTTTCCCGGACACGGTGACACGAGCACCGATTCCCATCACGAGCTGCCAATCGTCGAACACCCGCCGGATCGCCTCGAGCGGGTAGAGTGGATGCCGTTTCGCGCCGCGATCGAAGCGGATGTCGCATGCATCATGACGGCGCACGTGCTGGTTCCGGCCCTTGACGATGCCCGGCCGGCGACGTTGTCGCCGCGCATCGTGGATGGGATCCTGAAAAGGAAGCTGGGTTACTCAGGCCTCGTGGTCACCGACGATCTCGACATGAAGGCGATCAGTGCGACCTACGGCGCGTCCGATGCGGTCGTCGCGGCGATCGCCGCCGGGTGCGACGCGGTGCTGATGTGCGGCACCAGTCAGGAAATGCAGGCGGGCGCCCTCGAAGCGCTCATTCATTCAGTTGAAAGCGGCACCCTGCCGTTGAAACGCGTGGAAGATGCGCTGGCGAGGCACCGGCGGGTGAAAGAGCGCTTTCTGGCACCGACGCGTCCGCTCCCGTTGACCGGAACGGCCCTGCGAAATCTGCTGGGACGCGACGAGCATCAGGCGGTCGCCGCCGAAATGGCGAGGTACGCCTAGTGACAGGCCACTAAGCATGCGGAAGCCTCGCGCGCTGCGTTCCGGCGATCGCATCGCTGTTGTCGCGCCGGCCAGTGCGTTCGCCCGCGCGGAGTTCGATGCCGGCGTCAACGAGCTGAAGACCCTCGGGTTCGAGCCCGTGTACGACCAGAGCGTCTTCGAGCGCCGCGCGTACGCCGCCGGGTCGGCTCACACGCGCGCGGCCGCGTTTGCGCGCGCGTGGCTCGACCCGAACATCGCCGCGCTGATTGCCGTCCGCGGCGGCTACGGCAGCGTTCACCTGCTGCCGCTGCTGGATCTCTCGCTCCTGACCGGGCCGCCCAAGGCGTTCATCGGCTACAGCGATAACACGTCGCTGCTGTCCTGGCTCACGCTCACCGGCAAGATCGTGTCGTTTCATGGGCCGATGCTCGAGGGGCGCCTCGCGCGCGGTCCGGAGTTCTACGACCGCGACACCTTCATGCGGTGCCTGTGCCGTCCGTATCCGCCCGACGAGATTACGCACCCCCAGGTGGAGGTGCTGCACTCCGGCGAGGCGGCCGGGATGCTCGTCGGCGGCACGCTCACGCAGATCTGCGCATCGCTCGGCACCCCCTATGCCTTCGATCCGCCAGGCGGCTGCGTGCTGTTTCTCGACGAGGTGGCGGAGCGCCCGTACCGGCTCGATCGAATGCTCACGCAGTTGTATCTGAGCGGCATCCTCTCGCGCGCCTCCGCGCTGGTCTTCGGCGAGCTTCCGCGCTGCGATGAACCCGGCGGATCGCCGACCGCCCGCGAGGTCGTCGAAGAGCTGACGAGCGGATTTCGTGGTCCGATTCTCTTCGGCCTGCCGTCGGGGCATACCCAGGGATCGACCCTCACACTTCCGTTCGGCGTCCGCGCACGAGTCCTGACCATGCCACGTCCATCCCTGATCATCGAAGAAGCGGCGGTCACTGGCTAGTGCTCAAGAGGATTCATCTGATCGGCGTTTGCGGCACGGCGATGGCGACGCTGGCCGCGCTGCTCAAGAGCAAGGGCTACGACGTGCGCGGCTCGGATCAGAACGTCTACCCGCCCATGAGCGACTTTCTGGTGGAGCAGGGCATCACCACCTTTCAGGGCTACAGCGCCGAGCACATCACCGGCGACCTGGATCTCGTGGTCGTCGGGAATGCGATCTCGCGCGGCAACGCGGAGCTTGAAGAAGTGCTCGATCGCAAGATCAGGTATTGCTCGCTCCCCGAGGCGGTTCGCGATCACTTCCTCTGGGCCGCGCGCTCCATCGTGATCGCAGGGACCCACGGAAAGACGACGACGACATCGCTGACAGGGTGGCTGCTGGCGGACGGCGGCGCCGACCCGAACGTGTTCATTGGCGGCATCGCCGAGAACTTCGAGAGCAGCTACAGGATTGGCGGCGGGCGCGACTTCGTGATCGAAGGGGACGAATACGACAGCGCCTTCTTCGACAAGACGGCGAAGTTCCTCAAGTACCTTCCGGATGTCGTCGTCGTCAACAACATCGAGTTCGATCACGCCGACATCTATCCGAACCTGGATGCGATCCGCCTCGCGTTCAGGCGTCTCGTCAACCTCGTCCCCCGCCGCGGGCTGCTGATTCTCGGGGCGGACAACGCCGATGCCCTCGCGCTGAAGCAGTACGCGCACTGCCGCGTGGAGACGTTCGGACTGTCGGACGGCAGCGACTGGCAGGCGCACGACCTGTCCGTTTCTGCGCAGTCGACACGGTTCGGCGTGCGTCGAGGCGGGGCTTCGGTCGGCGTGTTCGAGATTCCGCTGCTCGGCGCCTACAACGTGCGCAATGCGCTGGCGGCGATTGCCGTCGGCGCCGCGACCGGTCTCAGCACGGACACGATGCAGGCCGGCCTGCGCGCGTTCAAGGGCGTGAGGCGGCGTCTTCAGCATCGCGGGACCGCGTCGGGCGTTGCGGTGTACGACGATTTCGCACACCACCCCACCGCGATTGGCGAAACCCTCGAAGGCGTACGCTCCGCCTATCCCGATCGCCGCATCTGGGCGATCTTCGAGCCGCGGTCCGCCACCTCGTGCCGCAGGGTGTTCCAGGCGGACTTCGCGAAGGCGCTGTCGAAAGCCGATCGCGTCGTATTGCCGGCGGTGTTCCGGTCAAATCTGCCTGACAACGAACGGCTCTCGCCCGAAGCGCTCGTGGCCGATCTCAAGGCTGGCGGCGTCGATGCGCGCTACATTCCCGATGTGCCGGACATCGTCCGCACGATTGCGAAAGATGCGCGCGACGGGGACCTCGTGATCGTGATGTCCAACGGCGGCTTCGACGACATTCATCAGAAGCTGATCGCCGCGCTCGAGTCGCGCGGCTGCTGACGCGATGGACTTCCGTGTCGTCGCCGCAGGTGACGCGGCGATCCGCGTCGAACTGCCCGAGCGCATCGATCCCACAATCAGCGATCGCGCGATCGCGCTGGCGGAGGCGATCCGGCGCGAGTGCGCCGCGCTCGTACGCGACGTCGTGGTCGGCTACTCCACGGTCACGGCCTACTTCGATCCGCTTCGCGTCGACCCGGACAACGTTGAAGAACAGGTGACGCGGCTCGCGCAGGCAGGCGCCGCCGCCAGGGAGCGAAGCGAGTCGCTCGTCGACGTTCCCGTCTGTTACGGCGGGGAAGAGGGACCCGATCTACCGGACGTGGCCAGGGCGACCCGGCTGACCGAGGCAGAGGTCATCGCGATTCATTCGGCAATGACCTATCGCGTGTATGTCGTCGGATTCGTACCTGGTTTCGCGTACATGGCGCCGGTTGACCCCCGGCTGGCTCTTGCACGCCGCGCGACCCCGCGCACCCGGGTGCCGGCCGGCTCGGTGGCGATCGCCGCAGGGCAAACCGGTGTCTATCCATGTGAGACGCCGGGAGGGTGGCATCTGATCGGACGCACTCCGCTGAAGCCGTACGACGCCACACGCGCGCAGCCGTTCGCGTTCAAACCAGGCGATCGCGTACGGTTTCACGCCATCGATCGTGACGCGTTGCCGCGGGACTCGCCATGGCGTTGACGGTGATCCGCCCTGGGATGCTCACGACGATCCAGGACCTCGGCCGCTGGGG
>Ga0075424_100005715_pt1 | contig 11926 bp, 9 predicted proteins | sample SoiMethybrSBSTD3_FD_75301 | JGI IMG/M metagenome (GOLD analysis project Ga0075424, IMG submission 75301) | Bulk soil microbial communities from a Populus tree surrounding site in Tennessee, USA - Soil MetaG P. TD hybrid SBSTD3 | ecosystem: Environmental > Terrestrial > Soil > Tree plantation... | reverse complement strand
TTGCATATACCCAAAAAACACATGCAAACATACATACACGCAACCTCTACCGTCATTTGCTCCAGAACAACTCATCCAAGTTTGATTGGTGTGGTTTGCCTAGAATCGATTTGAAGTTAAAGTTCAAGGATGATAAAAGCTGATCGAACGTTGTCTCCATAGCTTCAAGGTATTTTTCTGTATCAATTTCTTCTGCTTTTACTAACTCTACAGGTTTGACACCGTCTCCTGTTTTTGTTTTGACATATGAAATAATATCTCCTGCCTTGATCTCCTTCCCTATATCCAGTAGTAATTTCGCAGCCTTGATGTGTTGTGGTAGTCCCTTGTAGTTTTCAACTTCTCCATCTCTGCCATCTAGTGAAGTTGCTTTGGTACGAGCTATAGTCATTGTTGATGATGTTGTTGTTGAAGTATTACTACTTGTGATCTTCTTTCCATACTTCGCAGGAGACTTGTTTACCATTACATTAAAGCTGAGGTCTGAGTGCGGTATTTTTCGAGATTCTAAATTTCTGGCATTTTCTTGGATAATTTTTTTGATCTTTTCTTTAGCAGACTCAAAATCCTTTTCTGAATTTACCTTACTTAAAATATCTAAAATATTGTAAAATGCATGCCGTATGAATGGGGGAGTATGTGATTTCTTTCCTGTAAGACCTTTGACATCTACTGTGCCATCTGCTAGAACACCCAGATAATTTTTCTTTAGTTCACTAAATACCACATAACGGTATTGCTTGTCTGTTTCAAGATCGACGCCAAGATTGCTTCTTGCCCAAGCAGATATTTCAGATACAGTTGCCTCGGAGGGATTTTTTAAGAAAAGAGAGTCAGTATCTCCATATATCACATTAATACCTATTGCCTTGCATTTCTCAATTGTCTTTGTTGTGGTAGTCCTCCCAATAGCGGCAGTTGCATCTGCTACTGGCAAGCAGTAGAGGGGAAATATCTCTGCTCCCATTACCCCGTAACTGGCATTAAGAATTACTTTAATTGCCTGGCTAACTACATTATATAATTGCCGCTCTTCAGGACCAAGAGTCTTATTTTTAGATAAGTATTTGTAGTAGTTCACCCTTAAATCACGGAGCGAGCCGATCAAAAGAGATGTTAGCCCTCTTCGTTCTTTGCATGTCCAGTGTGTAGTCCCAAGTATCTGCCGATTAGGATCATTTTTACAGGATTGATGTGGGCAGTTTACAGTCTCATATGACAGGTTGTGTACCTTAATGATGCTTGGATATAGGCTTGCAAAATCCACAACAACAACATTAAAGTGAATACCAAGCGTAGGTTCCACCACTAATCCACCACGATACTTCTTTTCTTTTATTATAGCGGTAGTTGAAGCACTGCCTTTTGCTTGCAGTTCATCACGCCTTGGAATCAGTACGTTTCTCTGGCGATGTTCGTAATATAACATCCCCCTAATCCACTGGTTAACACCAAAACGCGCAATGTCGTCTATAGATAGCCTACTGATTCTTGCAATGACTACCAGCAGTTTCATCAACAAATTATCATTGAAACTAGTTAACTTAAAAGTCAGATCAGCGTCTTTAAGACAATATTGTGCCAATTTCTGCATTGGTAGTTCACCGATATCACCTTCAAATTCAATTTTGCTATCATTTAGCAAAGCTTCGCAAATTGCATTAAGTGTATATTCTGAATACTTGTGACTAAAAGCATAGATTTGTACCGATCTATTCTGAAAGGTCCTAAACAAGTCAATATGCAATCCATGTCTTATTTGAACTGGCTCAGCTTGAGCACCTCGTTTTATGAAAGACTCCCGTTTGATTATGATCGGAATCTCATTTTTTGGGATAGAGACTTTGCCGATTGGATCGATTCCCGGATCCTGGGATCTAGCATAAAGGTATGGCAGATCAAAATCGTCACCGTTATATGTAATTATAACTGGGTAAGAGCTGATAATTTTGAATGCTTTTTGCAGTAATTCTTTTTCAGTATAGCAAATTTCTGCTTCAGGAATTAAAGGAGTACTAGTGCCATTATCATTGGATTTACCTTGTTGTTCTAATACCAGCACCTTTTTGAACCCATCATTTCCAACAAAACCGACTGCAGTAACACGTCTATCATGGTCACGGGGGGTGGGCATTCTACCTTCTTCAGATTCAACCTCAATATCAACAGAAATCCTTCTTAGGTCAGGAATGGGCTGATTGAGAAGTTCTGCCCAAGTCGTAATATATTGTTGGTATTCATTATTATCGTTTTTATTATTATCTAACTTTCTTGCCTCTTCCTCTATTCTGTTCCATAACAAGTTTTTTAATGCTTGTTGGACTTCGTCAGAAATTTGATATTGAAATTGTCTTATTTCATCTCCTGTTCTAATGTAATATGTTCCTGGAATTAGTCCTGTATCATAAAGATAGTTTTCATGATATTTTATATCCGCTTCCCATGAAGTGACTTTTTCCCTTATGCTATTTTCTGTGCCACCAATTGATAATGGATCTGGTGCAATTATCTTTAGCAGATTGATCTCCTTATCGGAAATAGGATCTCTTTTGTGTGTTTGTTCTAATGTGTATTTTTTTTCTTTCTCGGCGATCTTTTTAATTGCATCACTATGTTGCATTTTTGTATAGCAATAGGGTTTGTGATTTGTTCTATCGCGCCAAAAGTATATAGTATTATCTTTCATATCATAAAACTTCAGATAGATCTTTTGCTCATCTCCAGAATAAATTGCTGCTAGTAATAGGGCAGGTCTATTTTCTGGCAGCTCTTGTATGTCATCAAATCTTTTTCTCTTTTCTGTCAGAAAACGCTCTTCTTGCTGATAAGACATTGTATGTTATCTAATTTCGTTTGCAAATCATATTAAAAGTTTCATGTCAAAATAAAAGCTTGTTAAGGTATGATATAGTTATATTATTGTCTACTGTATTCGTCAGATGGGAAGATGAAAAGGTGCGTTAACGAAAAAATTGCTAAAGCACAGGATAGCAGATAGATGCCTGCAACGGCATTCAGCCTTACTCATGTGGCATCCAAGTAATTTCATCATAAAGCATGTCGAGCATCGCAGCAAAGGGTGCAAAAACGTGCCGAGAAAAAAATACAGAATCAATTTACTCTCTAGATCCTATAACTAAATTTGCTGCCCTTCCCTATGCTCATTCTTTCCATTTTCTAATCTTACTTCGTTAACCTCTATCCGCATCATGTTTTACTTTTAAAAACTATAGAAACCCGACAAGCATAGGGTACTAAAATATGCAGTGTATCTTATAAACTTCCAAATATGTCAATGCAAGCACCATTTTCATATTGGTTATCAAAGATGGTTTCTTCAATTTTATATGCAACCTCTCGTGGTCTGAGCATTTTATTTTTATTTATCCATAATACAACGGATCTGCATTCTCCGGCATTTTAGTGTCTACTTCTGAGGACATATCGACATAACTTTAATGCGATAATTACAAACTTCCCATGCCAAAATTTCTGCGGCCGATCACTCCAATTTGCTTGCACAATATGCTGACAGATTGCCTGCAGCTGAACTGACATTACTATTTATACCTGATTTTTTCCTTATCACATAGTTACTAATAAAATAGCAATATGACCGAATGTATCTATTGTATGCTCAACAAGAAAATCAACCTATGAAGACACTAACATCATATTTTACCCCTAGAACATCAGGATGTGATCGCCTAATCCCATTCACTACAGCGTCAATGTAGAACTTACAGCTACCTCATCTCTCTGTCCGCCCGTAAGCTTGCAGTTTCCTTTCCCATCCATCTACTACTCCCTGTAACTATTGCAGTTATTTTATTTGGGCTGTTAGAGCGGCGGTGGCGCTATGGGTGATGATGAGGAAGACCATCATCACGCAATCTTGACATGTAATATTTACAAATATTGTTTTTTTGTAAATGTGTGTGTATCAACAAGGCAGAATAATAATCCAACAACAGTAAAATAAAAATCCTCCGTAGCATAGCATATTGCAATTTTTGTGATAATGTCAATGATCTGGCGACAAAGGGATATACCTATAGAACCAAAGAAATGATCTAGATTAATTATCAATTTTGATAAATTGCTATGACTCTTTTTGATAAATATCTCAGTTAACTAGAATGCAACGATAAATGCCTTTACAGGATTTTTTGATTCCTTTGGAAAATATAAAGTTTCAGAGTAAAACTCTTATACGCTATGCAGGTAAAAAATACAAAGTTGTAATTACAGATAAGAGATTCATTTTATATGCACAGAGAGGACACTTTCTAAAATCAGATGACATAATCAGTGAACGCTTAGACAGACTTAATGGACTCGAATATTCGGAAAAGGGACTTATGTTTAGAGAAGCAAGGATATCTATCCAAGGTACTACAAAGATGAATGTTCATGGTCCAATTTCAGAATTAAAGCCATTGTTTCATACTATGGAATCAATTATTAAAAACGTCTGAAAAATTTCATCATATGTGCACATTTGGATTAGAAAGTAACCATAATTATAGTAGAAGTGGTAAACTAACAAGATCAAGGTTGTAAGATCAATAAAATGGATTTACGTTATTATGATCATAGGCGACGACCTTTGCAGCAGGAGAGTATTTGAGGTCCCAATAACAATCAAAGATGTTCGTGTTTGATATGAATTTAGATATCTATCTATATCTCTATGTGTATATGTGTTGATCGCCATTCTACCCATATTGGGTTGCATACCGTAAAGTAAGGTATTATTAACGTACAACTTATATTTTGGATACAGATGTTGGTTTTTCATGGCGAAGGGAGCTAAGAGGGGCGGCGGCAGAGTACGCGATAAATGGCGAGATAAACAATGGATAGTAATTAATGCCCCGTCTGCATTTGGAGGAGGCGCTTTGAACTATGTCCCCGTTACTGATGTTGATCATGCTAAGAAGCGTGTAATTGAAAACACCATGTTTGATATTTTAAAGCAAGATCCTACACAACATCAGACAAAGGTCTTTGTTCAAATTGATAGAATTAGCGAAGGTATTGCTACTACTATTTTCAAAGGACACGAGTATGCAAAGGAATTTTTGAGAAGTTTGGTTAGAAGGGGTAGCTCCATGATCGACGATGTACATGATTACACAACAATGGACGGCTATACTTTCAGAGTTGAGGTAATTGCATTCAGTCAGAGAAGACTCAACACTTCCAAAAGACACGAAATCAGAATGATTGCTCGCAAACTACTGTCCGACAAGATTCCAAAATTGACGGTAGATCAATTTGTACAGGAAGCAACTATGGGCAAGATGGGAGCCGATCTTCTAGCAGAGGCAAAGAAAGTCGCATCACTAAGACACATAGGTATCAAGAAAACAAAGTTGATTTCAACGTCAGAAACAAGAGCTGTTCATGAGGCAAAGGTTATTGAGACAGCGCCATCACCTGTAGAGGAAGGAGAAGGAGAAAAGGAAGTGGCAGAAGAACCGCCGGCGGAGTCACTCCAATAGGTTTTTTATTTAATATTTTCTCTAATGTTTTTTACATTATTTTAGATTATGGCTCTAGCAGAAGATATCAGGCTTTCTTCCGCAGAAATTAATGTTTTAGTCCATGCCACTGAAAATGAAAATAAAATATTACATTCTATAAATAATGTCCTTTCAATATCTGCTGAAAAATTTTCTCACTCAGTCTCTGAGGGCCATTGGGGAAATAGAATCTTACTGTTAACTGCCACTATCGACGGTCAATCTGCTAAAGATCTTGTTGTAAAAATTATGTCTTCATTGAATAGCAACGATAAACACCTTCTTTCAAACCTTTTTGATAAATATATTGATGAGAAGGGAAACTTATACATTCGTTTGGACAAACAAAGGATCTGTAATGGCAAGGTTTCTCTTTCTGAAAGTGATTCTATTAGGGTTAGATTCAGACCAGTCAGAAGATACAAACCTAGCAGTACTCTACAGAATTACAGGGGGCTCTTAACTTAAAGCGAATAGATCTCTGTATTCATGCTACAGATCTTGTAGAGATCACCAAAATGGCAAATATTTTAGGAATTGATATACTAGGAATGGACTATCACAATAAAGTAGAAAAAAATACTATATATCGCATAAATAGGAAACAAATACCAAGGCGAGCGCCACTGGCATCATCACTGCCACCATCGCCACCAGCAACAGTAACATCATCATTCTCATCATCTATAACAACTACTAGTACTAATACGACGACGTACCCCTATCTTGTTGTTTCTGAAAAAATTGACGAATTATTATTGTCGTCTTCTTCTATAGACATTTTTGTAGTCACAGCTTTTAAAGATATTAACGATAATCTAAAAAAGAAAGTAAGAAAAAAGAGAGGAATTGGATTGGAAGTTTCATTAGCTGATCTCCGTAAATCTGATGGATTGCAGGTTGGAAAGTGGTTTAATCAGATAAGAGACCTCTACAAATTTTGCAGATCCAGTAATTCCCAATTCATTCTTTCTAGTGGTGCGAATTCAGTCGTGGAAATGGTTTCTGGACGATCTTTTGATTCCATATTAAGAATTTGCGATATAAAACCAGAGCATTACTGGCGAGAACTTGGAGAGTGGATCGAGTCCAAATCCCATACAAGGTGTTTATAAATACTCAACCGGAGAGACAAACGTCGTTATTTGGCTATTTTACATAGCGGACTGAATAATGGAATTGAAATAGTTAATATTATAAAAAAACGAAATTCTGAACTTTTTGGTCATATAGCAACTGAAAAATTATCTATAAAGATGATCCAACCCGAAGGAGCCAATCTTATAATAATTAGATGCAAATTAGAAGGTCTTGACAATATATTATCTACTATAGCATTATCATATCCTCCTCTTATAACTCTAGATATGTCAGGTACGTTGAAGAGACTGCGCAAACGCTTGTCAAAAGGAACTAACAAAGGTTAATACAATGGATAGCGTGTTCGTATTGGGGATGAGGTAAGTTTCGCCGCTCCAGACTGAGTTAAATAAGCGATGAAGATCTCGCGACGAACCGACCCAAATACTATTATCACATCATTTTTTAAGAAAAACAATCCTTAGAAGATGACCTTTTAAGTGCATTATATAGATTGGAGTCCAATATTTTCAAAAATAGAATGCGATAAAGATGATATATCCATATATAAACATTATTATGTAGTAAATGTGTACTGACCAGCGATAATGACAAGATTAGTATATAAATAATAATAATATGTTTATTCATTATTTACCAACCTTTAGTTAAATGGAATAAGTTAAATGGAATCAAATTTACATATAGGCAAATGGAAATTCTTTATGACTCTCCACTTTATAGACCGCCTTCTGAAGCTAATTCAATGATATTTCAGGTTACATTAGGCTGCTCTTTTAACAAATGTTCGTTTTGTAATATGTATCGTACTAAAAAATATATAGAAAGACCATGGGACGAAATAAAAACAGAAATTGAGTTAGCTGCCAAGACATATCCTGAAACTCAACGGGTATTTCTTGCAGATGGAGACGCACTGAACCTTGCCACTGATAAATTAAGTCAAATTTTGGAATATATTCATGTCAAATTCACAAACTTGAAAAGAGTATCATGCTATGCAATGCCAAAAAATATACTGCAAAAGAAAGACGATGACTTGGATAATCTAAGAGCGGCTGGACTTAGTATGCTGTATGTAGGAATTGAGACTGGTAACGATGTTCTTTTAAAGAAAGTAACTAAAGGTGCGACAAGCAAAGGAATTATTCAGAGCTGTCAAAAAGCAAGACGTCATGGATATACTTTATCATGCATGATAATTCTTGGACTCGGTGGGAAAACACATACTAACGAACATATTCGTGATACTGCTGGAGTCGTAAGCGAAATTGCTCCTGATTATTTAGGCGCATTGACATTATATCTAGAAGATGAAATTTATAATGAGTTTATGACCAAGTTCGACGAGCCTTTTACTCCATTAGATGATATTGCAGTCGTGGAGGAACTTGAAAGGCTCATTTCAGATATGAACCCTTTAACGCCAGTAATATTCAGAGCAAACCATGCATCAAATGTCTATTCAGTTGGCGGCACTATTCCACACGATAAAGAAAAACTGCTCTCTTTGATCAGACGATTGAAACTGCATCCAGAAATGCTAAAACCAAAGATTTTAAGAAGATTCTAGTTGATTAGTTTTCTTTGGTCGAGTAAAGTAGATAAAAGAAACTATGGCTCTACGGCTCTGCTCTTCACATAGGATTATGGTTATAGTACATTATTTATTGAACTCTGATGCCAAAGTCGTCATTGCTATCGGGAATATGATACTATTAGGTCAGCAAAATATTCAGTATCTATTAACATCTTGGCTGTATGTGGATAGGTAGTCAGGTAGATTAGTACTGCAGGAACTGAGGCGCATACAATAATAGTAAGGATGATTAGCCAGACAGCGGTCATCTTTTCAACCATAATTAGCAGTTTTCGAGATAATATATAAATTTTAAAGTCTGCATGCATATATATCTATAAACATGTCATTTGCAGATATATCATCCAACTCCCATTTCGCTGTCATCAGTCCACTATTCCTCTCTTTCGATTGATTAATTATATCCTCAGCAGAAATATCTTGAATATTTTGGGTAAACTCGCATATATCTCTTGTTATTATGGATTTTTTTAGAGATCATTTAATTGCTCTAGTATATCTACTATCATTCTTCTTAAATTTGGTCATCCAGCGTGCTCTCGAATGATAAACCTTTTTTTGGAAATACTTAAAAACAAATATTAATTCAAAGCATGTATCAGTAATAAATTGTTACTTTAGGCTTATTCGACTTGCTAATTTGGTCTAATGGGCGCCCGATGACGAATCGTGTCATAATGAAAATATTTTATGTCGTTATAAATTACTGATTATTAAATAATATAATATTTACAAAAATTTTAGGATCATCTGTATATTTATAAATATAATATGAAGCACATGATAAATATTAGAAGTGCATGTAATTTCAAATAAAAAAACAACCTTTATCTTTTTGTAATGAGAAAATATCATCAGAAACCACCAATTTCTGTGGCCCTATTCTTTGGCTTGCAGTGGCGAGCTAAGGAGTGGGCTATTTAAGTATTTATAATATACATAATTATAATATACATTTAGGCTTCTCTCTACATGGAATCTTTTTGATTAAAAACTACATATACACACTCCCATAGTTTAAAAAGAACGACGTGGCAAGATAGGTTACATATCATTATCATCATCGTATGTAACAAGCAAACATACGCAATGTTGTTAATATGAGATAATTCGTATAAAAGTAAGATTATAAATGAGCATATTTGACTGTCCTCTGCCAATACATGAGATTACTAGAATATCAAGGCAAGGAATTATTTGATCAATATGGCATTAGAATTCCAAGGGCATATCTTGCCTATAACACTGATGAGGGAAAGGAAGCAGCGGCAAGACTAGGTTATCCAGTTGTACTAAAGTCACAACTTACAGTCGGTGGCAGGGGCAAGGCTGGGGCTATTTTGAAATGCAAAACAGAATTTGAAATGGTGCCGAAATTTGATGAACTTATACATAAAGAGATAAAGGGCGAGCTTCCCCGTGGCATTTTAGTTGAAGAAATCGTAGATCTAAAAAAAGAACTCTATATGTCTCTTTTCCTCAACAGGAGTAAGAGATGTTACTCCTTAATTTCATCAGCTGAAGGCGGAGTGGAAATTGAGAATGTAGAAAATAAGATCATTATAGATATACCTATTAATGGACTATCCTCGCAGATTGCAGAAGATGCCGCTCGCAAGCTAGGACTGACTGGAAACACTATAGTTGCCTTTACTGATTTTACAATGAAACTTTCAAACCTTGTAAATGAGAAGGAGGCAGAATTAGCAGAAATTAACCCGACAGGTATTCTAGGTGATGGTTCGCTTATTGCACTTGACGCAAAAGTCATCATTGATGATAATGCTATGTTTAGACATCCAGAATTAAAAAAATATGAGCAGATTTCTGAATTGCAGGCACAAGCTGAAAAAAGCGGGTTTTCTTTGGTCGAGCTAGACGGTGATATCGCAATTATTGGAAATGGTGCTGGGCTAGTAATGTCAACGTTAGATATGGTTTCAGATACAGGTGGTAGAGCAGGATCTTTCCTTGACTTTGGTGGTAGAGCAACCACTGAAACAATATACGAGGCACTAAAAGTTATTAGCAAAATAAAAAGAATAGATGCAATTCTAGTAAATCTGTTTGGAGGGATAGTAAAAACGAACCTCGTTGCACAGGCAATACTTGAAGCATACAAAAATAAAATAATTGATGTGCCGCTCTTTGCAAGGATTTCTGGAGCTGAATCTGAGAAGGCGAAAGAAATATTGAAAGGAAGTCAGGCGAAATTATATGACACTGTAGATGAAGCGATACATGCAGTGGTTAAAGAGGTTTCAAAAGAACGGAATTGAATGAAATGACCAAGGATTTTGACATTTTTGATATATTGATTGGAAAAGAGAACGATAAAGATTATAAGAAGAAATCTGTGATAATACAGGGTATAACTGGAAGTTATGGTTCCACACATACTAGATTAATGAAGGCCTATGGGACAAATATTGTTGCAGGTGTTACTCCAGGCAAGGAGGGTCAAAATTTTGAAGGAATTCCTGTTTATAACAGTGTGGCTAAGGCAGTCAAAGCATCAGGAGCCAGAATATCTGGAGTATTTGTTCCAGCGAACTTTTTCCTAGATGCCGCAAAAGAGGCATTAGATAATGGAATAAAGTTGCTGGTTGCAATTCCTGAACACATTCCAATTAAAGATTCAATCAGGGTCCTTGAATACGCTCAAATGCAAGGTGCAAAGATCATAGGACCCAATACCCCGGGCGTGATTGTGCCTGAAATAATGAAGGTTGGCATCATGCCCGCCCAACCATTCAAAGCAGGTAACACTGTGGTACTTTCACGTAGTGGAACTCTAATGTATGAAGTATCTTATATATTGACAAGGGCGGGCTATGGACAAAAATTATGCCTCGGCATAGGTGGAGATCCCATCAATGGAACAAATCTTATAGAAGCCTTCAATATGGTTAGGTACAGACAGGATATTGAATCAATAGTAATAGTAGGCGAAATAGGAGGAGACTCAGAGGAACAGTTGGCAGATTATCTGATAAAAACAAAATTCTTTAAACCGGCAGTTGCGTACATTGCGGGAAGATCTGCACCAAAAGAAAAGAGAATGGGGCATGCAGGGGCAATTATTTATGGAAACTATGGTTCAGCTGAATCTAAAGTTACTAATTTTGCAAAAGCAGATGTTCCCGTTGCAAAGCGTCCCTCAGACATACCAGAACTACTGGCAGAAAAGTTGAGAAAGTAGTTAGATTAGTTACCGCGCAGATAATTCAATTCTTGTCTCCAGCAGTATTATGTTAAGGAGAGTAAGTAATTTCACCAGTTACTTCTTTCTTTCCATTTCGTTTCTTTGTTCTAAAAATATCTTTTGTAAAACAGTCACATAATTCGAAATCAATTCGTTGCATTGCATTCCTTCCTGATATTTTTCAAGATCATTACCAAAAGCCATTGTTAACGATTTTGGTAATTTTAGATATTCATTCATGTATATTAAAAGAGAATAATACATTATTTTCATAATTTCTTTATTGTCATTTTCTTTGGGTTGGTTATTATCGGTCATTATTTTTGATACGATGATTGAAAACTGAGTAGATAGAATAGCTCTTTCACCGCTTTGCGGTACGTCCTCAAATTTAATAGCTTTCATATAAAGTAAATCTTCAATAGCAGATACCATTTTTTCAATATCACGCTTCTGTTCTTCTTCAGATGGTGATGATGAGGATGAGGATGA
>Ga0075424_100005713_pt1 | contig 11927 bp, 11 predicted proteins | sample SoiMethybrSBSTD3_FD_75301 | JGI IMG/M metagenome (GOLD analysis project Ga0075424, IMG submission 75301) | Bulk soil microbial communities from a Populus tree surrounding site in Tennessee, USA - Soil MetaG P. TD hybrid SBSTD3 | ecosystem: Environmental > Terrestrial > Soil > Tree plantation... | reverse complement strand
GTGGAAGCTGGTGGGAAGTGGCCGTGAGAATCCTGTCGGGTAGATTTCTTCCAAGCGGTGAAGGCGAGTACCGATGACAGTTCCGATTCCGGAAAAGCTTTCGTGGGAAGAGACCGCTCAGGCAATGGCCGTCGAGCAAGAGGATTGGAGTGGTTGGGAGGCGACGGAGACCGACGGGATGGAAGAACTGCCCTGGTAGCGGCGAAAACTCTACGTTGCCCTGCATCGGGCGCCCTTGTAGCGCTCAACCTGACTCCCGCAGCGGCACCTTCCGAAACACCTGCCAGATCGCCACGTCGTAGATCGACTTGATCACGCCACCGAACACGAACGGTGCCGACAGCGCGGCAGCGCTCATCACCCAGCCGGCGATCGAAGGGCTCACCGCCTGCGTCACCGTGCGCGCCAGCGTGGTCGAGATCGCCGCCTCCTCGCGCTCGTCGTCCTCGACGATGGCCATCAGGTAGGCCTGGCGCGTGGGCACGTCCATCTGCGACAGGAGCTGGCGCCCCAGATACAGCGCGATGGCGAGCCAGGGCAGGGGAGAGAACGCGATCGCGATCAGGAACACGTTGGACACGAGGTGCGTCGACACCATCGTGTTCAGCAAGCCGATGCGCCGCGCCAGAAGAGGAGCGAGCAGCAGAGAGATCGCCGACAGAACCTGCGAGGCGAAGAACACGACCCCCAGGGTCGCCAGCGTCAGGCCGAAGCGCTCGTGGAAGTAGTAGGCGACCAGCGATTGCGTGATGAATCCGCCGCCGAAGGAGTCGATGGAGAACAGCCCCGCGATCTTCCGAATGGTGGGGGACTTGGGGATGAGGCCGCCCGCGCGCGCCTTGGCCTCGATGTGCTGCACCGGCAGCATCCGGAACACGATGAGCTGCACGACCGAGCCGGCGAGGAAGATCCCGAACAGCAACGCCGCCGTCGGCCCAAGTCCCAGGATCGCTGATCCCGCGGCCGCCGCCGCGTAGCCGATGAAGTTGTAGTAGCTCAGCACCGACGTGCGCTTCTCGAACGGCGTGGCGCGCGCGATCAGCACCTGCTCGATCGATAAGAACGGACCGGTCTCACCGGTCCCCACCGCGACGTTGCCGATCATCGCCGCCAGCACCACGAGCCAGGGATTGTGCGACGTCAGCATCAACACGGCGGCGACGAGAGACAGCGCGGCGAGGCCGAGCAGGGTCACACGCGACCCGTAGCGCTCCACGGGGCGCCGGATTCCATACGTGAGCACGGCGCTGCCGACCAGCGTCAGGGTCACCGAGAGCCCGACGCCCATCGTGCTCATGCCGAGGTTCGAGAGGTGGATCGGCAACAGGACGCCGAGGAATCCGTAACAAAACGTGCGCACCGTCTTGGCGACGAAGACGAGGGCCGTGTCGCGGGAGGAATGGGGCGGGGGAGGCGAGCTCACCGCGGCAGGCTAGCACGCGCGTCTACCGATTGCGGCGGAAACACTTACGGCGGCCGCGGCCGCCCCCGGGTTGACGGCTCGGCCCCCACCCCCCTAGATTGACGCGACTCTTCGCTGCGCCCGCCCCCGTGAGCCAGTTCCCGAACCCGAAAAGGTAGACATGAGCGTCGTTTCCAAGCGCGTCGATCTCTTTCAGAAGGCGTACGGCTACACCCGGGCCCGCGAAGCGATGGCGGCCGGGGTGTATCCGTATTACATCCCCATCGAGGGATCGACGGACACCGAGGTCACGGTCGGCGGCAAGAAGCTGATCATGGTGGGCTCCAACAATTATCTGGGGCTCACGCACCACCCTCGGGTGATGGAAGCGGCGGCGGCGGCGACGCAGCGCTACGGCACCGGTTGCACCGGAAGCCGGCTCCTGAACGGCACGCTCGACATCCACGAGAAGCTCGAGGCCGACCTGGCGGAATTCGTCGGCCACGAGGCGTGCATCATCTACTCGACCGGCTACCAGGCCAACCTCGGCGCCATCTCCGCACTCATCGGCCGCGACGACGTCGTGCTCATCGACAAGCTCGATCACGCCTCGATCGTCGACGGCTGCACCATGGCGCGCGGCGAAACCCTGCGCTTCCGCCACAACGACATGGCCGACCTCGAGGCCGAGCTGTCCGTCCTCTCCGACAAGCCGGGCGGACGCATGGTAGCCGTGGACGGCGTGTTCTCGATGGAAGGCGACATCGCCCCCATCCCGCAGCTCCTCGACGCCTGCAAGCGCTACGAGGCGCGACTGTTCGTCGACGAGGCGCACTCGCTGGGCGTGCTCGGCCAGACGGGCGCGGGCGCCATGGAGCACTACAACATGAAGGGGAAGGCCGACCTCATCATGGGCACCTTCTCCAAGTCGTTCGCCTGCGTCGGCGGCTTCATCGCCGGCGACGAGGCCGTGATCCACTACCTGCGCCACCACTCGCGGAGCCTCATGTTCTCCGCCGCCATGCCTCCGGGCGCGGTGGCGACCGTGGCCGCCTGCCTCGAGATCATCAAGAACGAGCCGGAGCGGCGCACGCACCTCATGGAGAACGCCCGCTACCTGCGCGACGGCATCCGCAACCTCGGGTACGAGACCGGGCCCACGGAGACGCCGATCGTGCCGGTGATCATCGGCTCGCTCGAGAAGACGCTCGCCTTCTGGCGCCTGATCATGAACGAGGGCATCTTCACCAACGCGGTGGTGCCGCCGGCCGTGCCGCCGAACGCCTGCCGCCTGCGCACCTCGTGCACCGCCACCCACACGCGCGAGCAGCTCGACAAGGTCCTCGAAGCCTTCGCCCGCGTGGGGAGGAAGCTCCGCAGCATGGAGTAGCGATGTCCCTTGCCCTGCGCGTCGTGCCCACGCGGGGACGCGAGTTCCGCCCCTTCCTCGAGCTGCCGTACCGCCTGCACCAGGACCGCGCGTACTGGGTTCCGCCGCTCCGGGACGACGTCCGCGCCCTCTTCGACACCACCAAGAATCCGTTCTTCGATCACGCCGAGGTCGAGGCCACGGTCGCCGAGCGCGACGGCCGCGTCGTCGGCCGCATCGCCGCCATCGTCAATCGTGCGCACAACGAGTTCCACGAGGACCGCGTCGGCTTCTGGGGCTTCTTCGAGTGCGAGGACGATCCGGAAGCGGCGGCGGCCCTGTTCGACGCCGCCGATCGCTGGCTCGCCGCGCGCGGCATGGACGTCTCGCGCGGGCCGATGAATTTCTCCACCAACGACGACTGCGGGCTCCTGATCGACGGCTTCCACCGGCCGCCGTACCTGCTCATGCCGGACAATCCGCCGCACTACGAGAAGCTCGTGGAGCGCGCCGGCTACCGCAAGGCCAAGGATCTGTGGGCCGTGTCGCACTACCCGCCGGGCGTGAACGAGCTCATGGACAAGGCGGCGAACCGCGTCATGAAGCGCACCGGCGTGGTCACGCGCCCGTTCAACCTCAAGCGCTACGACCACGAGGTGGCGCTCATCCGCGACATCTACAACGCGGCATGGGAGAAGAACTGGGGCTTCGTGCCCATGACCGACCGCGAGATCGAGCACATGGCGAAGCAGCTCAAGCCCGTGGTCATCCCGTCGATCATCCGCTTCGCCGAGATCGGCAACGAGACCGTGGGCTTCGGGCTGGCGCTGCCCAACATCAACTTGATCCTCAAGGATCTCGGCGGAAACCTCACGCCGTGGGGGATCGTCCGGCTCCTGTGGGGCGCGCCGCGCCTCAAGGAGGTGCGTGTGCTGACGCTGGGCATCCGCGAGGGGCATCGCGGGCTCGGCCTCGACACCGTGCTCTATCGCGACATGCTGGCCGCCGGCGTGAAGCTCGGGCTCACCGGTGCCGAGTACTCGTGGATGCTCGAGGACAATCCCGCCATCCTGCGGCCGCTCGAGCGCATGGGCGCGGTGCACGACAAGACCTACCGCGTCTACGACCGGCCCATCGCCGGAAAATGAGCGAGCTCGAGCGCGGCCGCGTCCTGGTCACCGGGGCGAGCGGCTTCGTGGGCAGCCACGTGGCCGAGCTCCTGGCCTCGGTGGGATGGAAGGTGCGCTGTCTCGTGCGCCCGACCTCCTCGCGCCGCTGGCTCACGCGCGCCGACTTCGAGTTCGCGCTCGGCGACGTCACCGATCTCCACGGCATCCCCGAAGCGCTCGAGGGCTGCGACGCCGTGGTGCACTGCGCGGCGCTCACCAACGCGCTCCATCCCGACCAGTACTTCCAGGTGAACGCCGAGGGCACGCTCCGCCTGTGGATGGCGGCCGAGCAGGCCCGGGTGAAGCGCTTCCTCCTCGTGTCGAGCCTGGCCGCCTCGGGCCCGAGCCGCGACGAGACCCCGCAGGACGAGACGGCGCGCCCGCATCCGGTGAGCGCCTACGGCAAGAGCAAGCTCCAGTCCGAGCGTGTCGTGCTCCAGACCGGCGGGCCGGTCGAGCCCGTGGTCGTGCGCCCGCCCACGGTCTACGGACCGCGCGACGACGATGTCCTCACCCTCGTGAAGATGGCCCAGGACGGATGGATCCCGCGCGTCGGCCGGAGGAGCGCCCTGTCCCTGATCCACGTCGAGGACCTGGCCGAGGGCATCCGTCTCGGGCTCGAGAAAGGCGAGCCCGGCGGCGTCTACTACCTGACCGACGGTGGCGTCCATCCCACGGAAGAGATCGCGGCCTCCATGGGCCACGCGCTCGGCCGCAGGGTGCGGGTCGTGTCACTGCCGGCGTGGCTCCTGTGGGCGGGGGCCATCGTGGGCGAGCTGGCCGAGGCCGTGCTCCGCCGTCCGGCGACCCTGAACCTCGAGCGCGTGCGGCAATTCGTGCGCCCGTACTGGACGGCGACCGACGCGCGGGCGCGGCGCGAACTCGGATTCGAATCGCGCTATGATCTGATCCGGGGCATGGAGGACACGATTCGGTGGTACCGGAGCGTCGGGTGGATCTGAAGGTCATTCCCGGCGGCGCGGCCGCGGCGTCGCGCGCGGCTCGCCCCGGGCACGAGCCCGGTGTGCCGCGCCGGCTCTACGGCCCGCACGCCGATCCGCCCGCCGGCGTCGTCGGCCCCTACGAAGCCGGCCTGCGCCCGGTCGATCTCCTCATCCTTCTCTATCTCGGCGTCACCGCGTGTCTCATGGTCGCGGTGCAGGGCGGCGTGCGCGCCTGGGGGGCGCTGGCGCTCGCGCACCTCGTCGCCGGCGCTCTCATCCTGCGCGTCGGAGCCTCCGATCCGCCGCGCCAGCCCGTGCTCCGTTTCGTCCGCGACTTCTATCCGCTGGCGCTCATGGCCGTGTTCTACGGCGAGTACACGTGGCTCACGCATCTCTCGAGCGGCGTCATGCACGACGCCCGCGTCCTGTCGTGGGAGCAAACGCTGTTCGGCTTTCAGCCCAGCCAGGAGCTGCACCGGATGTGGCCCTGGCCGTGGCTCAGCCAGTACCTGCACGCCGCCTACTTCAGCTACTACCTGATCCCGCTCTCCCTGTGCGTGTTCCTCTATGCGCGCGGGCGCTGGTCGGCGTTCCAGGAGGCGGTGAGCACGACCATGCTGGCGTTCTTCGTCTGCGGCCTCCTGTTCATCGCCTACCCGGTGGCCGGTCCGTACCACCACTTCGGGCGTCCGGACCTCGGTGCCCTGGGCGGCGGCTTCGTCGCCCTGACCCACGCGGTCATCGACCGGGGCTCGAGCGTCGGCACGGCGTTCCCTTCCTCGCACACGGCGATCGCGGTGGCGGTGTGGCTGTCGGCGCTCCGCCTCTCGCGCGGCATGTTCCTCGTCCTCACCGTCGTCGTCCCGGCCCTCGCCCTGGGCACGGTCTACGGCGGTTTCCACTACGGTGTCGACAGCCTCGCGGGCGTGGCCGTTGGCGTGGCCGTGGCGCTCGCGGCCCCGCGAATCCATGGCTTTTTCGCGCAACGACTTCCGCGCACCCGGCACCGTCCCAGCGTCACCTTCGGCACCCCCCTTCCCAAGACCGGAGGGCGTGCTTAGAATCCCGAATTCGTTCGCATGGAATCCCCGGAAACGGGGGTAGCGCAGGAGGTGCTCATGTCCGCAGTGACCGGGACGCGAACCCGCGATCTTTGGCTCCATAGCGCGAAGTTCGACCTCACCTTCCTCATCGGAAGCGCGGTCCTCGCGGCGGTTCCGCTGACGTTGTTCTACGGGTTCGGGGTTTCCACCACCGCCATCAACTATCTGGTGGCCGCCGCGGTGGGTGGCCCGCACCTGTACTCGACGTACGGGATGACGTTCATGGACGGGAACTTCCGCCGGAACTATCCCGTCGTGCTGTGGCCGAGCCTGATCATTCCGCCCATCGTCATGTGGCTCGCGCTGCACAACCTGACGCTCCTGCTGACGATGTTCTTCTTCTGGGCGTCGGTGCACGTGCTGCACCAGCTCTGCTACATCGCCGACTGCTACCGCCACAAGGATCCGCGGCCGCGCTCGCTGTGGAACCGGCTCGTGGACTACGGCCTCATCTTCACCGGGCTCTATCCGCTGGCCACGAGCAAGCTCATCGCCGGCCAGTTCTTCGTCGCCAGCACGGTGATCCGCGTGCCCGAGTTCGTGCGCCAGCCCTGGGTTCCCGCCGCGGTGTGGGGCGTGTTCCTGTTCTTCGTCGGCGCCTTCGTCTACAAGACGTGGCGCGAGTGGAAGGAGGACCGCTTCAACCTGCCGGCCACCGTGCTCATCTCGATGACCACGCTGGTGTCGCTCGTGATCCCGACGTTCTCCAACCTCGACGTCGCCTTCCAGGGCTACAACACCTGGCACTCGTTCCAGTATCTGGCGCTGGTGTGGCTGATCCTCAAGCTGCGCCGCGAGTACGGCGAGCTCGAGAACCGGACGGTGGAGCGCGCCAGCCGCAAGCCGTGGGCCTTCTACGGCCTGAACCTCGGCTTCACGGGGCTGGCCGTGGGCCTGATCTTCTTCTTGCAGAAGGTGGTGGGCTTCGAGGCGCGCGCCGCGTACTACAGCGTGGTGCTGGGCTCGCTGCTCGTGCACTACTACCTCGACCACTTCAACTTCATCCGCTTCGGGCAGATCGTGCGCGATCCGAGCCCGCGCGAGCTGGGGATGGCGGCGAGGAAGATCGCGGCCTAGCTGTCGGAAGGCAAAGCAAACCGCCCGGGAAGCGCGAGCCTCCCGGGCGGGTCTTTTTTCGCGGCAGCGGCTACGATGGGGCGCGGGACAGCGGCACGCGCGCTCCGAGGAACCACAGGAGCTGAATACCCGCCAGGCTCACGAACAGCGCCGGCTCGGCATGCCCGAGCACCGCGCCCGCCGCGAGCCCGCCGAGGAACACACCGAAGAACTGCACCGTGTTGAACAGGCCGGCCGCGGTGCCGCGCATGACCGGATCGGCGTGGCGGGTCACGTTGGCGGCCAGCGTCGGCTCCAGGCTCGCGAACCCGACGACGTAGAAGCCGAGCGCGATGGCCAGCGAGCGCACCGAGTGGCCGAACGCCAGGGACACGAGACCGATGGCCAGGCAGACGCTGCCCGAGGCGAGCACGATCAGCGCCCCGCGCCGGGTCTCGGCGAAATGGGACGACAGCCACATCGAGACGAAGCCGAGCGCCAGCGCCGGCGCGTAGAGCTTGCCCTGATCGGAAGGCGACAGGAGCGGCGTGAGCCGGATCGGAAGCACGACGAACAGCGCGGTGAGTCCCAGGTGGAGCAGAAGGATGCCGATGTCGAGCGTGAGCAGGGCGGGCCGCGCGAGCACCGCCATGACCGCGCGCGGCGAGAGCGGCACGCCGGCCACGTGGTGTCCGTGCTCGGGCCCGCGCCGCAGCGCCCAGGGCAGGACGGCGAGGCCCACCACCGACGCGACCGCCGAGAAGCCGAACAAGGCCGGCATGCCGAAGCGCTTGGCGAGCGTGCCGCCGAACACGAGGCCCAGGGCGAACGCCCCGCCGATGAACATGCCCATGGCCGCCATGGCGCGCGTGCGCACCACCTCTCGCGTGCGATCCCCGAGCAGCGCGATCATCGTCGAGGCCATGGCGCCCGCGCCCTGCACCAGGCGGCCGAGCACCAGGACCGGCGCGTTCGTGGCCAGCGCGCACACGGCCGAGCCGGCCCCGAAGAGAAGCAGACCCAGCGCCAGCGCGCGCCCGCGGCCGATGCGATCGCCGAGGTTGCCGATGGGGATCTGGAAGATCGCCTGGGTGAGCCCGTAGGCGCCGACCGAGAGTCCGACGAGGAGCGGTGTGGAGTCGGGCAAGGACTTCGCGTACGGGCTCAGGACCGGGAACGCCAGATAGACGCCGAGCATGCGCAGGGCGTAGACCGCGCTCGTGCCGTAGAGCACCCGTGCTTCGGCCAGCTCGAAGCCGCCGGGAAAGCGGCGGGTTTTCGGCGAGACGGAAGGCGGAGTGGGATCGAGTGGCGAGTCGGGGAGGGGAGCCTCCATGGCCGCAGTCTAACCGACGGGCTCGGACAGATGTGCTCTGCTATGCTCGCTCGTCGCCCCGGCCGAACCTTGAACCCCCGCACCCCACCGCCTAGACTGCGGTCTCTCGACCCGCCCCGAGCAAGCTCGAGCAAGGAGCGCTTCCCTCCGTGATCCAGGCCGTCTGGAACCGCACCAAAAGCCTGTTCAAGGGAGTGCAGGACCTGGCCGCCTTCTCGGTGGCCATGGTCGTCGCCAGCTTTCGCCGCCCGCACTACTGGCGCGACATCTACGAGCAGACGTACTTCGCGGGCGTGGGCTCGCTGCCCGTGGTGCTGGTGTCGTCGTTCTTCGCCGGCCAGGCGCTGGCGCTCCAGTTCGCGCGCCAGCTGCGCGAGACCGGCAGCGAGTCGGTGCTGGGCACGATGATGGCCATCGCCGTCGTGCGCGCCCTCGGCCCCGATCTCACCGGCATGGTGGTCGCGGCGCGGCTGGCCTCGGGCTACACGGCCGAGATCGGCTCGATGAAGAGCACGGACCAGATCGACGCCCTGACCGCGTTCGGCACCGATCCGGTGAGCAAGCTGGCGGCGCCGCGGCTCATCGGCATCGTGGTCATGCTGCCCATCCTCACCTTCATCGCCAACACGGTGCAGTTCCTGGGCGGCGCCATCATGGCCAAGTTCGTCGCCCACGTGTCGCTGTCGCTCTACTGGACGCAGATCCGCGAGAAGATGGACTACGGCACCGTGCTCATCGGCACGGTGAAGCCGCTCACCTTCGCCTTCGTCATCGCCTTCGTGGCCTGCTGGAAGGGCTTCGCCAGCTCGGGCGGCACCCGCGGCGTGGGTTACGCCACCACCGAGTCGGTGGTCATCGCCTCGGTGCTCATCCTGATCTTCGACTTCATCCTGACGCGAGTGATCTTTGCCCTCCTCCACTGGTAGCCGCGCGCTCTACGCCGGCGGCGCCGCGTCGCGCCCTCCCGACGGCGACGTGATCGTGTTCGATCGCGTCACCTACGACATCGGCGGGCGCACGATTCTCTCCGACGTCTCGTTCAAGGTGGAGGCGGGGACGACGACGATCGTTCTCGGGCCCTCGGGCATCGGCAAGAGCACGATCCTGCGCTTGACCCTGGGGCTCATCCGCCCCAAATCGGGCGACATCTTCGTGCTCGGGCGCAGCATGGTTCATGCCGCCAAGGACGAGCGCAACGAGCTGCGCCGCCGCATCGGCATGGTGTTCCAGAACGGCGCGCTGTTCGACTCGCTGACCGTGGGGGAGAACGTGGGCTACAGTTTGATCGAGCACAGCAGGATGCCCATCGATCAAATCGAGGAGCGGGTGCGTCGCATGCTCGTGCTCGTCGGGCTCGATCCCGCGATCATCCTGGACAGCCTGCCCAACGAGCTGTCGATCGGCATGCAGCGGCGCACCGCCATCGCCCGCGCCCTGGCTTCCAACGATCCGGCGATCATGCTCTACGACGAGCCCACCACCGGGCTCGATCCCGTCTCGGTCGAGATGATCACCGACATCATCGTGCGCCTGCGGCAGGAGCTGCACGTCACCAGCGTGGTGGTGACGCACGAGATTCCCCATGCCCTCAAGGTGGGCAATCGCTTCCTTTTCCTCTACGATCGCCGGGTCGTGTTCGACGGGACCGCGGAGGAGCTGGCCTCGACCGACGTGCCCGAGCTTTTGAAGTTCCTCGAGCCGTTCAAGGTCTCGCTGGCGCAGGCGTTCCATTCGTTCTCGGAGGGCATGAGGCCGTGAGACGCTCCGGCGACATTCCGTTTGGACAGTGGCGGCTGGGACTGGTCATCGTCGTCGGCATCGCCATCTTCCTGTGGGCCTCGATCCGTGGCGGCGCCTCCTTCCTCGAGAAGCGCGACCTCCTGCACGCGCGCTTCCGCGATATCGCCGGGCTCAACACCGGCTCGCCGGTGTGGTTCCGCGGTCTCGAGGTGGGCAGCATCAAGGACATCGAGATCAAGAACACCGGCGACTCGTCGTACGTCGAGATCGGGATCTCCGTCCAGCGCGGCACCATGGCGAGTCTGCACGCCGACTCCAAGGCGCGCATCGAGTCGATCAACTTCTTCGGCGAGAAGTACGTCGACCTCACGCCGGGCACCGGCGCCTCCGGCCCCCTGCGTCCCGGGGCCCTCTTGGGAACCGAGGAGGCGGCGGAGATGGCCGACCTCATGGAGACCGGCAAGGGCACGCTCGCCAACCTCGACGCCCTCTCCAAGGACCTGGTGGTGATCACCGCACAGCTGCGCCGCGGCAAGGGAAGTCTCGGCCTCTTGCTCAGCGATCGCGCGTTCTACGACGACCTCCACCGCATGACCGTGCAGGTCACGGCCCTGTCGCGGGACCTGAACGTGAGCCAGAAGAAGGCCGCCGACGCGCTCGCCGGCATGGCGGTGCAACTCGACACGCTGGCCACCCGTATGAACCGCGGCCAGGGCACGCTCGGCCTCCTGGCCGCCGATCCCAAGCTCTACGAATCGTTCCAGGGCGCCGCCTCGGGCGCCGACTCGCTGCTCGGCATGGCGGTGGCGGGGAAGGGGAGCGCCGGACGCGTGTTCCACGACGAGAAGCTCTACGACGAATTGGCCGCGAGCCTGGCGCGCCTGAACGCGCTCCTGCTCGACATCCAGAAGAATCCCAAGAAGTACTTCAAGTTCAGCGTGTTCTGACGTGAGCACGGCGCGGGCGACGCTCGTGGCCCTGGGGCTGGCCGTGACGCTCGCGGCCGCCGCCCACGCCTCCACGCCCGTGCTCGCGGTCGAGGACACGGTCCGCCTGGCCTCGGGCTCCCTGCCCGAGTACGTGGTGCGCGCGCCGCGCGTCACGCTCGACGAGATCCTGCGCCGCGTGAGCGAGGGCGAGGCGCGCCGCGACTCGCTCATGCAGGACCAGGTCTTCACGCGCATCGTCAAGGTCGTCTACCGCTACGACGCCGACCGCGCCGGCAAGCAACCCAAGCGCAAGCTCGAGCAGGCGCACCGCGTGTTCAAGAAGCGGCCCGACCACTTCCGCGAGATCCTGCTGCGCCGGCAGTCGGACGAGAAGGACTCCGACGACGTCGAGATCAGCAGCAACCCGGGCATGGGCGAGCAGGTGGCGAGCTTCGCCTTCGAGCCGCGCTCGCGCTCGCGCTTCCGCTTCACCATCCACGAGCGCCACTGGGTGGGGGGGCACGTGGTCTACGTCGTGGCCTTCGAGCCGCGCTCGAAGGCCGATCCCTTGCCCTCGGGCCAGGTGTGGATCGACACCAACGACTACGTCATCGTCCGCGAGGAGTTCTGGTATCGCGACCGCTCGCCGGCGCCGCTGTTCATCGAGCGCATCGACCGCTGCGTGGTCGAGCGCTCGCGCGTCGACGGCAAATGGTGGGTGATCATGCGGCTCTTCGGCCGCGTCCGGCTCGCCGGCCCGATCACGGCGCTCGCCAATCTCGGCAAGACGCGCGTGTCGCAGACCGTGGACTTCTCGGCGCTCTACACCGACTGGCAAGTGAACCGCGGGATCGCCGATTCCGTGTTCGTGGCGGGGAA
>Ga0075424_100005710_pt1 | contig 11929 bp, 6 predicted proteins | sample SoiMethybrSBSTD3_FD_75301 | JGI IMG/M metagenome (GOLD analysis project Ga0075424, IMG submission 75301) | Bulk soil microbial communities from a Populus tree surrounding site in Tennessee, USA - Soil MetaG P. TD hybrid SBSTD3 | ecosystem: Environmental > Terrestrial > Soil > Tree plantation... | reverse complement strand
CATCTTTTGCGCAAACTTAGAATGATTTCCTCCATCGGCATCATCATGCTCACCGCACGAACCGAGGAGGTCGACCGCGTTATTGGACTCGAACACGGAGCGGACGACTATGTCGTCAAACCTTGCAGCCCTCGAGAACTGGCTGCCAGAATCCGGGCTATCCTTCGCCGCTTAAAGCCATCTTGGGACCAGAATTTCTTCCACGATCTTCAACCGGTTGAGATCGGAGACGTTTCACTGGACAAGAGTTCGCGTCGCTGCAACCTGCACGGACAATTGATTCGGCTCACCGACACGGAGTTTCAACTTCTTGAAGTTTTGGTTCGCTCCCGCGGAAGCGTCGTCACTCGCAAAGACCTCATGCAAAAGGTGTTCGACCGTCAACTATCACCCTACGACAGAAGCATCGACGTCCACATCAGTAACCTGAGAAGAAAATTGGGATCTCACCCGGATGGAACCGAACGCATCCGTGGGATTCGGAATGTCGGATACCTCTACGCGCTCCCTCCAAACAACGGCGCAAGGCAGTAAGCTGCAACCGCGTTTCGCAGACGCCCGGTTTTGGCGTCTTCCCTACCTAAAATCGGAAAACGATGCCGGTTGAATACCGAATGTTGTTTTGCACCTGGGTGCCGTCGTTCTGCTCGCTGAATCGCGTCCGCAGATAGTCAACCTCGATCGGCCGAATCGCGAAGTGTTCTTTAACTCGAAAATCGAGGCCTCCGCCGGCAGTAAACGCAAACGAGTTCTGCGAACTCGTTGTGGCAAATAAGTCTGGCCCGGCATGCGCCACTCCAAACAGCGCTTGTCCGAACGGGGTGAAGCGCGACCAACGACGATAACTAATGCGTGGCCCAAACAGATAGGATGTAGTTATACCGTAAATATCAATACCAATCGTGTTGCTGGCTTGGTGTCCGGTCGCGTACACTCCGATGTCCGCAACCGCGCTGATCCATTTTGAAAGCGCAAGCGCACCTTGAAAGTCCCCGCCATTCAGCTTGAAATCGCCCAGACCGCTATCTGTCGGACCAACAGTGAGATGCGAATACCCTACAAATGCTTCCAGCGTCGACTTTTCCTGCCCCCTGCACGGCGAAGAAAACACTCCTAACAAAAGCAGCCCCACTATAACGATTGGAAGCTTCATGCCCTCTCCTGATCCCTTTTCTTCAATTCGTCTGGCGACTTAGACTCATGCGTGCGGACCGGCCAAAACAAACTAAAGAGATGCATTCGTGCTCCGGAACGTTGACAGAAGAATCGTTAATAGATGCAAAGATGAGTTAAGTGAGGTAAACAATTCTTTACGAAGCTTTACTGCGGAACCCGCGTATCGGCTCGGGCGCTTGTTTACGTCGTTAGAACTGACGATGGGTCAGGCCAGCGGCCACATGGTCTTTGTTGATGCCAACCAGAAAGGCAGAATCGCTGTCGATCACAAACACGTCGAAACCGAACGATTTCGAAGAGTCCGCAGCTTCTGTAATCGAAAAAGTATTTTTTCCCGTTCCGTCACCGGATACCGCCATCGTTCCGCTGAACGTCAGGTTCGCGTTGAGGTCGCCCGACTCGTTATAGTCCACAGTCCCACTCGAGTTTCCAGAACTCTTGGGAAGCAGTTTTACTTGGCCGCTTAGGCCGAACGCGCTCGTATAAGCTTCTCGCCAAAACATCGCATAACTCCCCGCAAGAGTATCGTTCGAAATGGTCGAGGCGGTTTGTGCCAAAAACGATCCGTCCGCCAAAAAACCTTTGCTCGTATCTTGAAAGACGGCACGTCCACTGGAAGCCAGATAGAAGACGTATTTGTATGTGCCCTTGTCTTTGTCTGTGAAGGTTAACGTTCCCCGGCCGGAACCGGCCGAATCAAGCATGTAGTTCCCCGACAGTGTGCCGTTCGATGGAACGAGAATGGCGGTGCCGCTGCTGTTTTCAACCATCACGACGGAGCCGAGATTCCCATTTCCATCGGCTGAAAACCTGCCACCTCGGACAACATTTCGTCCGCTAACCAGGAATGCATAGCTTCCCGTCAACTCCGTCAGCGAGCCAGAAAGGGCGTCCTGGCCGTAAGCCTCACCAACTGACACCGCGGGGTAATCCGTCTGGAGAAATTCCGCCCGCGAACGATCAACAAGATACACGATAAAGCTCAAACCGTTTAGGCTCGCCACGCAGCGCCCATATGACGATCCATAAGTCGCATCTAACTGGTACGACGACGCTCCGAAAGAAATGGCGGTTGAGAGCGTGTCGTCTTCGTCTTGGTCCAGCAGGCCATCGGTGAGGTGCCCGTTGCCGTCCGAGGTAAACCGTCCAACGATCGAGATCGGATCGTCGCCGCTGTCTACTCCGGATAGATCAAATACAAACGGTCCGGAGAAGGCGGAAGTCGCGAACGCTGCTGTATTCTGCTGGTAGATCGTTCCGCTCGCTTCGGCGCTTGAGTCCGATTCGACGAGAAAGCCCTCCATATTTGAAGCCATGGAAAGATAGAACGTAACTGTTCCGGCGGTGTTGTTCGTCAAACTGAGCGTTCCCCTCCCGTCGGCTCCTAACGTATAGGTTCCACTATTGATAAGAATCGTTGAGGTGGCTTTCGCCGTCGTCACATCCATCACCCCGGAGGTAATGTTGCCGACGCCGTCGGTAACGATGCTCCCGACGCGGCCCATCATTCCATTGGAGTCCTGGCCCCTTATAGCGAATGCATACTGGCCCTTTAATGCTCCCGGTCCAAAGACGATCGATACGCTAGCCGAAGCAGAGGCGGAAGAATCCGAGCATGAAGTTGCCGTGACCGTCACAGAACCACCGGAAGGCGGATGGACCGGAGCGGTGTATAGACCACTCGAACTGACTGTCCCGATTGTGCTGTCGCCCCCACTTCTTCCGTTCACATCCCAGCTGATGCAGCTGTTCGTCGATCCCTGCACGCTTGCCACAAACTGTTGGGTCGCTCCGCTGGCTACCGTCGCCGCCGCTGGTGAAACCGTCACATTCGAAGTCGCGAGTATCGTTGCGGCCGCTGACGCGGAAGCTTTATTGTCCGCATTCGATACAGCGCTGACTGTAACCGTGGCGGGGTTGGGGACAGAAGATGGCGCCGTGTATAGTCCGGTAGTCGAGATCGTACCGACGGTGCTGTTTCCATCTGTCTTGCCGTTGACTTGCCACGTCACGCCCGTATCGCTAGCTCCGTTAACCGTGGCTGTAAACTTCGCGGTCAGGCCGATAGTGACCTGCGCGGTCGTCGGGGAGACGGTAACCGTCACCGATGAGTTTTTAGATCCCGAGCTGCATCCCGTGAGCAATAGAACCCCCATCGTCAGACACAGCTGCAGGGATTCGCCTCTCAGGAATACAAAAACTCCACGCCGACCTCCGCTGGTTCGCATCCTCACCTCGTTTGAAAACTTCTTTCAATCTCGAGCTGTCGCTGTGACCAAACACACTGCTTTGGACTTCCAGCATGGGGCGCCTCGCTTTCCTAAGGTGTTTAGATTAATTAGGATTTGTTAAAGATGGTTCGCTATGGCAGCGAGAAATGCTAGAAATCCGTTATGAAAAACTCTACACAGTGGTTCTTGTTTGAGTATCGGGGCCGTAAACTTGTAGTCTTGTCGAAACCATTCAAGAGCAAACGGTTGGCGGAGCGAGCCCGTCTCAAATTCCCAGCTCTCATCGCGAGAAGAATCGGCATCGGCAGAACGGTAAAAGCATAAGGTAGGCTATCCAAGTCTATTGGCTGAGCATACGGTCCAGCTGTACGGGCAATGAAGGCGATGTCGGCGGACAAGATAGTGACGGTAAGCGTAGCTCCACGATCAGTCCGTGAGGCGACGAGTTGCGCGCGCACACGGTTCCGCCCTGAAGCCGCATGGCATGCTCAGTAATTGCGAGGCCCAGCCCGACTCCACCGGTGTCGCGTTCGCGCGCGTCGGCGACACGATAGAAGGGACGAAAAATGTTCCCGAGGTCCGGTTCAGGCACACCAGGACCATGGTCGGCAACTTGAATGATCGCTGTATTTTTGCCTTTGTCGACGTCCGCCAAAAGGCTGACTTCAATCTGCGTACCGCGCTCCGTATAACGAATGGCATTACGCACGACGTTTTCGACGGCGCTTCGCAACAAGGCGGCATTGGCGTTGACCAGTTGCGGCTCCGATGAGGCAAGAATTACGGAACGCTCCATACTGCGGGCCTCGAAGTCGGCGTCAGCGATAATCTCCTGGAGAAACATGGAAAGCTCCAGCGTGGCTCGGGCGGCAACGTTGGTTTCGCTCTCCAGCCGAGTCAGCGTCAGAAGCTGCGAAATCATTTCATTGAGACGGTCTGATTCCTTCTGAATTCTGTCCCACGAACCCTGTAGCTTCGGTCCGCTGCGCTGCCGGCCAATAGCCATGGCGACATTCATACGGGCCAAAGGAGAGCGCAACTCGTGTGAAATGGCCTGGAGCAGGCGTCGCTGTACGTTCATCAAGGTTTCGATGTGCTCGGCCATAAGATCGAAGTCATGGCCCAAGGCGGCAATCTCGTCCCGGCGCCCTCCGAGCGCCGCACCGACACGAGTGTTCAACCTGCCCGCAGCGATCTGGCGAACCGCAGCCTGTAGACGTAGTACGGGCGAGGTAATGTAGTGCGCCAGCCACCAACACACGAGCACGCCAACCGTAACGATGAGAGCCACGCGAAATAGAAAGTCGCGAAGGTTTGGGGGAAAAGGCCCGCCAGGCGGAGCTGCGGCGTTCGTGTAAAAGACGTAGGGCTTTCCGCTCGGCCCGTAGGTTCTCTGCGCAAGCAACCTGCTGAAGCGAGTCACCTCGAACTGGGCTTCATAAGTTCGAAGAGCGCGGCCAATCAGCGATTCGAGATGAGCGTCCGGCTCGCCCGTCAAGACGTCTTTTCCGCCCGCATCGAACAACCCTACCGCCGACGGCTCGGTTTCGTTCATTTCTGCCAGATACTTCTGCAGCTCTGCGGGCCCTCCGATTTCGTACACGCGCGCTGCATGTTCCGCTTCCAGCCGCACTACACGCTCCGCGAAGGAACGGATGCGCCGTCCTTCCTCTGCGCTGCGACGCGAAGCAATGGATAGCGCTAGCGTGCTGCCGACCAAAAACATTGCCACCAGAAACCAAAGGAAGATTTTCCAGAACAGTCGGCTCATGAAGCCACGTTGCGAATCGAGTCGGCGCGCTCGGGAACGTGTGTGTAGAGATATCCAACATTACGCACACTGCGGATTCTTTCGATTCCATCAGGTAGCGTTCCGAGCTTTTTCCGGAGATTGCTGATGTGGACGTCGATGCTGCGATCGAAGGGAGAGAATTCGCGATCTAGAACCACGCGCACCAGGTCCTTGCGCGAAAGCACGCGCCCACTCGATTTCAACAGTATGACCAGCAAATCAAACTCTGTCGTGGTTAGATCAATCAGGATCCCATCAAGGCGACACGTTCGCGAACCTTGGTCGAGAGACAGGTCACCCAGTTCCACCCGCTCCGGGCTCCAGAAGCCGTCGCTGTTGCCGTCCGGACGCAAACGGCGCAGCACTGCACGCAAGCGCGCGACCAACTCGCGCGGATTGAAAGGTTTTGCTAGGTAGTCATCGGCGCCGTGTTCGAGTCCCAGAATGCGGTCCACATCTTCGCCACGCGCCGTTAGCATCACCACGCCGACACGTGAACTCCGCCGAATAGCCTGCAACACCTGCAGTCCGTTCATACCCGGCAACATGACATCCAAGATTACGGCATCGTATTTTCCAGAAAGCGCCTGTTCGAGCCCGTGCTTTCCGTCGTGAAGCAGGTCTACGCAGAAACACTCCTGCTCCAGATACTCCCTCACTAACTCGCACAGTTCACGATCGTCATCAATGACTAGGACGCGCCCCACACTGGTATCCTGCGTCTGATCTTGGTCTTCGTGCTCTTCGTAGGGTGGGTGAGATGCAGGGTCGCTCATAAAAGGTAGCCTAGACATTCTGCGCCAACGAAATGTAAAGATACGTTAAGAACTGCCACCATTCCTTCATAGCTTTTAGCTGCTGCTTTACTGCTTTCACTTTTTCGGCAAGCACCGCTCAAGCGAAAAAATGACCGTACACGCTCTCTTACGTCGGCTTGACGAATCCTTACAGCGCAATTGAGCAATGCACGGTATTCAGAAGTCCAGTAAGAAATTGATGTAGAAAGATCCCGTGAGAGGGAATTCCCCGGGGTGCGGCTTTGGATTTCAGCTCTGCTTCTTCCAGGAGCTTGGGCCCTTGCCGCCCCCCCGGAGGTCTCGTGAACGGGCAACGAAACTTGATCGCCACCGTAGACCGCGTAGTATTGGGCGCCGCGCCGCGATATTGCGCAGTTTTCGGCAGTTGCGGTCTTGATTTTTGCAAGCCAAGTTGTGGCTAGAAAACCCCAAACCCTGGCCACTTGCGCCGCTGTGGAAGGCCTTCCACAGCGGCGCACTCTCCCAGGCAAGTTGATATCTCGCATTTCCCCTGCATGCTGCTGCGGAAAACGCACCTGTTCGTAATGGCTTTCTTTACGGAAGAAAACAAATCTTAACTTTGGTTTCGCGATTCATTGGAGTTTGATCGTGGCCGTCCCACCCGGAAAAAGACCAAGAGGTGACGATCATGAAACTCGCCTTTCTACGATGGAATTCGCTGCACCGACTCACCCAACCGGCTGCGAGCGATCTGCTCGCGTTGGTTCTCGCTTTTAGGACGGTGATAGGCCCTCTCTTTTTGACCATCTTTCTGTTGCATCTCGATCCTGTCTACGCGCAAAAGCAAGACGAACGGAACGACCGTCCCCTCATGGGTTGGAGTAGTTGGAGCCAGGAATCCCATCTAGGAGAGAGCTGGCTGACGGAGGCGCAAATTCTCACGCAGTCAGATGCGCTCAGATCTTCCGGTCTCCAGCAGCACGGCTGGCGATACATCAACATCGATTCCGGATGGCAAAACGGATACGACAGCTATGGCCGCCCGACGCCCGATCTCACGAAATTTCCAAACGGTTTGGCAGCCGTCGTCGAGCACATTCACCGCAACGGTCAGAAGGCCGGCATCTATTGGACCCCGGGCGTCCCCAAAGAGATCGAAGCCTCTAACCCGCCCATTTTGAGGACTCCTTACAACGTCCAGGACATTTTGCTCGTGCCGCTCACAAATGGGAACGGATTCCGCTCCTCTTACAAAATCGACTTCAGCAAGCCCGGTGCTCAGGAATACGTCGATTCCGTCGTCGGGCTCTTTGCCTCCTGGGGTTTCGATTTCATCAAGCTGGATGGCACTACTCCTGGCTCGTCACTACCTTCCTTCACGCCCCCGGGCGGAGGCGCTCCCCCTCCCGACCCAGACCCGGAAAATCTGCAAATCGACAATCGCGCGGACGTTAAGGCTTGGCACGACGCCATAGAAAAGACCAATCGTCCCATCTTGCTCGCTTTGTCTTGGTCCCTCGATCACGGCTATGCCAGCTGGTGGGAGAAATATTCGAACTCTCGGCGCATCGAGTTCGACGTCGAGTGTTACCAATGCCAAAGCACCATCAGCAGCTGGTCCAACGTCGCCCTGCGCTTCACCGATCTTGTAGTCTGGCAGAACGATGCTGGTCCCAAGCTCGGCTGGAACGATTTGGATTCGTTAGAGGTCGGCACAGGCACGACAGGTTCCGTCCCCTCCGGCTTAACCGATGACGAACGCCAATCAATGATGACCTTTTGGTCGATTGCTAACGCTCCGCTCTACATCGGCGACGATCTTACAAAAATCGACGAGTTCGGTTTTAGTCTTTTGACCAACGATGAAGTCATCCGCATCAACCAATCTGGCTATCCGGGCAAACAGGTCGCTGGCGGAAACACTCCGGTGTGGGCAGCGAAGGCTGCCAACGGTTCGTACTATGTTGCGCTGTTCAACCTGAACGACAGCGCCTCCGCCGCCACAGTGAATTGGAACGACCTCGGATTTAGCGAGCCCGCGTTTGTCGCCGATATTTGGCGCAAAAAGCCTTTGGGAAACTTCGCCGTAGGTTTTACCGCGGTTTTGAACCCGCACGCTTCCGCGCTGTTAAGGGTGCGCCCGCATGAGCGAGACCAAGACGAATAGCGAGCCGACGACGGACTTGCTATAGCGCGTAGCGATCCCAACGGTTGCTCAAAGTGGTTATCTGGATTCAACAACTGTATCTCCTGCTATACGCCAATTCGAGATTCCTTCAATGCACTCCACGTTTACGGGCCATCGAATCCGGATGGTTCGCAAAGGCCCCGACCTCGACACAACAATTCTTGACATTTCTTAACTCACGCACCGCGGGATTACGCGGGAGGATTGGGCAAGAGTTGGGGTGGCTCAGCGAGGGAGTCCTTTTTCTGAACCTGGGTAGCGCGTGTCGCGCGGAAAAAGGTAAACGCTTACATCTCCTGTAACGCTACAGCTTTCTTCTGCTGGTCGCTCTGTAACGACTCAAGCACCCGGGAGGATGCCTCATGGAAAGAATTTTCGTTCTGCGTTTCGCGTACAGGTTTATCACTTTCGCAGCCTTCATGCTCAACCTGCTGCTGCTCACCGCTTGCCCGTCCAACGCTCAAGTCGATACCGGATCCATTCTGGGAACTATTTCCGATTCTTCCGGAGGGCGAATTCATGCCGCGAACGTAACCCTGACCAACGAGGGCACAAACGCTGAACTCACGGCAACCACAGGTGACGATGGTGGCTACAAATTTACACCTCTGAAAATCGGGACCTACAAGCTTTCCGTGAGCGCACAGGGCTTTCAAACGCACACCCAACACGGGATCAGCGTCAGCGTGGGAGAGAACGTCGTCATCGACTTTTCCCTAAAGCCCGGTTCGGTTACAGAAACTGTCGAAGTTACTTCCACGGCTCCCGTTCTTCAGTCTCAGGACGCTTCGGTCGGGCAAGTAGTTGATTCAAAGAATGTCAACGATCTGCCCTTGAATGGCCGGAATTTCACGTTTCTTGCACAACTTGCCGCCGGCGTGAACTCGCCTCAAGCGGACACGCGCGGAAACGCCGCAACGGGCGCATTCGCCGCGAATGGGCTTCGCCCCGCGCAAAACAACTACCTGTTGGATGGAATCGACAATAACTCCGATACGGTAGATTTTCTGAACGGAACCAATTTCGTCGTACTGCCACCAGTCGACGCAATCGAAGAATTCAAAGTACAAACCTCAGGCTTCAGCGCAGAGTACGGCCGTTCGGGCGCGGCCGTCTTGAACGCCACCATCAAGTCCGGCAGCAACGATTTTCACGGTGCGGTTTGGGAATTCTTTCGCAACGACAAGCTGGATGCGGCCGATTTCTTTGAGAACGCCGGAGGCGTCAAAAAAGGAGCATATCGCCAGAATCAGTTTGGGCTCGCGGCTGGCGGCCCAGTCCTCCGGAACAAAATCTTCTTCTTCGCGGACTACGAAGGACTGCGACGTCGTCAGGGAACGGTCCTGACTGGAACGGTTCCTACTCTAGCGGAGAGAAACAGCGGCTTCACAGATTTCTCCGACCGCCTCGGGCAAGTGGGAAGCACAAGAACCGACGCCCTCAATCGGACTTTCCAGGGCGGAACAATCTTCGATCCGGCTACCACCAGGCAGGTGTCTGGCGGCTATGTTCGCGATCCCTTTCCGGGGAACAGCATTCCAGCAGACCGCATCGACGCTAACGCTGTAGCCCTGTTAAGCCTGTACCCGCTGCCGACTTCGAGCGGTGTCACGTCTAACTACACTGCTACGCCCAAGCTGAAGGAGGACCGAAACGCCTTTGATACACGAATGGATTTCAATCTTAGCCAAAAGAACCAAGTATTCTTTCGGTTCAGTTTGGCGGACGACCCTCAGTTCATTCCAGGAATCTTTGGCGGCATCGCGGATGGCGGCGGCTTCCAGCAGGGAAATCAAACAGCAAACGCGCAACAGAGCGCTCTGGCCTACACACACACATTTAATCCCAGCTTGATTAACGTGGCGCGCGCCGGCCTAAATTATTTGCACACGACGCGCGTCTCGCCATCCGCCAATGACTTGAGTGATATTCCCGGCACCTACGGAATTCTCGATATTCCCCAGGCACCTGAAAACGGTGGACTCCCTGCGTTTGGAATTGACGGATACCAAACACTCGGCAGCAACGCCTTTCTGCCGTCGGACGAAGTCAGCTCCACGTTCCAGCTGACCGACGACCTCACAAAAATCTACGGCAAACACACCTTCAAAATGGGGTTCGAATGGCAGCATGTCAAGTTCTCTACCCTTCAACCGCCGTGGTCGCGCGGGGAGTTCGACTTCAGCGGCGTCTACACAGACATTCCGGGACAGAACGACGAAACGACTGGAATCGCGCAGATGCTGCTGACTCCGATCGCTTCCACGGTTAGTGGCGTGGACTACCTTGGCGGGCCCAACCAAGTCTATGTTTCCAATATCTCCGAAACCGACAACGGTAAAAACTACGCCGGACTCTATTTCAATGACGATTGGAAGCTGACAAACAAGCTCACCCTTAACCTCGGCTTGCGGTGGGATTATTTCCAGCCTGTATACGAACATCACGGTGGCCAAGCGAATTTCATTCCTGCCGGCGGGCCGACTGGAAGCCCCATGTATTTGCTTCCGGACGGACCAAACTCAGGCAACCTTTCCACCAACTTCACGGATACCCTTGCCGCGGACGGAATCACCTTGTCAGTCGGCAAGTACGGGAAGAGCCTGGTGCAGGCGCAAAAGACCAACTTCGCGCCGCGTTTCGGTTTCGCTTACCAAGTGAATCCCAAGCTCGTAGTCCGCGGCGGTTACGGAATATTCTTCAACGGATTCGAAAACCGCGGATACTCGCCTAACTTAGGTGAAAACTACCCGTTTCAGTTTAATTTCAGCTACAGCAACCCCGATGCGAACCATCCAATCAACAACTTTGCTGGATGTTCGACGGCGACTCCGGCCGGCGGGCCAACTTTGGAAACCGGCTTTAGTTGCACGTCTCTCGACGCACTTGCAGTTAACGCAAGCGGTTTAGCACTGCGCGGAATTCAGTACAACTACATAACGCCCTACTCCATGAGCGGCAACCTCACGGTGCAATATCAGATTGTGCCCTCCATGTCAGTCCAGATTGCATACGTAACTTCGCTGGGACGCCACCTGGAAGTGTTTCCCGGCAACAACAACGTGACCTCAATTCAACCAACCACTGTGGACATTACCACGCTCGTTCCGTTCCGCGATTTCGGACGAGGGAGTAGTCAAACGGATACCGAAGGAAACAGCCATTACCATGGCCTGCAAACCAGAGTTGAAAAACAGTTCAAGGGCGGATTGAACTTTCTGGCGACTTATACCTACTCAAAGACGATGTCGGACGCCGGCGACTTATTGAACGGTGGGAGCAACAATGTGGGCTACCGCGCTCCGGACGTGCCGGGCTTCGGCATCCATAAAGACTATGGTTTGGCCAATTTTGACATCCGCAATGTATTCCATCTCAGCGGAGGATACGAACTCCCATTCGGGAAAGGAAAGCGTTTCTTGTCAGGCGCCGCAGGCCTCACCAATCAGCTCGTGGGCGGCTGGAGTATGCAGTGGATCGCCACCCTGCAAGACGGACAGCCGATCAACCTTGCTTGCGCTTCCGACACAACACAAGGGACAAACTGCGGAGCCTTGTTCGTCAAAGGCCAGCCACTCAAGCTGGGGTTACACACGGCCAACGGCAAGCTGAACTGGTTTGGCAATCCGAGCGCTTTCACGCAACCTTGCGTGCTCGGCTCTAACCCTCCCGCGCCCGCAGGCTGCGTATCTCTGACCGGAACCGATGCCTTGGGCGGCGTGACCCAGGTGCCAGGACCAGGCTTTCACCGGTTAGACTTCTCAATCTTCAAGGACTTTCCATT
>Ga0075424_100005705_pt1 | contig 11933 bp, 8 predicted proteins | sample SoiMethybrSBSTD3_FD_75301 | JGI IMG/M metagenome (GOLD analysis project Ga0075424, IMG submission 75301) | Bulk soil microbial communities from a Populus tree surrounding site in Tennessee, USA - Soil MetaG P. TD hybrid SBSTD3 | ecosystem: Environmental > Terrestrial > Soil > Tree plantation... | reverse complement strand
GGCATGGTTCTTCTTGTAGCCGCAGCGTTCGTGGGCAGCGTTTTTATCGCGGTGCTTCTTTCGTGGTGCTACGCCATGTTTCGAGACGTGGCCGAGGCACAAGAAGAGCTCCACCAGCGCATCATCCAGTTCTTCAAGGTCGCGCTCGATGCGAAGGGGATCGAAGACAACATCGAGATCGTCAACGAGGTCTACCACCGGGGGCAGCCGTACAGACGTATCCTGCAAGAGATCGCTGACTGAATGACTGCCAGGGCCACACCGGTCAAAGGGCAGCTCAGGGTTTCGTCAGTGGGCGGATCGGCAGTCCCTTACCCCTGGCGAAAGCGACAACGTCTTTCAATTGATGCCGGACAGTGCGGGAGCCGAAGTGCCGTGGCTTGGGTAACTCGCCGCGCTGCTCAAAGCCTCTGGATCGAGGCGACGCTAACATTCAGCATCTTCGCAGCCTGATCGCGGGTTACGAGCACAGCGTCGTCGTCGCCACGTATGTACTCGAAGAAGCCGCGCCAGCTCTTTTCGTATCGAGCCGCTAGCTCTTCCACTCGGGCGTCGAGCGCTGCTTCAAGCATTGGCCGCGCAGCTTCGCCGTAGGTTCGCAAGAATGCTTCCTGCTCGGCAGGTGACATTAGCTTGCGGCGCAATTCGTCCTTGTCCCAGAGCCCCATGAGCTGACGCTGAGCTGATTTGCAGGGCGCAGCAAGGGTCCAAAAACAGGGGGTTTACCGCCAATGATTTCCCACGGATTTCCCACGGAGGATCATTTCAAAAGAAGGTTGGCCTCGTGTCAGGTCGGCTACAAAGGCTGATTAATACTTGATTTCATTGAATTTTTAGATTGGTTGCGGGGGTTGGATTTGAACCAACGACCTTCAGGTTATGAGCCTGACGAGCTACCGGGCTGCTCCACCCCGCGTCACCACGTCTGCCGCGCTTTACTTGCTTCGGCACGGCGATCCCACTGAGGAACATCCGTGCAGGAAACATTGCTCGGCAAGCCTGCGCCTCTATATCCTCCCACCGGTGCTTGGGCCTAGGGTCCGCGGCCGTCTTCCGCCGAGTTAACGTTGGAAGATGTGACCCAGCGACAGTCCGATTTCCGCCAGGCCGCTCGCGACCGATCGTTTCGATCTAGAACTTGACGGCCTGTGGCGCGACACCGAACCGCCCGTGCATGGCGCCGCCCTTATACCAGCTTTCCGCAACTTGTGAACCCTTTCTGCGCGCGGTTTGCCAAGATCCAAACCGCACCTGGGAGCCCGGGTTGCCCCGGCGGGGCGCCAGCGGGCCTTGGCATGCGGTGTCGCGTAAGGGAAGTCTCCGTAACGGGCTCGACAGATAGGCTGTGCGCCCTGCATGATTGGGCCGCCGCCTGGCGGACCCCACTTTGGGATTGCGGGGCAGGCCAATGTATCAAGCTCACAACTAGGGATCGAACCCCATGGAGCAGCGCGCCATCGTCGACCTTTTGAGCAAGAGCGCCCTCTTCGGCTCTCTCCCCGATCCGGACCGCGCCGCCATAGCCAACCGAATGCGCCGGGTCGAATTCGCCCCCGATCAAATGATCTTCTCGCGCGGCGATCCGGGGCGGGAGATATACCTGGTGCTAGAGGGGCGCATCCGGCTCTCAATCCTTTCCAGCGACGGCCGGGAACTGTCGTTTGCGCACGCGGGACCCGGCAGCATCTTTGGAGAGATTGCCACCCTCGATGGTGGCGAGCGTACGGCCGGGGCAACAGCCATCTCTCGCGTCAAGGCCATGGCACTGCCGCAGCGCGCCGTGCTCGAGCTGATCGAGAACAACCCGAAAGTGGCAATGGCGGCCATCCGCTTCCTGTGCGCGCGACTGCGCGAAACCGATCAACGACTCGAGGCCATTGCGCTCCACCGCATCGAGGTGCGACTGGCTCGGCTGATGTTGTCGGCGCTAAAACTGCAGTCGCCAGGCTCCACCGGCCGGGATGTCGTGCTAGACCTTGGCATGTCACAAGGCGAGCTGGCCCTTCTCATTGGTGCGAGCCGCCCCAAGGTCAACATCGCCCTTACCATGCTGCAGGATATGGGCGCCATCACTCGGACCGGCTCGATCCTGAGCTGCGACACCGAGGTGCTGCAGAGCGTCGCGGATATGGAGTAGTCGCGCGGACGCCATCGGAGCAGGTATTGTCTTCCCGCGGCTTTGTTGCCTGGAGGAGGCCGGGAGCGATGCGCAGAACATCGACGTGATGCCACGCAGGATGCTTCAGGTGATCACCCCCAACGGCTCGCCCCCGAGCCAAGCCTCGATGGCGGCAACGGTGCCGCCGTAGAAACCGCGGTAAGTCTCCTCAGTCACGTAGCCCAAATGCGGCGTTAGCAGCGCCCTTGGCTCCGAGCGCAGCGGATGGTTGGCGGGGAGCGGTTCGACATCGAAGGTGTCGGTGCCGTAGCCAGCAATGCGCTTCTCCCTCAGCGCCGCGAGCACCGCGGCCTCTTCCACGATCGGTCCGCGCGAGGTGTTGATGAGAATAGCGCTGGGTTTCATGAGACTGAGCTCGCGCGCGCCGACAAGCCCGCGGGTGCGCGGCGACAGCACGGTATGGATGCTGATCACGTCGGCGCGCCGGAAAAGCTCGTCCTTGTCCACGCGCTCGGTCCCACGTTCTCGTGCGCGTTCCGGGGTGAGGTTCTCGCTCCAGGCGATCGTCTTCATGCCGATGGCGGCGCCAATGCGGGCGACCTTGGAGCCCAGGTTGCCAAGGCCGATGACGCCGAGCGTGCGCCCGTCAAGGTCGAAGCCAACAGTCGTCTGCCAACCCCCGCCGGGACGCATGGCATGGAACTCCTCGCGCAGATGGCGGGCAAGCGCCAGCATGAGCGCGATTGCGAGCTCCGCCGTGGACAGACCGCTGCCGCCGCCATAGCCGCCGGCTGTGCCACATACCGTAACGTTGGAGTCCTTGGCAGCCGCCATATCGATCGAAGCGTTGCGCTTGCCAGTGGTCACCAACAATCGCAATTTCGGTAGCCGCTCGAACAGGGCGCGCGGCACTGGCATGCGCTCTCGCATCACGCAGATGACGTCGAAGTCAGCGAGTGCGCGCGCTGCGCTCTCCACATCGTTGAGCCGCTCATTGAATACGACGAGGCGGTGGGATTTCTGCAGGCGGGACCAATCGGCCATGCGCAGGGCAATGTTTTGGTAGTCGTCAAGTACGGCTATCGCGACCATGGCAGCGTTTCCTCGTTGGGCGTCGAGCTTTGGCGAACTTGAGCATAGACTGGACGCGGCCCGGCTCAGAGGGGCTTGCCCAAGAGCCAGGCCGCCCCACGGGCATAGAGGGCCTCAACCTCCGCTCCCCTGAGACCCGGCATGTCGGGTTTGACGGCGAAGCCGATCGCGGTCTGCAGATAGCCGAGGTGGCGGTAGCCCTCAGGGAAGCGTGCCAGGAGCGCTGCATCGAGCGTGAGCCGGGCCGACGGATCGACAGGGTCCAGGCGGTCCTTCTCGTAAATGGGCTGGCGAAGTACCAAACCCCAACGTCCGTCGCGCTTCTCGAAGAAGTCATAGAAACGGCCGGTGCAAACGACGTCCACGAGGACATCGTGCACGCGGGCGCGCTGGGAAATCGTCATTTTGGTCTGTGCAATGGCCCGGCTGCCAGCGATGTCGATCGAGTTGCCGCCGAGGAAGTGCAAGATGCTGATACCCTTCTCGAAGCCCTCGCGGCTGACCGCAATGAATCGATCTGCCGTACCCTGGAACCACGTCGCCATCATGCGCCCATCCGGGTGCCAAACTGTCCGAAAGCGCTCCCAGTCGCCAGCGTCGCGCCAGAGCACCCAATTCTCGACGAGTTCCCGAATCGCCTGGCGTTCCAGCGCGTCGCTGCCCATTGCTGGCCCCTCACATGAAGCCGTCAGCATAGTGGGTTGCCCCGCGCAGCAGCAACACTGGCACTTGCCGCGCGCAGCCCCAGAGGCCGTGCGCCCGTTGGGGCTGGCCTTCCCATGCCCACCACCCGACGCTGAAGAGGGGATAGGCCGCGGGCAAGGACGCCTGGGTTTGCAGAGCACGCGCAGGCGCCATGCGTGCGGCTGAGTGCGGCCGGGCGAATGCTGCCAATAAGGGGCTTCGGGATAAGGCGCCGGTGGGCTAGGCCACAAGCGAAAAGGGCCCGGCGACCCTGAGCGCCGAGCCCCCTTGGATCACGCCGGGGAAGATAGAGTTTCAGGGTAGGGGCAGGGTAGGGCGCAGACGTTGAACTCACTCTGAACGGCGCATTCATGAGCGGTTCATGCGCCGGGAAAACCATTAAGCTTTGGAAAATAATACGTTTTGCGACATTGATAGCGGGCACTTCCAGGTATTGATGATCCTTTTGCCAGTGCCGTCTCAGCTTGGCACGCGGATTAGGTGTCGCTTAACCCGCACGTGGTTCACTTGCCCATTCGTTGAGAAAAGTGAGGGCGTTGAGCATGCGTTGGTGGCGTCGCGAAGGCGTTGGCGGCCCGAACGCCGTGGGTTGGCTCGCGCTCCTGCTTGGAGGCGTTCTGGCCGTAGCTGGATGCGCGAGCTCCTCGACAAACGTGGCAGACGCATATGCCTCGGTAGCCCGCATCGGGGCCGAATACGGCGATCGAGAGGGTGTGACCCCCGCGGAGGCCGTTCAGGCGCTCCCACCGCCCAGCGAGCCCCTCAATGTCAGCCCTGCACCTGGGAGCGGGGGGCCGCTCTCCGCGCTTTTGTCGAGTCTAGTGGGCCCGCCGCGCGTGTCGAGCGCCATCGACGAGGAAGCGCTAATCGCGCGCGCCATTGCCGAGCACGAAATGCGCAATCCCTGAAGTGAAGTGGGCTCGGGCCGATGCCGCTGACGCGACTTACGGCGCCTCACGCTTGACGGAAACGCAAAGAGAACATATAAAGAACATCGGTGGCCTGACATGCCGGCCGGGGCCGCACGGGGGCCTCTCACAGCCTTGGTGCGCAGGTCTTATCTAGAGGCGATCAGCCCGTCTCTTCGAGCTCAGTCACGCGCGTTGGCGATGCCCAGCACATCCAACCCTCTTCCCGGGATCTCAGAGCAGATCTGGGATATGAAGTATCGCCTCAAAGGCACGGACGGTTCTCCCCTGGATCTGACGGTCGCCGACACCTGGACCAGGGTTGCGAAAGCGGTCGCCGCCGCAGAGCCCAAGCGCGAGCGCAAGCTTTGGGCTCATCGCTTTGCCCAAGCGTTGAGCGACTTTGCCTTCTTGCCTGCCGGCCGCATCTTGGCCGGCGCCGGCACCGGCCGCGCCGTGACGCTTTTCAACTGCTTCGTTATGGGTCGCATCGAGGACGACCTCAGCTCCATTTTCGACAACGTCAAGGAAGCCGCACTCACGATGCAGCAGGGCGGCGGCATCGGCCACGACTTCTCCACCTTGCGTCCCAAGGGGGCGCTCGTGAAGAGCATTGGTGCCGATGCCTCTGGGCCCGTGAGCTTTATGGATGTTTGGGACGCCATGTGCCGCACCATCATGTCGGCGGGTGCCCGGCGGGGGGCCATGATGGCGACCCTCAGATGCGACCACCCCGACATTGAGGCCTTCATCGACGCCAAGGCCGATCCCGCGCGTCTACGCAACTTCAACCTGTCGGTGCTCGTCACGGATGCCTTCATCCGCGCTGTGCGCAACGATGAGGCTTGGGACCTCGTCTTCGACGGCAAGGTCTACCGCACGCTGCCCGCACGCGCGCTCTGGGAGCGCATGATGCGCGCAACCTACGACTACGCAGAGCCCGGCGTCGTCTTCATCGACCGCGTCAATGCGGCCAACAACCTCGCCTACTGTGAGGAGATCAGCTGCACAAACCCGTGCGTGCCTGGCGACACGTGGGTGCACACGAGCGAAGGGCCGCGCCAGGTGCGCGAGTTGGTGGGACGCGCGTTTGTGGTGAGAGTGCACGGTCGGGACCACGCCAGCGGACCTGAGGGTTTCTTTGCGACGGGCCGCAAACGGCTCCTGCGGCTGCAAACCGTCGAGGGTCACGTGCTGCGCCTGACGGCGGACCATCGTGTTCGGCGTGTCGTGCAGCCCTCGCGCCATGGGGAGGACGAGGCGTGGTGCGCCGCGCGAAAGCTGCGGCCTGGGGACCTGATCGTTCTCAACGATCATAGGGTCGATCCGACGTGGGATGGAGATCTCACGTTCCATGAGGGCTATCTGCTGGGACTTCTGGTCGGGAATGGCACGCTGGCGCGAGACAAGGCCGTTCTGTCGATTTGGAGGCGAAGATCCGCGGTGAACGAAACGGTTGGCGCGGGCGAAGATGGCGTGATGGCGCAAGCTCTGCGTGCCGCCACGGCGCTAACGGATCGCTCGGAGGTCCAAGGGTGGTCCGAGATCGCGGGCAGAAATGAGTTTCGGCTCAAATCGGGTGCGTTGCGCGACCTGGCGGACCGCGTTGGCATCGAGACGGATAGCGTATCCATAACACCCGCCATGGAGCGGGCCTCAAGCGACTTCTGCCGCGGCTTCCTGCGCGGCATCTTCGATGCCGAAGGCTTCGTGCAATGCTCCCAGCAGAGCGGCTTTACCGTGCGGCTCGTCCAATCCGACCGCGCACGGCTGCAGGCCGTGCAGCGAATGCTGCTGCGTCTTGGGATCGCCGCCAAGCTGCGCGTGCAACGGGCGCCCTCGGCTCCCAGGTGCCCGCGGGATGGCCTTGAGGCGCTCAGCCCGGATCCGGCCCGGCCTCGGCACGAGCTGATCATTGCCGCAGAGAACCTCGTTCAGTTTCAGGATCTGGTGGGCTTTGCGGGTTGCGACCAGCGCACCCGCTTGCAAATTGCGATTGCCAGCGGCCCGCGGACCCTCGACCGGCAGCGCTACGTTGCGAGGGTCGGTTCGATCGAGACGGATGGCGTTGAGGATGTGTTTGATGCGCGGGTTCCGGGTATCAACGCCTTCGATGCGAACGGCCTTCTAGCCCACAATTGCGGCGAGCAGCCGCTGCCCCCGCACGGCGCCTGCTTGTTGGGTTCAATCAATCTCGCCCGCCTTGTCGATCATGCGTTTGCGCCCCATGCGGGCATCGACGCCACGCGACTTGCAGCCTTGACGGCCACGGCCGTGCGTTTTCTCGATGATGCCATCGATGTCTCGAATTATCCCTTGCCCGCGCAGATGACGGAGGCGAAGGCCAAACGCCGCATCGGCCTGGGTGTCACGGGGCTCGCCGACGCGCTCATCCTATGCGGGGCGCGCTACGGCACGCCTGCGGCAGTGGCTCTGGCCGAGACTTGGATGGCGACGATCAAGAGGGCTGCCTACCTCGCCAGCGCCGAGATCGCACGCGAGAAGGGCAGCTTCCCGCTCTATGACGCAGATCGCTTCTTGGCGGCTCCCAACCCACAGCAGCTTCCTGAAGAGGTGCGCAGCGTTATCGGCCGGTACGGGATGCGCAACGGTCTTGTCACTTCGATTGCACCCACCGGCACCATCTCGTTGTTGGCCGGCAATGTCTCCTCCGGCATCGAACCGGTGTTTGATTTCCAATACGAACGCCGGGTGCTGGGGCGGGGCGGGCAGGTGCGAACCGAGACGGTCGAGGATTATGCGCACGCTCTCTTTCGCCAGAAGTTCGGAACGGCGGCGGCATTGACGCCTGCTTTCGTCACGGCCGAGGAGCTCGAGCCCGCTGCCCATCTTCAGATGCAGGCGGCTTTGCAGCGGCACGTGGACAGTTCCATCTCCAAAACCATCAATTGCCCCGCTGATATCAGCTTCGAGACGTTCAAGGACGTCTATTTGGAAGCCTACGCGCTCGGTCTCAAAGGCTGCACAACCTACCGACCGAACGCGGTGACGGGCGCGGTGCTGAGCCGCTCGGCTGGGAAGGCCGAGGCGGCGCAAGAGCCGGCGCCCTCGGCTGCAACCGCGACCGAGGCGGTGGCCGAGGCGACCTTGGCGGACACCCCGCTGCTGCCAGGGTTCGTACTGCCCGAGCGCCACGGTGAAGTCGTCTATATGGCCAAACCGCTCGAGCGCGAACCCGTGCTGTCCGGCTACACCTACAAACTGCGCTGGCCCGGCAGCGACCATGCCACCTATATCACCATCAACGACATCGAATGCGACCCCCCGGCCGGAGGCGGACCCGGCCGACGACGGCGTCCATTCGAGATTTTTATCAACTCCAAGAACCTCGAGCATTACGCGTGGACGGTGGCGCTAACGCGCATGATCAGCGCCATCTTCCGCCGGGGCGGCGACGTCTCCTTCGTGGTCGAGGAACTCAAGGCCGTGTTTGATCCCCAGGGCGGGCAATGGATGGGTGGGCGCTACGTACCCAGCCTGCTCGCCGCCATCGGCGGCATCATCGAGACGCACATGATCCGCACTGGCTTCCTGGCCCCTTCACCCGACCAGGAGCCAGTGCCGGCCACGGCAGCCAAGGCTCTCGCCGTCGGCGACCGCCCCCTTGGAACGAGCCCCGACGAGCACCGGCGAAGGATCTGCCCGCGCTGCAGCGCCCAGACGCTGCGACGGCAAGAGGGGTGCCTCGTTTGCAACAACTGCGGATATTCCAAGTGCAATTGACGCCCGGCCGCGGGGAAGTTTCCGGCTCCGGACCGGCTTCCACCTCTTCAGGCTGCGCAGGTCTCGACCGCAATGTGACTGAGCTTGACCCCATAATTCCTTGAAAACAGTCCCCTGTTGTCACATTTCGGCTCGAAAGCGCCCGTACCAACACGGCGCAGCACGGGGGTGAGGGATCGAACCGAAACGAAACGATGGCCGCACATATTCTCAGCATTGCCCCTGTCCGCCACCGGACACCGGCTCCCGAACCCGTTGCCCTGGGTGTTCAGCAGGATCTACCAGCGCGACTGCACTTCTGGCGCGGTGCCTCCACGCGGCGCTACGTTCACACCGTCTACAGTCTCATCGAATGCCCGCCGCTGCCCAGTGCGGTCTATCTGCTCGTGCGCCGCAATAAGGAAGGCCAACGCCAGGTCTTGCACATCGATGGCGGCCGCAGCGATGCTCCGACACTCAACTTGGCGCGGGTGCGTCAGCGTGGCGCTCAGCTCGGCGCCAACGAGGTGCATGTCCATTTCCTCGCGGTGGACCAAGCGCATCGCAACCTTATCGTGTGCGATCTGCGCGCTGCCCAATTTGGTGAGCTGAGCTGCGAACCCTCGCGCGCCAGCGCCTGACATCATGCCAACGACGCCCCAAGACCTCGTCGGGGACGGGTAAGAAGCAACGCGACTGGCGAGCGGGGATGGCGCCTGCGCGGGCAGCCTTAAGGCCACCGCGCCAGCGGGGGCAGCGAGGAGAGGATCGCCTCGACGTTGCCGCCGGTCTTGAGCCCGAATACCGTGCCGCGATCATAGAGCAGATTGAACTCGGCATACCGGCCGCGCCGCACGAGTTGCTCCTCGCGGTCGGCCTCGCTCCAGGGCAACGCGAAGTTGGTGCGCACGATCTCGGGATAGATGCGCAGAAACGCCCGTCCGACATCCTGCGTGAAGGCGAAGGCTGCATCCCAGCCGCCCTGCGCGTGCTCGGGTGCCACGTAGTCATAAAAGATGCCACCCACGCCGCGCATTTCCTTGCGGTGCGGGAGATAGAAGTATTCCTCGCACCAGGCCTTGTAGCGGGCGTAATCGGCGACTGCGTGAGGCCGACACGCGAGCTCCATAGCGCGGTGGAAGGCCATGGTGTCGGGGTCGGTCGACGTGCGCCGGCGGTCGAGCAGTGGGGTGAGGTCGCCGCCGCCGCCGAACCACCATTTGCTGGTGACCACCAGGCGCGTGTTCATGTGTGCCGTGGGGGCATTCGGGTTGGCGGGATGGGCAATGAGCGACACGCCCGACGCCCAGAAGCGCGGATCGTCCTGGGCTCCGGGAATTTGCTTGCGAAATTCCGGCGCGAACTCGCCATGCACGGTGGAGGTATGAATGCCAGCCTTCTCGAACACGCGGCCCCTTAGCAGGCTCATGGTGCCACCGCCACCCGGCGCGCCGGCCTCATCATGGCGTGCCCACGGCGTGCGCACGAAGACCCCGGCCGCGCGATCGCCGCAGGGTGCCGCTTCCGGTAGGTCCGCTTCCACCTGCTCCAATGCCGCGCACAAGTCGTCGCGCAGGTGTTCAAACCAGGCCTGCGCCCGTCGCTTGGGTTCATCAAGATACGTGTCGTCAGGAACCATCTTCGATCTCGGCTTGCGTGTGCCAATCTGCGCGCGGGCTTGGCAACAGTTGCGCAACGGACTGGCGCACGGAATGTCGTTGTGGTAAGAGCCGCAGCACTCAACCCTACAACATCACGCAGGGGCCCTGCCATGATCGGGATCAACCTCGACTTCGACCGCTGACGGTCGCCCGCGCCCCTCGCGCTCGCCCGCAGACAGGTCCACCGCACGCTGCGGCGGCGCGCACGCTCAAATTCATCGCCGACGCTATCGTCCCTCCTGCTCCTGCGGATGCGCCGACCGTCTCCAAGTCGAGACGTTGCGGCGATGGCGCCAATGAATTGAGGACAAACGCCATGTTTCGCTGGTTCGAAACACGCATTGAGGCTTTCCCCGACGATCCGCCGGCTCAGCCGCCGGATACGCTGCTTGCCTTCTATGTCTATTTCGTCAAGCCGGTGTGGCCAGCATTCGCAGTCCTCCTGGTTGCGGGCTTCCTCGGGTCGTTGATCGAGGTGACGCTGTTGGCGTTCGTCGGCAGCCTTGTCGACATGATGAAGGTGGCGGAGACGCCGGAAGTCTTTCTCGCCAGGCATTGGCCGATCCTGTTGTGGATGGCGTTCATCGCCATGGTTGCGCGGCCCGTCGTTTCAACCAGCCACGACCTCATCAAGAACCAGCTGATCGGCGCCCCCGTCTCCAACCGTGTGCGGTGGCTGACGCATCGCTACGTTTTGCGCCAGAGCCTCACCTTCTTTCAGAACGACTTCGCCGGTCGCGTGGCCAACAAGATCATGCAAGCGGCACCGGCGTTGCGCGATTCCGTCGTGCAGCTCATCGATGCCATCTGGTACGCCGCAGTGCAGTGGGTCGGCGCGGCGGTGGTCTTTGCGGCCGCCGATTGGCGCCTCCTGTTGCCGCTGGTCCTGTGGCTCATGGCCTACGGCGGCGCTCTCCTTTATTTCGTGCCGCGCATTAAGGAGCGTTCCACGGCCGCAGCCGAGGCGCGATCCATGCTGGTTGGGCGCATCGTCGACAGCTACACCAACATTCTCACCATCAAGCTGTTTGCCCACGCCGATCGCGAGGATGACTATGCGCGCGACGCGCTCGAGGATCAGATGGCGAAGTACCAGGCGTCGCTGCGCCTGCAGACATCGATGGAGCTCGTGCTCTATACGCTCAATGGCTTTCTGATGGTGTCTGCGACCGGTTTGGCCGTATGGCTGTGGAGCGAGGGCTTCGTCACGATCGGTGCCATCGCCGCCGTGGCCGGCCTGGTGCTGCGCATCATCGGCATGTCCGGGTGGATCCTGTGGGTGGTCGCCGGCATCTTCGAGAACATTGGCGTCGTGCAGGAGGGCATGGAGACCATCAGTCGCCCAAACCTTGTCGTCGACCGGTCCGACAGCCGGCCGCTCGTCGTGCGCGCCGGCGAAATCCGCTTTGAGAACGTGAGCTTCCACTATGGTCACACCGTGGAGGTCGGTGCGGGCAGGCGGGGTGGCGTCATCCACGACCTCTCCCTGTTGATCAGGGCCGGCGAGAAGGTGGGATTGGTTGGCCGCTCCGGCGCCGGCAAATCAACCCTGGTCAACCTGCTGCTGCGCTTCTACGACCTGGAGGCCGGACGCATCCTGATCGATGGCCAGGACATCGCACACGTCACCCAGGACAGCCTGAGGGCACAGATCGGCATGGTGACACAGGACACCTCCCTGTTGCACCGCTCCGTGCGCGACAACATCCTCTACGGCCGGCCGGG
>Ga0075424_100005703_pt1 | contig 11934 bp, 9 predicted proteins | sample SoiMethybrSBSTD3_FD_75301 | JGI IMG/M metagenome (GOLD analysis project Ga0075424, IMG submission 75301) | Bulk soil microbial communities from a Populus tree surrounding site in Tennessee, USA - Soil MetaG P. TD hybrid SBSTD3 | ecosystem: Environmental > Terrestrial > Soil > Tree plantation... | reverse complement strand
ACGCGTTGCCACTCATCGTCACCCACGGATGGCCCGGCTCGCCCATCGAGCAGCTGAAGATCATCGATCCACTGATCAACCCCACGGCTTACGGCGGCAGCGCGTCGGACGCCTTCGACGTGGTGATCCCGTCGGGCGCGGGCTACGGGTTTTCAGGCAAGCCCACCACGCCCGGTTGGAACCCGGCTCGCATGGCTCGTGCCTGGACCGAGCTGATGAAGCGCCTCGGATACAGGCGATTCACGGCCCAAGGCGGCGATTGGGGTGCGTTCGTCACGCTCGCCATGGCTCAACAGGCTCCTCCGGAGTTGATTGGCATCCATGTGAACTTTCCGGGTACCGTGCCCTCTGACGTTACGAAGGCGCTTCAGTCCGGCGGGCCCGCGCCGGCGGGTCTGTCGACTGAGGAGCAGCGCGCATACGACCAGCTCGCGTTCGCGTTCCAGCACCTGCCTACGCAGTTTATGATGATCGCCCATCCGCAAACCCTGTACGGATTGGCGGACTCACCGGTCGCTCTTGCCGCCTGGATGATCGACCACGACGTGGCAAGCTACGGCCACATCGCTAAGCTCTTCGTCGATGGTGAGCCCTACGGCGACCTTACACGGGACGACATCCTCGACAACATCACGCTTTCCTGGTTGACAAACACCGGGGTGTCTTCGGCTCGGCTCTACACGGAATTCAAGGACGGCTTTTTCCACGACTTGAGCATCTCCGTTCCGGCTGCCGTTAGCGTTTTCCCTGAGGAGATCTACCAAGCCCCGAGGAGTTGGCAGGAACGGGCGTATTCCAATCTGCTCTACTACAAGAAGCACGACAAAGGCGGGCACTTTGCGGCCTGGGAGCAGCCGCAGCTCCTGGCAGAGGACGTGCGCGCGAGCTTCCGATCGCTGCGCCGATAGCCGCAAGCGAGGCGGTTTCTTCAATGCTTCGTCGCGGATGGCCGATCACGTTATCAACGGCGTGACCGCCTCCGCGGCAATCTCTCGAAGCGTCGTCATCGGCTACAGCTTGCCACGTCAGCCTCAACGAAGTGAAGCGATCGCGGCCTCGTTGGCCTGTGCTCGCCAAACGGTGGATAGCGCTCTTCGCCTCGGTCTAATGACAACGCAACGCCGTCGACACAAGCGTAGAATGCTTGCGGATTCGAAACCAAAGAGAACATCGGAGAGGACCTTGCGATCAGCACTCAGGCTCGTACTGTTGCTTCCGATGCTCGCCGTGGCGTGCGGCGGGAATGCCGTGGCTCCGGTCAGCCCTAGCGTGACAGCTCCGAGTCCGCCGATTTCGAGCACGCCAACCGTGACCGTATCCGGCCAGGTTACAAGTCCGGTCGGCACTCCAATTGCCGCGGCTCGTGTGGTCGTATATCCGCTTCGGCTCTGGGGCCCCTGGTACGGACCGTGGGGTCGAGGCAGTGATGCCGACGATGCGGGTCGGTATCGCATCACCAATGCGCCGCAAGACCCAGATGCGATCTTCGTACGCGCCTGGAAGGACGGGTACGTGCAGCAGTGCGCGAAAATCGTCGCACTCTCGACCGATACAAACGCGGACCTGACGCTCACTCGAAAAGAAGACGTCGTGATCGCCGCCTTGCCGAGATCAGCGGCCACGCGGCAGATCAGCGGTACGGTTTACACTCTGCGCGACAACGTGCGCGCGCCCGTCGCCGGCGCGTGGGTAGGCTGGGAGCCCGTCTTGGACACGGTTATCGCCGACACCATCACTGATTCGCAGGGCCGGTATCGATTGTGTGGGCTACCGATCGATCGCGTCAATGGCCTGTTCGCAGAGCGAACGGGCAACTACTCGCCCGTCTATAAGGAGACTGCGGCTGGAGGAGACGCGACCGTCGATTTCGAGCTCCCATAAACAAGCAGTTGCCCGCGGCCAGCGCGCCCCCGGCGAGTCGTTCCTCCACTGAACCATCTCTCGCCAGGAACGTGCGATGGTGCGGTCGTCACGTCAAGACAGCATCACGCGATCGTATCGATGAATTCGTGGCGTAGCTTCTAAACATGTCTTCTACGGTGAAGCGAAATCTAGTTCGTTACTGCTGATGGTTGAGCGATGCGGAGCCCACGCATCGCTCGTTCGTCGACCGCACAGTGGTCACCGGTCATGAAAGCCGCTGTCCACGCACGAAACGGACAATTTTGCTCAGCAAAATGCCAAAGTGAGGCTGTTCAGACGCGGTCAGTGACCGGTCAAAAACCATACACGTCGGAATGAGTCCGGTATGTTGGTTGAAATACTTTCGAGAGATTCAGGCGAGAAAGTGGCGCGCCCGGAAGGACTCGAACCTTCGGCCCCCGGCTTAGAAGGCCGGTGCTCTATCCAACTGAGCTACGGGCGCGTCGGTTCAGTGTAAGCGAACCGCGCGCCCGGCTACATCCGCAGCACCACCGCTGCCGGACTACTTCGTACGAAAGATCTCGTACACCGCTCCGTTCGAAAGCGAGACGACGAACAGGTTTCCGTTGGGACCGGTGCGGATATCCGTGGCGATGCCAAAGTCCCGTCCCACCAGCAGGCTTTCGCTTTCGGTGATGTCGAACTTGCACGTGTTGTCGGCGACACGATCTTCCAGCCGCGGATCATCCACGGCAATCCGCCGTCCATTGCCCGTCAGATTGAACCGGAACAAGTGGCCGCCCGCCAGAAACGTGCGGGCTCCCCCCATGAAGAGATCGCCCTCAAACTGCGGTCCGAGCCCCCGGCCTCTCATGAAGCCGATCGCCGCGGGAGCGACTTCGAACTTCCAGCTGAACTCGGGATCCTTGCGATGCGCCCCGGGCAGCATGAACAGGCGCCCGACTGCATCGTCCGGTGTATCCGCGATGAGCGTCGGCGGCCATCGGATCTGCTGCAGCCCGAAATATGCGCCGCCGATGCACGGATCCATTCCGGGACTCGTTTCAATCGCCTTGTACTGGGCAAGGCGCGAGAGCGGCCCTCTGATCTGCACCCAGCCGCTGTTCAAGCCAGGCGTGACCCGGCTCAATTGCGAGAACGAGTCGTCGCCGTTCTCCTCCATCCAGAGCTCGTGCGACTCGGGACTGAAGTCCATTCCGAATGTGTTGCGGATCCCATACGCGAAGATCTTCTGGATGTTCGCGCCGACCTCTCCGCCCACGGCCGCTCCGGCCGCAAAGAACGGGTTGTCGGCTGGCGCGGCGCCGTTATCGGTGAGCCGGAGGACGACGCCGGTCAGATGCGCGTTATCGGGCTGTGGTCCACCGAACTGATCGTCGGGTACGGTCGGTCCTGGGCAGGTGGCCGTTGGGCCGCACGGCAGATTCTGCAGTTGGCCGCGGCGGCCGTTGTCGCCGATGACAATGTAGAGGTTGCCGTCCGGCCCGAATTTGATCACGCCCCCATTGTGATTGCCGCGCAGTGGCTGCCCGGCGTCGGCCTGGAACGCCCGCAACCTGATCAGATTGCGATCGAATGTCAGCGAGGAGCCATTCCACACATATCGGTCGACCCGATTGCCGAGCAACGGCACGTCCATGAGATTGCTGGTGTCGGCACCCGTGCTGCTCTCGGTCCAGTACAGAAACACTCCCGGGTCCATTGGAAAGTCGGGATGGAGCGCGATACCAAGAAGCCCGCGCTCGGAACCGGAGTTGACTGCGAGATCCAGCACCGGACCCTGGATATTTCCGTTGACGACCCGCTGAACCTTCCCCGTGGCCTTTTCCAGCACGAACATGTCGCCGGGCCCGAGGAACGCCAGCGTCGTTGGCTGATTCAATCCGCTGACGACGGTGCGCACATCCAGGTTGGGTACGAGCATCGAAGGAGCGGCGCCTTGCGCCCGCGCCGCGTCGTCGCCGCCGCGAAGCACGAAGGCCAGAAAGACCGCCAGACACGAAGCCAGCAGGATGCGCCGCCGGTGCGTAAGCATGTGACCTCCCTGTCGTTGTCCTCGCCGAGAATCGGCGCGTCACGCGTGGCGTGCGCGGCGTCGAGGCAACCGGGCGCGGTGAGCAACTGACGTACCGTCACATGTGATGCGAGTCGCTTGCATGATCGTGAATCAAGCGACCGATGACACCGATGACGCTGCCGGCCAGCGTAAACCGTTTTCACTGCGCGTAACGATCGTTCAGTGAGGTTCGAGGTAGGACGACACCGCCGGCACGACCGTACGTGATCGGCTCAGCGAAAACGGTTGAATGCAAAAAGTCGATGGTCTGCGGACGGCAGACCACTGAAGTGCTCGAGCAGCATCCGCGCGGCGAGAAATCCGAACGTCATGCCGTTACCGCCGTAGCCGAGCGCGAACAGACGACGCGGATACCGGCGGTGCGGGCCGATGTACGGAAGTCCGTCCGGCGTGATCGCAAACAGTCCTTCCCACGCATAGTCGATTCCGATGCCCTCGAGCGCGGGAAACAATCCGTCAAAGTACTGCCGGACCGCACGCGTTCCTTCAGTGAACGCGCGCGCGCGCGAGCGTGGTGGAACCAGAGGACGATCGCCGCCGCCAAGCAAGAGCCGTCGATCCTTCGTCCATCGCGCATAGTGATACGGCCGCTTCGTATCCCACAGCAGCACATCGCCGAGCCCGAGTGCGTGGCGGGTCCGCGCATCGACCGGTTCCGTTGCGAGCACATACGTATGCTTCAGTGTGAAGCGGCCTGCAAGCGGCTTGAAGATAGCGTTGGCGTATCCGGTGGCAATCACCGCCTGCCGCGCGACGATCGTCCCGTCGCGCGTGCGTACGTTCACGCCGGTAGACGTCGCATCGATTCGCTGGACTTCGGAATGTTCAAAGATGCGCGCGCCATGCTCCTGCGCCGACCAGAGCAATCCAAGACAGGCCCGGTAGGGATCGAGCTGCGCATTGCCGGTCGTGCTGATTCCTGCCGCCCCCGTGATGCCAGTCGCGCGACGCAGCGCCGCGGCATCAAGCCATCGGCCGCCGAACCCATCCGTGCGCCGGCGTTCGTGCTCCGTACGCAGCGCCGGCACCGCGTTCACGTCGGTTGCGTAATACACGGAGTCCCGCTCGGCCAGGTCGCACGCGATATCTAATCGGCGCAACGTTTTCGCGAAGTCGCGCGCGCCCGCGCGGCACAATTCCCAGATACGGCTGGCTGCCTTCCCCCCGTATCTTTTTGCCAGCGCGCCGAGATGATCGTCCGGCTCCTGCATCAGCAGCGCGCTGCTGGCGGCCGTGCTTCCGTGTCCGGCCAGTTCAGCTTCCACCACCGCCACGCGAACGCCCGCCCGCGAGAACGTCTCGGCAACCGTAGCGCCGACAATGCCTCCGCCGATGATGGCGGCGTCTACATCGACGCGGCCTTTGAGCGACGGGTAGCGGCGGCGGCTCCGCTCTGACGCGCGGCCGAGCCACAACGGCACAGCCGTACGCAACGTGGACTGCATGTGGACGCTTATCTTGGCGGCCGCATTGCTACACGGTCAAGCAAAGGAGCCCCGATGGCCAGACATATCGCCGCGCATCTCGACACGACGTCGTACTGGATGGACTCCGCGTCGTTGCCGCGATTTCCAAAACTCGAGCGCGACGAGCGCGTTGACGTCGTGATCGTCGGTGGCGGCATCACCGGCCTGACCGCCGCCTATCTTCTGACGGCCGCGGGGCGATCGGTCGCGCTCCTCGAACGCAGCCGGTGCGCGAGTGTCGACACTGGGCACACGACCGCGCATCTGACGATGGTGCTCGATACGAGGTTGACGGAGCTGGTGAAGACATTCGGCCGCGATCATGCGCAGGCAGCGTGGGATGCAGGACTCGCCGCCATCTCGCAGATCGATGCCATCGTCCGCGAGAACGCGATCGATTGCGATTTCGCCTGGACGCCGGGTTACCTGCACGTGCCTGCGGACGGTTGGTCCGGCGACGAGGAGAGATCGCTTCGAGAGGAAGCGGCGCTTGCGGCCGACCTCGGATTCGATGCGACGTTTGTCGACAGCGTTCCCTTCGCCGGCGTCCCTGGCGTCCGGCTCGAAGATCAGGCGCGCTTTCATCCGAGGAAATACCTTGCCGCACTCGCGCGAGGCGTGGTCGCGCAAGGCGGACGAATCTACGAACACAGCGGTGCCGAGGAATTCCTCGAGGGCCCGCTTCGAGTCCGTGCCAATGGGGCGACGATCGCCTGCGACGACATCGTGCTTGCCACCCACAATCCTCTCGTGGGTGTCGCGAACCTCGCGTCGGCCACGCTCTTTCAAACCAAGCTCTCGCTCTACACCAGCTATGTTGTCGCCGGGCGCGTGACGCACGGAACAGTTCCCGACGCCCTCTTCTGGGACACAGCGGACCCGTATCACTACGTGCGCCTCGAGCCGGGGCGCGACGGCGACCTGGTGATCTTTGGCGGCGAGGATCACAAGACGGGCCAGGCGGCCGATACGCAGGATTGCTACGAACGCCTCGAGCGAACGCTCAAGACACTCGTTCCGAACATCGAAGTGACGCATCGATGGTCCGCGCAGGTCATCGAAACACCGGATGGTCTTCCCTACATGGGCCAGAGCGCCGAGCATCAGTACATTGCCACCGGATTTTCCGGCAATGGCATGACGTTCGGCACGGTTGGCGCGATGATCGCCGCCGACGGCATTGCCGGCCGGACGAACCCATGGTCCGACCTCTTTGACGTCGGGCGAACGAAGATTCGCGGAGGCGCGTGGGAGTACATCAAGGAGAACAAGGACTACCCGTACTACCTCATTCGGGATCGATTTGCAGGCGCTGAAGGGCGGACGCTCCGCTCGGTGAAGCGTGGCCAGGGGAAGATTCTCGAGCTCGATGGCCAGAAGGTCGCCGCCTATCGCGACGACAGCGGCAAGACAACGCTGCGCTCGGCAGTCTGCACCCACATGGCGTGTGTCGTGGGGTGGAACGAGGCCGAGCGAACGTGGGATTGCCCCTGCCACGGATCGCGTTTCACGCCGGCAGGAAAGGTGCTCGCCGGCCCGGCGGAATCGCCGCTCCCGGAGTTCAAAGCGGAATCCTAGTCGGCCATCGACGGGTGCGGTAATAGATAGAATGTGCGCGTGCGGCACTCGGCGCTCGTGCGCATCACGCACTGGATTACTGCCGCGAGCTTCATCGCCCTGGTTGTGAGCGGAGTCGCCATCCTGCTGGCGCATCCTCGCCTGTACTGGGGAGAAACGGGCGCGCTTGGCACACCGTCACTCGTCGATCTTCCGCTGCCGATGATCCTGACGGGCCAGTCAGGCTGGGGGCGTTACCTGCACTTCCTCTCCGCGTGGATCTGCATTCTGACTGCGGTCGCGTACGTGCCGCGGAGCATGCGGACAGGTCACTTCGCGAAATACACGCCCGCGCAACGCGCTACCTATAGGACGGTCGTCTACGTCCTGTTCCCGCTGATGATCTGGACCGGCTTCGCGATGTCGCCCGCGCTGACGTCGGTCTTTCCGCTCGTGGTCACCTCTCTCGGCGGCCAGCAATCTGCGCGCACCATTCATTTCGTCGTCGCCAATCTGCTGCTGATCTTCCTCGTCGGTCACGTCATCATGGTGAGCGCCGCGGGATTCAGCAGACATGTCGGCGCGATGATCCTGGGGCGGGCATGAGCCGCATCCTCACGCGTCGAAGGCTGATTACGAGAGGGCTGACCGCCATCGCCGGCGCGTCGGGGCTCGCCGTCGCGGCGCGTCTTGCGGATCGGTACGGTTTGATCCCGCCGGACCATGGTGGTCTGTACGGCGCCGGCGAAACGCTGACATACGCGTCGCAGCGTCTGTTGACGTCGCACGGTTCCCGCGCGCGCGAGTTCAGTTCCAGTCAGATCTCGAGCGTTGCACCGATCAACGGCCCAACGCCGTCCGCGTTCGACTACCAGCGCCTGCTCTCGCACCACTTTGCCGAGTGGGAGCTCGCCGTTGATGGCCTGGTCGCACGGCCGGCGTCCTTCTCGCTCGCGGATATCAGGAGCTTCCCGGTCACCCGCCAGATCACCCATCAGGCGTGCGAAGAAGGCTGGTCGTTCATCGCCGAATGGATCGGCGTCCAGCTCTCACACGTGCTGAGCCTCGTTGGCGTCAGCCCGCGCGCGAAATACGTCGTCTTCTATGCGTTCGACGACCTGTGGGAGAGCATCGATATGGGCGATGCGTGGCATCCGCAGACATTGCTCGCCTACGGAATGAACGGCAACGATTTGCCGCCGCCTCATGGCGCACCGGTGCGTCTGCGCGTGCCGCGACAGCTTGGCTACAAGAGCCTGAAATACCTGTCGCAGATCACCGTCGTCGATTCAGTCAAAGATATCGGACAGGGGCTCGGATCGATCTCACCGGAGCTCGGGTATTCCTGGTACGCTGGAATCTAAGCGGACCTGAAGGTCCGCCCCTACGGTGGATCCCTAGGCGGACCTGAAGGTCCGCCTCTACGATTCATCTGAAGGTCCGCCGCTACGGTTGATCCCCTAGACAGCAGTCGCGAAGAAGAACGCGAGCGCAAAGAGAACGTAGACGGCTACGAGCATCAGGCCCTCGAACCAGGTCGTCTCGCCGTCGAGCGCAATCGCGTTGACGACGAAGGCGGAGCCGGCGATGGCCATGAGCTCGAGCGGATGGCCGAACACGAGATCCATCGGATGGCCGAGCGCGTAGGACCCGAGGACGAGGGCGGGCGCCGTCATCAGTGCAATCTGAATGCTGGACCCGACACTGATCGTCATGACGAGGCCCATTCGATCGCGCCGCGCGAAGTACAGCGCCGACGCGTACTCCGCCGCGTTGCCGACCAGCGGCAGCACGATCACGCCGACGAAGAACAGCGAAAGGCCAAGCCGCTTCGCCGTGGGTTCGAGCGCGCTCGACACGAGCTCGGCCTCGACGGCCACTCCCGCGGTTGCGATGCCGAGAACCAGGAGCGCCTTTGCCAGCGACCACGCAGGCGTCCCCTCTTCTTCCGTGCTTGCGAAGACATCGCGGTGCGTCACCAGCGTGTAGAACAGATTTCCGAGATAGACGAGGATCAACACCACGGAGACGCCGATGCTGAGACGTTCGTCCAGCACGTGGGCGCGCGCCGGCGTCGCCAGGCTCCGCTCTGCGTAATCGAACATCGCCGGCAGCAGCAGTGCAATGACGGAGAGGATCAGCAGGCTCGCAAGCAGGCCGGCGCGTTCGCGCTGGAATGTCTGCTTGTCGCGGCCGATCGAGCCCACCAGAATCGACAGCCCGAGGCCAAGCAGGCTGTTGCCGATGATCGAACCGGTGATCGTCGCCTTGACCACGCTCGTGTTGCCCGATCGCAGGACGAACAGCGCCAGAATGAATTCGGCCGCGTTGCCGAAGGTGACGTTCAGCAAGCCGCCAATCGCCGGGCCGGCGCGTTCCGCGACCTGTTCGGTCGCGCGGCGGATCCACGAGCCAAGCGGAATGATGGCGGCAGCGCCGGCGGCGAAGACCCAGAGCGGCGCCGCATGCAGCACCGCCAGCGCGAGCGACAGCGGCACGAGGAGACACAGCGCAACGAGTGACAGCGGCAAGTCGTTACTTGGTTCGCGCGCGGCGTGAGGAGTCAACGAGCCGCGTAATCTGCTTCACGTACTTCTGCGTTTCCGGAAACGGCGGCACCCCGCCGTACTGCGCCACGTTGGTGGCGCCGGCATTGTAGCTGGCCAGCGCCAGCGGCACATTGCCACGATACTGATCGAGCAGCCGGCGCAGGTATCTGGCGCCGCCCATCACGTTCTCCCGCGGATCGAACGGATCCTCGACGCCGAGCTCCGCGGCGACGTCGGGCATCAGCTGCATCAACCCGATGGCGCCCGCACGCGAGACCGCAAGCGCGTCGAACGCCGATTCCGTTTGCATGACCGAGCGCAACAGCGTCTCATCTACCCTGTAACGCGTAGACGCCTCTCGAATGAACGCGTCGTAGGCGTGCGCCGCCGGCACCGCCACAGCGCTCTCGATCGAGACGGTCACTGAAGGAACCGGTGGCCGAAGCCACAGCGCGTTGAGCGATTCGGGGTTGATTTGGTGGGGCAATGCCACCGCGGCGGCGACGAACACGGTGCTCCTCAGGGCCGCGCGGCGCCGCTCGCTGCTGCGGCGGTCTGGGCCGGTGCGCGGCCTTCTGCGCCGCTCGCTTTTCCGGCGATCGCCCTCGTGGCGCGTGCCGAGGTAATCGGGGGGGACATCGGTCGAGCTGAACCGCATTGCTCACGGTCAGCGAGAGCAATAGCGAGGCCGCTCGTCAGCCGGATTTGCCGTTGCGCACAGAGCGCTTCCAGTCCGCGTTGAAAACCTTTTCCACTTTCTTGACGATTTTGCGGTCGCGAATGATGACGCCGACTTCCCGCCGCTCATCCAGCTCGAGCTTGCGCAGACTCTGGCTGCCGATGAACGCGCGCCGCCCGTCACGCACGATCGCGCGGACGTGCAGCCGATCCCCGCGCAGCTTCTGGACCTCGAACCCCGCCTTCTCCCATTTCTTCTCCAGAGCGCCGATGATGCGGATGCGCACGCCGCGCGCCGCCTTCTTCTCGAGCAGCCCGAGCATCTCGTCGTCGGCCACGTTCGGGTCGTAGATGTCGAGCGTCGTGCGAGCCTTGCTCAGAAACCTGTGCAGGCGCGATCGCGCGTTCTCGGGACTGATGACGAGATCGCGCACCCGCGGGGCGTAGTCGGTGCGGCAGGCATCCGAGTCGAACAGCCGCAGCAGCTCCTTCACGATCCGGCGCGACCGGACCATGACGCCGAAACTGCGGCTTGCGATGTCCTGCCCGGTGAAATTGAAGCCGAGCACATAGGCGTCGCGCCGATCGACAATCAGCAGCTTGCCGTGGTAACGCACCATATCGTTATTGGTGCGGTTGACGGTCACGCCGTTCTTCAGCATCCGCTGTTCGAGCTTACGGAGACTTTCTTCCCCTCCCTTGTTGGTGTGGGCGATCAGCGCCACCACCTCCACACCGCGCTTCACGGCGTCGGCAAGAGCCTCTTCGAGCTCGTCGAGATCGAATCGGAAGATGACGATGTTCAAGCGGCTTTTTGCGCGCTTGATCGCGGCGACGAGCGGCCTGATGCCGTCGCCAGGCTGGGTAATCAGCTTCATGCGAAGACGGGCCGTTCGAGCGACGCGCGATCCCATCCGGCGAGGTCGGCCGCGTGCGAGTACGTGCTGTCGATGAAGGTGAGCAGCGCCTGGTCCGGATCGTTCGAGCCGCGCACGACGCGGTACGGCAGGATGAATTCGCCGAGCTCACGGTGGTAGAACGCGCCGGACGGCGCGACCGGGATCTGATCCAAGCCCGCCGGCACCGGTGCGGCGTACGCATAGAACGCCGGTTCGTTCACCGGACCGTCGCCAAATACCGTTCCCGGTCCGCTGCCCGGCCAGAAGCCGTGGCTGATCACTTCGTGTGAGTAGGCGTCGCGCATGAAGGCCGGACCGTCGCGCGGCGGCGCCGGACGACCCGAAAAACGTGTCACCGCGAGGTCGAAGCTCCCCCAGAAGAAGTGCACCGGACTGGCCTTACCGATGAACGGACAGCGCGCCCGCGAGAAGATCCGCTCGCACTGGACGAGGATCTGCCACAGGTTCTCGACATAGGCCGGCTCGTAGCTGGCATGGACCGTATCGTCGGTAAAGCGAATTGGATTCGGGACTTCGACAGGCACGGGCCAGATGCGGACAGGCAGCTTCATTTCCTCGAGCGTCGCCATCACCTCGCTGTAGAACGCGGCAACGCTGCGCGGCGCGAGCGGCAGCGAGCGGTCCATGCCATCCGATGAGGTCACCACCAGCCGATGTCCGATGAAGTCGAATTCGAGCGTAAAGGTGCGAGTGCCGTGCGGCAATGGCCTCGTCGTCAGGCCGCGGGCGGTCAACTGGAGCGCAATGGACCAGCAGTGATTCAGCGCCGGCGCCTGCGCAAGCGCAATCTTGCCGACGACCTG
>Ga0075424_100005702_pt1 | contig 11935 bp, 10 predicted proteins | sample SoiMethybrSBSTD3_FD_75301 | JGI IMG/M metagenome (GOLD analysis project Ga0075424, IMG submission 75301) | Bulk soil microbial communities from a Populus tree surrounding site in Tennessee, USA - Soil MetaG P. TD hybrid SBSTD3 | ecosystem: Environmental > Terrestrial > Soil > Tree plantation... | reverse complement strand
GACGACTCCGGTTGCGAGCACGTCGCAACGAAGGATGCCGCCGAAGATATTGATGAAGACTGCTTTCACAGCCTGGTCGCTGAGCAGAATGCGGAAGGCATTCTTAACCTGTTCGGCGGAAGCGCCGCCGCCGACATCGAGGAAGTTGGCCGGCGATCCGCCGGCGTACTTGATGATGTCCATCGTGGCCATGGCCAGGCCCGCGCCGTTGACCATGCAGGCGACGTTGCCTTCGAGCTTGATGTAGTTGAGACCATACTTGGAGGCTTCGACTTCAAGCGGGTCTTCTTCGTCGAGGTCGCGGAGGCCGCGCAGATCGGTGTGGCGGAACAGGCCGTTGTCGTCGAACGTCATTTTTGCGTCGAGCGCGACGAGGCGGCCATCGCCGGTGAGCACGCACGGATTAATTTCGAGCAGGGAAGCATCGGTATCGACAAACGCTCGATAGAGCGCCTGGAAAAACGGCGCGGCGTGATTGGCAGCGTCCCCGGAGAGACCGAGGCCGAAAGCGAGCTTGCGCGCTTGGTAAGGCTGGAGGCCGACGGCGGGATGAATCGTCTCTTTCAGAATGGCTGAGGGATCTTTCTTGGCGACTTCCTCGATTTCCATGCCACCGGCGGCGCTTGCCATGAAAATCACGCGAGCGGATTGGCGGTCAACCAGCAGGCTGAGGTAGAGCTCGCGCTTGATGTCCAGGCCTTCTTCGATGAGGAGACGCTTTACAATGCGGCCGCTAGGGCCGGTCTGGAATGTGACGAGGTTCATGCCCAGCATCCGCGAGGCCATTTCCGCGGCTTGGTCGGGCGAATGCGCAATTTTGACGCCTCCACCTTTACCGCGTCCGCCGGCGTGAATTTGCGCTTTCGCTACGACGACAGGCGATTTCAAGCGATTTGCGCCTTCGCGCGCCTCTTCTTTCGTAAAGGCGACTTCGCCGCGAGGAGTAGTAACGCCATAGCGCGCCAGAATTGCTTTGGCTTGATACTCGTGAATCTTCATCAGTGATCCGTTAGTGTTTAGTGTTCGGCCGTCGGACAACCAGCCAGTGTTAGAATTTTGCCGTTCGCAAAACATAGAAGTGTACTCGGAACACGACGGATTGGGCAAGGAACGCACCGAATGAGCGGCTTTTTGACATTTTGCGGGACACTCGCGTGAGTCAGCGATTGCTCGAAACAGCGATCGCTGGGTGCGAATTGACGTCGGCGCAGGCCGAGGAGCTGATGGAGCAGCTGCTTCGCGGGCGGATCGAGACGCGGGAGATTTTGCAGCTTCTGCTAGCGCTGAATGCGCGGCCGTACCGCGCCGCAGAGTTGGCAGGGTTTGCGCGAGCGATGCGGCGCCACGCTGCGGTTGTGTTTGTCGAGGGCGAGGCTCTGCCGGAGCGAATGGTGGATACGTGCGGAACCGGCGGCGATGATTCGGGGACGTTCAACATCTCTACCGCCGCGGCGATTGTAGCCGCCGCGGCGGGGGCACGGGTAGCGAAGCACGGGAATCGCGCGGCGAGCTCGAAATGCGGAAGCGCCGACGTGTTGGAAGCGCTGGGGGTACGGATTGACCTACCGTTCGAACAAATCGGGCGCGGGATTCGCGAGATCGGTATCGGGTTTCTGTTTGCCCAGGCAGCGCACACGGCGACTCGTCATGCTGCGCCTGCGCGGAAGCAGATTGGCGTTCGCACAATATTTAACCTGTTGGGGCCACTAACCAATCCTGCGAAAGCGCCGGCGCAGGTGCTTGGTGTGTTTTCGGCGGATGTGGTCGACGTTGTGGCCGGAGCGCTGGCGGAATTGGGGACGGAGCACGCCTTTGTCGTCCATGGAGCGGGAAAGCTGGATGAGATTTCGCTGGCAGGGCCGACAGTGGTGGCGGAAGTTCGGGCGGGGACCGTTCGAAAGTTTTCAGTAACCCCCGAAGACTTTGGCAAAGAGGATGCGCCCTTGGCGGCGATTCGGGGCGGGAGCCTGGGCGAGAATGCAGCGCTCATCCAGAGCTTGCTGGCCGGCACTATGGAGAGCGAGGAGGACAAGGCTCGTCGCGATATTGTCGTGATCAATGCTTCCGCGGCATTGGTGGCGGCCGGTGTTGCGAGAACCTTTCGTGAAGGAGCGGAGTTAGCGGAAAAGGCGCTTGTCGAAGGAGCAGCGACCGGCAAGCTGGAAGCGCTTCGCCGTTATGGTGCAGAGTAGCCGCGCAACTGGCGTGTACGATTCCGCATCTCCGATCGGCTGAGTTTTTGCCCACTCTTTTTTGCGGTATATAGTTTAGGAAGCGAAGCCAGCGCCTCGCCCGCGCAACGGCTGCAGCTCAGGCTCCGCAAAGGCAAACCGCAGGAATGGCAGACGTCAACAAGCATCTGGACCGCGCCAAGAAGTTTCTAGAGAAGAACCGCATAGAGGATGCGATTGAGGCGTACCTATCGGTTCTGGAGGAAGCGCCGTCGCATCCCGAGGCGACACAGGCGCTGGGTGATTTGTATGCGCGTCGCGACCAGCCGGACCGCGCTGCCGTCTACTACGGCATGTTTTTTGATTTGTTGGTTGATCCCAAGGATGAAACCAAAGCTCTGGCAATTTATAACCGGTTTCTGAAACACTCCGCAGCCGCGCAGCAGCCGCCCGAGCGTATCGCGCGCTACGCATTTCTGCAGCAGCGGCAAAATCGTACCGAGGAAGCCAGCGAGCAATACGGCAAAGCTGCGGAACTCTTTACGGCGGCGGGACGACAGGAAGACGCGCTGTTCTGTTGGGAGCGCATCGCGCAACTGGAGCCGGACAACCTTTCTCGGCAGATCAAACTGGCGGAAGTAGCGGAGAAGAGCGGACGAAACCTGCTGGCTGCGCGCGCGCTTCTGCGAGCCGGTCAACTGGCCTCCGCCGCTGGGGCTGCCGACGATTCACTCAAGCTGCTGGCGCGTGCGCATGGGCTGGCGCCGCAAGAACGAAGCGTGGCGTTGCTGTATGCAGCGGCGCGGCTGCGCAAGGGAGAAGCCGGGGAAGCGGCGAAACTACTCGAACCATTTTCGGCTAGCGAAACCGATCCCGTCTACCTCGAAACGTTTGCCGATGCGCTGATGCGGTCGGGCCAACTGGATCGTTCACGCGGAATCCTCGAAAAACTGCTGCAGGAAAAGAACGCCGGCCTGGCAAGGCTGTTTCAACTGGCAGACCTCTATGCTGCCGCAGGGAGCGGGAACAAGGTGGTCGAAGTCCTGGCGTTCCTCAAAAAAAGAATGTTTGCGGAGAAGCGGCAGAACGAGTTTGCCGCGCAGGTTGACGATGTCGGCGGCCGGCATGTGGGATCAGCCGAGCTTTTGGAGTTCTGGGCGGCGCTTTACAACGAGCTGAATCGTGAGTCCAAGTACTTCGAAATCACGATCAAGCTGTTCGACGCCTATCTGGAACGGAACGAAGTCCGGAAGGCCTGCGACGCGATGGAACGTTTGGTCGACATCGATGCGTACGACTATCGGAATCAGGAACGGCTGGAAAAGTTAAAAGGGAGGGCCGATGAAGCTTTCCTCAAGCGGGTCGCCGGCAGGTTGACCAAATCAGGCACCAATGTCTCGACGTCGGATTCCACTCCTCAGACGGGTATTGGCAAGGGACGCGAACCGGCCAGTCCGGTGACAGAAGAAGCGCAGCGCATGCAGGCGCTGGAGGACTTGATTGTCCAGACGGAAATCTTTCTTCAGTATTCGCTGCAAAGCAAGGCCATAGACCGCTTGCAGAAAATCGCGGAAATGTTCCCCGGTGAAGAGGAACAAAACTCTCGGCTCAGGAATTTGTATCAGACGGCAAATTGGTTCCCGAAGGGAGCGCCGCCGAAAAAGACTGATGCTCCGCGCGCGAGCGCGGCCGGGCCGGACTCGAGTCAGCCGCTCACCGCCAAGACGGGCGCGTTCAATGCCGATACGCTCCGCGACCTGTCGAAGATCTCTGAAATCAATCAGAAGATTTTTCGCCAGCAAACTCCGCGCGCCATGTTGAATACGGCGGTCAACGAGGTCGGCGAATATCTGCACGTGAGCAGGGCATTGGCCGTCGTTGGCGCTCCTGGCAGACCGCCTGACATGGCGGCGGAGTTTTGCGGCCAGAATCTGAAACCCGCGCCTGGCGCGCAGGTCGTCTTTCTGTTGGCTCAAGTGGAAAAGACTGGGCCCGACGACATGGGCGGTCTGGTTCTAGAAGACGCACCCGGCCCGGCACTACGAGATTTGGGTTTGCGCACGGCACTCGGCGTGCGCATTACCGACCGCGAAACGCAACAGAGCGCCGGAATGCTGATTGTCGGGCAGTCTGAGCCGCGGAAGTGGAAGCCAAACGAAACGTATTTCCTGCAAGCAATTGGCGACCAGATGCTGATGAGTGTCAGCCATACGCGGCTCCGCTCACTCGTACGGCGCATGGGCGTTTCCGATGAACGCAGCGGGTTGCTGAGCCGCAGTTCCTACCAAAGTTGTTTGCTAACCGAAGCGGACCGCGCTCGCGTGCAAGGCACGCCGCTGGCGCTGACCATCGTGCAGATTGACCGTGGTGCGGACTTGGTGCGGTCGCAGGGCGAATCGCCTATGGAGCGTTTTCTCGAACAACTGGCGCGGTCGCTGCAGCCCATCGTGCGGCAAAACGACGTGGCCGTGAAATATACGTCTTGGTCGCTGGCGTTCATTCTGCCGGACACCACGCTCTCTGGTGCGCAGAACCTTGCGGACAAATTGCGCCGCGCCGCCGCGGGCATTCGGCCACCATGGGATTCCACTTCGATTACACTGAGCGCTGGAATCGTGCAAGCCGTCGCGAAACCTGACTATGAAAGTGAAGACATCGTGACGGACTTGATGAACCGCGCGGAATTCTCCGTCGAAGAGGCTCGCAAACGCGGCGGGGATACGGTTGTGACTCTTGAAGCTCCTAAAATTTGACGCGTTGCACCCGTTCCCTGCGGATTGCATCTAACTCCAGACGAGGTTCGCAATGTTTCCAACCGATGTCGTGATTGTGGCAGGCGCTCGCACGCCAATGGCGCGTTATACGGGCGCATTTTCGGATGTGTCGGCAATTGATTTGGCGTCGGCAGCTTCGAAAGAAGCGGTATGCAGATCGGGAGCAAATCCCGCGGAATTTGATCACGCGATTTTCGGCAACGTAATGCAGACGAGCGCGGACGCTCTTTACGGCGCGCGGCACGTGGCGTTGAAGGCGGGCCTCAGGACGGAGACGCCTGCGGTGACGGTCAATCGCCTTTGCGGTTCTGGTATCGAAGCTATCGCGCAGGCGGCTCAGCGGCTTCTGCTTGGCGAAAGCGAACTGGTTCTCGCCGGCGGCATGGAAAACATGACGCAGGCGCCGTTCGTGATTCGCGGATTGCGCAATGGCCTCAAGCTGGGCGGTGGCGCATTGGAAGATACGCTGATGGTTGGCTTGACCGACACATACTGTGGCTTGCCCATGGCGATGACGGCCGAAAAACTCGCTGAGCAATACGGCATTACGCGGAAGGGCGCTGACGCCTACGCTCTGCGCAGCCAGCAGGCAGCCGACGCCGCATACAAAGCCTGCCGCATCAAGGAAGAGCTGGTGCCGGTCGAAGTAAAACAAGGCAAGAAGTCCATCACGGTCAGCGAAGACGACCATCGCCGCCCCGACACCACGATGGAAACTCTGGAAAAGTTGCCGCCGTCGTTCAAAAAAGACGGCATCGTCACCGCCGGCAACGCCAGCGGAATCGTGGACGGCGCCGCAGCGGTCGTTGTTACCAGGGAGAAGACCGCGAAGGAACGCGGATTGAAGCCGATTGGACGCATCATTTCGTGGGCCACAACGGGCGTGGATCCGAGCGTCATGGGCATCGGCCCGGTTCCAAGCTCCCAGAAAGCGCTGCAAGCAGCGGGTTTGACTGTCGAGCAGATGGATCGCGTCGAGGTCAACGAAGCGTTCGCAGCGCAATATCTGGCGGTTGAAAAGGCGCTGGGGTTGAACCGCGACAAAACCAACGTAAACGGGGGAGCTATCGCACTAGGACACCCGCTCGGTGCGTCGGGCACGCGGTTGGTCATCACCCTTCTGAACGAATTGCGGCGAAACAATCTCCGCTATGGTCTGGCCACAGCCTGCATTGGCGGCGGCCAGGGCATTGCGATCATCGTCGAGAACATCGCCCGAGCGTAATCCTGTACTTCAGGCACTCCGGCAAGCCTCTGCGGGAATTTGATACACTCTTGTTCCGGCCCTGGGGCGGGTCATTGCGGGAATCCCCGCGAGTCTAACGAGGAAAAGTCATGGCGATTGAGAAAGTGGGAGTCGTGGGGTGTGGTCTGATGGGCGCGGGCATCGCACAGGTAAGCGCGGCCGCGGGCTTCACGACGGCAGTGAGAGAAGTCAGCCCCGAACTCGTGGACAAGGGACTCAAGGGCATCGAAAAAAATCTGGCGCGCCTGGTTGAGAAAGGCGCGATCACGGAAGCCGCAAAGAGCGAAATCCGCAGCCGCTTGAAGGGCACCACGGTCATCGAGGATCTAAAAGAGTGCGACCTGGTTATCGAAGCGATCATCGAGCAGCTTCCCGCAAAACGTGAACTCTTCAGCGCGCTGGATCGCTTGTGCTCTGAGAAAACAATCTTTGCCAGTAACACCTCCTCGCTGACCATTACGGAAATCGCCACTGCCACCAAGCGCCCGCAACGGTTTGTGGGACTGCACTTTTTCAATCCGGTGCCAGTGATGAAGCTGGTGGAAGTCGTGAAGACGATCGCGACCGACGCCGCGGTATACGAAGAAATGGTTGCCTTCGGAACAAAACTGGGCAAGGTCGCTGTCCGCGCAAACGATTCCACCGGCTTCATCGTGAATCGCCTGCTGGTGCCGTATCTGCTTGACTCGATTCGCGCGCTCGAAGAAGGCGTTGGCTCCATCGAGGACATAGATAACTCGATGAAGCTCGGCTGCGGACATCCGATGGGACCGCTGACGCTTTTGGACTTCGTCGGTCTCGACACCACCTACTATATCTCGCAGATCATGTTCGATGAGTTCAAGGAAAAGCGATTTGCCGCACCGCCGCTCTTGAAGCGGATGGTCCTCGCCGGATGGAACGGCCGCAAGGCGGGCCGCGGTTTCTACGATTATTCCGATCCGCAGAAACCCGTGCCGCAGAAATTCTGACAAGCTTGGGACGACGATGAGCTACGAAAACATTCTATACGACAAAAAAAACGGAATCGCGACGATCACCTTCAATCGCCCCAAGGTGCTGAACGCGCTGAACCGCAAGACGGTGGAGGAACTACAAAGCGCGTTGCTCGATGCTCGCGACGACGCCAGTGTCCGTGTACTGATTCTCACCGGCGCCGGCGAAAAGGCGTTCGTAGCCGGTGCAGACATCGGCGAACTCGCCCAACAAACTCCGGTGGGCGGCAAAGAGTTTTCTCTTTTCGGACAGAGTGCATTTCATCTCCTCGAAACGCTCGGAAAGCCTTCGATTTGCGCCATCAACGGGTTCGCGCTGGGTGGAGGCTGCGAATTGGCGCTGAGCTGCTCGGTGCGAATCGCGAGCAAAACGGCGCGCCTCGGCCAGCCCGAAGTAAAACTAGGCATTCTCCCCGGCTACGGCGGTTCGCAGCGCCTCACGCGCCTCTGCGGTAAAGGTATGGCGCATGAATTGTGCCTCACTGGCGAAATGATCAGCGCCGAAGAAGCGCTTCGTATCGGCCTCGTGAATCACATTTACGAACCGGCGGAACTGTTGCCCGCCGCGGAGGCGATGGCCAAGAAAATCATCGCCAACGCGCCACTGGCCGTGAAGTTCACCATGGAAGCCATTGAACGCGGCGTCGAAATGCCGCTGGAGGAAGGACTTTTTCTAGAGGCGACGCTTTTCGGCGTGGCCTGCGCCACCGAAGATATGCGCGAAGGCACGAAAGCCTTCTTGGAAAAGCGCCCTGCGGCATTCAAAGGGAAATAAGGAAACGGAGCCTGAGCGATTTTGTCTAGCAAACTCCAGCCTGAAAAAATCAGCGGCGAAATTACCGCGCAAGGTCTGCGTTTTGCCATTGCGGTCAGCCGCTTCAATAGTTTTATCACGGAGCGTTTGCTGGCCGCCGCGGTTGACGCCCTGGAGCGCGCGGGCGCTCAAGGTAAAGACGTCAATGTGGTTCATGTTCCCGGCGCATTCGAGTTGCCGCTTGCCGCCAAGAAGCTCGCGCTCACGGGCAAGTATGATGTGCTGATCGCAATCGGCTGCGTGCTTCGCGGCGAAACTGCGCACTACGACTACGTTTGTTCCGAAACGTCGCGTGGCCTGCAGCTCGCGCAGATGGATACCGGCGTCCCGGTGATTTTCTGTGTGCTGACCTGTGACACCCTCGAGCAGGCAATTGACCGTGCCGGCTTGAAGGGCGGCAACAAGGGATTTGAAGCAGGGCTTGCCGCAATCGAAATGGCGCAGCTTTCCCGCAAGCTGAAATCCGCGGCACCGGCCAAAGCCGCCAACACGAAAGTGCGGCGCAAGTAACGTGCGTCTCCGCTCCAAGTCACGCGAATACGCCATGCAGATGCTCTTCCAGTGGGAAATGAGCAAGAAAGAGCCGCGCAAACTGGTCGAACAATTTTGGAAGGGAGCTGCGGCTGCCGATCTGACCGAGAGCTTCGCGAACGAGTTATTTGAAGGCGCGGCGAAGCAGGTCATAGAGCTTGACGGCCTCATCGAGCAGCACAGCGAATGGAAGTTGGACCGGATCCCGGCAATTGATCGCGCCATCTTACGGCTCGCGATCTATGAATTGCGCACCAATACGGCGCAGCGGCGAACCGTGTTCAACGAGGCTCTGGAACTGGCCAAGAAATATTCCGGCGAAGATTCAACTCGCTACTTAAACGGAATTCTTCACGCTGTGGGCAAGACAGTCAAGAAATCGTAGTCCAGCAATGCGAAGCAGGACAGACTACCCGCCTACTCGATTGTTCCCTCGAAAATTCGCACTGCCGCGCCGCTGACCCGAGGCACCAGTTTTTTGCCGGCTTGCGAAACTTCCACCTCGATCTGACTCGGCCGGCCCATCTCGGCGCCCTGCAGAATGCTCAACGTTTGTCCGGTGTTCAGTTCGCCGTGTTTCACCAGGTAGGCGCCGAGCGAACCCGCCGCAGAACCCGTCGCCGCATCCTCGTAAAGTTCCCACGGGAGCATTCCGCGCGAAAAAGCTGTGTTGTTTTTTCCGAGTGCGAAGCAATACGCCATGGTCGCTTTCTTGCCGAGCAGCCGGCGCAATTCCGACATATTCATTTCGATTTTGCCCAGCGCTGCACGATTCCGCAGCGGCACCATCAGATTGAACACGCCCGTAGACACGCATATCGGTTCGAGCGTCGAGTCAAAATCTTTCAGCGACAGACCCAACGCTTGAGCCAGCGCGGCTTTTTTCACCTTCAGCGGCTTGAACTGAGCGTCTTTCTGGGTCATTGTTACGCGCTGTGGCCGCCCGTCTTTGAACCGAATCTCCACCGGCAACACGCCCGCTCCCGTCTGCTGCAAAATGTGCACACCGCCTTCCTGCGCGGGCACTACTCCAAGTTCTGCCAGCAGGAACCACGTTCCGATCACCGGGTGACCGGCCAGCTTCAGTTCCTCGCGCGTCGTGAAAATTCGCAGCCTCGCCAACGCCCGATCGTCGGTCGGCTTTTGTACGAAAACCGTTTCAGAAAGATTCATTTCGCGCGCGATTGCCTGCATAGCGTTGTCGGAAAGGCCGTCTCCATCCGCGAAAACTGCCAGCGGGTTGCCCGCAAATCGCGTTGTTGTAAAAACGTCCAGCGTGTAATAGCGATGGCTCATGGCGGTCGGCGCGGCTGGTCAGATTCTCTCCAGCTGCGACAGTGTCCTTTCGTTGGTGACGTTCCCGGTGTTCAAAGTCGTTTTGGGCTCAAAGAGCAGAACCTGCACCTCCCCTTCGGCCACAGGAAGATGCTCCACGCCTTTGGGGACGATGATGAACTCGCCGGGATTCACAATTTCTTCGTGATCGCGAAATCTCATACGCATCCGGCCCTGCACGACCAGGAACATTTCGTCTTCGTTGTCGTGATGATGCCAGACGAACTCTCCCTGGAAGCGCACCGCCTTAATGTAGCTGTCGTTTATTTCGCCCAGGATTTTGGGGCTCCAGGGTTCGTAAAATTGTGAAAATTTCTGCGCGATGTTGATGGTTCGCATAGCGACTCCACTGCTCAAAGTTCCTGGATTCGCGTGGTGACCGCCTTCAAGACTGCCTGTGTCGTTTCTCTCTTGGAAGTTTCGGCGTAAACTCGCAGCAGGTTTTCCGTGCCCGACGCCCGCACCAGCACCCAACCTTCTTCGCCAAGGTAAAGCTTCACGCCGTCCATGTTCTCCCGCCGCACCACGGGCCAGGCCGCAATTTTGGCGGTGCCGTTGGAAAACCAGGCGATGGCCTTTTCCTTTTGTTGTGGAGTTACGTCTAGGTCCACCCTCCCGTAGCGGTGCTCGCCAAACTCTTTGTGCAATTCGTCCAGCAATTCGCCGAGCGATTTTCCGTGCCACGCCATCAATTCGGCCAGAAACAGCGCGGACACTGTGAAGTCGCGCTCAGGCAGATACAAGCTGGTTCCGATTCCGCCGCTTTCTTCTCCGCCGATCAGAATGTTCTGCTCCAGCATCAACTCGCAGATGTACTTGAAGCCGATCGGCACCTCGTGCAGCTTGCGGTTGAGTTTCGCCGCTAGCTTGTTGATCAGTTTTGTTACCGAAAATGTTTTCGCGATTTCGCCCGGCAGATTGCGTGAACCGGCCAGATGCCACACCAGAAGTGAAAAAATCTGGTGCGGATTCACGAACTCTCCGTTGCGGTCCACCGCGCCGATGCGATCACCGTCGCCGTCGGCCGCAAATCCTGCGTCGTACTTTCCCTCCACCACTGTTTTTTGCAGCGGCGCGATGTGCGGCTCGATCGGTTCAGGGTGAGCGCCGCCAAATCTCGGATCCCGGGAGCCGCGAATTTCGTGGCACTCCACGCCATTGCGTTGAAACAATTCCGTGAGTAGTCCCGCCGCGACTCCATGCATCGCATCAAAGGCGAAACGGAATTTCGCCTTGCGGATTAGTTCCCAGTCCACCAGCTTTTCGAGCGCGTCCAGGTACGGCTTGCGCGGATCGAGTGGCTGGATAAGCTCCGCGCGCGGCGGCAATGGCGGAATGTCCGCCGATTCCACAAACTGCAGTTCATTTTCGATTTGCGCAACGATGGAGGGCAGCGCGCTGCTGCCGTAGCTCGCCTTGTACTTGACCCCGTTCCAGTGATAGGGGTTGTGGCTCGCGGTGATGACGATTCCGCCCGCCGCGCCGCGGCTGCGTACAAGATAGGACACAGCGGGCGTGGGACACGGGCGGTCTGCAAGCCACACAGGCGTGCCGGCCGACGAAACGACTTCCGCAACTCGCCGCGCAACCGTATCGGACACGTAGCGATGGTCGTATCCGACAATTACGCCTTTGCGGGCGTCCTCTCCGCGAACGACATAACGCGAAATTGCCTCTGCAACCGTCCGCGCATTCGCGAACGTAAAATCCTCGGCAATAATGCCGCGCCACCCGTCGGTACCAAACTTGATTGTGCTCATTTCAGTCCGCATTGTGAGTATATGTTAGGGCGGGGAAGGGAAAACAGCCGTATTGGACGGCGAAAACGCCGGCAGCGCTCGGTCACAGCAGGTTCGTTAGCTTCTTTTCCTCCAGCCACTTCACCAGTTTTCCGACGTCTTGTGCGCGGTCGCGAGGACATACCAGCAAGGCATCCGGCGTCTCCACCACGATTAGATCCTTGACGCCGATTGCTGCGACAAACTTTCCATTCGCCGAAAAATAATTGCCGTTTGCGTCTATGGAATGGCCCTTGCCGACGAAAATGTTTTCGCTAGGTGCCTTCGCCA
>Ga0075424_100005701_pt1 | contig 11935 bp, 11 predicted proteins | sample SoiMethybrSBSTD3_FD_75301 | JGI IMG/M metagenome (GOLD analysis project Ga0075424, IMG submission 75301) | Bulk soil microbial communities from a Populus tree surrounding site in Tennessee, USA - Soil MetaG P. TD hybrid SBSTD3 | ecosystem: Environmental > Terrestrial > Soil > Tree plantation... | reverse complement strand
GGGGCTTGCGGTCAATGCGTACCATGACTTGATCGCCGTGCATCACCCGGCGCATCTCGCGGCGGTTCAAGTAGAGATCTTGCAGGTCTCTGTTTTCCGGGATCAAAAAACCGTAACCATTAGGATGGGCATGAACCCTGCCCTTAACCAGATGTTCTCGGTCCGGAAGCGCGTAGTGGCTTTTCTTCAAGCGGACCAACTGGCCGTCGGCGCATAATCTACGGAGCCTCTCAATCACAAGCGGCAATTCGTCTCGAGCAAAACCGGCGCGGCGAAGAATTTCCGCCGGAGTGAGCCGCTCCCGGGGCCGACGCGCGAACAAGCCGAGTATCTTGTCGCCCACATTGGATTCAGAAGAAGACTTGGGATGTGCCTGAGATCGCCGCATGTAAACGATACTTTGAAAATCGCCCGGGTCGCCGGTTCGCCGGAGGAACGGGAGGTCTCTATGAACTCTACCGAGTCGTCAACTCGAGCGCTAGCTCCGCCATCAGCCAGTCATCGCTGATGCTGGCCGGGCGGGAGATTTGCCGAAGCGGTATCTCTTTTTCGAGAGACGACAGGATCGCGCGCGCACTGTCGAGAAAATCGTCCATCGCGAGAAGCACAATGATCGCCTTCTTGCGGTCGACGGTTCGGATAATGCCAACATCCTCGTAGGATTCAAAAATAAATTTCACGTACGCGATCTGTTCGCTCGGAAGTTCCAAGTAGATGTCGTGGAGCTTCATGGCAGAGTTAGCGCTTAAGAAAACGCTCGAGGGCATCGGGAATCCAACGCTTAACTTCTTTAGGTTCCCGCCCCGATTTGGTGTCGGACTCTTTGTCCTGGCCTGGTGCCGTGCCGATCGCTTGCGCGAATGCGCGGTTGTCGAGCCGGATTCTTACATTGGGAATCTTTCCGTCGAGTCGAAATGATACGGCAAGTCTACCTCGTCGATCGAGGAGACGACGGATGATGCGGTAATCGCGCTGAAATTCCTCGGTAATGCCCGGCGAGAAGATCAGTAGCCCATTCCAGTTGGTGGAACGGTCGAAGCCGATCCAGCCGGCACCCGTAAGCGTGTACTCGGGAGTTGTGATCACCAGATTGTCGGTGCGGATACGTTTTTGTTCGACGGTGAAATTAATTTTCAGCGAGTCGAAACGCGTATCACGGTGTTCGACAAGCGCGGTTAAGCTTGGCGGTAAGCGAGTCTGGGAAATATTGCTGCGGCTGCCGCGGAGCAACAAATGTGTGATCAGATTGAAATCCCGGATTGTACCCTGCTCGACGGATGCTTCTCCGGAACTCTCGAGTGCATCCTTGATAGTTGCACCGTTCGGCAGCGCGGCCGTAAAGCGAGCCTGACCGCTAAGCAAACCTGCCAGTCTCCCGCTCATCACCGGCAAAAACTGTGCTGCTACTTCGCGGAGATCTAGCGCGGCAATTTTGGATGTAAAATCGAGCTTTTCTAAGCGCCCTCCGGACGGAGTCCAGTAACCGTCCGAATGCAAGGTTCCATTTGCCATCTCCGCTGAGAGATTTTTGAAGCTAAACGCCGCCGGCGTGAGGACGATATCCGAGCGCAAATTCTGTACGCGAAATGGGTACAGATCCGCGCGTGCCGCCCTGATCGAGCCGGTCACCAGCGGTCCGTCGTTCCGGGCCTGAAATTCGCCTTTGGCATCCAGTTGATCGAGTTCAACGGGCGGGCTCGCCGTGAGTGAAGGCACTTCGGCTAAATTGACTCGCGGTGAGCTCAACGTAAAAGTCGCCCGAGGCTGCTCGATGTTTTCAGCGGTCGCTTCCAGAGAAATCAGTGATTTCCCGATGCGGAATCTCACCTGATCGAAGCGCGCTTGCTTATCGAGGAAGGAAACTCTCATATCGAGATTGCTGAGCGACGCAGCACTGTTCCCGCGCTCGATGTTGGCGCCGGTAACCATCAATTGCCCGCGCATGCTCCAATTATTATCGGCTCGTGTCAGGGTCTTGGTAAAAGTGATGCGCCAATCCGCTTTGCCGGCGAGAATCCGAAACTCGGATGGCTGAAACAATCCACTATAACCGGCAATCGGTGTTTGTCTGGCTGCGGACAAAATCTGCAGCACCGGCGTATTGCCATAGACCAATGCGCCGGAGAACGCGTTCCGAATCCCATTAACAATGAGCTCAGAGTCCTGAAAGACGAATCTATTGTCTTGCCGGTAAATTTGCGCCCGGATCTCCGCGGGTGTATTGATCGGTTTCCGGAGTAGTGCCTTGTACCGCAGATCAGCTTTGTCCGCGCGTATGAGCGCGCCGATGCGCAAATGATCCAATTTCCCCTCGAAAGAAGCATAAGCGCCGATCGAGCCTTCGGTCGTCAGGCCTTCCGGAAGCAGCGTTTCCAACCATCTGACGGAGCGCACAGCGTTGACGGGCAGCGGTTCCATCGCGAGCTTGCCTTGAATTTCCGCGTCGTCCCAAGAACGCTGCTCGGTGAATTCCACTCTGCCGGTCAAAATAGCGTTGTAATCCGAGGAGCCGAGAAGCGGAATCTTCAAAGCAATATCTTCGATGCGCGGTCGCTCCGGTGTCCCGCGGGCGGTCGCCTTCAATGCCATGGGCCCGGTAACGTTGAGCTCGCTCGGAATTTTGTCGCGCAAGCCGGAAATCGCGTGAGCGACCACCGGCGCGTAGAGCGAATCGAACTGAAGATTCAGATGGACTTCACGACGGCTCCACGGTGTACCATCCGGGGCAGGATCGAGTCGACCCTCGATGCGCAAATCTTGGTTCAGCCCCTCGGTCAACGAAGCGGCGAGCCGAACCTCCACTGCAGCACGTGACTCGAAACCTTTTAAGCTCAAGCGCAAATGGTTGATGCCAAGTTCTGCGGGCTCTTTGATCGAGCGATCGATATAGTTAACCCGACCGTCTTGGATGTCGACCCGAGCGATTGAAAAATTGATATCCACACGCTTGTGTTCAGGCGTGGCGGGATATTTTAGCGTGGGAAAGCCGCGGAGCTCATTTTTGCGTTCCAGCAAACTGGCCAGATTCAGCGCTCCGGCTTCGTTGATGATGATTTGGAATTCCGGAGCGATAAACGTGAGCCGCGTGATCACCAGCCGCTGAAACAATAAATTCCATAAACTGACATTAAGTCTGAGTTCCTTGGCGCTAACGAGCGGTGTTGCCGCGAAGTACGGATCATCGAGAATACGGAACTCTCTCGCAACAAAACCGGGCCGGCCCCACCAAACCGCCTCCAGCCCGGCAAAGCTGAGGTCTTTGCCGATTACTTTCTGCAGTTCCTGGCGTACCTGATCGCGATTTTGAGCAAGAATGTAGTCGAGGGCATGCGCCAATCCGAAGGCTGCGATGATGATAACCACAGCGACGGCGGCAAAGAGCTTTCGGCGGCGTTTCATTCTGCCGGCGCTAGCACAAACGGAGTCGTCAATTACCGGAAAGGGCTTAGCAGCCAATTAGATCAGTGCAGCCGATGCAGACGCGGGCGGTCAAGTCGTCCAGTTGAAAGTATCTGGCGTACGCGTCAAAGCGCGCGGCTCGGTATTCAGTGAATACGTTCAAACACCGTCGCGATCCCCTGGCCGACACCAATGCACATCGTTGCCAGGCCGTAACGGCTGCCGCGCTTGCGCATCTCATGGAGCAGTGTGGTCACCAGCCGGGCGCCACTGCAGCCAAGTGGATGGCCGAGCGCGATCGCACCGCCATTGACGTTTAGTTTTTCAAGATTAATACCCAGCTCGCGCGCGCAAGCGAGCACCTGAGATGCGAACGCTTCGTTTAATTCCACGAGATCGATCTGGTCCATTCTCAAGCCGGCGCGCTTCAGGGCTTTCTCGGTCGCGGGGATAGGTCCGATGCCCATGTAGTTAGGATGCACACCGGCAGTGGCCGAAGCGATAATTCGCGCCATGGGTTTTAGCTTCAACTGCTCGGCTCTTTCTGGCGTGGTCACCAGTAAGGCCGCGGCGCCATCCGAAAGCGGCGAGGAATTGCCGGCGGTGACCGTGCCACCTTTTTTGAATGACGCCGGCAGCGTGGCGAGAATTTCCAAAGAAGTATCCGCCCGCGGTCCTTCATCTTTCTCATGCACCACCGGCGCACCTTTCCGCTGCGGAATCGAGACTGGCACAATTTCGTCTTTGAGCCGGCCGTCTTGCTGCGCCTTGATCGCTTTTTTATGGCTCGCAAGGGCCAGCCTATCCTGATCTTCGCGGCTGATTTGGTATTTGTCGGCGACGTTTTCCGCAGTCTCGCCGTTATTGATCAGCGTATAAAGCTCAGCCATGCGCTTGTTTGGGAAACGCCAGCCCAGCGAACTATCGTACATCTGTACATCGCCGCGTTGAAACGCAGCGGTCGGTTTTCCCATGACCCACGGTCCGCGCGTCATGCTTTCGACCCCACCGGCGACAAACAAATCGCCGTGATCCGTTTCGACAGCGCGTCCGGCCTGATTTACCGCTTCGAGCCCGGAGCCGCACAGGCGGTTCACGGTGGCACCCGGAATCGTATACGGAAGACCGGCCAGCAGCGAGGCGTTGCGCGCCACATTGCGTGAGTCTTCGCCTGCCTGATTCGTGCAGCCGAAGTAAACGTCCTCGATCTCTTCCTTGTTGATACCGGTTTTTTCGACGAGCTTGGCAATAATATGCGCAGCGAGATCGTCGGTGCGGATGTCCTTCAGTATCCCGCTGTGGCGTCCCATCGGTGTGCGCACCGCTTCGACAATAACGGCTTCTTTCATAATTTCACCTGACCTTCCGAGTATGAGTAAAATCCTTTGCCGCTGATTTCGCCCAAAAAGCCGGCAGCAACAAGCTTGCGGATCAGGGGAGCCGCGCGATAGCGATCGTCACCGGTGGTACCATGCAATCCATCGAGGACGGCAAGCACTTCGTCCAAACCGATCTGATCGGCCCACTTGAGCGGCCCCCGGGGATAGTTAACGCCCAGCCGCATGGCAATATCGATTTCTTCGGCTGACGCCACGCCCTCTTCGAGGCTTCTGGCAGCCTCATTGATAATTAAGCTCAAAATGCGCGGAAAGGTAAGTCCGGGACTGTCTTTGACCCGAACCGTCTCCTTGCCCAGAGATTTAAACAGTTGTTCGCTTTCCGCCAGAGCAGGTTCGGAGGTGCGTAAACCGGCGGTGAGTTCGATGAGTTTTCGATCATTGAGCGGGTAAAACGTCGCGAACCCAACCAGCCGCTCAGGTCTTTTCAGCCACGAAGCGATTTCGGTGGCAGTCAATCTTAAACAAGAGGTGATGATCACAGCAGAGTTCGGTAGCGCTGCCTCGAAATTATCAAGCAAAGCACGCTTTTTTTCCGCTGTACCGCTCTCGGTATCGATAATCGAATTCACCGTCGCTGGAATTGTGCTCCGCGAATCGCACCGGATCGGCTCGAAACCGTTCTCGCGCGCTAAAGCGAGGAGTTCATTTGCGAGCCGGTTCGTGCCGGCAATCGCAAGACTATTTTTTGTCATAGGTGTAAAAACCGCGCCCGGTTTTTCGCCCCAGGTTGCCGCCCATCACCATGCGTTGCTGAATCGGACTGGGACGGAATCTCGGATCTTCGAAAAACGAACGATAAAGAGATTCAGTGGCGGCAAAGTTGATGTCGTTGCCGATCAGGTCCATCAGCTCGAACGGTCCCATGCGAAAACTGCCGGCTTGTTTCATGATCCGATCGATGGTCTCCACCGAAGCATCGCCGTCGCCGAGGATTCTCAGCCCCTCGTTGTAAAACGGCCGGGCGACGCGGTTGACGATGAATCCCGGCGTGTCCTTGGCGCGGGCCGGAGTTTTGCCCATGCTGCGCATGAGCGCGGTAGCCTGCTCGATTATGGACGATAGCGTGCGGTCACCCTGAATTACCTCCACCAACGCCATGAGCGGCGGCGGATTGAAAAAGTGCAAACCAAGAACGCGCTCCGGATGCTGTGCCGCGGCGGCAATTGCCGTGATGCTGAATGACGACGTATTGGAGGCGAGCATTGTCTCCGGTACGCAAATCGAATCGAGCTGCTTGAAAATATCGCGCTTGAGATCGAGTTTTTCCGGCGCAGCCTCGATCACGAGCGCCGCGCCGCGGCAATCTGCGAGGCTCGTCGTGGTCCGAAATCGATCGAGAATTTCCTGCTCCTGCTCGATGTTCAACCGGCCGCGCGTCCGACTGCCGTCTAGAAAACTCCGTACGCGTCCCAGTCCGGCGTCGATAAACTCTTGCTTGACGTCGTAAACTAACGTCTCATAACCTGCCTGAGCCGAGACTTGAGCAATCCCGGCGCCCATGGTACCGGCGCCAAGCACCGCGATTTTTTCCGTTTTGTTAGTCATAATAAAAGCCGCGTCTAAGACTCCAGCGCCGATACTCAAGACTCTAGATGCGAGAAGTGAGACGTTATTTGCCGGTGAACACGGGTGCGCGTTTTTCTAAAAACGCTTTTACGCCCTCATCGTAGTCGGCGCTTCGCCCGGCAATTTCTTGTAGCTGCGCCTCATACTCGAGATCTTGTTCGAGATTGGCCAGATTGGCGCGATTGACCGCACGTTTGATCAACCCGATGCCGCGCGGAGCGCGCGCTACCTGTTCTGCAATAGCGCGCGCTGAGGCGGCAAATTCCCCGGCCGGAAAAACCCGTGCCACCAGTCCGATCCGCTGTGCTTCTTTGGCATCCACCGTATCTCCGAGAAGCAAAAGCTCCATTGCTTTGCTGAGACCCACCAGCCGCGGCAGAATGAAGCTGCCGCCAGAATCCGGCGCGAGCCCGACGCGCACGAATGACTGGATAAATTTGGCCTCTTCGGATGCAACACGGAGATCACAAGCCAGCGCGAAATTGCAGCCGGCGCCCGCGGCGACGCCATTCACCGCGGCAATGACAATTTTTTCCATTTGGCGAATCTGGCGGATCAGGGGATTGTACTTCTCACGGAGCGAGGTGCCGAGCGAGCCTTTTTGCTCCGGTGTTCTGCCCTTCAAGTCCTGGCCGGCGCAAAATGCGCGGCCGGCGCCGGTGATCATCACGCAACGGGCTTCACGATCGCGCTCGGCGTCCTTCAGGGCTTGCAGGACTTCCTGGTTCATCTGCGGAATGAAAGCGTTGAGCGACTGCGGCCGATTGAGCGTAATGGTCGCAACGCCGTTCTGCTTTTCGAAGATGATGGTTTCGTAGGCCACGGCTAATTCACTCTCAGATGTTCGATCGTACAACTCTTCCCGTTATGGGCAGAGAGTTCGGCACAAAATCTCCCCCGTTCCCCTCTTTGCTAAAGAGGGTAACTTCCCCCTTTGCAAAAGGGGGACTGAGGGGGATTTTAGACGATTGCATGGTCGTCGATGTAGAACCCGAATGATCACTACCGTCCTTTGAACTCTGGTTTTCGTTTTTCCAGAAAGGCTTTCATGCCTTCGCTTTTATCTTCCGACGCGAAAAGCAGGTAAAATGATTTGCGCTCGAACTCCAAACCTTCGTCGAGGGCCGTGTTCGCGGATTTGAGCACGGCTTCCTTCGCCGCTCGCACGGAGAGGACCGGTTTCGCAGCAATTTTTCTCGCGACTTTCTTGGCCTCTTCCAGAAATAGCTCCACCGGGAATACGCGGTTCACCAAGCCGAAGCGTTCGGCTTCGGCAGCAGTGATCATGTCGCCGGTCAGCACCAGTTCCATCGCGCGATGTTTACCGAGCACATGGGCAAGACGCTGTGTGCCGCCGCTCCCGGGAATGATGCCGAGATTCACCTCGGGCTGACCGAAGCGCGCGGTTTCCGAGGCAATGATGATGTCGCAACTCATGGCGAGCTCACAGCCGCCACCCAAAGCGAAACCGCTCACGGCGGCAATGACAGGTTTGCGAATTCGGTTGATTTTATCGCGATAGGCGAGCCGCTCCTGGATTCGTTCATCAAAGGCCCCGCGCTCTGCCATTTCCTTAATGTCGGCGCCCGCGGCAAACACCTTCTCGCCGCCGGTGACAATGATGGCCCGAACGTCGTTATCTTCGTCGAGCTCCTGCATCGCCAGTGAGAGATCCTTGACCAGCGCGTAGGAGAGCGCGTTGAGCGTCTGAGGACGATTCAGCGTCACGACACCGATGACGCCGTCTTTCTCGACGATGACGTTTTCAAAATTCATAAAAGGTTCAGGGTTTTAGAAATACACCATGGTACCGGGTGATTCAAGAAAGTGTAAATGGCGGAGAAGAAGCAAAAAGGGTCTTTCACTGCGTCGTGTGAAAACTCCGCTCATGGTTCGACACGCTCACCACGAGCGGTATAGGCATTCTGTAAGGTCAACTACTTAGCCGTTCATCCTGAGCTCAGTCGAAAGGACGAACGGCGAGTTTTCACACGGTCTGCGTTCAGGACGAAGCTCCGCGAGTGCGGAGCTTCGATTGACAGCCCAAAATCGATTTGCGAGTATCAAATGCATCCATGTCCAATCGACTCGAGCCGGCAACCCGTCACTACGACGAAAAACTGCAGGAAATTCTTAAGACCTCAGCCAAGATTTTCGCGGAAAAGGGCTTCCATCACACCTCGGTGCGCGATATTTCACGGGCCACCAAAATGAGCCTGTCCGGGTTGTATTACTATTTCACGACCAAGGAAGAGCTGCTGTATTTGATCCAGGAGCGCTGTTTCGTTACGCTGCTGCAGCGCTGGGAGCAAGCGCTGGATCCCGCTCTCGATGTGCGCGCGAGAATCCGTTGCTTTGCCGAGAACCACCTGAGCTTTTTTCTCCATAACATGCCCGAGATGAAAGTGATGGCACACGAGGATGAATCGCTGACCGGCGAATTCAACGAGAAAATTCTGGTGCTCAAGCGACGCTACGTCAAGGTCATCATGGATTTGATGCGTGAGCTTCAGGACCAGGAAGGCGCCAAAGGGATCGATCTCCGGGTCGCGACCTTCGCGCTGTTCGGTATGACCAATTGGATCTACACCTGGTATCAACCGCAGCGCGACCTGCCGCTGCCGCAGTTGATCGAACAGATGTTGCGGATTTATTTTTTTGGCCTGCTCAGGTCCGGCAGCCCAGAAGAGGAATGGTTTACCTCGAGCGCCGCATTTGGTGAAAAGGACCGATTTTCCCTCTGGCAGAACATTCCTTAGAAGACGGGAGCAAACATGGCCTTGCCGCGAGTCGGCGATCGAGCGCCTGAGTTCAGCGCGAAGGGTTATTTCCAAGGAAGCGTAAAAGACTATTCTCTATCCGGCTTCAAAGGAAAATGGCTGGTGCTATTTTTTTATCCCGCCGATTTTACCTTCATCTGTCCGACCGAAGTTATCGGCTTCAGCAAGTTAGCGAAAGCGTTCACCGACGAGAGCGCGACCATTCTCGGAGTCAGCGTGGATTCGATCGAGAGTCACCGGTCGTGGGCGGCGGAGCTCGGCGGATTGGAGTATCCACTGCTCAGCGATGCAGACAAGCGAGTGAGTGAGGCCTACGGCGTGCTCGACGAAGCGGAAGCGGTTGCGTTCCGCGCAACTTTTATCATCAATCCAGCCGGCCTGATCTCGTACGAGGTGGTGAGTCATGTCAACGTAGGCCGAAGCGTCGAAGAAACCCTGCGCGTTTTGAAGGCGCTCCGCACGGATCGCCTCTGTCCTTCCGATTGGCAACCGGGTGAATCGACCGGCGATGTCGCACTTAAGTACTGATCTCTTGAGGATCGACGAATAGAAGATTGAAATAGCGATTTATCATCGTCGCTTCTCTGCCACCATCGAATTGCATCATGCCGCTCAGTGCGATCCAGCAGAAAAGGCAAGTCATCGAGAGCCGATCGCGGATTCGGGAATTCGTTTTCGGCATTCAGGACGGCTTGATCAGCACGGTGGGGTTGCTCTCCGGAGTTCAGGGAGCGACGGAGAATAGCCTGGTCGTCATCGTGACTGGCATAACTGCAATGTTTTCCGGCGCAATTTCGATGGCCGCCGGATCTTATCTATCGGCGGGCGCGCAGAAAGATATCTTCGAAAAGGAAATCACCGAGGCAGAAAAAATGGCGGAGCGCGAACCCTACATCGCTGCGGAGGGACTGCTTAGAGCTCTCGGTGAGGAAGGTTTGACCAAAGAGCAGAGCTACCGAATGGTAAAAACGCTGCTGCAGGAGCGCAACGTCTTTTTGCGTACGTTCAGGGAAAAGGTCTTTGGCTTGGGTAGCGCAGATATCAACCAACCGTTGCCGGCAGCCCTGGTCATGGGACTTTCCTTCATTGTGGGCGCGATAGTGCCGATCGTGCCCTACCTGATACTGTCGGGAGTGTCTGCGTTTTATCTTTCCGGTCTCCTTGGCGGGCTGACTCTCTTCGGCGTCGGCGCGTTCAAAGGGCGGCTCGCGGGTCAGTCGCTGTGGACTGCCGGAACGCAATTTTTCTTGGTGGCCGTAGGCGCCGCGGCGTTAGGTTACTTGATCGGATTGATCGTCCAGTACTTCTTTCCCGGTGTTTCGGTGTCCACATAGAGAAAATTCCCGCTAGCGTCCATCCCGAAACCCCAGCGCATTGAAGACCTACTTACCTGCTCCGTTGCAGAAGACTTCGGAGAAGTGACAGGTTTTCGCGGTCCTCTTTCAGATCCGGTCCCTTCGGCGTTTCCAGACACATCGGCAGTCCCCAGAAGCGCTTGTCGTTCAGCAGCCGCCTGAATGTCTCGACGCCTAGATGGCCCTTACCGATATGGTCGTGGCGATCGACCCGGGAATTCAGCTCCTTTTTCGAATCGTTGAGATGAAACGCCGCGAGCCGCTCGATCCCGACAACTTCGTCGAATTCACTGAACGTGCGATCGTAACCCTCTTGGGTGCGAATATCATAGCCGGCCGCAAACGCATGGGCGGTGTCGAAACAGACGCGCAGCCGGTCGCCTTCGCGGGTTGAGTCGATGATCTGCCCGATCTGCTCGAATCGGTAGCCAACGTTAGATCCCTGACCGGCGGTGATTTCGAGTGTGATTTTGGTGCGATATCCGGGACATGCTTTATGAACTACGTCGAGAGACTTTGCGATTGTCTTGATCCCGGTCAATTCGCCGGCGCCGATGTGTGCGCCGGGATGGGCGACGAGATTTTGCACGCCCAAGAGTTCGCAACGTTCTAACTCGTCGATGAATGCCTCAATGGAGCGCTTTTTCAACGCCGCGTCAGGCGAGCCGAGATTGAGCAGATACGAATCATGCGCGATCACCGTCGCGATCCCGGTCTGTTTTCGATTCGTGCAAAACTCCTCGATCTCTTGTTTGGTGAAAGGCTTTGCCGTCCACTGACGCGATGATCGGGTAAAGATTTGAATCGCGTCACATGCGACCTTCTTCCCGGAAAGCAGCGCGTTGCCGATGCCGCCGGCGATGGACATGTGCGCGCCCAGGAGCGGCCCGCGTGGTTGGGGTTTAGACTTCATTACGTTTTGAACGATTTGAACGCGCGCGCAGCATGCTGCGCCCCTACAAGTGAAAATGTCGCTTTTCCACCAACGGGAGGGAAATACTGCCGGCGCTCAGAAGCTTGTCATGAAACTCGCGCAAGCTGAATTTGTTTCCGAAGCGATTTGTTTCCTGGTCGCGGAGCCGGTTAATAATCGTCCAGCCGAGCGCGTATCCCATCGGCACTGCGGGCGATTGGCTGTACCAGTTCAGGTCGCCGCAAGCTTGCGCGCGCGGAAAGTGGAGTTCGCCAACCATCAAATCGGCGGCCTCGTCGTAAGTCATTCGACCGGTTTGCGTTTTGACATCGATGATGATTCTGAGCGCGCGCCACAGTCGATCTTTCAGCATCACGAAGCGATGCTCTTTGGTTTTTAGAAAGCCCTGTTCCTGCATCAACTGCTCGCAGTAAAGTGCCCAACCTTCGTAAAAAACCGAGGATTCGTTCATCAAGCGAGGCAGAGTCGAAGCTGCGGGAATCGAATTGGCGAGAGAAAACT